>Ga0209373_10000102_pt1 | contig 189771 bp, 166 predicted proteins | sample Higcelweek5metaG_FD_187173 | JGI IMG/M metagenome (GOLD analysis project Ga0209373, IMG submission 187173) | Freshwater pond sediment microbial communities from the University of Edinburgh, under environmental carbon perturbations - High... | ecosystem: Environmental > Aquatic > Freshwater >... | reverse complement strand
TTGGAGTTCTCTAATTCTATCAGCAATTTCACTACCTGCTATTACACCCATTGCCGCTCTCGTTTCCATAACCTTCACAGCAAGCTTATCAGCAGTAAATTCTTTTAATACACTCATTGTATAGCTTCTTTAATATTTGGCATTTTTACCCGCAACGTCTCGAATAGGTTGTTTGCCGCTATTGCAGTCTAACCAAACAGTACACATACATTTTATTTTTTATCTTAGGAAATAATAAGCTTCACTCTTTACATAGTCAATATTGGTTAAATCCAATTTGGGTTTTTCTCCTTTTGAAATACACTTCGTTACATAATTCTTCAAATCTAATAAGTATTGACGAAGGATAGACATATTACGAAGATACATATATTGATTTGCACGAATTCGTGTATTTTCAACGAGCTTCATCAGACATTCACGAGCTGATATAAGTCGTTCAAGTTCACTAAGCAACTTATATTCACTTACCATGCAATTATTATAACTGCTTTGAAGTGCACTCAATGTCAAATATTCTTCAGCTGTTGTGTAATAAGCTAATGCTGTTAATAACCATACCTTGTTAATCCATTGTGGCGAAGTGCCGCATCCTTCTTGCTCTTTGAAAAAGTTAAGTGCAGTAGTTGTGTTTCTCTTAGCATTCTGCAAATAAGGTATGTACAACTTTTTGTTTTCAAAAATATTCGTATAAACCGTACCAGGAAAATTGATAGGATAAGATTTTTCACTATTCATAAAAGAGTGCCAATAATATTCGAAATTTTGCAAAATATAATTGGGTTCTCTTTCCTGCCTCATAATTTCGCGCACCAAATCTATAGCTTGTACTGCTCTGTCACAATCCTCTCCATAATACTTATAGGAATATCTGTTATGAAAATCCTCTACTTCATCTAACATATCTATATTCCACGAAAGTTCTGCCTGATACAAGTAGTTAAAATCATAGCAATATTCAAATGAACTATAAGCCTCTATCCCCTCGAAGCCCAGATCACGAGCCATTCGTGCGCAAACTCTTATGTTGTCATTTGTTTCTGTAGGTACAGTCCAATGATAATATCCTGTCATCGGCTTGATAATACTACGACATATGGAATTTACTTCGTTTGCACGGCCACTGAAGAGTTTCTCCTCCTTTGTATAGCTCCACCAATCTATAACAACCACATCATAAATATCAGCTTTGTTAAGTTTGAGCACAAACGTATCATTAATTGCATTATTATTATTAAAAAGCATATCGTGATATATGTATATATTTTTCAATCCTTTTGATTTTAAGTATTTACACACACGAATCAAATAATCAATTATCATATCTGTATGGTCTTTATTCTTGCATTGCTCACACTGACAGAAGGGCGAAAATAATTGTTGGACATTGTCAGGATTAATACCGACAGAAGGGTTAACCTCATCAAGTCCTATTTCTATTGAGTCGATGCCATTTGGCACCAAGTAACGTTCTATAATTTCATCGTAAAGCTCAAACATTAACTTGTAAGTCTCATCGCTTGCGGTACAAAATCCAAAACCCGTGTCTTTTCCATCCTCATCCTTTGCTGAAACCTCGGGAAACATTCTGGGCAGAAGCGTATTATGACCTAAACTGTTAAAAAGAGGTTTTACCTTGATATTTTTTCTTTTACCATAGGCAATAAGTTCCCCTAAATAGTCATCCTGAAACATGGTAGGCAAAACATCTTTTTTATAAATCCATTTTCGTTCAGCAACAGAATAATATTTTATATTCCGAGGAGTTTGAAGCTGAGGGTATTTTTTAAATGGTATATATAAGTACTCAGAAATCATGTTATCGTACTGAATATTCCAACAACCATAAATACCTACCGTAATTTGATTATATTTCATGGCTGCCAAATAATCGATGCCATTCTTCCAATCCTCAAATGTCATAAAATCACTACCATATCGACATTCCATAAATAGACCTCTGTGCGAAAACGATGGATAGTCACAAATGAAAATATATGGAATAAAAAGTCCTTCATTTTCTGTATGCAAAAGCTGTAAAAATGTAACTGCAGCATAATAAGCACCACCGGCATCAAAGCCACATAAAACCGCTTTATCCTCATTGATATCGATATAATATGCATCCGCTTTGCCAATTTTAGCAAATTTCTCATCATTGGGATCCACTTTAATATAAATGGGATATGCTGTTTGTTCAGTGCTATCTCCCAGTATTGCTGCTTTGTCACAAAAAGCATTTCGCAACAATGATACAGCTTCTTCAAAAACTTCATTTCCCTCACCGATAACCAACTTAAAATATGGTATTGATGTAATGGCGATAAGTTTTTCGCCCCCTTTTTCATCAACCTTTTGCGGATATGGTATAAGTGCTTTTTTCGCATTAAACATTTTTTATCGCTCGCTTTCTTTTTACTTGTGTTTTAATTTTTCTTTCAAAATTTATATATAAGCCTAGAATTTCATTACCAGTATATTTCCCAGTCACGAAGTGATCTTATAATCGCTTCAAGAAAATAATAATCCCCCCAAATTGCAGGTTCGTTAATTCCCATTCCGTGAGGCGCACTGCCTGTTGCTTTAATAAGAAGACCGTCTGTATCCATTGTAATATCTGCGGCGTAATTATCTATTATTGAAATAAACATCTTGCCGGCGACTTCAATATATCGATCCATATCGGGGTCATCCTTCAAGTATTTAGCCATTTCAAGTATGCCACAGATAACTATAACTGCCGCCGAAGAATCTCTCGGCTCGGCTCCTTCAGTGAACACAAGATCCCAATGTGCCACATAGTCCTCCGGCAAATGAGAAATAAAATAATCTGTAACACGCTTAAAGCACTCAACATCCTGCTGATTATGTGTCTGTGCATAATTCAAAGCAAACCCCAATATTCCCCATGCCTGCCCTCGTGACCAAGTGGAATCGTCGCTGTATCCTTGCTGTGTTCTGCCTCCGCGGGGTTCCCCTGTTTCAAGATTAAAAAAATAGCTATGATATGTTGAACCATCAGGGCGAATAATTGTGTCCATTGTTGTCTGTAAATGTTTTTCGGCAATATTGCGATATTTTCTTTCGCCGGTTTCATCTGTAGCCCAATACAGCAACGGTATATTAAGCAAACAGTCAATGATATAAAAGTTTCTGTCCGGATTAATGTTGCTCATATCTGACCATGCGTTCAAAAATTCGCCCTTTTCCATAAATCTTTCGCATAAAAGGTCTGCAGCCATAATTGCCGCTTCTTTTGCCTTTTCGTTTCCCGTAAGCTTATATGCCGCAACACATGACGGCGAATATAAAAACCCCATATCATGGTGATTTACATGCTTTCTGTTTTTTATTCTATCATAAAAACTTTCTATAAAACTTTCAGCAATAGCTTTGTACTTATTCTCGCCTGTCAACTCATAGCATAACCATAACATACCCGGCCAAAAACCAGATGTCCACGCAACATTACCCTCGATAGGGTAATACCCTCCTTCTGCACATCTTGCGGGAAATTTATCTCCCCATTTTTCTATGTTTCTGTCTACTATCTTTAATGCTTTATCAAGGGCGAAATTAAGCTTTTCGCCGGATGGCCAACTATGTGATTCCATAATATTCATATACAAATATCCTTTCATAACAACATAAAATTTTTCATTTATCTTTCTTATACTGAAAACTTTCGGTCTTACAACCTTCATTTATTTTAAGTATCTACCACTAAATAATGCCGAATCCCGCCCGTAAAGTCAGGAGTCGGCATTATTTGTTCTCATAACATAAATTGCTAGTTAATTCCTAAATCTTCAGGTTCACTCAACGGAATCAGCCCTGTAAGTGAATCCCAAATAAAAATTTTAGCTGATGTAGCGGCTTCGTGTGCTGTAATCGAAGCATTAACAAATTTACTTTCAGGTGTTACGGTTAAATCAATTTTCTCAACACTTGAAAGCTTATTTCCTTCATAAGATGCCACTATAAGCACTGCAGTTGTATTTGTGATGCTTGATGTTTCAAGTGTCACATCAATTACTGAATCACTGAAGCTACTGTCATATGTTTTAAAGTATGAACCGTTAAAGTTAGTTGTATACAAAACTATAGGAATGTCATTATTAATGCCTGCATTGCTGTTTTTAAGTCTTACTTCCACCTTTGAATTTTCCTTGATTCCCAAGGGGAGTTTTACCGTTACTACATTTCCGGCAATTGAAACACCACCGTGTTCTGTTAAAATTTCGTTTACTTTTACTTCAACATCAGCATTGGCAATAGACGTAAGTGAGCTGTTTAATGTAATGTTGATATCACTTGCAGTCTTAGGAATTTTTGAAGTTGTTTCAGTTATAACGGAATTTTCTACATAAGAAATGTTTGTAGGATAATTACCTGCTATTTGGTAACAACTGATATTGTCATAATAAATCCCTGTACCAGTAGTACTTTTTGCTTGTGTTAATCTTATATTGTTATATTTAGACTGACTGGAATTTGACTGGGAAACTCCGTTAACGATGGTATTACCGTCCATAGTGATGTACCAAAGCCCTTTGTCTATATCAAGCTTAAGATTAAAGTGATACCACAATCCTTTTGTAACCGTTACGTTTGTTCCGCCGACTTTACCGCCCGTGATAAAAGCAAGTCCGTTATACCAAAGTTTATATGTTATAAAATTAATCGTCTCGGTGCCATTTACAAGCTTCATATCAAAATCCAAGACAAATACACCTGTGGTAGGTAGAGAATTGCTGAATTTTGAAGCTAATATTTCATAGTAAGTTGTGCTGTCTCCTCCATTTGGAGTACTAAAAAGAAGCGAATAGTCACCTGGTGTACCTAATTTACCTGCTCCTCTCGAAAGCGTTATTTTAGTAGAACCAGCATTAGATGTAAATGTTTTGCCTGAAAGGTTTACTATTGTATCAAGAGAATTATAATTTTCAACCTCTTTTGACGCGGTTCCTAAACCGACTACTTGCAAATAATTAACAGTGCTTTCAATTAAATTTTTCGTACCGTCTGCATAACTGACAACATATCTTACAGTTCTGTAACCGGCGCCATAATTTTCGAGGTTTAAATCATATGAGTATACTCCGTCAACAGCCGGCGCAAAAGTGTTTACAAGAATACCGTCAACAAAAAGTTCAACCTGTGAAGCATCAAATGCTGTGGCATAAACCGATACAATATTTTCATTTATAATAGACCCATTGATTGGGTAATGAATATATGTATCAAGCTCGGTCGTAAAGTTGTAAGTATAATTAGTATTTAAAGCTTTGGTGCCAAAAATAATATCAGGACCGAAATTAATAGTATAATTAGTGTCCTTTACAAGTGCATCCGTAGGAACTACGCTGAACGTATTGCCTACAATGGAAACTGTTGACGGTAGTTCATATCCGTTATTGTCAAAAAGTTTAATATTTCCGTCTGTATTTGATGCAACAGAATTAAATGTAAAGTTAATTTTAGATGCAGCTACCGAAATTTTGCCGTCTTTAAAGCTTTCACTTTTTATTTCTTTACCATCCTTATTTGTAAAAGAAACATCAGGAGTATTTAGTTGTCCTATTATATCAACAGATACATCATCAATTGCTGCATAAGAATCTATTGATTTAGGCGAAATTTGGAACTGTAAAAGATTGATTTTACTTAACGTAAAACTTGCGGTTTTTGTATATATTAAGCCTTGATTGTCTGTTATCGACTGATAAACCTTATCGGCAGTTAAATCAAATAATAATGTAACGTCAAACCATTTACCACATGGGGAAACACCTGATTTAATAGTACTCAAATAAGTCCCGCCGCTTTCATCGCTTGCTAAATTAAGCTGTTGAGAACTGCCCGTTGTATTTTCTTCACGTACTAAAAATGAAACTTCTGAACCTACAGATTCATAAAAGCTGAATTTCACCCTTAGGCTTCCTGACGTATAGTTAGTGCTTAATTTGTCTAAATATGATGAACTTGTTGTGACTGTTCCGTTATTCAAAACACCTAACGAAACATCTTCTGCACCCTTTCCTCCGAGGTCTGTGTAGCGGTAAAAATTCGCATTAGACAAGGTTCCGTTATTGGAGAACCCTGCTGCTACACCAGCATTTGCCACATCTGTATCAGCAGTAAAGCCGCTCATGTCTAAATTTAATTTATTTGTTTGGCTTGTAATTGCATAGGTGTTTACTGTTTTTGAAGAATAATAAGTCAGTCCGCCGGAATAGTCTGCTTCAACCCTGATTTCACAGTTTCCCAATGCCTTGAAATCACCTGGTTCGAGCGTAACCTTGTAAGATCCGGTTTCATTTGGGGTATTGATAGTTTCTATTGTCTGACCTGCTGATTTAATACGCATCTGAGAAAACCCGCCCGGAACAATTGCATTAAAAGAAGCTGTCTCATTAACATCATAAGATTCGCCAAGCCCAGTCATGGTAATTGCCTTATTCTCTATTTTTATGTTGTCAACTTCCCAGACTGCTAAATTCTCTGCAGCAAATAAAGCCTGATATACACCGTCAAACAACGAGGATATTTCTGCATTCTCAAACACCGTTAACGCCGAGCTTCCTTCAGGAGTAACAGTAAGAGTTTCCGTATGGTTGATAGTATTAAAAATATGTTTTACCTTATACCATTCATTCAGGTTTAGAGCATCATTTGAAACCTCTGCACTTACTCTTGAAATTTTGATACCTGTTCCATAACCATTATCTTTGAAGCTAAAAACATTTGCATAACTCCAACGGTTAGATCCTATTGCCCCATGGGCAATCATAGGACTCATGATATCAACAGATGTGCCTGTTGTGTTTTGGGGTATTGTATTAAACTTAACATCATAGCTGAATTCAAGCAAATTACTTTTTATTTCGGAATCTAAATTCATTGAAATACCGCTTTTACCACCTAATGGATTGCCGCCTGCCGAAGCTGTTAACTGTACAGCATAATCATCTGTATTTCTGGTCGTCAGCCCAGCTGAAACGGCAAAAAACTGAGCCTGTTGAAGCTTAACTTTTGCTGTGGGAAAAGTGTTTCCGGAAAAATCCTCAGAAAATACTAAAGTACTTTTTGCAGTTCCTTCTGTAACTGTTACTGCAAAAACCGCGGGAGCCAAAGACATAATCAGTGATACTGCCAACAATAGCGATAAAAATTTAACTGTTTTTTTCAAATTAATCCAACCTTTCATATTTATATTTTATTAAAAGAACTCATTTTAATTTTCGATTACTATAAACTTACTGAAAGCATTTGCCTCACTGATGCTGTTACAATTCATCAGATATACTTCAAGCAAACATCCTTCGTTTATTCCCGATAAAGGCGGTAATTCTATATTCAAGGGTTGAGTAGAATACGGTTCAACAGAATGTGTCTGTGCCTTCATGGTAATAAGCCGTGAATTACATCTTACCGATAAAATGTATGTTACATTAATGGTGTTTGTAGTTACATTTTTTGCGTTAATTTCTGCTGATACAATATCACCGTCAGAAATTTGTAAAGCAGATACTAATAAATTGCCGTTTACGGAGAATTTTGCTTCAGTATCAAGATTTTCTGCCTCAGTCTTAAATCTCTCAATCATTTTATTTCCAAAGGCGGTGCCATCACTGTACTTTACCGTATCTCTGAGTAATACTAAAATTTCTTTGTCTGCAGCAAGACCATCAGGCGTTGAAATATCAATACATTTCTCAACATTATTATTAACAACCTCCGATACCGAAATAGCTGTACCATCCGCTGTTTCAAGGGAAACATTGGAGCTTGTAATTGTCACAGGGTCAAGATTGTCATTCATATACACCCTTATCTTTTCAACATCTGACGGAACTCTTTCGTCTTCAATTATTGTTTCTGACTCGTTTCTTATATAAGTGAGTTTTTTTATACTGTCATAACTTACATCGTTCACAGCAGTAAAATTATCAATTGAAAACCCTGCCGTCTTATCGCCTACTTTCTTAGCATTCTGCACAACCGTCAGCCTAAACTGAGAATTTGTATAATACGCAAATGTGCCAAAAGGCATATTATCTGCAATAATTTCATCATCTGCCTTTGCAGTTATTGTTTTGTTATAATAATTTAGAGAAATTAAAATATGCATCCAGTCAGTTGTTGTTGCCACATTTGTTCCACTGAAATATCCCCCTGATATGAAACTACCATTGTTATTCCACAAATGCATGCTGCTCAAATTTATTCTATCATTCGCATTGTTAAGTTTAATATCAAATTCAAACTTAGCCATGCCTTTGCCGAAATTCTTAAATTTAGTGCTTTCTATATACGGAGCACCTGTGCTGACAGCATCAAGCGTATTAATATCTACATGAAGTGCTTTATCACCCCCTTCTCCCGATACACCCGTCACAGCAGAGCAATCCAATTTACTTGGATTACCCATAAGAAACTCAACACCTGAAATACCTGCTGCTGTTCCGCTGTATGTATTAAAATCTTGATAAGTTTCGTTTATAATTCTCTTCACATACTTAAAAATGGAAACATCAGAACAAACTGTTTTATTATTAAGAACAGCGGATACCTCTATCCTGTGTCTTCCGTATGATAAATCTTCCGGTAATTGAACAGATGTAGAATCTGTTACTGCAATAACCTTTCCGTCAAGTACATATACTATTTTCATATAGTTTGATGCACTGACTTCTACACTGCCGATTTCATAAATATCACTACCGTCAGCAGGGGAGGTTATAAAAACCGCCGCCTCTGACATGACAGGTAATGAATATAGATTAATCAAAAATGCAATACATATTATAATTGAGAGAACTCGCTTATTAATTTTAAACACTTCCTTTCTCCCTACTTGTCTTCACAAGGTCTAAATTCCGTAATGCTATTCCACTTATTTTCGTTACTAGAATTGCCCACATAACGCACATACCTTGCGGCAACATCTTTCAATAGCAAAAATTCCCATCCATCCGTTTTTCCTGTGGATTTTCCCTCATAAACAATTGTATAATTTTCTTTATCGTTGCTAACCATAATTTGATAGTAATACTCTCTTTTTGAACCAAGCATAAAGCCTAATGCTATACCCCTCACAGGTTTAACTTCTCCCAAATCGGCTTCAAGATAAGCACCGGTTTTATCTGACGACCACCTTGAATAGAGATCTCCGTCAAATGCGTTTTTACCAGAATTATCAGGCTGAGGTTCATCACTTACGGCGAAGGATTTCATGTCAATAAACTTCACATCCTCAGGCAGTCCGTTTACCGGCCCGTTTGTATTTATATCATTAACAGAAGTATATATAAGCTCAAAGCTAACTGTATAAGCAACGCTTTTTCCCTCGTCATTGGTAACTGTAATAATACAATTGTCATAAATATCTGCCGGCTGTTTAATCACAACATCACCCGTTGAAGATGTTGCCGTAAATACCGGTGTGATGCTTCCGAACGAAATTACCAACTTGTATTCCTTAATACCTGCGACAAAGTTTTCAATCGATTTCCCATTATATGTGAGAGTATCAAGCTTTGGTTTTTCTTTTAGTTCTCCATCAGGAATTTTCCATGTATCCATAGGAACATAAGTATATGAAGGATAATTGTAACCTTCCTCAATGGGAATTAACTTAGCACTTACATTTACTTTGCCGGAAGCCACACCATGGATACGAAGTACTTTTAGTTTTCCTCTCGAATATTCACCCTCTCTCGTAATTTCGGGTGTCAACGGTTTTGAATCAACAGCTTCAAGCCTATAGCCCGGAATATCACAGTAAAATTCAGCCCGAAGCTGCTTCCCGTTCTGTGAAAGCACGGCACTTTTGCCATCTTCTGCAACCTCAATAGTATCAGCATAAGTGTGCAGGAACCAGAAGAAATCACTGTTATTCTCCGTTAATTCAAGCTCATCCTGAACTATCAGAGTATTTCTGTTATCACCATAGAAAAATCCCCTTTTGTATGCATCTGCATGACCTTGGTAAACACCTGACAAGTCATAATACAATATACACCCTTTTGGTTTTGATTCCAGTGAAATCAAGTCAGCTATTCCGTTAAATGTCTGCCCCGGATCATCAGGTTTAGGATTTATAACAGCTACATTGTGCCCTTCCGCTCTCTTGACATATAGAGTGAAGCCGCTTGCTCCATAATAACCTCCCGTTATATTCTTGTTATCCATACCGGAATCAACAAACCAGCGTTCTCCCAATGCCTCGTATATAAATGAACCTTTATCAAAATGCGAAAGGAGCGAAGTGTTTTTTCCTACCTTTGACCCGACATATGTTGCATTATCATCTTCCCACGAGGAACGCATTGTAACGATTCTCTGCCCTTTGAAATATTTGTCAAGGGGAATATTTGTGTTGCCTTTTATTTCAGATGGTTGATACCAAAGAATGTATCTTGCATTTGTTCCAACATTTATTGCCCGCCTATACGTCTCGAGAGTCTGCATAAGCTTATTATCACCGTAAAAATCAGCAATAAGGAATACCTCAGGTGGGAAAACAGTTCCAGTTCCTGCTGATTCACTATGATTGTAAGAACCGTTTTTCGGAGTCTGAATATGCATTCCATAATATAACGATATATCATAACCTTGAGAACTTAGGAAGCCATAGTCTTTACCTCCAGTCATATTCTGAATTGCTTTTATAGACCATGCAGTGTGTTCTATGTAATACTCCCAGTAACCGATACCGTCTGCTATACCTCCGTCGGGAGCCAAATTGCCTATGGCATATTCAAGCGACTGAAGTGCATTTGATGCAAGGAACTTACACTTTTCAGTAAATTCTGTACCATCTGGTTCCTCATCAATAAACGAAAGTGAAACAAATAGCATTGAGGTTGAGCAAACTGCCCCCCAATTTGAACCCGTCTGTACGAATCCCTTAGTCTTGTATAAGCTTTCACCGGTATATACTCCTACGGCATAATCTAAGAACAAGTCTGTTACTCTTTCCCTTATAAATTTTTTTTGCTCATCGGTTAGCCAGTCATACAAAACATCGTATGCCATTGCTATACCGGGACCGATTTTACCTGCATCCAGATAATGCTTTGTAACGTTCCAGTCCTTCCAATTGAGACATCCCTGAAGTTCGTCCCATATCCTCTGAGCGTATTTATCATCATTTGTCAGAATATATGCCGTAGACAAATCAAATATTTTATTACGTACTGCAATACATGAACTAAATAACCGAAGTTCGTCCTGAATAACATATGCAACCGGAGGAGTTCCAATATAACCATCACATGTTTTTAATAGAGTTTTTGCGGTATTTTTCAAAGTCTCATTGTTCTGAACTTTTTCTCTCAAAGCAGGTATTTCATCTTTTTTTATAAAAAGACGAGGATGCTGTTGATAGCTGTTACTAACAATATCCTTGTACAGTTCTTCTCCATTCGGTCTTTCAAACTGCATATATCTGTATATAACGTCTATTTCTTCCATATTGTCATTATATATTTCCGAATTTGCATAACCTCTGTCATTATCGGAAACGATTACAAACCCTCTAACATCTCTGTAAACATATGCTTTTAAACCCTTTTCACAAAGAGATGCCACAGGATAATACGTAATTCCCTCCTTTTCTACGGGAACTGTTTCAAGGTCATCTACAGCTATTTTTTTCTCTCCCGCAGTAATAGTTTTACCGTCAGATTTAATTTCAATTGAAAGTGTTTTTTCGAGAATAATTTCTGGAATCATTACAATACCATCGTCATCTGTATACGGCCTAACACCGTATTCAAAGTAATGATGCTTGGCACCATCAGCGAATAGATAATCGGAGCTTGGCATATAAATAATATCTTTATCAAGCACTTTAATTGTATCACTTTTTTGATCATGTTGTGATTTTAGTGTGCGGTTATTTATATCTTCGATAACATCATCAAATACTATAAATTCTTCTCCGCCGTACACCTTGATTTTATCAAGCCAGATTTCATTCCTGCCTGCTGTTTTAGCTGAGTTTAAACCTATACGTATAAACGTTGGATTTTTTCCTCCGTTATGGAGAGCAACAGATGTTTTTGCAACCGCACCGTTTATATATATATCCGCCAAACCGATGCCAAGGTCAAATTTTACCTGAATCGATGTCCATTTTCCGAAAGGAATATTGCCTATTGTATTGCCATTGCTTGTTAATACACCATTTGCGCTTAAGCCAAGAATACTCGAATACTCATTTTTATTGTCAATCAATCTGCAAAGGTTGACTGAAGAAGTTTCAAAAACTACAGGGAATACGCTTACTTCATAGATAAACCTGCTAATCTTTTCTATTCCTGTTTTTACATTAGCATAGCAGTCATTGGTCCCTGTTTGAAGCATATGAATATATTTACTTTCGCCATTCATTGCTTCTGCCTTAACAATTGTATTTTCCTTTTGGTTCATTTCAACAGGTGATAAGCCTTTTTCATTTTGTGTATTTATATATACATTATAATCATCTGCAATTTTTTCGGTAGGTATAAATTCAAGAACCTCCTGTGAAGACTTCTTTGCAGGGAATGCGCCATTTTTAAGAATTTTGTCTCCAGAATATACCCTTACATTATCAATACAGACCTCTGTAATTGCTTCTTTGGAGGCAGGTATAAACGAAAGTGCAAACTGTGTCGGCGTTGTAATATTTGATGCAAAAAACCAATCCCCCATCTTCAGTTTACCGTCTACATAAATATTATAAATACCTCTTGAAAAATCAATAATAAAGGTATAATTTTCCCATACATTATCAGTATAACCGCCAATTTTATATTTGTCCTCTGTCTGTATGGAACCGTCTTTATTATAATTCAAAAAGCTGACTGTACCAAGCTTAAGCACTGACCCCGACGGCTTATCTCCCTTTATTTTTATATCATAGGAAAAAACCATTTTGTCCGAGGTTTTTCCCAGTGGGAACGCAAACTCTGTTCTACTGCCCCAAACTTTCCCATAAGCAGCTTTGTCCTTACCGTTTCGTTCAACTATTCGCGCATCTATACCGGAAACAGTTCCGTTCTGTATAACGGTTTCGTTCAAGGCGTAATCGTCAAATACTTCATTAACGATAATTTGGCTTGTATCGGCTGAAACTGCCAAAGTACTGCAAAACATTATAAGAGTAAGAAGTACTGATATAATTCTTTTATTCATTTACCGCTCCCCCCTTCAGTCCACATATATAAATATCATTGTTACAGCGTAGTAGCTCATTTTGCAGACAACATACGAAGAATTTTCAGTACCGCCTGCCGACGCCCCTACTATGCTGTCACTTTTCGCTAGCTTAATCTGTCCGTCCGACTTATCAAATGTCACGTGCTTTACAGAACTGACACAAAGGTTTACGATATTATCGACATATACAGTACCTGATGTAGGCAGATTATCACCCTTTACCGACATGAAGCCTTCGCCGTAATTCAGCACATTACCCGAACAGTATGTCAGGTAAGCATAAGCCGTAGAGCTTACAGAATTTTTGCCGTAATTTACAGTTACCTTACCCGTATCTGCTTTATAGTCAACATCGATTGAGATACCTGTTACATGGCCTTTCTTGTTTTCTGCTATTCTTATAACATCGCCTGACGAAGGGATATTTCCTTCAGTTTCAATTGTTGGGAGAATATCGGCATCAATATAGTATTCAAGATAAGATGTACCGTTATAAAGTTTAAGAAGCTTGGTTATTATGCCTTCTTTATCAATAGCATCAACAACCTTACAAACAATATAGGACTGCGATGAGATTCGCGGAGCAACAGATGCATTTGTATCTGTTGTGGTATATATAACAGATGCCTCAGGAATATATTTCTTGTCAAAATCATACGCGTCTGCTTTGTAGGTTTTGTCATTTTCAAAATCTGAAGATTCCATTATGTAAAACATATCTTCGTCATAGGAATTTTGAGGCTTGGTTGCAAGAGTTGACGGAACCGCAAAATTCACGGCATTTTTAAATGATATATAAGGAATACCGAAATTTACATTGCTCCTATAGTAAACATTTTGCTTTTCAATATATTTTGTAAGGCTGTTATCATCATCACGGACTGAATTAACATCCCAATCTGAGGCTTGATTAACTGCCGTATCTATTGAGGTGATTATTCCTTTATCCTCTTTATATCTTATCATCTGATAATTGGGATAAACGCCGCAAAGCAGCACACCGCTTATTTTGGGATCGGAATTTGAAAGCCGTACGCCATCAAGCTTGACTTTATCCGCAAGCTCAAATACCATTTTTTCATCATTTGTCGTCAAAACTTTGATTTTTGGCGGATCCGATAAACCCTTTTTCTCCTTAAACCCAAGGTAATATCCGTATGAAAGCTTTGATGTTGAGGCTCCGAGACACGCAGTCAGCTCACCTTCCAAAGAGAGAAGAAATTTATATTCATTTCCGGGGATTATCTCATATCCCTGATTTTCAAAATAGCTGTTTGTTTTATAAGCTTTTCCGCCAATAATTATCTCATCGTCACGGATTTCTTCTGCTTTCCCAGAAAGACTGCTTCCCGGTCCATAAAGCCTGCAAACCTTTTCATCATCACTCATGAGAACATTATATACTGTATCAGTTTTTATATCGGCAACAGATGCCTCCGTACCATTTATATAGATTTTATAGTTGAAACTTTTGTCATTATCAAAGGTGATGCACTTGTAAAGTGAATTTGCGTCATAAATTGTCTTATCTGCCAAATTAACTGCCGAGACTGTAAAATATTCGATTTCACTTGAAATACAGAATTCATATAGCCCGTCGTTGTCATTATCTATAAAGCGAAGCGTACCGTCCTTAAACATGAAATCAGATTTATTGTGGCTAATTATTCTACCGTTTTTAACAAATGAAAATCCCTTGTCCATTAAATATGTTACTATATTTCCGTTCTCGTTTTCCGTCTCAAGCTTTGAATCCGAGTAACCTACCACGTTTTTTGCTTCTATCACAATTTCCTTGTTTGTTGTTTTTTCCGATATTGCAATAACCTTTTCAGTTTCATTGCTGTACCACAAATCAACATTTTTACCGAAATATTTTTCTGTATCGTGAATCGATTCAAAAACGTTTCCGAGAATCTCAACCTTGTTATTGCCGGAGTATTCGGGCGAAATGGTAATGTATCCTGACGTTGTAATAATTCCTGAAATTACGCTCAAACCAAAATACTCTCCCAGCAGCGTCTTCTCTTCTCCTGTGTTATATTTGGCACTTCCGTCCTCATATACAGAAGAGATTACTGCAATATCCGCGTAAAGGGAATTATATACCATTGTAATGGCATCACCCACCGTCAGATATGAATTTCTATTTCCAACTCCTTTTTGCATGCCCAGGTTGCTTGCTATTGTAAGATAACCTGATGGATATCCGCCCGAAGCCGCTGCAATTTCACCGTAACCCAGAACCGTTACAAGCATTTTCGCCGCTACCGGGTATACTACCAAGCTTTCAGGTGAAAATTTTAATTCGGATGTACCACTTGTGAGCCCTAAGTTTTTCGCCATATAAATTTCATCTGCAAAAGGGTCTCCTGCCTTAACGTCGATAAAGTCATCTCCGGCAATCCCCTTAGAGGGGGAATTCATACTTCGAACTGCCAGTGCTGCAAATTCAGCTCGTGTTATCATGGCGTTGACATCCTTATTTATACCTTCCAGAAGCCCTAGCTGTGATGCAAAGTCTATTGCATTTGTTGTCATGTCAACATCTGCCGAAGCTGTAATTACATCCGGAACAGCCGCGATAAAAATCATGCAGAGAGCTAACAATAATGCTTTAATTCTCATTTTAAACTGCTCCTTTCTCATACTGTTTTGCCAAGGTCATTAATCAGATTATATAAAATCTGTGCTGCTTGAGCTCTTGTAATATTATCATATGGTCTAAAGCTGCTATCTCCCATACCATTTATTATATTGTTGTACGCAAGAGATCCGACAGCCGTCCATGCGTAAAGTGCTATGTCATTAAAATCTTTAAAATCCTTTAACCCCTTGTATGTTACTCCGTACATCTTCGCCGCGCGGTAAATAATAACGGCCGCATCCTGCCTTGTTATATTGTCGTTTGAGTTGAATTTTCCGTCATATCCCGAAACAATTCCGCTTCCAGCGGCTATTGTTACTGCATCATAATACCAGGCAGACTCATCAACATCTTCAAAATTAGCTTTAGGAGATTTTATATCAAATGCCGAGACCACAAGATTGGCAAATTCAGCTCTTGTAATGCTTGATGAGGGTAAAAATGTTCCGTCATTATAGCCCTTTACTATTCCTTTTGCCGCAAGCGCACCTACAGCCGTGCTTGCCCAGTGGTCAGGTGCCATATCATAAAACGTTGCTTCTGAATTTTCAAGTTGGGGAAGTTTAAACTTAACTTGTTCGGAATCGGAATCATCATTAGAAACTGTTTCTTCATAAGGGGCTTTTTCCGTTAGCGGTGAAACTGTTACTGTTGAGCCTCTGGCGCCTCCTCCCGCTGTGGGTGTCTGTTGCTTTGAGTATTTGTCTACATATGCAACTGCATCATTAAATGTATCTTTAAGGTCTGATATTTCGGTAAATCCCAGCTCCGCCATCCGCGTATAAACGGATGATGATGAAAGGCTTTTGAAGGATATATTGTTTTTTAATATGTTGCCTAATACATCATTAGATATATCTTCATAAATCTCACGGATATCATGCCAGCCCTCTGCTGCTTGCAGCAGAGCAAGCAGCTTTGAAGTTTTATAGACATCTGCAAAGCTGTCTGCACCAACTATTAATTTAGTTTCATTCTTAGCAGAAGAATAATTCATCTTTGAGAGAATATTGATGAGTATTTCTTTTGATTTGTCGGTAAGACTTGCATCGCCTTCAAAGTCATTTTGAAAATCTATGCCAAGGTATGTGGAATATTTCCTTAAAACCTCAGTAACGTCGGAAATTGATAAGCTGGCTATTACAATTGCTTTTTTTGTTTTTTCATAAAAATCTATTCCATCCAAAAAGCTGGCTTTTTCTGAATACAATATGCTTTGAACGGCAGTTTCAACAGCTTTATAGTCAGAATCATCAACATCTATACCTAAAGCGACCTCATTTGCCTTATATATTTGCAAAAAATCTGACAAAGACGTGGTATTTTTAAGCAGTGCAACAATACTGCTTGCCGCTGTATAGTCAAAATACAATATTGATGCGATGCTTTCACCTGTTTTATCGGTTATATTTATATTATATTTCCCTGTCGTTGCAGATAAAGGCATGAAAAATTCATATGTAAATAAGCCATTTGCTGTCAGCTGATGAAAATCAGAAGGCATATTGTCAGCTGAAAGTGATGACGTCGGAATACCGTCCTTTATGACTCTGACGGTAACAACGCCGGTTGCCTCTCCCCGCAAAGTGACTTTGCCGTCTGAAGGTTTAAAGCTTGCTGTCAGGCTATTAGCTGACACCGCCGGAACTATAATAAGATTAATAAGCATCATAATACAGATTAAACCGGAAACTGTTTTAGTTTTCATACTGTCCTCCTCAATTTATATTATCTGCCATGGAGAGAAGCTCTTCCCTAATGATTTCCCCCGCTTCGGGAACATGGCAGCTATGTTTGCAGATTGTTGTTTCATAAAGATTATCTCCTTCTTCGAAACATTCCTTTGTCGGTATATATCCGCAGTAACTGTTACAGTCCGAAACAACAAATGTTTTCTGAAATGGTGATTTTCCCTTTATATACAATCCATGGTCGACGTAAACTTCTCCGGGCATTGCAAAAAAAATAACATCACCTATTTTTATTACCTGCACGTAAAGCTCGCTGTAATCCTTATCATTCATTGCTTCATAAGCAATAAGATTACGAATTCTCATAAAGCCTTTGTCAGAAAGCATTGATTCTATTTTTTTGTTATAATACTCTTTATCATAAATACGTCTTTTAATCTTTAAAAGCTTCTTTTCGGCTTTAATGCCTCCTTCGCCGGCAGGTTCTGCTTTTTCGATTGTTCTAACAGCCTCGTCCGCCAATATTTTTCCAATTTCACGATATCTGAATTCCGGTATCGGCTTACCATCGTGCGGAATATGGTTAATATCTCCGCAAGTTCCGAGTACAAAAAGAGAAACAAAATCAGGGCCGTAAATTTTCTTAAGTTCTTTTGCAAGGATGGATGAATAGTCACCCGAATATACGTTTGCACCTCCTGTACAATCCTGATGCAAAGCAAAACTTATAATTGCACCAATGGGCTCGCCCGCTTTGTTTTTATAGAACATTACGGTTAAATCCTCGTCAATTCCCGCAAGAGTTTTTACTATGTTTGTCCTGCCCCTGTTATGCGTAACCTTTTGTCCGTCAGAAAGAAGAAAGTTTCGGTTAAATGAAACACCCTTAACATTACCAACTCCAAAGAAAGCTTCACTTTCATCAAGACGGTTGTATGCCAATATGATACTGTCGGCAACAAGCCTATAAAAAACGTCACGGTAAGCACTGTCAGCAAAAATATTAAGTTCCGGACTGTCGGTTACAGGAATTCCCTTATGTGTGTGATTTGAACAAAGACAGATATTTTCAGCTTTTACAGGAACATATTCAGCAACCCTCTTTGCAACAAAATCATGTATATCCGAAGGCACCACGCAAGAATCAAAACACGCTATGGCAACGGCTTCATTTCCGTCATCAATTACCAAGGCTTTAACATAAAGCTTATCATATACCTCCGAAGCATAAAATGCCCTATAATTCCCCCACATATAACCCCCAAGGGGAGGCGTTATATCTTTTTCATAAAAAGCAGCTCTCAACATAAACATTCTCCTGTTATTAATTATTTTTATACTACTTACATCATATCACAAAAACGATATTATGAAGAAGTGTAATTTTCTCAAGAAATTGTAATAAAATCACTTCACTGAAGTAATAACAAAGTCACTTTGTCAAAAATTTTACATTTACTCTATTTCAATGTATCCGCACCCTTCCGTCAAAAGGTCGTTGCTTTCCCGAAGAAATAGTTTAATACATTTTTTAATTCCGTATTCAGGAATTGCAAAATTAAAAGAAAATTCTTCACTGCCGTTAAGGCTGAACGGAATAATTTTTATATCAGTCATTCGATTATCGACATACACAGTACCAAATAGTAGGCCTTGTGCATTGCTGCCTGTAAGGGTAACTTTAATTTCTTTGTTGTAATCTCCACTTACAGAGTAATTTTTAATTATTGAAGGAAACGTTTTAATACTTTGAATTTTAAAATTGTCAAGGTCTACAAAGCTTCCTGCTGAGAGGGAATCAAACGTCAGCCTTATTAAAGAAAGTCCGTTGCACAAAAGCGTTCCTCCCGTATTTGACAATACCTCTCCGCTTGAATCCGTAATAATTTCTGTATAAACTCCTGTAACCATGTTAAGAAATATATCGACATGATACTTCTCACCTGCGTAATACGGCCTGCCGTCTGCAAATTCACCCGTCTTAGAAAATACGGTTATTATAGCTGGAATCGGAGACGTATTATCAGCTTGTTTCGCTGAAAAGTACATTCCCATATTGTCAGATGACAGAGCTATATCGAAAGAAATATTACACGCAGAACTTAAAAGATTTCTGCTATATTCAATGTAACCGCAATTTGACGTTCTTGTATCATTTACAGTAAGTCGCAAGGATGCATCGCTATCATTGCTCACCTTTTCAGCAGATAAATGCCCGCTTTTGGAGGCAAATGCAGTAAATCCTACATTCTGGGTAATAGAACCTGCCGTATCATTTTCAGATAAAGAAAAGAAATCCGTTTCGAATACAGATGTGGTTTCTTGCACCTGTCCGAAAATATATTCACGGAAGCTTGATACTGTTTCATTACCCATATAAGAACGTGCTTCTATCAATGCATTAATCTTTCCGGAATTATTTTTTAATAAAAACATCCTGTTTCCGGAATAAGGAAAGTCAGACGGATAAGATGTTGATATTAGCTTGCCATTCATATATATTTCAGTTTTGTCCGCTTCCATAGGAACCGTAACTTCAAGTCCTGCTGTTCCGTCTGCATTTAGATGTAAATACTGCGGGCCGTTAAGGCTTGGGCCTTTGAATAAGCTTATGTCTGATACAGTCCATTCCGAAAGCGGAGTATCGGTTACATTGTCATAAACTGCTTCACCATTTAAGGGCGTCAGCTTAACGGTAATTGTCAGGTTGCCCGATGCCCTCGTTACAAGAGTAAGTTTTTTTATACCATCTCTCGAATACTCTCCTTCACGTATCATGGAAGTGTCAAAATATGTTGTATCCCTTTCTTCTATTCTCCATTCATTTGCCGAACATATAAAATCAGCATGTATTGCTTTTCCGTTTTGGGTAAGCGTTGCACCCTTTCCGTCAGCGTCGATTTCAATATTTGCGCGTGTATGCATAAACCAGTAAACATCACTTGTCTCATTTAAATTTATCTCATCACGCACCTTTAAGCTTTCCCTGTCATCACCAAGAAAGAACCCTCGTTTTACGGAGGACGTATTATCGGCATAAGCTTCTGAAAGGTCATACATCATATACGCTTCAGAAGCTGATGATGCCGAACCTGCAAGGTTTGTGGATGCCAGATAATTCTGACCCGGATCCTGACACGGGTTTATAACGATGCAGTTATGTCCCTCCGTTCTTTTTCTGTAGAGAGTATAGCCTGAAGAGCCGAAATATCCGCCTACGATATTATAATCATCTTTTCCCAAATCAATTGCCCAGCGTTCACCCTGATTTTCAAAAATAAAAGAACCTTTATCAAAGTGAGAACCCGTTGAGGTGTTGATGCCGGCTCTCATGCCGACATACGCCGCGTTACTGTCATACCACGAACCCTTCATAACTCCGATTTCCGATCCGCGGTAAAATTTATCATAATTAAGATTAATGTAACTAAATTCACTGTCACGCGGCTCAAACCAAAGAACATCCATGCTATCTTTTCCGCCGCCTGTTATCTGCCTCAGTGTGTATTGATTGTCCATCAGAGTTTCATTATCTGTTATAAACGCCATCTGATAACCCTGAGGTGCGTACTTGGCATCACCCGATTCGCCGCATTCAGAATAATTATAAATCCCGCTCGGTGCATTCATATACGTTGCAAAATCGAAGCTTTCCTGTACCCCCGGGCTATCAAGAAAACCAAAATCATCACCGCAGGAGTTTGTCATGACACCTATACAATATGTTGTAAGATACTCAGTAACATAGCCCCAGTAGCCCATTCCCTCATACCATCCGCCGTCAGGACCGAGCAATCCTGCTGGATACTCAAGGGAGTGCAGAGAATTTTCTGCAAGGAACTTAAGCTGTTTCAGGTTTTCCCCTGTTTCATCATCCATAAAAGTCATGGCAACTGTGAGAATACTTCCGCTGCATACGGCACCCCAGTTGCTAAAAGCCGTTCTGAATTCACTGCCGCTGTATGTACCGTTATATGCAGATTCGCACACATCAAGATACAAGTCCTTAACCCTTTGCCTTACCCATGCCTTTTGTTCAGATGTAAGGTAATTATACAAAACATCATAGCCTATGGCGATACCTGGTCCGATTTTACCTGAATCAAGAAAATGATTTGAGGTATTCCAATCAACCCAGTTTAAGGAATTTTCCATTTCCGCCCATATCTGCAGTGCGTATTTTTCGTCCTCTGTAAGCATATAGGCAACACCCAGCGTTGAGATTCTGTTTCTGACAGTTATGCAGGCTCCAAACAGCCTTAAGCCGTCGGGAATTTCATATTCAACAGGTTCAATGCCCAAGAGGGCGTCCGCTCTGCTGATTGCGTAGTCATACATTTTTTTTGAACGGCTGTCGTTTAGAATATTAGCCTTTACATTTGCAATTCTGTCGGCAGTTGCAAGAATCCTGGGATGTGCATTCCCCTGCGATTGCTGCAGAAGCTTACTGTAAATCTGATCTCCGGTGGGTCTGTCAAAAAATAAGTATCTGTAGATAGTATCTATATTTTCAGTATTATAATAAGGTTCATAGGAGTTTTGATAAGTGATTTCCTTATCGGATACCATAATAAAGCCTCTGTTATCCCTATACACAAAAAGTCCGCAACTCTCTAAAAAATCCGCAACCGGAATATAAACCACGCTATTGTATATACATGGTGCTTCGGCAAAGCTTTTTGTCACTCCGTTAAGAGTATAGGATGTGGAATTTATTTCAGCCTCAAGGTTGTTGGCGTTAATGCTGTCACCTGAAAGGGAATAATCAATATTTAAAATATCAAGTACGGTAAGGGGCAGCATAAATGTACCATCTTTGCTGCAAGGCACAACCCCGTATTCACTGTATTTCTGTTTACTCCCTTTGAAGAAACAGTCGCGTTCCTCCATGAATACCGCATCACTACCAATAAGATTAACCGCCTTTGATGAACCGTCTCGATTTTCCATAACATTGTTTGATGAAAAATCAAATTCATCGCCTTTATATAACCCGTCAAATTCATACAGAATAATGTTATCCAGATAAAATTCTGTACCTGTTCCTCCGCTGTCTGTTCCGATACGCATTTTAGTAATGTCGAAACCGTTATAAGAATTAAATGATATATTTTCAGCAACAATTATCCCGTTAATATATACACTTCCTGTTTTAGTTTTTTTGTTTACTGAAAGCTGGAATTTTGTCCACGTATTTAATGCTGGCGTACCGAGCGAAGTATTAACCGCGGAAAACGTACCGCCTGAGTTTGCTTTTAAAAAGTCATAAATAACACTATCGGGACCGATTGCACGGAACATGCGCAAAGATGTACCGATTTTTACTGGGTAATACTCAAACTCCAAAACAAAATTATCACAAACAGAAAAATTATAAGGCAGAGAAACATCTATATATGCATCATTTGTATTGTTGCTTCTATTTATATGTACTCTGCTTACGGTTTCTGTTCCTATTGGTGCAAGCTCAGTAATATTATCTTTAGGAATATAGGAAAACCCATAACTACCGTTACCTCCGCTATATTTCATAAATGCCATGGGTCTTTCATAATTAAATTCCATATCAGAAGATATTTTTATATTATCGTATAAAACAGTTGATGCTGCCAAGGGAGTAAAATTAAGCTGATAAATGCCTGTGAAATTCTCAGAAATGGCTGTATATTTTACTGCATATTGCACCACGGCATTAGAGTCTGATACTGCTATGGTTTGTATGTGGTTTACGGTGTCAAATTCTATATATACGGTATACCAGACTTCTGCAACCATGGAAGCATCACCAAGCCTGATTTTCCCATCCGAATATGTAAACACACAATTATTTGTATAACTCCACCTGTTGCTGTCAGAGGAACTATGTGCTGCCATTACCTTCATAATATTTGATGAAGCTATGTCAAAGCCGGCAAAATTAATATCAAAAGATAAATATATTTTATTGGAAGAAACTAAATTTTCAGGCTTTACTGTCATTGCGGTCTGTCCGCCACTGGCAGTTCCTCCCGCCTCAGAAGTAACCGAAAGGGCATTCCCGCTGTCACTTCTTGCTACTTTCAGCATAGAATTTATTGTAAAATTTTGATGGTTTGATATGGTTATGCCGCTGTATGTATCACCTTCAAAGTTTTCATTAAAGAACGAAGTTGCGCAAACCTGCGGTAAATCAGATAACACAAGTAATAATGTTAAAATTATACAAGTAGTTTTAAACATAATTTTGAACAAATGTTGCACACCGTCCTTTCTATGTAATAAGTTATTTTACTCTGACATTTTCAAATTCAATGCCTGAGATGTTTTCTCCATCAATTATATTTTCACAATTATCTGCAAAAACATTTTTAATTAGTACATTATCACATTCTACATTATTGTTCAACATACAAACACATGAGCTTTTTCTTTCGTGTATAAATACCTTATCAGGTCCGGGATTATTTTCGAAAAATATTCCATCCACAGTAATATTCTTCCACTCCCCACCATTCATGGATCCTATTGCTACCGTATCCTCTTCAAAAATATGTATATTTTTAATGCTGACATTTTTTACCGGATTGTCAAGTGATATTGCATACACACCCCTTGAAACTATGTTATTTATTGAAATGTTGTATATTTCTCCCATAACAGGGTATCTGTATCTTGGATATTCAAAATCACCTATTCTGATAGTTGCCGGAGATTTGTAAGGGTAATCATTCAGAGAAGCATCCACAACGCTGTCAATTACGATATTGTATAACTTGTTGCCGCCCCCGTTTAATAGTCTTATATTAGAACAAACTGTTTTTGTCATAATATTTTTTATTATTACACTATGGATATCTGTATCTCTGCCAGCAACAGCCATTTTTTGTTCTAAATACTTACTGCATAGTGCAGTAAGTGCTACGGAATCATCTTCCGTAAATCCTGTAATACTTTCTATTATAATGTTATTGCATCCAACTCTTAAATCTATACCATCCCCATTTTTTAAATAAACTTCTTCATATGTGGTAGGCATTTTATCTACTCTTTTTCCTTCTTCATCTGCAGTTGATAAATCACCGTTAAAGTCAATGTCATGTATTTTGCCGTTTCTGGCAAACATAAAAGTCATTCCCCACCAGCGTTGGTTTATAATACGCAAGTTGTTAACAACAAAATGATTTACATTGTGAAAAAATATTGTAGTATTATTAATGATGTGTGGATTACCGTCTTTAAGCGAGGTTCTTTCTGACAATCCATTATATTTTCCCCCATCTAATACGCAATTTCCAATACCCTCAATAATAATGTTTTCCTGTTCTCCTTCAAGTGTATTTCCGATTTCGGTATAGCAATTACTGTTGCAAAACATATTGCACATAGCATCATCAGCCATCCTTAAATAACAATTGTCAAGGATTATATGTATATTGCCAGGCAAAAAAACTGTTTTATCAATAATCCACGAGCAACCTCCACTTCTTGCATTATAACTCGGGATTATCACCTTATTAAATCCGCATTTTTTAGCCTTTTTAATTGCGTTTTGTATTGATACGCTATCACTGCATCCAATACAATCCTCGTCATTTGGTGTAGAATAATATTTCATAATGATAATTTCCTTTCTAAATCTAAATATAGTTTGGCGATTATTCTGTACTCTTTCAATTTATGCTACCCTAATAAAATTTTTATCCCTTTACCGCACCAATCATCATACCCTTTAAAAAGTATTTTTGCAAAAATGGGTAAACAAACAGAATCGGAAGCGTACTTACCATAATTGTTGCATATTTAACAGTTTCACTTACCATCCCATGTTCAACATTTCCAACATTCTGAGTCATAGAAGAAGTGTCATTTTGAATTAATATTTCACGAAGTACAAGTTGTAATGGAAATTTATCCCTATCTCTTATGTAAAGCATTGCTGAAAACCATGAATTCCAATGTGCTACTGAGTAATACAAAACCATAACAGCAATAACCGGCATTGAAAGTGGCACCACAATCCGTGAAAGAATCGTTAGATGTCCTGCACCATCCAGCTTTGCCGATTCTTCAAGGCTATCCGGAATAGCCGAAAAAGACGTCCGCATAATTATCATATTATAAGTGCTTATCAGGGTTGGCAGTATGAGCGACCAAATCGTATTGTCGATACTATAACCGCGAACCGTTAAATAGGTCGGTATCATCCCACCGGAAAAGAACATTGTGAAAACTGCGAAAAACATTAGAGCATTCCTTGCGGCAAATGTTTTTCTGGATAAAATGTAGGCACCAAGAATTGTTAGCGCAATGTTAAGTGCTGTCCCTAAGAAAACAATTTTAATTGTATTTAAATATCCTTTTAAAACCATGGGATTTTCAAACACCCGGCCATACGCTTTTCCGGTAAATCCAAGAGGATATAAAATCAACCCATCTTGCATCATAAGACTCGTTGCGTCACTCAGTGATGCAAACAACACATACAGCAAAGGATAAACTGTAATAAGCATTAAAACAAACATCAACAGTAAATTAAAGTAATTAAAACATTTATATGTAACACTTTCTTTTATTTTCATGATTTCCCCTCACCACAAGCTTGTTTCGCTCATCTTTTTAGACAAATAATTCGTCAAGACAAGAAACAAGAAATTAATTATTGAATTGAAAAGTCCTACTGCCGCACTAAAACTCCAATTCAAATCAAGCAACCCCACCCTATAAACATATGTTGAAATAACATCGGCAGTTTTCATAGTAATAGGGTTGTAAAGAAGTATAATCTTCTCATATCCTACTGTCAGTATGCTTCCAAGCCTTAAAATCAACATGATGACTATAGTCGGCATAATATTCGATAATGTAACATGTATTGTCTGCTGCCATCTATTTGCGCCGTCAATCGTGGCTGCCTCATACAATTCAGGCGCTATTCCTGTTAACGCCGCCAAATAAATAATCGTTCCCCAACCTGCGTTTTGCCAAATATCAGAAATCACATAGATGGGTACAAAATTTTCAGGGCTGTTTAACAGGGACACTCTTTCTCCGCCAAACAAAGCAATGATATAATTTATAATACCCGTATCGGCTGTAAAGTTTTTAATCATACCGCAAATTACCACAATTGAGATAAAATGCGGAAGATAAGTAATCGTCTGTACGGTTCTTTTATAATGATTGTTTTTTATTTCGTTCATTAACAGAGCCAATATAAGGGGAGCCGGAAAACCAAAAAGAATAGAGGCTCCGCTTATCGCCAACGTATTTTTCATCAGCCGGAAAAAATATTGGTCTGTAAAAAAACTGATAAAGTGTTTTAGCCCAACCCAGTCACTTTCCCAAAGTCCCTTGATTGGCTCATAATCTTGAAATGCCATCAAAGCGCCATACATAGGTTTGTAATGAAACATTAAGTAGTACATGATAATCGGTATTGATAAAAAATAAAGGCTTTTGTTACGTTTGAATTCTTTTTTCACTTTATTTATTAGGTTTGGTTTTTCGATAATATTTTTCAGTACTGTTGCATTTCTCATTATATTCACTCGCTTATCTCTTATAATATCGTGCCAATGCCGCCTCATTTACTTTCAATATTTCTGCAATTCCTAATTCTTTGACATGAGCAACATATTTGTCAAAATTCTGAATTGCCTCATTACCTGTAATAAAATTCAAGGTCATCTCATCAACATAGGTGTTGATCGCATTCAAATATTTTTTTCTTATATCATTCTCTTCTGAATTATAAGAAATTAAAGGAAGATTGTATTTCTCAGCATCGCTCACCATCCATGCTTTAACAGCGTCTTTCGGCTGAGCAAACGGTTGATTTTGCTCGACAATCCGCTTATCCTGCACAAACGGACCGCTATATGTTCCCATAACATACTGAACAATCATATTGGCAAAGGTTTCGCCATTCGGATCTTTCTTAATGACATCGGTCAGCGCAGGATATCCGTCAACCATTTCGTAACTAACACCCTCTATTCCGAAATTATATAACATATGCCCTTCTTCTCCGTAACCATAATCCAAGAAGCGCACAGCAAGCTCGATATTCTTACATTTTTGACTGATTGCATAGCTTCCGTTCGGTGTGTATTCCCAATCCATGGCCGTCATTTTAGGCTTCTCGCCTTTATTTATCACAGGATAACAAGTGCCGATTAAATCGAATTTGTCACTTTTACCAGCAATTGCACCCAGCCATTTACCCATAGACCCCGCGGCATAGCCAAATGTTGCGCCAGTTCTTCCATTCAACACATTACTGTCTAAAATTTTGTTGTCCATACTGACAATATTGCGGTCTAAAAGGCCTTCATTGAACCATTTATTCATTAATATTAAGAATTCTTTATATCCGGGTTCAATAGGTCCAAACCTAACATAACTATCCTCAACATAAAATTGACCGTTCACTCCGAATGCACCTACAAACATACCACTTTTATAAAAGCTGGAAGTGGCTGAAAATGGAATGTCCGCATTTTTCTTATTTTTAAATTCCCTTAACATAACTTCCCAATCGTCAATTGTGACAGGCGTATCCAGCCCCAATTCATCCAGCCAATCTTTTCGTACAATAGGTCCCGAATAAACACACAAACTCTTATCTTCTCTTAAAAAAGGAAAAACATAATAATTGCCTTCATCTGTTTGAATCATTTTGTCTAATTTAGGATTATTTTTTAATGTTTTTGTTAGGTTAGGAGCCCATTTATCAAAACTATCATTGAGCTTTTGAATATAACCCGAATCAATGGATTTTTGTCCGCCCATACTATACCAGTCAGCTCTTATCACATCAGGCAAATCATTTGAAGCGAGCAAAAGGTTCAGTTGCTCCTTTTCTTGTCCCTGCGCCGGATGTATGTATTGAACTTTAACTCCTGTTTTTTCCTCCAGCTCTTTCGCTAAACGCGTATCAGCAAAATTTGTTGTCACAGTTGAAAGTATAGGATTTAAACCCATCCAAACTTTTAAAGAGTCATCTGATTTTAAAGGATATATTGCATCCCCCGAAGTTTTAACTGCATGTTTACCATTTGTTCCAACTTCATTCGTGGTACAGCCGGACATTACAGTTAATACAATCATTGATAAAACAATTAAAATTATTTTTCTCATTTCAATTCCCCTTTCATTCATTCATTTATTTACATGCTCATTATACGCCCAGAACAAGGTTGCAATCAATTGCCAAAACAAGTAATCTAATACCATTTATGATAATTTGCTCAATATCCGTAATGTCAAATTGACAGAAATTTTTGTTTGTGATATAATCCGCTATGAAATACACTTGGAGGTGCGCAGGTTGTTAAAAGTAAAAAGCACAATTATGAAGTGGTTTATATCTTATGCAATTTTAATTTTTATCCCCCTTATCATAGGCGGCATTATTTATTTAAAAACAGAAAACTTCCTTGAGTCAGAGATTCAGCGATCTAACTACTATTTCTCTATGCTCCTGCAAAAAGAGATGGATGAGGTTCTATCCGCTCAAATGAGAATTCTGACAACGCTTCATTACAATTCTGATCTTCATACCCTGTCTTATATGAACAAAAGTGATACTCAAAGATATATGATTACCAGAAGAATCAGCGATCAGTTGAAGACGTTGAGCCTTATCAACCAATATATTGATGACCAATTCTTATATATACCAAATTTAGACCTTGCCATAACCCCTACCGGTTCTACGGACGGGCAAACGATATACAAAATGTATTTTAAAAACAGTTTTGATAATTATGAGGATTGGAAGAGTTATATTGTGCAAAAAAACTCTGGCAATACCAAGATTCTTGATATTAACAACTATGAGAATGTAGGAAAAAGCGTATCATTTACAAATTCTTTGCCTTTGAATGACAGTAATCCTACCGCAACCGCAGTAATCATCTTATATGAAAATAGCTTTTTAAAAAAAATGACGGAGCTTAGCGATGTCAATAATCGTAATATTTTTATTATAGACGGTCAAAATAATGTTATAATCGGTTCTGAAAATTTTGATAAATTAAAATTAAGCACGGACAAATTAGATAGCACAAAAGGCATTTTAGCCAGTAAGGGCGGGGAAAACAATAGCGATTATGTTATTTCCTACACTACCTCAAACATAACAAACTGGAAAACTGTTGTTGCCACACCAAAGAGAATCTTTTGGGTCAACATATCGAATATCAGGCTTCTTACCTTCCTTTCCTCTATTCTATCGCTTATTGTAGGGGGCATACTTTGTATTTTTTTAGTGAACAGAAACTACAAGCCTCTTAAAACATTGATAAAGCAAATTGAACATAGACAAGCAAATTCTGTTCATTCTGCCCAAAACGAATATTCATATATTATGCAATCAATTGTCACAACACTAAAAGAAAAAGAAAGCATTGAAAATCAATTGGAAGAACAACAAACAACCATTACGGAAAATTTACTTTACAGATTATTAAAAGGCTTGATGCATAAGCAGGAAATCGAGCAATTATCTTTGGAAACATACCACTTAAATTTCAGCACTGATGATAAATACATTGTAACTCTTTTTTCACCGGAAGATGTAAATGCTTTGTTTGAAGAAGATGCAGAAATGACTTTAGAGGAACGAATTTACATACAACGTTTTATACTGACTAACGTTTTAGAAGAGCTATTGAATTGTGACTATAGGTGCCATACCATCTCAATAGATCATTCCACAGCAATTTTAATTGCATTGGCAAATGATTATCATCATGATTCAAACATAATTACAATCATCAGCAACGGACTTGAATTTATTAAAGAGCAATTCACATTATCTTATAAAGTGGGTATTAGCTCTGTACATCATACCCTTTTTGAATTGAAAGACTGTTACGAAGAGGCTCATGAAACAATGGCATATATGAATTTATTTGATATAGGAGGAATCTTCGTATACGAAAATATACCTAAAAAAAATTCGCAAAACATATATGCCATTGAACAAGATATTCAGCTTAAAAACTGCATTAAATCCGGCGACGCCCAAACCGCAAAAGTCATAATTGAAGAAATACTAAGCAAAACATTTCAGCAGAATCAAGATTCTATTGAATATGTAAGGTATATCGTTTTTACATTGGTAGTTACTATTTTAAATATGGTTAAAAGCGATAGAAATGACATCTTCAGTTCTGAAATGTTAAAAAATATTTTCTATTTTAATAGCTTACAGCAAATTAAAAACGATCTTTTTAAAATAACGGAAGCAATCTGTGATTCATACCGCGATAGGTTGAACAATACCCAAATCCTGCTTAGCGATCAAATTATAGATTTTGTGGAGAAAAACTACCACAACCAAAACTTTAACATCGCCGATATAGGGAATCATTTTTCACTGACAGCACCTTATATATCTAAATTATTTAAAAAAGAAACAGGACAAAGTATTTTTGATTATATCAACAAAGTAAGGATTGAACATGCGAAAAATCAGATTATCTCAACCGACAAAAGTTTTGAGCAAATCGCTCACGATGTCGGATATCTGGATTCCAGAGCGTTGGGCCGTGCCTTTAAAAGATCTGTGGGAATATTGCCCAGCAAGTACAAAGAATTATCGAGAAAACAAATCTAAAGAAGCACTGATTAAATCATTGCCACCTTCTTGACTAACAACAAATTATGTTGACAATCTGGTAACAAGCATTTAATCAGTGCTCCCCCTAACATACATGTGTTCATCGTAGGATAAACGCTCTTTCACTTATTGGGACGTAACACGAATCTCTCCGTTATCAAAATATTCTACGCGTTCACCTTCGCTTTCGAGCTTCCGTATCCGCTCAAAAAATTCTTCTTTTGACGCAAACGAAACACACTTGTCCTCTATCACATGATTTGCATGTTTGGCATTATTTGACAAAAGAAGGCTTAACATAATAAGCTGTACTTTTGCACTATCAACACAGGCCGTTTGCGGATTTTCAATATAATAATCACTGCCGTGTGAAGCACCTGTTGCACCTGGCATATAAGGATGGATAACAGGCATAATGGCAGATAAATCCCCCATATCGGAACTGCCAGTGACAAACACCTGATCTAAAACAACTCCATCCTTACCCATTACATACTCCATCGCTTCTTTGGTAAGCTCCATAAGAGCATCATCATTGTTAAGCGGATGATAGCCGGGTTTATCATTTATCTCAATTTTCGCACCCATACTAATAGCCGCACCTATCAAGGCACGATTAACTTTTTTATTTTCACGTTCAATCGCCTCAAGTGTTTTCCCCCGGACATAGCTTTCCAGCGTAACATCCGATGGAATTGCATTGACGGCGGCTCCGCCGTTTGTAATAATAGGATGTACCCTAATTAAGTCCGCCTCTTTAAAGGTTTCACGAAGTGAGTTTATGGCAGACAGACCTAATGTAGCTGCATAAAGCGCATTAATGCCCCCCGCAGGGTTGCCTCCTGCATGTGCCGAAACCCCTTTGTAACGCACGGCTTTTCTCAAATTTCCTACTGCACCTTTTTTTATTAGTGCTTTTTCGCCATTGGTTGTATGAATCATAAATGCTATATCCACACCATCAAAATATCCCCTGTGTAAAAATTCGACCTTACCGCCATAAAAGCTGATAATACCCTTTTCACGCAAGCCTTGGCGAAAACCAATTTCTATCCCCTCTTCCGCTGGAACGGCGCAAAGGCGCACAGATCCACAAAGTCCGTCCATCACGCCTTCCTCCCGAAGCGCGGCTGCTATGCCAATAAGCGCCGCACATTGTGCATTATGCCCGCAGCAATGAACAGCATGAGTCTTAGGATCTGCCTCCGGGTGCTCATTGCAAATCAAGGAATCCAGCTCCCCGAAAATTAAAACTTTAGGTCCTGGTATTCCGGTTTCAATATCGGTATAAAAACCGGGGATATCCCCTGCCATGGTAAGCGTATAACCAAGATTTTCAAAAATGTCAGCCAAATATTTCGAGGTATTCCACTCCCGAAATCCGGTTTCAGGGTTTTTCCATATATATCGTTCAGTATCCAAAATCAGTTTGCTGTTTTTTTCAACAGCTACGGTTATTTTTTTGTACATAACACCCTCCATTTCATCAATATCCTTATAAACAGACCTCTATAATATTATCCTTAAGAAACATCTTTGTATTATACGGCTCGCTAATTTGACGTAGCTGCTCAAATATGCTCTTCGCTTCATCTGATTTTGCTGCATATGGCAATCCCTTTAAGCTGTCATCCAAATCAAAACCAAGTTCAATAGGCATGAGCGTAAGCCGTGTCAGGCAATTGCCTTCCATCTCAAAATAAGGAATCACAGATCTGTAGTTGGATATGTCAGTATGTAAACCCACTGTATTGTTCTTTGAACGTGCATTCAATCCTTGCTGAGCTGTGCTGTCAGGTGAAAGACCGTACTTTTCCATAAAATCCGGCGGAAGAAGTTCAACCGAATTGTTCTGAAAAGCGAAGTTGCCTAGTGAATAAAAGATAGGCTTGCCCTTATATATTTCTAAGGGTTTCAGTTGGTGTGTACCTCCGCCTATTACGGCGCAGGCGCCCGCGTCAATACAGGCTCTGCAAAAGGTTTCAAAAAAATAGTCCGGCTCGTGATATTCCTCCCCTTTAATCTGATGGGAATGCGCAATGACAACCACATAATCTGCCTGATTGAGTGCTTGTTCGATGCCGGCTTTTGTTCGGGACAAATCAAGCGGGTGACAAACCGTCATCTTACCCTCTGTCTCACCTTCTTGAAACTTTATACCCCCAATATCAAAACATCCCGCCGCATCAGGCGGAGTAAAACCCGCACGAACTGAATTATTTTTTTCTCCATTTATTTTTGTAGCCGCAGCTATCTCGTGCAATGCCTTCATATGCTCTTGTGTAACGGTATAAATGGTATTTATGCGCAGCGGGTTTAACCCAGGACGCGATGGCAATGCACCTGCATCATAACCAGCACGTGCGGCGTCATCAAACGTGGAACAAATGGAAATCATCATAACACGTCCCGCTTTTGTAGACAACTGTGTCGGTGCCGCAGCTTGTTCAAGACTCTTTCCAATTCCCGCATAAGCCACCCCCGATTTCTCAAGCACATTCATAGTAGAAACAAGTCCATCGTAGGAATAATCCATAGAATGATTATTTGCGCAACCGAACATATTGAAGCCAAAACAAAGCAGCTCATCTAAAATTTCAGGTCGAGCATTCACCCACGTGCCGCCGCTGTATGTTGAAGGGAAACAATCAAAATTTGATAATACCGTTTCCAGATTAACAAGCCTTGCTTCACCTTGACGGATAAAATCCGCAACAGGTGCAAGTCCATGATAATCCTTGGGAAGCGTTTTAACCATCAATGCATCTCCCGCAGCAGAAAAAGACATAGTTTTCGCCAAGAAACACACCTTCTCTCAAAAAAATAATTCCGTTCTTATTCCTCTATATAACTCCAATACCTAATATTTTGCACAGTTTCCGTATCTTCTGCGTATTGTCGCCATAGGAAATAATATAATACTGACACATTACGTTCTGTGCAAAATTCTCCACATCATTAAGCAGGATTTCAAGTCCCGGAAGCTGAGGTGCCGGCTGTGTCCAGCCTGCCTCCTCCCACTTTCTTGAAGTTGCTTCCTCGCCTTTTTCAATATATAATGTATCAATCTGAACAGTTCACATCTTAGCTACTTCCACATTTGATTGATTTCTTGAACCGTTTTCCTCACCAAAAGCTCTCCGCCTTGATGTCCTGTAATTCCGCTTGAAACATAGGCACTATAATGGCTGCCCTCCTCTGCCTTTTTAGTTGGCAGATAAGCATAACTTCCACAAGCAAGCTGAATAATAAAGGTTTGTCTCGCCTTGCTCCTTGCTCTTATTTGATTTCCATAATTCAAGAACAATTCAAAAGGATTAGTGGTAAAAGCAACATCGCCGAAACGAACAATATGTACCTCTATGGGGCAAATATCATGATTTTGCTGGTATTCATATCGTGCAATTGTTCCTGCAAAAATGTGCATACCTGCATTATCCGCAAAATCAAAGTTATCCTTATCTGTATTCTTAATATAGTCCTCTATTGCTTTCTTTGCCTCATTATATTCTGTAATTGTAACTCTCCTAATTGGCATGTCTATTGTTGTTGTCTTATGTGTCAGCTCTGCTTCACCACAAATATGCTCCACTGCCTCATTATAAACGTCAATTATTTCATTTGCAATACGCTTACCTATCTTCCATGTACCTTTAATATCAAACATAGATGGGTCTGCATTTCTTTCAATATAATTTTCTCTTTTAATGTTAGGGTCATCAATGGGTGTTTCGGGATTCACCCATCTTATCATATCTCTTGGACACTGGTCACCCGCAGCGCTGCAAAGTCCCAAAACAAATATATCTTCACCGAATTTTTCTCTTAGTAAAATTCTCACCTTGCCCCAATAATCAGAGGAAATAAAGCTTCTATGCTCAACAACCTGCGAAGGGCAGGCAACATTAGCAACAACACCGGTAAGCTTTTTATTTTCATCAAAAACATATAAAAGCTCAATTCCCGAATCATTTCCGCCTTCTAATTCATCAAAGTTTGCACTATTTGTATCTCCCCACATTTTTGCGGTTTTATCATCATAAACAACTCTGCGGCACATTCCAACTGCTGCTCGTCCAAACCCATTCGCATAGCAAGCAGTTTTTCTGCTTTCCCATGCATTTTTAATTGCAAATGTGATTTTTTCTACCAAAAACGCAAGTGCCTCTTGCGGGTTCATTATATCATCGGAAGAAACCTTTTCAACATATGCCTTATCTTGCGGCAAATAACGTTTTAAAACATCCAAAGGCGAACCAGAAGAAGCCGTTCCTGTTCTGTCATACAACATTGCAGTATGCGTATGGGTTGCATTAATGATAATTTTATTAACATCAAGACCGGACACTTTCCCATTCAAATTATCTCTTACCAGCTTAATTAAATTCTCTCCTATGCTTACTAAGTCACAGGAGCAGATAACCATTTGCTCTGTACCAGCTTCTACCGCCATTGCGGTAACTGAAAGCGGTGTTTCCACATATTCGGAAACCCTTTCAAAAAACTGACCCGCAAGCTTAATTTTTTTGTCTGGTGTAATACTTTCCTCCGCCCAACCTATTAATATCTTATTTTCCATTTTATTTCACCTTGCCTTTCTTTTTTCAATAATTTTAAGATAAATTTATTTATATCTTCTGCCTATAATATCAAATGTATTTAATGTAACAATAAAAGCTTTATTATCAATTGTTTTAATGTTTTTTTGAAGTAACATAGCTTTATTTGGATTTAAAGCCACAAAAATCATTTTCTTACTGTCATTCGTGTACGAACCTACACAGTTTACAATAGTTGCTCCTCCATCTAAATCGCAATTGATATAGCTACACAAATCAATAGGATAGGTGGTAACGATAATAAGGAATCTTGAAGTATTCAGCATTTGAATAACATTATCAACAACCAACGAGTTAATAAGCACACCTAAAACAGAAAACATACAAGTTTCCATATTAAACAGTACTGCCGCAGAAAGTGCAATTACCAAATTAACATATAATAGTGCATTTCCGATACTAAGTGAGGTTTTCGTCTTAATAATCATTGCAACCACCTCAATGCCGCCAGAGCTTGCATTGGCATGAAACATTATGCCGGAGCCAATGCCGCAAAGTATAACAGCAAACACCAGTTCTAAAAATGGTTGATTGGAAAAAGGAATATTCATTGGATATATTTTTTCAAAAATCAGCACCATAACAGAATAAATCATACAACAGTATATAGTTTTCCAGCTAAAGGATTTGCCTAAAAAAATCAATCCGATAATTATTGATATGATATTTATTACAATCAAATATGTACCCCTTGATATTGCTGGAAACATCGCTGATAGTACAATTGCAATGCCACCCGCTCCTCCGGTTATGAAATTATTCGGCATTCTAAAAAAATATACTCCTACTGCCAAAAATAAGGCACCAAGTGTCATCATTATAATCTCGTGGGTCTTTCCTTCAACTTTCATATACTTACCCCTAAAATTAGCTTATTTATTCTTTGTGATTGTCGACGAAAGTATTGATATTCTTTCAAAAAAGCAATCTCATTCTTTAATGCGTTTTCATTTGTCACGTTATAATCAACCGCAGATATAGGTGAAATCCCCGCAAATGACATCATATTTTTATATGAATTCACAGCACCCCCATGAATGCGAGAAAACAAGCCTTTTATTTCTAAATCAGCCGAATCCATAAGTATGGTGACATCAGAAATCTTAAAAAGCTCGCTTAATTCATTAACCATTACTTTACTATATTTATATAGTATTTCAAGTACTTTTTGTTTTTTTCATCAATATACATATAAATACTCCTTTTCATGGTATAATCAAATTGATTATACCATGAAACAAAGATTTTTTCTATATACTATCTCTTTTGTTGAAGAGTGTAATGCTCATCAAATGCTTTTTCTTCATCAGTATATTTGCGAAGTGTGTTTACAACCTCTCCATTATTCCACTTACGGTCACCAACATCCTCTGCTGTTCCAATAATTGTAATATTAACTTGCCTTTGACGCGCACGAACATGATCCCAATCTATAAAATAAATATGTGCAAATTCTCCACCATCAAGAACTCCATCTTTAATTGTCAAGGTTTCACTTCTGCCAAAAAAAACCGACCGCAAATGTCCGTCAGTATTCATACTTGTAAAATCACCTGGTTCGTCAACGTATCTTCCAAATTGCGTATGTATAGGACCCGGATGACGATATTGCTTCTCTTCTGCAAAATCAGGAATCATTTTACGCATAATATCAAGCAAATCGTGTTGCAAATACTCAATATCAAATGAATCAATATCATGTGAGCACTCTTGAACCATTACAGAGCAGGTGGTATGATGTGATACAACACTACACGTTCCGTTTTTTATACCAGACGCCTCAACAATTTCCATAATTTCTTTTGAAATATCATGAAATGTCGGAATCCACCCTCTCGACTGCAACTGTAATTCTTTTTGAAAAACTTTTAATTCCATAACAACATCTCCCTTTTTAAAATTATTTATGTAATTCATCCCAAGCTTTTCGCAGGGAATAAATCATCTCTTCAACCATTGCTTCAGGGTCTTGTGCCTTTATGATACCGCTTGTACTTCCTGTTGCCTGTGCTCCCTGCATTATAGTATTGTAAACATCGTTGCCATTTGAAATGCCTGCACCCTGCAAAACCATAATATCGGGATTGATAGCACGAACTGTTTCTATCGTAGCCTTTACGTAATTTTCATCACTAGTTTTCCCTGTTCCGATAAGTTCTGTCGGCTCTGCAACCAAAAGATTAGGTGACATATGAGCAATTGCGGAAAGCTCTTCAACAGTGTCGGCACAAACTATTGTTGCAAGGCCCACTTCATCGGCACGCCTAATTGTTTTTTCCACTTCATCTAAAGTAAGCTTTTTTTCCGCATGGTTAAGCATAACTCCTACAGCACCTGCCGCTTTCACAGCCTCAGGAAGCACCGAGCCAAGCCCTCTTCCCACAGGCAGACAATCCATATGCTGTGCGAAAACCAAAATACGCTCTGTGTTATCTGCAAGCAATTTTATATCCGTATATTGTGGTGTTACAATAATATCCACATCATATTTGACAGCGGTCTTATCAATCACCTTTGCAAGCTTTAACATCTGTTCACCATACAAATATGCCTTTGGCCCTATCTCAAAAAACGGTGGTTTAATTTTAAAATTTTTATACATTTTTATTCTCCTTTTCCAACATTTCTCCTACAGCTCCGCCTGGGTGAATAAGCCCAAACTGGGACTTTTGATAACCTGTTTCTTCCATGATTGCAGCCAAAAGTGCATCAAACAGCGCAATTGTGGCAATATAGCTTGATGTTGCCATCATATTATACTTGTCACTTTCCATTTCGATTTTCATAGGTAATATGATATCTGCACTCTTAGCAAGCGGAGATTCCATGTTTTCTGTCAGCGCAATCAGCGTTGCTCCTTTTTTATTGCAAACAGAAATAATGGGCAAAAGTTCTGCTGTTTTTCCTCCCCTTGATACCATAACCATAACATCTTCACTTTTTAATGCGCCTAATCCTCCATGAACAGCCTCACAAGGAGGCATAAACATTGCACCCTTTTCAATACAGCAAAGTGAATGAGCAAACTTTTTTGCAGCAATTCCCGACGACCCGCTTGCACAGGTCATAATTCGCTTTGCGCCCGATAAAGTATCAACAGCTTTGGCAAAAGCATCATGGTCAAGATTTAATAGTACATCACTAACCGCCTTCTGCTCAATACTGAGTGAGTTTTTTGCTTGAATCATAGATTCTTTTTTCAATATAATCACCTATCCTGATTTCAATAATAAAATTAATTTCCGAAATAGAAACAATTGCGTTTTATTGTTTTTATGTTATGTTTTTATTTCGTTTTTATTATATAACTTTTTCATTGCATTGTCAACAGTAATTTATCAAATCTTTTTTCAGTTTGATCTTTAATTTTAAAAAATAACTGTTTTATTCAATAAGATAAGGTTCTTAATAATTTTTTAAAATTTTCATTTTTTCTAATAACATTCAAAGTTGCATTTGTAACGTTGAATTTAATTTGGCAATCTTTTCTTATGATTTTCAACTTTATTCTTTTATTGGGCTTGGGTGAAACCCATACTTAATAAACCGTTTGTGGGTACAAACGGGAAGCTTGCCGTCACAAAATGACGTGAGTTTTGCCCCTTGCTGATTTCTCTGACCGCCTGTATTTTCAGATAAAAACTTTAAAAACGCAGAGAATAAAGCAAAATGCCACCAGTTAAAGCACTGATGGCAAGTCATATCAAGTGATCTTTTATGTAGTTAATAACGACTTTCTTCAACAACCAATATAATCGGGTGACGATAAAATTTTATCGTTATAACTATCGTATTTTGTCTGTTTTCATTATCTTGGTAATAAAACAAAGTCTTTAATTACAATTTCTTCGGCTATAGCTTTGGCAGTGTTTCTGCGTTTAAAGTTTAGCATAGTATCGGTGGAATTGTCTTTATACCGTTTCATAGATTTACCCATAATTTGCTCTATTTGTTCATATGCCTCGTCGTTGACTTTGTGCATCAACGGCATCAGTTCACCGTTCATAAGCAACTCTGCATATCGGTCAGGGTTTTCCACTTTCATATACGAAAGGCACATTTGACCAAACTTGCCAAGCGGAGTAGTATCTGCTTTCTCATGATTTGAAATTTGAATATCAGGAAATAAGTAGCCGTTTTTCTCTATATAGTTTATTATCATAACACTTTTTCTCCTTCGCTTTTTGTTTACATAATACCATCAAGTTTTGTACGCGTCCAGCCTCAAAAGCGCATAAAGATTTATCGTTATACCAGTCAAACTTGCACAATAAAGCCATCATAACGATGGTGTAGATAAACTAATACATATCAACCTTTGACCGTTAACAACTTTTTTACCGATTTCAAAGCCTTGTTGTAGCAGTTCTTCTTTAAACGAAAACAGATCCCTTGAAAATTTATTTGCCTGCAAATTAATATTAGGCGAATACCTTTTCAGGTTTTCAATCAGGTTGGTTGCAGTACCTTCCCATGAGCCGTTATCTTTTACAAATTGAATAACAGAAGTTGCAATAGTACTGCCTTCAAAATTTGTTTGATTTTGATCTGCGTCTTCAACTGCATGATACCAATGCCCGTCATCAAACTCAAAAATTAATTTTTGGTCAAGAATATCGTTTCCGGTCACAAGCAAAGTTGATTTATTATTCAAAGTATAATCTTTTGCAAGCATTAGCACAGTATCTGCCGCTGACATAAGCTCGGGTGACGATAAAAATTTATCGTTTGCACTATCGTCTTGTGCAGTTTTTATATCGTGCAACAATAGTATCGCTATATTATTCATATTGGCTATTTCTTTTAGCTGCAACAAACATATTTTCAGGAGATTCCTTTGCAATTACCTTTAAACGATTTTGTAATCGTATTTGATTATCGTCGAGTGATATGTAAAGTGTGGTGCCGCAAGAAGTGTCATAATCCCATACCTTTTCACCATTTGCGACCTGCATACACATCCATAGTGCAAGCCATGTTTTACCGCATTTCATATTTCCGCTTAAAATGCTTAAACCCTTTGGTATAAGCGATGTAACGATATAATCAAGCGATGGAATTTTATCGTTATACAATGTTTTGGCACTTGTATAATTAAAGCTCAAGTTAGATAATATGGGTTTTAAGTTATATCGTTCAATAAGGATTTCTGCTATTTCTCTGTCCGACTTCTCACCTTCATAGAATCTAAACATATCAAAAATATCGCCCGAACTATTGCAGTCTTTGCAAATGTAATGCTGGCTATCGTCAGCCGGAATCCGAAGGTTTAAACGTGAATTTTCTTCTTTTCCGCAAAAAGGACATAAGAAAAAATCATCCTTTGAATTGTTCTTCAATTTCATTATGCGGTCTGTTCTATTCTCGCTGATATATTCTGCCAGTTTAGGTCTTACCATCATTTTCATTACTTGTAAATTATACATAAAATATCTCCTCCTATCCATTGTAAACTTTCCCTATACTAAGCTTAAGTATTACTTGAGAAGTATTTTTTTCTTCTGCGTTATTATTTATATATTTTCAGTCTCACTATATTCAGTTATATTAGGTGTTAAATTTTAACACTCCAGACGTGTTTTTCAAGCCACATTTTTAACTTCTGCAAATTCTTTTCATAATCACTTCTTTCTGGAATACACTTATCCCTAAATTTCCTTGCCTCAACTGCCCACACCTTAAATTCTTCCTCTGTTAGCGAATTGGTTTTTGATTTCAGCCTCGAAAACATTGTCTTATATGCTCGGTTATACAATTTCGCCGCTTCGTGATTAAATGCTTGTGCCTGATAGTTTTTCACACTGCCAAGGTCACGACAGGTTTTGGTTGAACCCTCAATTTTTCTTGTACAATAGTCCATTCTTGCGGTTTCGGGTACAAAATACTTTCCGCAGTATTTGCATTTCCTGAATTTCACGTCATTTTTTAAAAAGTACGATGTGAAATAATATATTATATCAAAAAAATCATGGGGTGTTAACACATCAACAAACACCATTTTACCCTCTGCTTTAACTGCTTTTAGCGTTACAGAATAAACCTTGGGCTCAAACACCGTTGTACCTTTTTGCTTTTTTAGAAAGGCATTATACTTTTCCGCTGTAGATAATTTGCTAGTGTCGTCCATATCAAAACAGGTTTCAAGCAAATCAAGGCACATGTCTTGTAACTCACGAATGTCCTCCGAAATATGCGACAAGTATTTTACATTGTCAATTTTCTTCGTTCTCTCATAAGCAATTAGAATTTCACGGATATATTCCGATATTGTATAAAAATATATGTGCTGTTTTTCTACAAAGTCTGCAAATCTTTTTAATTTACTAATATTTTCTTCAACCTCTTTACCGGATCGTATAGCACGCAAAATCTCCTGTGTTTGTATCATCTTGTCATACACTTCGTTAAAATCACCGTAGATGTAATCTATAAGGCTTTCCCCACGAAGCATATTTGAAACCTTGCCGTTAATATTAAAATATTCCTTTTTGCCGCTTATAAATATTTCCACAAAACCACCTCTTGTATAAATAATATCATAGGCAAACCAACCTGTCAAGATTTTTTGCCACGTTTTTTCAAATAAATCTATTGACATTTAATTCTACTGGTGCTATAATCAATTAAGGATTTATTGTTTGTATTATTTATATTAAATCTATTTTAAGGAGGCATGTTACTATGAAAGATAAAACATTAAAAATAAGAGTGTCCTCAAAGGACTTAGCAGAAATAAAGCGCCGAGCCGAATTAGCAACCTGTAATGTTTCCGCATATGTTACAACTGTATCATTGGGATATACTTTGGTTGTGGTCGACGGAACAAGAGAATTTCTGCATGAGCTTCGTAAAATAGGCGGCAATACAATGTTTAATATTTTCAGCAAATACAAAAAGGGATTTATAAATCTATTCGGCGGTTACAAAGATATCGTGACCGTTAAAGAACTGTGTGAAATGCTGAACATTGGCAAGAATACTGCATATGAGCTTTTACAAAGCGGAGCAATTAAATCCATTAAAATCGGTAAGGTATATAAAATTCCTAAGAAATATGTTGCAGAATATATTAAAAATAATTGTAATTAACCCACTATTGCGCTATAATAATTTTAGAAAATCAATAGGTGGGTAATTTATACTGAAAAAGGAGTGAACAAAATTGACAGGCAGCCTACAAATCAAGAAAAGCACTTATTATGCGGTCATTAACGTTGAAGATGACTGTGGCAACAAGAAACAAAAATGGATTAGTACCAAGATAAAAGCAGATGGTAATAATAAACGTCAGGCTCAAAAGGTTCTAAGAGATATTCTAAAGGAATACGAAGATTCCAAGGTTACATATTCCAAAGAGATTTATTTTTCAGACTGGATACTTCAATGGCTCGAAAATATGAAATACAATATCGAGCAGACATCATGGGAAAGTTATAGTATTTTTGTGAATACTCACATTGTACCATATTTTAAAACTCGCAAAATTACGCTTACCAATTTAACACCAAAGCACGTTCAAGATTATTATTTGAACAAGCTTAAAAAAGGTCGTTGCGATGGCAAGGGTGGGTTGTCAGCGAATACTGTTAAGAAGCATAGTGTTATAATCAGAAGCGCTTTAAACGAAGCATTAAAGATGAATTTGATACCATATAACCCTGCCGACAGAGCAACATTGCCAAAGGTAGAAAAATTCGTGGGTAAGCATTACAATGAGGGGCAGGCTTATAAGCTTATGGATGCTTCAATGGGTACAACAGTTGAGTCTGCAATATTACTCACATTGCATTATGGTTTCAGACGTAGTGAAGTATTGGGATTAAAGTGGGACTGCATTGATTTTGTGCAAAATACTGTTCTTGTAAAAAATACTGTCGTTCGGGTATCAACCGTAATTGAGAAAGAACGTACTAAAAACAAATCAAGTTATCGTACATTGCCGCTAATCCCAGAAGTTAAAGAATATCTTAGTAAGCTAAGGTTAAAGCAGAAAGAAAATAAATTATTGTATGGCAATTGCTATACTGATAATGATTACATCTGCAAATGGGAGGACGGACACCCGTTTAGTCCCGAATATGTATCTAAAAAATTCAAGAAGATTTTAGCTGATGCGAATATGCCGAAAATACGTTTTCATGATTTACGTCATACCACAGCTTCACTCCTCCTCTCCATGGGCTTTTCGCTTAAAGAGATACAGGAATGGCTCGGTCATAATGACATCGGCACAACGGCAAATATTTATGGTCATTTGGAATACCAGTCAAAAGTAAATATGGCTGATAAGATGGGAGATACGTTCAAAATCAGACAAGCAAATTAGAACTTTTTAGATTTCATTAGAACCTTCATTAGAACTTTACAAAAATCGCACAAAATCATAAACAAAAAACGTCCTCGAACAAACGAAAAAAGTCTTGAAACCTAATAGTCTCAAGACTTTTAACAAAAGTGGTACGGGCGAAAGGACTTGAACCTTCACGTCGGGGACACTAGATCCTAAGTCTAGCGCGTCTGCCAATTCCGCCACGCCCGCATAGCACGTTAATAATATTACCATTGAATTCGACTTTTGTCAATACATTTTTAATATTTTTTTTACTTTTTTAAAAATTTTTCGAGGCGCGAGGGAATTTCACTTTCAAATTCTAAATATTCGCCTGTTATAGGATGCACAAATCCTAAAAGCTTAGCGTGTAAAAGCTGACCTGTTAAATTATATTTTTCTTTTTTAAAGCCATAAACCTTATCTCCCATAACAGGATGGCTTATGCTTGCCATATGAACCCTAATTTGATGCGTTCTGCCCGTTTCCAGCCTACATTCCACAAAAGTGTATTCGCCGAATCTTTCAAGCACCTTAAAATGAGTTATCGCTTCTCTGGAATTGGTATATGTTATACACATCTTCTTCCTATCCGATTGGTGCCTACCTATAGGCTTGTCTATAGTGCCGCTGTCCTCTTTTATATTTCCGTAAACCAAAGCAATATATTTTCTTGTTAAGGAATGTTCTTTTATCTGCTGTGACAGCCCTATGTGAGTTTTATTATCCTTTGCAACAAGCAAAAGTCCGCTTGTGTCCTTGTCTATCCTATGTACGATACCTGGACGCACCACACCGTTAATTTGCGAAAGCGAATCTCCGCAATGCTTCATAAGGGCATTCACCAGAGTACCCGTATAATTACCCGCCGCAGGATGCACAACCATTCCTTGCTGCTTGTTAACAACAAGCAAATGGCTATCCTCGTAAATAATATTTAATTCAATATCCTCCGCAGCAACGTCCAACGTTTGGGGCTGAGGCACAGTTATCTCAATTACCTGCCCTGCCTTCAGTTTGTAATTAGATTTAACCTTCTTCCCTACAACCATTGCAAAGCCTTCATCAATCAGCTTTTGAGCATACGAGCGTGAAATATCGCTTATATTATCACTGATAAATTTATCAATTCTTGCTTCCTTGTCACTAATCAATCTATGCTTTTGCAATCCCATCATCCTTTTTAAAGATTATGTAAACAGCAAATAAAATTGCGCCCACAACAACAGCACTATCCGCAATATTAAACACAGGATAGTTTATTAAACGAAAATCGAAAAAATCCACCACAAAGCCCCTAAAAAATCTATCCGCCAAATTACCTATTGCACCGCCCAAAACAAGCCCTGCGCTAATCAAAATTACCTTTTCCTTCGGCTTATATTTAAAGAGCATAAAAACGATGATTGCAATGATAATAAGGCTGGAAAACTTAAAAAACAAATTGCCGTTTTGCATAATACCAAAAGCGGCGCCTGTGTTTTCAACATAAGTTAAATGAAATACGTTCAGAATAATAGGCACAGAATTATCCGCAAGCTTAGCAACTGCAAGCGCCTTTGTATATTGGTCCAGAATTATAACCAAAAGTATAATTATATAAAGCATATTTTAATCTCCTATACTATAAAAAAAGGAGCAAAGCTCCTTTTAGTTTAGTCTTTACAATCGCAATCGTCGTCGCAATCACAGTCACAATCAAATTCAAGCTCGATAACCTGTCCGCAATTTGGACATTCAATTTCCTCATCACTTTCCAAATCATCTTCATCAACAAAAAAATCTTCATTGCAGCTTGGGCATTTAACAACGAATGGCTCATCCTCACAACAATCGCAATCGTCATCATCTTCGTAAACGCTATCTTCCAAATCAAAAACCCTGTCGAAAATTTCGTCCTGCGAATCCTCCAAATAATCAATATCATCGGCAATTTCCCCAAGAACACTGATTATTTCTGTAAGTAATTTCCCTTCGTTAGTTTCTTCACTTATTTTCATACCTTCCGCAAGACCGCGTAAATATGAAACTTTTTCAGATATAATTGACATAATTAACACCTTTTAGCCTTTCAGACTCACAAAATTTTTAAAACTCACCATCCGCACTTATCGTGAGCCGGATAAGGCGTTAAGACGGCATTTTTCTTATGCTCTTTCCATGTATTCCCCTGTACGTGTATCAATACGAATTCTATCTCCCTGATTGATAAACAAAGGAACATAAATAGTTGCACCTGTTTCAAGAGTAGCAGGCTTTGTTGCACCTTGTGCAGTATCGCCTTTAATTCCCGGCTCTGTTTCTGTAATTTCAAGCTCAACAAAATTAGGCGGCTCAACGCCAAACACACTGCCTTTGAATTTCAAAATACGAACCATATCGTTTTCCTTAACAAATTTAAGTGCATCGCCTAACTGGCTTTCGTTAATCGGCAGTTGCTCAAAGGTTTCAACATCCATAAAATAGTATAACCCACCATCGTTATAAAGATACTGCATATCGTTTCTTTCAATATGTGCCTTAGGCATTTTATCTGTAGGACGAAAGGTTTTTTCAACAGTTGAACCGTTAATTACATCTTTAAGACGTGTGCGTACAAACGCCGCACCTTTTCCCGGCTTTACGTGTTGAAACTCAATTATTTGATAAACATTATTATCAAGCTCAAATGTTACTCCATTTCTAAAATCTCCAGCTGATATCATACGTAATACCTCCAAAATTATACTCTCGCATATATTGTAAACTAAAATTCAAAAAATTACAAGAAAAATTTTCAAATAATAATAAGTTCTTTTTCTGATTTTGTAAAATTTTCGTATCCGTCATCTGTTATGCAAACCAAATCTTCAATTCGGACACCGCATAAATTAGGAATATAAACACCCGGCTCCACGGTAACCATCATATTTTTTTGAAGAATTTGTTCTGAACGAGTAGAAAGCCGCGGCTCCTCGTGAATTTCAAGCCCAACTCCATGCCCTAAGGAATGAGAAAAATATTCACCGTAATCAAAGCTGCAAATTATATCTCTTGCGGTTTTATCTGCATTTTGGCATTCAACACCTGCCTTTATGCAGGCAAGTGCAGCTTTTTGAGCAATTAGCACCACGTTATATATTTTTTCCTTTTCCTTGGATATTTCTCCAACAGCCACGGTACGAGTCATATCACTGCAATATCCATCAAATATACAGCCGAAATCCATTAAAACCATATCTCCGTATTCTATTTTTTTGTCACTCGGGCCGCCATGAGGAAGTGCGCTTCTGATGCCGGATGCAACAATTAAATCGAAGGAAACACCCTCGGCACCGCTTTTGCGCATAAAAAATTCAAGTTCGATTGCAATATCTCTTTCCGATGCTCCGACCTTAATTTTTTTAATGATGTGTGCAAAAGCATCGTCTGCAATTTTAGCAGCCTGCTTTATCTTCAAACGCTCCCCATCATTTTTTACCATTCGCATATTTTCCAATACAAAGGAAAAATCGCGAAAATCCGCATCAGGCATGGCTTGCTTCAATTTATTATAAGTGCTAAAAAGAATACTATCCCCTTCAAAGCCCAAATTTTTAATTTTAAACTCTGCGATTAAATCATAAGGGCTTGCGGTGAATTTAATAACCTTAAACCCTGTTGCCTGTTGCTCCGCTTGGGTTGTATATCTGCCGTCAACAAATAGATATGCTTCATTTTCCGTAATTAAAACAATGCCATCACTGCCTGTAAAACCACTGAAGTATCTTCTGTTGGTTTTTGATGTGATAACAACACCATCAAGCTTATTTCTTATAAGCTCTGCCTTAATTTTATTTATCATTATATCTTACCACTGCATCCAGTGCAATAATATAGCTGTTTGCGCCGAAGCCGCAAATTTGCCCCACACATAGAGGAGCAATAACCGAGACATCACGAAACGCCTCTCTTGCATGAATATTTGAAAGGTGAACCTCCACAACAGGCATATTTGCAATAGGTATAGCATCTGCAATAGCATAGCTATAATGAGTGTATGCACCTGCGTTTAGTATCATGGCATCATAAACGCCACGAGCATTTTGTATGGCGCTTACAAGCTCACCCTCGCAATTGGATTGAAAAAAGCTAACCTCCACACCAATCTTCGCGGCTCTTTTGCTTATCGCCTCGTTTATTTCGTCAAGGGTTTGGCTTCCGTAGGCTTTTGCATCTCTAAATCCCAACATATTAAGGTTAGGCCCGTTTATAATTATTACCTTCATATTATCACTCCTTCTTCCATTTCAAACATTCGCTTCATAGCAAGCGCATCCACCGCCTGTGTGCCTGCGGATTCACATATTATAGTGGGAGTTAATCCACGTTTAGCAAGAACCTTTGAAAGTGGAGCAAAATCCGGTCCCCACTCCTTATCCTCAAAGGTTAAGTGCTTCTTTTCACCGCTTTTTGTAAATTCAATTCTGCTAAAATGGCAATGAAAATTTTTAGCTCTGTAATTACCAAGCTTATTTTCTATGGTGCTTATAACCTCATCAAAATCATTTTCGCTTTTAAGCGCTCCTAGATTTCGGGAATTAAGATGTCCAAAATCTATTGTTGGTATTAACCTTTCATCAATTTTGCAAAGCTCCATAACCTCGTCCAAAGTGCCCATTTGGTTTATCTTCCCCATTGTTTCCGGGCAGATTATAATGTTGGAAAGCTTGTTTTCCTCCAAGGTTTTAAGTGCCAAATTCATTGTGGATTTAGAAATTTCCATTGCCTCTTTGCGTGTTATGTTTTTGGCGGCGCCCATATGAACCACAATTCGCTGAGCTCCCATACAGTTTGCGGCAATTGCCGTTTGCATAATATAATCAATAGTTTTATCAATACGTTCCTGTTCGTTACTGGAAATATTGGTATAATAAGGCGCGTGAATGCTAAGGGCAACATCATAGGCTTTTGCATTTATTCCAAGCTTTTTTGCACTTTCCTCAGAAATTTTAACACCCTTCCCACACTGATACTCATATGCGCTTAGTCCCATATCGGCAAGCCATTTAGGCGTTTCTAAAGAGGATTTACCGCCCTGCTCATAAAATGCATCAGGATTACCGGCAGAACCGAATCTTATCATAATTTTAATCATTCCTTTCTTTCAGACTTCATTTTCCAATCTCTCAATTATTATGTCAACCAATTCATCATTTATCAAGCTTTTGCCGAACCATATTTCAGCCGCAATTATTCCTTGATATATCAGCATTTTATATCCGTTATGTGCCTGACAGCCTTTATCCATGGCCATTTGCATAAATTTAGTTATAGGCGGCTTATAAATCAAATCATAAACAACGGTATCCTTAGAAATCCCCTCCAAATTGCTAATAGGAGATTCAGAAACATTTGGACTAAGCCCAACGCTGGTGGTGTTTATAAGTATATCACAATCCTGTGGACTAAACTCGCTTATGTTTCTGGCAAAAACCTTATCATATTTTTGTGCAATGCCTTGCGCGTTTGCAATTGTTCTATTATAAATAATAATCTCCTGAGGATTTTTTGCGGCAAGAGCATTAACTAAAGACATTGCCGAGCCACCTGCACCAATAATTTTTATTCGTGCATTTTCAACCTTACAGCTAAGCTGAGCAACAAAGCCTGCACCATCAGTATTATAACCAAACAGCTTGTCGTTAACAATTTTAACTGTATTTACCGCACCTATTTTTTTTGCATCCTCGGATATTTCGTCCAAATAGGGCATGATATTCTGTTTGTGAGGAACAGTAATGTTAAAACCTCTTATTCCAACCTTCTTATATTTTTCTATAAGCCGCCGGATATCCTCCTTTTCAACACGCTCCTTGCCATATTTTGCATTTATGTTATAAAACCGATAAATCTCGCTGTGTAAAATGGGGGAAACACTGTGCCTTACCGGGTTTCCTATAACCATAAATTTTTGCTTTAAAATAACCTTTTCCAAAAATCTTTTAAGTTTAATTCCAAACCCTTCATCATCAGAAAGGGGAGCAATCAAAACTGACATCATCTTAGCCCAATTAGCACCCCAAATATCGGTAAAAATTTGGTCTCCAATAACGCAAACCTCTTCATTTTTAGCATTATATTTTTTTGCAACCCTCAAAAAGCTTACTGTAAATGGTTTTAATGCTCTGTGAAGATAAAAAACGTCAAGCCCGTCGCTAAAATCGTGAACTCGCCTTTTTGAATTATTCGAAACAAAGCAAACCTTAAAACCTTTGGCTTTTACTGCCGCCAGCCATTCAACAATTTCCTTTGACGGCTTTTTAACAGAAGTTGCCGCCAGGGTGTTATCAATATCAAAAATTAAAACCTTTATCCCTTTTTTAATTAACATACTAAAATCTATATCAAAAACAGTTTCAGCAAACAATGTTGGTGTTAATATACCCATTTTAGCCCCCTTTTCTTTCATTAAATTTACATTATATATTATTGTACCAAATTTTAGCAGGCTTGTAAACAAAAACAGCCAAACAAAAAAACTTGAGCGTGATAAACAAATTTTTCACAAAATAACCGTATTTTTAATATAATGTAATATGCTAAGTAGGAGGTTATATTATGATAAACAACAAGAAATTCCTTGTATGCGGTGGAGATTTAAGACAAATTAAATTAGCAGAAAGTCTTGCAAAGGATGGCTGCAGCGTGGCAGTTTTTGGTTTTAACAAGGATATTGAATTTAATGACGAAATCAGAAAATATTCGAACATCAACCACGCATTGGAAGATATAGATGTTATTATTCTGCCTCTTCCATGCTCTGTTGACGACGAAACAATTAATATGCCACTTTCCGAAGAAAAGCTTCACGCTTCATATCTGCTCAAAAATATTTCTAAAAATCAAATTGTGGTAGCAGGCAGAGTCAGCGATAAGATACACACTCTCGCTGACCTTTACAAGGTTTCGATTTTTGATTATTTTGAAAGAGAAGAATTAACAATATTAAACGCAATTCCTGTTGTCTTAGCGATATAGTCATAGAAAATTAATAAAATGTTCTGTTAAATGGAAGATTAAAGGGCTTTAGTGCAGAATCCCATACCATTATCTTAACCTTTCTTGTGTTTTCTGGCGGTGCATTTTCAAACTGCATATATTTAGTTTCGCTCGACCAAGGCTGCATATCTATATCAGCCGTTGCAACACTTAGCACTATATTATTTTCGTCCATAAGGGAAACATAAATCTTGCCATTAACAACAGAATTAGATGCATTATTTAATGGAACAGAAAACTGTTTGTTATTCATACTGTAATGCACATCATAACCATTACCATATATATCAAACATATATACTATCTGTATTTCCTGACCGGAAATCGGCTGAATAGTTGGCAGTGTAAAATTAATATTTTCCACATCTGCAACGGAATCAAACAAATCCGCCTGCCAAATATCAGCAACAATATTTCCGCCTTTATAATAACCCATATCCAAAAGCATAGAATTTCCATACTCTATGCCGCCGCAAATATAACCAATGTTATACTTTGAAATATCAGCCGGTACTTTTACAGAATAAGGTATGGCTATATTAATATTATCAAATATCAAAGATTGCATGCTTATCGAATTGCCATTTTGATCATATACACACAAATAAATATCAACTTTTGCATTAAGTTCTTGCGGTTTTGTAACAACACCGCTAACAGTATATTGGTCAATCAAAGTAATAAGTGTGTTATTAGCAGTCTTTGGCAAAACGGTTGCCTTTGACCAATCGGAAGTAGAGCCGCTTTCACTAAAAAATGAATGGAAATAATATTCATTGCTATCATCTATTGAACAACTCAATTTATAACCTGTCATAAAAACATCATCTGGCATATATGTATAATATGTTCCGCTATTTTGACCGGCAGATATCAATAAAGAACCAACAGGAACAGATATCGAACTGCTACCTCCTCCGCTGCTACCGCTACTTTTACTCTCACTAACAGAAACTTCAGCTTCACTGCTTGTGTTTTCTACTACATTACTAATTATATTAAACATTGTCGGCTTAAAAACCATGCTTGCATAAGCACTACCTTTTATATCATTAATGGCAGTTTTATCACCCGGCAATTTAACTGTGCCTGTAAGCTCAAGCTTTTTCATTAGAGTAATATCCATATTATTGGCTGAACCATTTTGTAAATCAAAATAATAACGTTGAACAGATGTTCCATTTGGAGTATAATAACCAAAATTCCACAAATTCTCGGCTTCATTTTGCAGAGTATATCTTAAAATAGATCTGCTTAAGCCTCCGCTCGGCAAGTAAATTGTGTATGGCACTTGTGTTTCACCTTGCGGAATATTTACGGTCACACTTCTGCTATATTCAGTTGAAATATTAATATTTATACCTTCACTCGGCACACTAACACCTTCCGGCAGCTTAATAATTCCGCTGATGCTTGGCGCTAATAACATTTTCATGTTTATGCCACTTAAATCCTGCCCTGTTATAGAAATAATATCAGCCCCTGAATAATCTAAAACAGTCCCATTAACCGAATAATAGCCACCCAAAAATTTAGGTTGGTTTATAACTTTAAAACCAACTCTAAAACTTCTGTCTGCAGGTGTAAACAGTGAATATTCACAGCTTGAAGCACCTGCCGGAATGGTTAAATAACAATCTTGATATTCATTAAAAACTGCAACTTCAACATCTTCCTCCGCCACCATATTATCAGGCAAGTAAATCGTACCGTTAATTTCTGATTGCGCTATACTAACATTTGCACCTTCAACATTACCGTCTGTTACGTCAAACTGCATAGCTTGCTCTTTTTCCTGCGTAAAGCCTCCATTTAGGTCAATATATCCGTTTGCATAATTCGAATAAATTCTTAAAGTGTATTTGTTATCGCCATACAGCGGCACATTTATAAAGTAATTAACTTTATTCGAACCCAAACTTTTGCTTGTGTTTGTATATATTTCGCCCAAATCCCCCATTTCAGCGCCTATAGATAAATAGTCTTTAGCATCTGTTAAATTTTCTGAATAACTGATTGTTCCGCTTATTGTTCTTCCTTTAAGAATATCCATTTGGATATTATTCAAATCGTCATTGTTAAGGTCTATATACTCCTTTAAAGACGAAAACGGTACAGTGCCGTCTTTAGCATAATACCCCTGTTTCATGTATCCAATTTCGTTATCATAAAGATAATATTCTAAATAAACTTTATTAACATCACTGGGAGCATAAATTTCAAATTCAGAATTATCATAATAACCCAAGTAAAAGCTATCATAGTAAGATCTCTGTTCATCATATGCTGAAATATAAAGATCTCCTTTATACCCATTTTTATTTAAAGTCCCTGTTACCTTTGTTTTTGCGACTACATTCAAATCAACCTGCGTATTATCTTCAATTATAATTTTCTGGGTGCTATTATTTCTATTTGATTTAGTACCATAGTAGGTATAATATCCATATTGCGAATAATTAGGGAAATTGTAATCATCAAGCAATTCATAACACACAGCATATTCCGCATAATCCAAATTATCGTTAATCTTAATTGAATAATTAGAGCTGTTTTGACCTTCAGCTATCATAACATACTTAAAATTATTAGAATAAACATCACCTCTGACAGTGTCAACCACCACCTTAAAAACCATACCGCTGGATGGCGCAACAGCACCATTCGGCAGTGTTATTTTACCGTTCAAGGTTTTTTCCAATGGCAAAACAGGTTTTTGGCTTAAGGTAACATCAATTCTTCTGACCGCTTCATCAATTGTCATATTACTTCCAAATACAGAGGCAAGAAGCTCCAGGCATATATAATTTTCTTTACTCGTCCTGTAAACAGGCTGAGTAAACAGCTGAGATTTACCATTAATCAAAACTGTATCCGAACCAAATGTAATTTTAAGCTCGGTACAATAACGGTTTATAATGATTTCACCGTCACCCTCAAAATAGTCGAAGTCATATTTTTCTAAATAATATCCGTCAAAAAAATACTTTCCATCGCTTTGCTGCAACGCATATGAATCATAAAATCTTTGTCCGTTAAAATATAAGCTCATATCAGTCATATAAGCCCGAACAAGCATGGGAAGCAGCATATTTACAATAATTAAAATAACCAAAAATTTAGAAAGCCTTGCCATCATTTTGTCATTACCTCACTTTTTCTTTGGAAGAACTATGTTTGTGTAGCCGTCATAGTATCTGCAAAGAGAATTAGTTGTCTTGTTTATGTCCTGCATTTTTTCATACAGCGCGTCTTTTTCCAATATATATGACTTTTCAGCGGTTTTTTCAATCATTCTGTCCAGCGAAACAAGATATGCATCATAAGCATTTTGTTGCCTTGGCGCTGACTCCACCCATTTTTTGGACCATTTGTACATATCTTCGATATTGCCTTGGGTATAGGCCATATTATAAAGCTTAGATATAGTCAACACATCATTTGGTCGGACTATATTTTTTGTAATCAAAGTTTGATAAATATTAATCTTTTTGTTTTGCAATGTATAGAATATCCAAAAAAAGATGGACACAGCTATTAACAATGTGCAGACTAAAATTACAGGCAATCTTTTTATTTCTATCTGCCGTTTAGCACCGAAAGCTATAATTATTCCTAAAATAATTAGTGTTGCGCTAAAGTTCAAATCTATATCCACTATACTATGCAGAGCAATCAATAAAAATGATGCCATAAGGCCCAAATATAAATCTTCAGTTGTATCACGCCACCGCTTATATAAGCCTATAAATCCGATTACAAGCAGAGCAACAAAGGAAATCATTACCATTATACCACCGTCAATTGCAATTTGCAACAGTCCATTATGTACGAATTTTACAATGTACCCTGATGTTTGAACAAGATATTGGCTGTTTTCCCACTCACCTGCACCTATCCCGAATGGGTGTTTTAAAAACAACGAGAAGCCGTCCTGCCAATATATAAGCCTACTGACAAGCGACGAGCCAAGCAGAATTTTTTGTTTTCCGCAAAGAAATAAATAACCGACGCCTGACATAATTAGAACAAAGCCGATTATTACAGCATACAGCATATGCCGATACTTAAAGCACAATATAATTAAAATAGAAATAATAAAACATACAATTCCAAGCCTTGAAAATGTCAAAACCAAGCCTATCGAATTTATCACTAAGAATAAAGTATGGAGTGATTTTAAATTTTTGGATTTTTTTCTATAAATATAAGATAAAACAACCCCTATACCGCAATACACAGCAGTTGCGTTGGCATATCCGATTGATGACTGCATTCTGTAAACACCATCAATAGTTACAGCCCACCCTTTAAATGTCAGTAATTTTAAATACGATAATATCCCTAAAAATGAAACTGCCGTAAGCCCTGCATATATTCCTGCAAGCATCTTGTTTTTAAAAAATTCGTAACATAAAACTATTACAAACCCAAAGCATAACAGACGCAGGCACTCTAAAATTGCATTTGATAAATCAGCCTTTTCTGTTAAAACAGGCACAAAATATAAAACCGCAATAAAAACAGAGAGGATTAATATATGTTTATTAACATAAACTCTGTGATTTAATGAATACAAAATCAACAGAACTAATAATCCACATAGCAAGCTTATATATTGCATAGGAAAATAACTGCCTTGAAAAACAATTGCAATAAATGGGAGTGTAAAAGCTAAAACCTTTATAATCACATTATTAATATTTTTATTCAAGTTGTTTAACACCTGCCTGTTCTTAATGTTACTAATGCAGTCACAATTATATCATGCTTTTGCAAATGCTTCAACATATCTTCAGTAACGTTAGGATAAACTAACAAAAATCACATATTCCCACTTTATAGGTAGTATGTGATTAAATGGTTTCGCAGTTTATAATCTCGGTGATATAATTTTCCTTATACCCACTGGTTGTGTATATTAGCTTAAATGTTATTGGCAAGTGCTTAATCCTAATTAATATGTAATTATCAAATACATCAATCACCTCCACAATTTCTTTAAATACGCTTTCAGAATATTTCATACTGCTTTTTATCACATCAATAATATCGGAAATATCGCCAATTTGTTTCTGTTCTATTTTTTTGGAATTTTTAGCTTCATACATTTGCAATGTAAGTCTTTCTAAAATATCATCATATTTTTTATTCATTAAAGTCATATCGTCTTTAGAAATAGTTTTCGAGAAATACGAATCCATAACAAGCTCTTTTTTAATGCTCAATTCTTTAATTTTGTTTCTTAATTTAATTAATATATCTGAGTTAGAATTACTTTTCTTAGTAAGTTCAAGATCTTTTAAAATATCATCTACAATATCATCACTTTGAAAATTCAGCGAATCCAATACATAAGATACACAAGTTATAAGAGTTTTTTCATTTATCATATGCATATTACACCCCACATATTGTCCTGTTTTATTCTCTTTCCAATTACCATAATGTACTTTGTTATGACACCCCCACGCCTTATAAATTGTCATATTTTTTCTTGAAGATTTACGCAATACAAACCTTGAACCACAAGCCCCACATTTGATAAGTCCGGAACACCAATAACGGTTAGAATACTTTGTTTTTTCCGTTTTGTTCGTGCTACGCCTAATCAGTTCCTCTTGCGCCTTATCCCAAATTGTACGGTCAATAATAGCTTCATGGTGGTCATAAAGGCACACCTTATCTTCTATTCCTTTATTAGCAATTTTTTTATGTGTCAAATAGTCAATTGTAATATACTTTTTCTGAACGAGATCACCAACATATTTTTCGTTTTGCAATATACGCAAAATCATCACACTTGACCATTTTTTATATATAGCTTTAGGCGGATATATTCCACTTTCGAAGAGTTCACGTGCAATAATATGTGTTCCTTTACCTTCATTAACAAACTTATGGAAAATTAATTTAACCACTTCTGCCTCTTGTTCGTTAATAGATAGTCTTCCGTTTTTAGTTTTAAAACCAAAGGTTGAGTTATTGCCAAAAACAACACCACGTTCCATACTGCGTTTTTGTCCCCATTTAACACGTTCCGAAGTCTTGCGTGATTCCTCTTGCGCAACACTCGCCATTATTGATAAACGAAATTCCCCATCATTATCACGTGTATCAATATTGTCATTGATAAATTTCACTCCAACACCACAATCCTTCAGTTTACGTGTAAGCTTCAAAGTATCTACTGTATTACGTGCAAACCTTGATACTTCTTTTGTTAATATCAGGTCTATTTCACCGTCATAAGCATCTTGCAACATTCTATTAAATTGCACTCGCTTTTTTGTAGACGTTCCCGAAAGTCCTTCATCTGCATAAACCTCCACTAAAATCCACTCAATATTTTGCTCAATATAGTTAGTGAAATAGTCTATTTGATTATGCAATGAATTAATCTGATCATCCTGCTCCGTAGATACACGGCAATAAGCAGCAACCCTTAATCCCACGGCTTCACTCCTTTCCCTTATTTCTAATATCAAATTACTTTTTGTATTGAAGTAACATTAATTTTGAAAACTGCTCCTGTGAAATTTTATTCTGATTAAAAAGCTCTTTAATAATACCAATTTTCAAATCTTTTGTAACCATAGCTTTCTGTTCCGAAGTTATACCATTCATTACAAACACCCCCCACTAATATTTACGCAAATGAATGGTATTTTAGAAGAACAAAGTGTTAGGGCGCAGAGCGCTTTCCCGAACACTGCCGCCCGCCGCGCGGGCGTAAGCGTAGGCGGATTCATTACGCCGAAGCATGAAATTAAAAAATAAGTGCTGATATTTTTGTGTAAATATCAGCACTTACTATTAATTTTCTAAATCATATCCAGTTTTCTGATTAACTCCATACGTTTTTCAATGACATCATTGTTATTATTAATTTCTGATAAATTCAAATAAACTTTAACATTTTTCTCTTTTTTTATTAAAGCTTTAATAAAATCAAATATCCTATTTAGCCATGCTATTGGAAGCAAATAGGGATATTTTCTTATGTAGCTGTATCTTTTTAAATATTCATTTTTATTTGGAAATATAAGCCCGAATTTTTGCCTTATTCTAAATCTTTTAATATAACTTAAATAAGATTCATTTCTGTTTAAACTGTTATATCTTTCCTTTGCATATGCCAAATAAAAATTAGCCCTTAATTTTTCCCCGTATCCGAAAGAGCCTCCACCCTCTATATCACACAAGATTTTCTCAAGCAATTCATCATCACAAGAAAATTCATAAAAATCATTTTCATCAAACAACAAATATTTAATTCCAATTCCTTTTATATAATTCAAAAATTTATTGAATTTAAGGCTATTAATAATTTCATAAAATCTGTTCCAATCAATTTCACTTTTATAGTATTTCATATATAAAAGAGTGTCCATAATTTGTCTTATTCCCACTCCTCCATTTAAAAAATGCTTTATCATATGTAACGCAGTAAAAACAAGACCATCTGTAACGCCAAAGGTCCATGCGGCGCTTCCATCATCAAACAATATGCTTCTATAATCTTCTGATAAATTAATCATATTATTAAAATATGCATCCTCAGCTATTTCACTGTATAAATTCCTATGAACCTCAAATGTGCCTGCAATATTATGCACATAAATAGAATGATTACTTGCCTTTGTCATAGATTCACATTTAAATCCAAAATCTTTTAAAATCTTTCCAACTATGGCTTCCTGATCTCTATCTACATAAATATCTGTATCTCCGGATACTCTTAAATCAGGGTTATTATAAAGGGTTGCTAATGATTCGCCCTTTAACAGGCAGTATTTAATATTACTATCTTCTAATTTTTTCAATACACTATGCACAACATAATTTCTTCTTATATTATTTGAAATGTTAAATATCACCTGGTTATTCCACAGATGTATTCTATCATCATTACATATTTTTTTTAATGAGGAAAATACCAAGCACCAAACACCTTGTGACATTGATAAGTGGTATATTTTTTCAATATCAATCTCATGGTCTATGATTGGCTCTATTCCATGTGAGCTACACGAAAAAAGGTACATCATATCTTTAAAGCTTCGAGTCATAAATATTACTCCTTAAGCCAAATAGTTTTATTTACAATATGTGTATAGCTTTGAATTAGCTTTACAATCTTAACAGAAACATTTGTATCAACATAATCTAATGCCATAACAGCTTCTTCATTGTTTTTTTTCATTGCCACAGCAAGCTCCACTGCTTGCTCCACATCATTACCTTTTATACCGCCTATTACTACAGTTCCTTTGTCCAAAACCTCTGGGCGTTCTGTTGATGTTCGTATCAATACCCCGGCAAAGCTTAGTAATGCGCTTTCTTCAGATAAAGTTCCGCTATCAGATAACACGCAATAACTGTTCATTTGCAGCTTGTTATAATCCAAAAAGCCAAATGGTTTTAAGTTCTGCACTAATGGGTGAAATTTGAAATATCTTTTTTCTATAAATTTCATAGTTCTTGGATGTGTTGAATAAATAACAGGCATTTGATATTTCTCTGCAATATTATTTATCGAATTCATAAGGTTCATAAAGTTTTCTTCGTTATCTATATTTTCTTCCCTATGAGCGGAAACTAAAATATACTTATTTGCTTCAAGCCCTAATTTTTCTAACACATTACTTGCGTTAATTTTATCCATATGATTCCTAAGAACCTCACTCATTGGCGAACCTGTTACAAATATAGTTTTTCCGTCAATACCTTCTGAAAGCAAATAACGTCTTGAATGTTCTGTATATGGCAGGTTTATGTCTGATATATGGTCAACAATTTTTCGGTTTATCATTTCCGATACATTCCAATCCCAGCATCGGTTACCTGCCTCCATATGAAAAATAGGTATCTTAAGCCGTTTTGCGGCTATGGCAGACAAGGCAGAATTTGTATCGCCCAAAAGCAGAACAGCATCGGGCTTTTCTTTTTGCAAAACCTCATACGATTTTGCAATAATATTACCCATTGTTTCGCCCAAATCCTTGCCAACACTATCGAGATAATAATCAGGCGCCCTCAAATCTAAATCATCAAAAAACACTTGATTTAAAGTGTAATCCCAATTTTGACCTGTATGTACCAAAATATGATTAAAATATTTATCACAAGCCTTTATGCAAGCAGATAATCTGATTATTTCAGGTCTTGTACCCATTATTGTCATTACCTTTAGCTTTTCCATACTAAACCTCCAAAAAATATGTATCAGGGTTGTTTTGGTCAAATTGTTCATTTGCCCACATAATCGTTACCATATCCGTATCTCCAAGATTTTCTATATTGTGAGTATAGCCTATTGGTATATCCACAACCTCTAATTTTTCACTACCTACATAATATTCTATCACTTCATTAGAATCTATTTGTCTAAAGCGAATAACGCCCTGTCCACTCACCACTAAAAACTTTTCGTTTTTAGTATGATGCCAGTGATTTCCCTTAGTAATATGCGGTTTTGATATATTAACAGATACCTGTCCATATTGCTGTGTCTTTAAAAATTCAGTAAACGAGCCTCTATTATCTACATTCATTTTTAATGGATAGCTGAATTCATCAGTTGGCAAGTAACTTAAATATGTAGCATATAGCTTTTTAACAAATTCGTCTTTTTGGTCAGGAACCGATAAATCGGTTCTGCTTTTTTTAAATGAGTAAAGCAGATTTACTATTTCACCCAATTTCACTTCATGAACTGTAGGTACGCAGCAAAAATCATCTTGCCTATTTTCATTTCCATTTAATGCGCATAAAAATTCATTTACCACATCATCAATATATACAACCTTCATATCAACATTAGGATTATTAACTGTTATATCCAATCCATTTGCTATGTTGTTGCAAAAGGTTGCAATTGCAGAATTATAATTTGGTCTGCACCACTTGCCAAAAACATTTGGCAATCTATAAACCAATGCTTTAACTCCCTCGTGTCTGCTATATTCAAATATTAAATCCTCACCTGCTTTTTTGCTTTTGCCATAAGGATTATCAAGAGCCGCTTGAATAGAAGAAGTTATTAATATCGGTGCTTTATTCGAATTTTTTTTAAGTTTTTCAAGCAAAACAGAAGTAAAACCAAAATTGCCATCCATAAATTCGCTTTCATTTTGCGGACGATTTACTCCCGCCAAATGGAATACAAATTCACAAGTCTTTGTATATGTATCCAACAAGGCTTCATCAGTATTGATATCAAACTCGAGTATATCATTATATCCTCTATTTTTAAGCTCACATATTAAATTTTTACCAACGAACCCCTTTGCACCTGTAACAAGAATAATCATTTTATATTCCTCTTAACCTTATATTGTATTTTAATATACCAATTTACGTTTCAATTTATAATTTTAATGTTAACCTTAGTATTTCAAAGCTAATTTTTTTCAACTGCATAATTCCCTTCATCGTTCCTCCCATGCGGCAATTTCATCTCTAATATAATTCAAAGAAAGAAGCTTTGCCTTAACCTGCTCAACATTTAACAAATCTGTGTTATTAGAGTTAAATTCAGATAATTCGTTTCTCTTCTTATCGCCTTCATTAAAATATTTATCATAGTTTAAATCACGCTTATCACAAGGCACTCTATAAAAATCACCCATATCAACAGCGTTTGCGCATTCCTCATTTGTTAGCAAGGTTTCGTATATTTTTTCACCATGACGAATACCAATTATTTTAATTTCATTTTTTGCATTAAACAGTTCTTTAACAGCCTGCGCAAGAATTTCAATAGTGCAAGCGGGTGCCTTTTGCACCATGATATCTCCACTATTTGCATTATTAAAAGCAAATACCACAAGTTCAACTGCTTCATCAAGGCTCATAATAAAACGTGTCATATTAGGTTCTGTAATGGTTATCTGCTGCCCCGCCTTTATTTGTTCAATAAAAAGAGGAATAACACTGCCACGAGAACACATTACATTGCCATACCTTGTTGCACATATAACCATTTTATCCGGACTAATTGTACGGGACTTTGCAACAACTACCTTTTCCATCATTGCCTTAGATGTTCCCATTGCATTTACGGGATATGCCGCCTTATCGGTGGATAAACAAATTACCTTTTTAACACCTTCATCAATTGCGGCGGTTAGAACGTTATCAGTACCAAAAACATTTGTTTTAACTGCTTCCATAGGAAAAAATTCGCATGATGGTACTTGTTTAAGAGCCGCCGCATGAAATATATAATCAACACCGTACATGGCATTTTTAACAGAGGCTAAATCACGCACATCGCCTAGGTAAAATTTGATTTTCTCACTCTGATATTTTTTCCTCATATCGTCCTGCTTTTTTTCATCACGAGAAAATATGCGAATTTCACCAATATTTGTGTTTAAAAATCTTTCCAACACAGCATGCCCGAAGGAACCTGTCCCCCCCGTTATTAGCAAAGTTTTATCTTCAAACATTTATATCCCCCCTATAGATTACAATACATCTAATAATTATATTTAGAGTATTCACCATTTATAATATTTTGCCACCATTTTCTGTTATCCAAATACCATTGTATTGTATTTTTTATCCCTACATCAAAAACTGTTTCAGGAAGCCACCCCAATTCATTATATATCTTAGTTGGGTCTATGGCATATCTCATATCATGTCCGGCTCTGTCTGTTACATACGTAATTAAGCTTTCCGGCTTATTTAGCTCTTTAAGAATTATCTTCACAACATCAATATTTGATCTTTCATTATGACCGCCAATGTTATATATCTCGCCAACCCGACCATTATGAATTATCAAATCAATTGCACTGCAATGGTCCTCAACATAAAGCCAGTCACGAATATTCAAGCCTTGACCATACACAGGCAAAGACTTATTATTTAACGCATTTGTTATCATAAGAGGTATTAATTTTTCAGGGAAGTGATATGCGCCATAATTATTTGAACACCTTGATATAGTTACAGGAAAATTATATGTTCTAAAGTATGCCAAGGCTAACAAATCTGCCGATGCCTTTGAAGCAGAATATGGACTTGACGTATGAATAGGAGTAGTTTCTGTAAAAAACAAATCTGGCTTATCAAGGGGTAAATCACCATATACCTCATCAGTAGAAACTTGATGATACCTTTTTACATTAAATGCTCGTGAGGCATCCATTAAAACCTGAGTTCCTAAAATATTTGTCTTTAAAAATATTTCCGGATTTTCAATTGACCTATCTACATGACTTTCTGCGGCAAAATTTACTACTACATCAAATTTTTCATCTTCAAACAATGCAAATACTAAAGTTCTATCGGAAATATCACCCTTCACAAACTTGAATTTTGGATTTTCCATGGCACACTTTAATGTTTCCAAATTACCTGCGTATGTTAAATAATCCAAGCAAACCAAATCATAATCAGGATATTTTTTTTGCATATAGTATATAAAATTACTACCAATAAAACCAGCCCCACCCGTAACCAGAACTTTCATTTTCAACCTCCGCTCACTAATGATAAAATATACTGTCCATAATCAGTCATTTTTAAATCCTCGCCAATTTCTTTCAGCTGTTCATCTGTTATAAAACCTCTGCGCCAAGCAATTTCTTCTATACACGATATGTAAAACCCTTGCCTTGATTGTATTGTTTCAACATATTCACTTGCCTTTAAAATGCCTTCAGGTGTGCCTGTATCAAGCCACGCCATACCTCTGCCAAGTAATGATACATTTAACAACCCTTTTTTTAGATATTCATTATTTACAGCAGTTATTTCCAATTCCCCTCTTGCAGAGGGTTTGATATTCTTTGCAATATTTATAACATTATTATCATAGAAATACAATCCGGGTACTGCATATTGTGATTTTGGATTTTGGGGCTTTTCTTCTATCGAAAGCACCTTTTTATTTTCGTCAAATTCAACTACACCAAATGATGTAGGATCCTTCACAGGATATCCAAAAATAATTGCACCGTTTTCCAATGTTTTTGAATTATTAAGCATTCTTGTAAAATCTTGTCCATAAAAAATATTATCACCAAGTATTAGGCAAACGCTATCATCACCGATAAATTCCTCACCTAAAATAAATGCCTGTGCCAATCCATTAGGATTTTTTTGCACCTTATATTGTATAGATATTCCAAGCCTTTCCCCATCTCCAAATAATTGCTCGTATATTGGAGTATCATTCTCGGTTGATATTATCAAAATTTCTTTAATACCTGCAAGCAACAACACCGATAATGGATAATAAATCATTGGTTTATCATATATAGGCAATAATTGCTTTGAAACAACCTTTGTCATAGGATAAAGCCTTGTGCCTTTTCCCCCTGCTAAAATAATGCCTTTCATGTTTTTCACCTACTTTTCAAATTTAATTAAGTTTTCACAAATATAATCAATTTCATCACCGTTTAAATCAAAATACAATGGTAAGCATAGTATTTTTGATGCCACATCCTCTGCCACAGGCACTACATCTTTATTATTTAACCATAAAAAATGTTTTGTAAGAGGATAAAAATATTTGCGTGTTTGTATGCCATTATCCTTTAATAAATCAAACAACTTATCACGAACAGCATTATTTTGCACAACAAGCGGAAAATAAGAATAATTGTGTTTTATATTATCAAGCTCTGCAGATAATTTAAAGGATGAGCTTTTTAAATTATTATAATATTGCCTGTAATGCCTTTGTCTTGTATCTATTATATCGTTAATATAATTTAAATTCAAGAGTCCCATAGCAGCTTGCATTTCATTCATTTTTGCATTGGTTCCCACATACCCAACAATATCGCCTTCCATTCCGAAATTACGAATTGCATTTAATTTAGAAATTAAAGAAGAATCATTAAAGCACAAGGCTCCACCCTCTATTGTGTGAAAAACCTTTGTTGCATGAAAGCTTAACATAGAAATATCCCCATATTTAACAATTGGAACATTATTTATTGAAACATCGAATGCGTGGGCAGCATCATAGATAACCTTCAAACCATACTTTTTTGCAATTTTATCTATTTTATCTACATCACAAGGATAACCAAACACATGAACAGCAATAATTGCAGTTGTTTTATCTGTAATAAGCTCTTCAATTTTATCGGCATCAATATTATAGGTATGCCTTTCAACATCACAAAACACAGGCGTTAATCCATTTGTTACAATTGCCTGTGTTGTGCTTGCAAATGTAAATGGGGTTGTAATAACCTCACCGCTTAGCTCAAGCGCTTTTATTGCCACATCAAGCGCCAAATGACCGTTAACAAAAAGTTCCACATTAGTATCAAATCTTTGAGCAAGCCTTGCTTTTAATTCATTATGCAGGGGACCGCAATTTGTTAAATATTTATTCTCCCACACTTTATTTAGCATATCCTTATATTTATCAATAGGTGGAAAAAACGGCTTATTTACTAATATCATTGGTTATACCTCAAATTCATTTTTAAAATTTTCTTCTAATTCCAATAGTTTTTTGCTTCTATGCTTTATTTGTCTTGCGGGGATTCCGCAATTTATACTCCAAGCATTTGAATTGCTATTTATTAAACTCATTGCACCAAAGGCACTGCCCTCTGCTATTATTACCCCCGGTAATATAGTACAACCACAGCCTATAATAGATTGTCTGTTAACTATAACCTTTTTACTTGTTACTTTTCTATATTTATAAGGTACAACAGGGCTTGTCATATATTCACCGGAATAATCATCGCTAATGGAATATATTGATACTTTAGAAGATATGTTTACAAAATCATTTAATTCTACACCATGTTCTCCACCATATAATGCCGTATATGCCGCAATATGAATAAAACTACCCATAGTAATTCTGCCACTAAGTATGCAAAAATCATCTATGCGAATATTATTCCCAAGTTCTATATTATCTGCCCCATAAATGCTGCATTTTCTGCTTATCAAAACATTTTTCCCGTACTTTTTTAGCCCTAAGGTTTTTAGTTCGGCTTCGGTATAAAAGCTATTCATAAAAAACTCCCTCTATAATTAAAACATTTACTTTTTAAATAAATTTACACTTTTAAGCAAATATGTTAACGATTCTAATTTGAACAAATATGATGTTAGCACATAAAATGCACTACCAAATAACACTTGAAGCAACAGAGTAACCCACATCCCCATATTCAACCATTGTATTGATAATACAATTACGCCCATAACAACAGCAAGTATTAATGATGGCATAATATCCTTATACTGCTCTAAAAAACTATAATTCAATAATTTCTTGTTAGGATAGGCATTTATTATGGTGCTGATAAATGCGATTGCAACTTGTCCTAAAATCATAGCATATATTCCGTATTGAACACTAAAACATATTACGGTTATACCTAATATTTTTTTAATAATCTCCAGCTTTAAAAATATATCACTTCGTCCCATTGCATTAATTGCCTGAAGATTAGCGGTATGTATTGGCATAAACATAAGTGCAATGCATGATAACTGCATAAATGGAACGCTTGGCAACCATTTTTCTGTAAGCAAAATTATTGTAAGTGGCTTTGCAACAGCTGCAAGCCCAATCATAGCTGGGAACAATAAAAAACTGCTTGTTACAATAGAACGCCTAACCATTTCCTTAACTCTTTGCCTATTGTCTTGATTTTCCGACAATGCAGGAAACATAACACCTGATATGGAGCCATTTATATTTTCAACCATCATCATTGGAATTTGTTGTCCTCTGTTATAAAAACCCAACATATCCTTTGTAAATATTTTCCCTATTATCAATGGATAAAGATTACTATAAACACATTCAAGCAAGCTTGAGCATAAAAGCTTGGAACCAAAATTGAACAATGCTTTTAATTTTTCAAAAGAAAACAAAAGCTTGGGTCGCCAATCAACAGTAAACCATAAGATAATGGTTGCGGCAATGCTGTTAGTCAAACTTGAATATACCAATGCCCATACACCAAAACCTGCCAATGCAAATAAAATGCCCACAACTCCTGAGATAATTACTGCGCCAATATTTCTGTAAAAGCTTTTTTTAAACTGCATATTACGAGTAAGAACAGAATTTTGTATTGAATTTACTGCACCAAATAATAATGTAATGGCTTGTACTCTTACAATAGGAATAAGTATTGGCTCTTTATAAAACATAGCAATTAAAGGAGCTGTAAAAAACAATACTATATAAAATAACATTGCCACCCCTAAGCTTAGATAAAATACAGATGAATAATCCTCATCATCAACATCTTTTTTCTGCACCAAAGCATTTCCAAAGCCGCTTATTACAAATACAGTTGCAATAGAAATAAAAACAGTAATTAATCCGACTATACCATAAGCATCCGGCGTAAGCAACCGTGCAAGAACTAAAGAAATAATGAACTGTATAGCTTGTGTACCGCCACGCTCCATAAACTTCCATAAAAGTCCTGATATTATTTTAGATTTAATTGTCTTTTCGCTCATGAATTTTCTAATTCCTTTAATGTATTCTGCCATGCTAATATTATCTGTTTCTCGTCAACAATAATGTTTTTCGCAAAGGATTTGCCCTTATCAGGATTTTTCACAGGGTTTGAAAACTCTTCAAAGGACATATTTTTAATATCAGAAATATTATTCACTTCAATATTTTCTAATGCAAATGATTTTTTTAAAAATCCATCTTTTGTGAAAAATATTTTTTTATCTAAATACAATAATTTGTATATATTACCTAAAGCAATTTGATATTTATAATCTATAATAGATATATCAACACCCATTAAAAATTTGATATACTCATTGTCATCCATGTATTTTTCTATAATTTCAGCTTTATCACCGAATAATTCTATTGCTGTCTTTTTAACCTTTTCAGCATAATTCATATCCCCATATGATAATATAAGAGATACTATCATATTTTCTTCCTTAAATTTATATAAAGACTTCATTATTTCAATATGATTTAAAAATTCATATGCCGAATGACCTATCATAATTTTTAAAGGCTTATTACTTCCAAAATCTTCTTTTTCAGCTTCAATAAATTTATCAGTTATTTCTTTAGAATTTTTTTTATAACCATAAGGTGCATTAAAAATATTAATTTTGTATCCATACAATCTTTTTATTTCAAATGCATCATATTTAAACCCTATACCTATGCCTTTAAATTGCTTAACTCTATATTTCTTTACTAAAAACAAAGTATGTTTTTTTATTTGTCTTAAAGTATTTTTAAAGCCTTGGGTTATTAATTCGCCCATATATAAATCGTGCGACCATACAACCCATATTATTTTTGCTGCACAGGATTTTTTAACAAATAAATATTCATACCACGCAAGGGATAAGCTATGTATAAAAATATAATCATACTCTGTCGAACACTTGTTCAGCAACTTTATCCTATCACCATCGGCAAGCATCACATTTTCATAATTCTTATATTTTTCATAAACATTCTCTCTAAAAATCAAAAAAGTATGTTCCTTGCTTTTAAAATAATCCTTATTTTCATTTATCATAGTTATAATAGAACCATTGTGTTCAGGATTACCATGCAACATAAAATGAATATATTTCATTAAAAACCCTCTATTCTACAAATTCCAATATCTCAATCCCAATTCAAGGATTTGTTTGCTGCTTAATATACTTTTTATATCAATTATTATCTTTTCATCATTTTCACAATGTTTGAATAAAGAACAAATTTTATCAACAGACATATTTTTAAATTCATCATGTGCTACTGCTAAAACGATACAATCAGCATCCTTTACATTTTCTAAATCTGTTAATTCTACAAAATATTGCATTTCAACTTCTTTAGGATTAGCCAGTGGGTCTACTATAACAGGTTCAATATCGTACTCTCTAAGTCTTTTAATAATATCTCCAACTTTTGAATTTCTTGTATCCGGGCAATTTTCTTTAAATGTTATGCCTAAAATAACCACTTTTGACCGTTTAACCTGTTTGTCCGCCAAAATCAACTGTTTTATAATGTTATCGGCAATAAACTCTCCCATACCGTCATTAATTTTCCTGCCTGCTAATATAATCTGAGAATGATAACCCAGTTTTTCAGCTTGATACACAAAATAATATGGGTCTACTCCTATACAATGCCCACCGACTAATCCGGGATAAAATCCTAAAGCATTCCATTTAGTATTCATAGCTTTTATAACCTCGTTAGTATCAATACCCATCTTATCAAATACCATTGCAAGTTCATTCATAAATGCTATATTAATATCCCTTTGGCTATTTTCAACTACTTTTGCAGCTTCTGCAACCTTAATACAATTAGTTCTATGTACGCCTGCTTCAACTACTAATTCATATATACTTGCGATAGTATCTAAACTTTCTTCATCTATACCTGATACTATTTTTTTAATATTTTCTAACCTATAAACCTTATCACCGGGGTTTATCCTCTCCGGAGAATACCCCACCTTAAAATCTACACCACATTTAAGACCTGATTGTTTTTCCAAAATAGGAATACATACATCCTCCGTAACTCCTGGATATACTGTTGATTCATAAACTACATATGAACCCTTTGTTAAATTTCTACCAACTATTTCACTCGCATATTCTACCGGATACAAATCAGGAGTCTTATCAGAATTAATAGGTGTTGGAACGGCAATTATATGAAACTTTGATTCTTGCAATTTTCCTTCATCAGATGTAAATTCTAAAGTGGTGTTTTTAATAGCCTCATCGCCAACCTCATTTGTTGGGTCCATGCCTTGCTTATATAATTCGATTTTTTCTTTGTTTAAATCAAACCCTATTACATCAATTTTTTTTGCAAAAGCTATTGCTAACGGCATACCTACATAGCCTAAGCCAACTAAAGATATTTTAGCCTTTTTATTAACAATTAAATTATAAATATCCATTTTAACCACCCTTTTTTCAAAATAATTCATTTGCATTGTATAGTCTTTTTTGCAATTTCACTATATAAAAATTCTTTTGACGCCTTATTATAAGCAATTTCCTTCATTAAAGAATATTCAGCCTTATTCTCGCAAATTTCCAATATATTTTTTTTAATTTCATCAACGCTGTCATGATACAAAAATCTACAATTTCCGCCTACATCAACATGAGTCATACCCTCATAATATTTAAAAACACAAGGAATACCACACGCACATGCTTGCTCCCATAAAACAGAGTGAGAACCCGGAAACACAACCAAATCAGCAGATACAAAATAATCATATGCAACATCAGCAGGTATCCAACCAATAAATTCTATATTTTTATTTTGAGAAAGAGCCAGTATTTCATCTTTTATATTTTCATCACAATTACCAAAAACTATTAGCTTTATTTTTTTATATTCAAGCTGAGAAACAGCACTCATTAATAAATGTATATTTTTATTTTTATCAATTTTACCGCCTGTAACAATAAGAAATTCATCATCTGCTATATTATGCTTCTGTCTAATTTCATTTTTTAAATTTGATAAATTTTCAAAATTTATATTTTCATCATCTGCCCCCATAACAAGAACATCAGTTTTATTGGGGGATATACCAAATACATCTTCGCAATAAGTAACCCTCCAAGGAGTTACTCCGTAAACCTTTTTATAATACCTTTGCATATATTTATTGAACAATTTCAAAAAAGCTCTATACATTTTATTAATAAACGTATTCTTAATTTTGCCATTATTATAATCCAAATGATTATCAGCAATAACGGTGCAATTTTTATTAACTTTTTTCAAATATTTAACAACCTGTAAAACTGATATATTACCCAACCCATGAACCATTATAAAATCAGGTTTAATTTCACAAAGCAAATTATATATTTTATAATAGTAAAACACATTAGAAATTCTTGAAGGCTTATATTTTACATAATCCAGCCTTATAACTCTCTGCCCGTCATTCAAAAAATAATCATCAGTACCAATGGTTACAATTTCGCCTTTATCATCATGCATTAAATTAGTTGTAATAACTGTAACATTATGTCCTAATTTTCTGTGATATTTGGGCAATAAATTGTCCTGATAACCCCAATAATCATTGTATGGGGATTGCAAACACAGATGCAAAATATTAATTTTGCTCACCCATTTCTTTATATATATTAATCATTGTCAACAGATTAATTTCTCTATTATGAGTTTCATATGCTTTTTTTATTGCATTTTGTGAAAGCTCCAATGCTAAATTATCATCACCAAAAATTTTGCATACATAATGTGCAAGCATATACGGAGCATCATGCTGATAAATAAGTCCGTCAATATTAAAATCAATTCTGTTAGTAACTCCACCAACAAAAGAAGCTACAACAGGCACTCCTAATATTTTCGCTTCACTAACTGAATTCGATTCATTCTCAACAGTTGATGACGAAACAAAAACATGAGATTTTATAAATCTATCACACATCTGTTGTTCATTAAGACTACCTAAGAAAGTAATTTTATCTTGCAAATGATATTTTTTAATTAATTTGCCAATATATTTATGAAAATAGGTTTGTTTCATATTATTTATAATAGATTTTTTTTGTAACGGATTTTCACCTGTCGCATAAATATGAGCATCAGGATATTTGTCTAAAATTGCAGGCATAGCTTCAAGCATAAAATGGAAGCCCTTAATCGGATAGCCCCATTGACTAATAAATATCGAATGTTTTTCACAATTATTTATATCCCATTTATGCTTATAAAACTCATCTCTTAACGTTTCATTACAAAAATGATATGTGGCATTTGGATTTATCTGTTCTGTGCAAGCCTTATCCCAATCAGTTCTGCCAATAATATGGCTAACCTTTTTCAATGCCTCAAGCTCAAACCTTCCTCGTTTGATAAAGTCTTGCCTTTGCATTTTTATATTATCATTTTTTATTAAATCTCTTAAACTAAAGCTCATAATTGCTTTTGCGGGCAATGATGCATAATAATGTCTTTCATAAATCCAAACAAGACCTTGAATATTAACTGCAACCTTATTTAATATACCTAACTTTTCGCAAGCCTTAACCATAGCAAGAGTATGAGGAAATTCCGTTCCAAAAATATGTATAACATCAGGATTTACCTTCTTTATAATATTTTCAAAATAATATTCAATCTTTTCATCATATACTGTTGGTTTATTCTTAGTTTTGGGAAAACCATAGTAATTTAAGTTTTCAACGCTTCCCTCTAAAATATTATTTTGAAAAGTTATTGGAAAGCAAACAGATAATTCAATATCATCAATTTTCAATAAATCATTGGACAAACCAACAAGCCAACCTCCTGAATTATACCCGGGTTTTGATAAACTTTCTGAGATTTTTGGAAGCATCATGTTACATAGCCATAAAATTTTCATATTTTCGTCTCCTTTTATCTCTTAATGTTTTTACACATACACCTACCAGTAAGAATAAATAAGGCTCGCTGATATATGTTCCGGACATAAATAATTTAATAACCCCAACGCAAGTTAGCATTAAGATAAATGCTTGTAAATTCAGTTGATCTTTTGCGGCAGTAAAAGCTCTGATAATAAGTATACCGAGTAAAATCAAAAGCATCGAACCAAATATCACACCATATTCTACCCATAATTCAATAGCCAAATTGTGAGCATAGCTATCTGTAAAGGTTCGTCCCCCCAGCAATCCATAACCAATAAACGGTTTAAGCTTTATTTGTTTAATAAGTGTTTCGGAAATATAATCTCGACCATTTGAATCTGATATAAATGTACTGCTCTGCATAAAATCTATTATTCTGGTACTTAAACCTAATTGTTCTAAAAACTTTGCTGCTGAATTTAGTATTGCATCATAATCAATAGCATAAAGCAACATAACAATCATAATTATCAGTAAAATGGATAAAATTAATATTGGTGTAGTCTTTTTTATCATAAACAGCACATACATTATCACAAAAGCTGCCATACAAACAATTGAGCCACGAGTTCCCATGGCAATTAGAGAAAAAACACCAATCAAAGCAAACAAAGAATTACTTGTGCTTTTTTTTGTAAATGCGAAATAAATACATAGTATTACAAAGGGAAGAATATTATATGAAGCAGACATATTATCTTGGTCTAACGTACGAGATGTTGCCATATAATATGCTAAATAAACCACAAACAGCACCACTGCTAACTTTGAAAACCACTCTATGTAATACCACAATGTGTGTTTACCACATGGCTGATTTATATTAATTATTACACCCAAAAAATATAACGGGAAAATTTCTAAAATAAATCTGGATATAACAGAATCAATAGAACTACTTTCCCCGTTTGGCGAAGTAATTGCAAAGCCAATAACACACATTACTAAAAATAGGAAAGCGTAATCCGTAAATTTTATTTGATGCAGTAACAGGCTTATACACCTTAAAAAAAGAAAACAAATAAATATATCATAAAAAACATCTCCATAACTCGAAAAAACAGGCAATTTTTTTAAAATTGCAAGTGGGTAAATAAAGATACTTATTCTAAAAAATATCATTAAAAATGCAATCGAATAGATTTTATAATACTGTATCTCTTTTTCATTTTTCAAAATTCATTAACACTCCCCACTACTAATCATTTTATTTAAAGCTTTTTTAAATTCAATATCCATACTTTTAAGTTTTTCCCTTGAATCATAATCATTATCAATATTAACACTCATAATAGTTTTTGCGTAATCCTCCATGCTTCCACTCTTTGAAAAATAAATTAACTGACCAAGCTCACTTTCTTTGATAGCCTTACTTTGCGATGATACAACTCTTAACCCATTTGACAAATATGAAGCGATTTTAGAAGGGAAACAAGAGTTTGCAAAAGTTTCATCAGGATTTTGCGGAGAAATTCCAATATTACATTTTTGTAAAAAAGAATCATATTCCACACCTGATAACATACCATCATATGTAACAATACATGGAGCTGTTTGATTTATTTCTTCTATTTTATTTTTTAGAATTTTAATATCTTCATCTTCCCCATATCCTATAACATGAAATCTATAATTGCTTGGCAGAAATCTAGCAATTTCAATAGCACTAAATGCAACAAGCTCATATTTAATCGATCCTGCATATACTATGTGAATATTACCGTCATCAAAAGGTTCGCAAATCTTATCAACAACTATATATCTGCCATTTAATATACAATATTTTTTATTTTTATTAATCATTTTATTAATTTCATCTGAAACAAAGATATATTTATCAGCAGCACTTATGATTTTATTTTCAAGGTATTTTGATACTTTTGAAGCTTGTATTAAATTACAATATACTTCTTCAACTTCTAAAATTATTTGAAACTTTTTTATTTTTTGTGCTAATATCAAAATCGGGGCAACAACTAACGAATGATAAACTATTATTTGCTCGTTTTTTTCGACATTTTTCAGCATATAAAAAAATAACCATATTAGCATAAAGATAGTTTGAATTTTTTTTCCGAAAGGTGTACCAAAACAAATAGCAGGTACATTTAACAAGGTTGTTGCCTTATTAATTTGCTCCTTGCGTTTAGGATAAAATCCCTTCTTATTTAAAGAACGAGCATAGGAAATTACATCAACATCTATATTAATATCGTTTAAAGCAGAAATAACATACTCAATTTTATTTCTTACCGAAACGGCGTAATATCTATTATCTTCGGGATAATCAATAGTTCCGTATTCAACTATATATTTCATTTATTGCCTCCTGAATTCTAATTGCACTTATATTTAAAATAATATAAAATTTTTGCTAATGGAAAAACTAACAAAGCCATTATTTTATATGGTGCTTTATTGATTGGATTTTTTTCATTACTCAATAGGCATCCAACTAAATATGCAATTGTATTAATTATCTTTTCTTTTATTGTTTTAGAATAAATAACAGCCTGCTTTTTTAAAATTGTATAGCCTTTAGGATTATTTCTTATTACATTAATTATGTTTTGAGAATAACCATCAGGCAAATATTCACAAATACATAAAATTTTATTCAATAAATAAAGCTTATATTTTTGGTCTATTTGTTCATATACGAAGCTTTCACTCATAAATTTTTCATCTTCTGCCACAAAAAAAGGATATTGTTTTAAAATATTCGTACGATAAACAAGAATTGTGTCACCCACAAAATGATAACGATTGTATAAATCATGTAGCGTAGATATTTTTGCGTTATTTGGCATATATGTGCCGCCAATAGGTGTTTTGGAATCTAAGCTTTTTAATGCAACAATACCGCAAAGCAGATGATTTTGAGCTATATCATTCCAAATTTCAACAAGTGCTTCTACTGAATCACTTGTTAAATAATCATCAGAATCCACACATACAAAAATCTCTGTTGAACAATTTTCCACACCCACATTGTGCGCTCTTTGCTTACCGCCATTTTTAGTATATATGTATTGTATTTCAAAGGAATTTTCATTTTTTTTCCAATTTTCAACTATTTCTCTTGTGTTATCAGTTGAACCATCATCAACTATCAGCCACAAAAAATTTTTACAGGTCTGCTTACATAGGCTTTCATAACATCTATTTAAGCAATATGCCCTATTATATGTTGGAGTAAATACTGTTAAAATCAACTTATTACTAACCATACCGGTTTCTCCTCTCAAACTGTCTTATCGCTGCAAGTTATATAGAATCTTTTAAGGCAGTCTATATACTCAGAGATATTATTCATATTTTTTGCGCGCTCAAAAGCACATTCGGATTTTCCATTATAATAGGATTTATCATTTAACAAACTGCAAATTTCATTCACAAAATGTTCGTCTGACTCACAAAGCATTCCGCAACTATTATTTACTATATTAACAAGCCCGCCAACAGGCGATGCAACAACCGGTTTACCAAGTGCTAAAGCTTCAATTGCAACTAATCCAAATCCTTCCCAACTTGACGGAATACATAGTAATTTTGAATTTGCCAATATACCATAAGGATTATTTTTAAATCCCAATAAAGCAATAGTATTACCAAGCCCTATTTTTTCAATATGTTCCGATACCTGCTGCTTCATTTCACCATTACCTATCATTGCAACAGTTAACGATGGAATTTTTTGTTTTAATTGATTTATAATATTTACAAATCTTATAGGATTTTTGGGGGTTGAAAGCCTTCCCAAAAATATTACATCAAATCCAATTTGCTCATCAGCTGTTTTGGCAAGCTGTTGCACAGATGCTATATCAATTGGATTATGTATAACATATGATTTATTTTTTATAAATTCTCCAAATATAAACTCGTTTAAAACAGACTCAGATACAGCTAATATTTTTTTATATTTTAGAGTTGATAAAGCATATACAACTGAATTTACATTAAGCTTTTTTATCCAAGGAGAATTATTATGTAAATGTGATATAATGGGCAGTTTAAATGTTGCTAAGCTACATATTATACTGGCAGTAAAATCATGCGCATGAATAATACTCGGATTATATTTTTTTATTATTCGTCTTATTTCACTTACAGTCATTTTCGAAATAAATTCAAAGTTTATATTTTTCTTTTTTAAAACTTCCGCAATAGTACCATCCAGCGAAACATATATAAACTCAAATTCATTATATCCTAATTTTCGAAATGATTCAATAATTGTTATCACAACATTTTCTGCACCTGAATATGAATTTGAATTCAAAATATGTATAATACGCTTTTTATCCACTGTATGGCTCCTTTATTTGCTTATCAACAACTTTATTCTTTATCAAATACATTTATTATATATTTTTACCATTTGTTGTTTTACATTTTCAAGGTCAAATTGTTCAATTCTTTTTGAATTAAACATACCCATTTCCTGCATTAAGACTTTATTTTCAATCAACTTGGCAATAGCATTCGCAAAACCTTTATCATTTGTAGGTTCTAATAAAAATCCGCCTTTACTATTTTCAATTAAATCTACATTGCCACGAATATTAGAAACAATACAAGGCAAACCGGCCGCCATTGCCTCCATAAGTGATACTGATAATCCTTCTCTAAAAGAGGGAAAACAAAATATATCTGCAACCTTATAAAGCTCTCCAATATCGTTACGATAACCAAGCAAATGCACTTGATTGCTAATTCCCAGCGAATTTGCAAGCTCGGTTAAGTGGCTTTCCAACTCACCTTTTCCTGCGATAAAATAATGAATGTTACAATTATTAATTTTAGCAAGTGCTTTTATTATAACCTCATGATTTTTATTTTTATTAACCTCACCAACCGATAAAATAATAATTGCGTTTTCAGGCAAATAAAAATCTTTCTTTTTATATTCTATATCAATTTTAACATTTGCAAATTTATTTAAGTCAATACCAACGCCATGCACATAATAAACTTTTTTTGCTTTCATTTTTTCAACAGCTAATTTATAATCTTCTTTGTTTATTGTAATTAACGCATCTGTAAAATAAGAGCATATCTTTTCAAGGGGATAAAATAAAAACCAGTTAAATATAGATGCGCCTTTGAAAAAATGAAAACCATGAGCAGTGTAAATAACCTTAGAACCTTTTTCTCTCGAACCTTTTGCCACTAATCGTGTTATAATTCCACCAACAGGTGTATGACAATGAATTATATCGTAATAATTTTCATTTATAATCTCTTTTAACTGTTTATAAGCTTTTATATTTGATTTTTTAATAGGAAACCGCTCAAAACAAACATTGAATACTTTATCAGCAATTCCTAATCCATATACATTTTGGGCTTCCAAATCATTTTTTGATGCAACGTGTACTATATATCCCTTGCTTTTCAAGTGTTGTATAAACGGCAAATGAAAATGCACTATGTGACTTAGGACTGTAGCTGTAAAAAGAACTTTTTTCATTTATTCACCCTTCTTTATCAGCAATCAGAATAATATTTGTTTGATTTCTTCTAAATTACTTATAGAATAATCTTCATGAATATTTTCTAAATATTTTCTATCTTTATATAAACAATCTTCCCTTGTAATTCTAACTGTTTTTATCGGATATATTTTCGAAATGTAAAAATCCTTTTCCGGATTATCTCCTAAATATATCATTTCATTAAATTCAATATTCATGGTATCTCTCATTGCCTCAAACGCTTTGGAATGTGGCTTCCAATATTCCCTGCCCATATCATCTGTAACAATAATATTATCAAAATAATCATAGGCTCTAACAGCATTGAGTTTTTGCCTTTGTGCATTTCCATAACCATCTGTGATAATACCAACTTTTATTCCATTTTCCTTTAAATATCTTAAACATTGCAATGTATCTTCATAAAATTCAATGATAGGATAGTGATTTCGGTATTCTTCTACAAGTTCCATTATTGTATCTTTCGTATAACTAAATCCTAATTTATCAAATAATCTATTAAATACATTTTTAGAGCCTTCACATAGCAATTTTTTTAATAATTCAAATAATTCTTCTTCACTCTTATTTATTCTATTACTCAGCAGTTTAGCAATGTGATGATATCCGCTATCAATATATTGTTTTTCTGAAATTAATGTATCATCAAGATCAAATATTACTGCTTTCACCATTTTATTATCTCCATGTTCTCATCAACGCAAATACTATTATCAAATCTAAGGAACATAATGTTGTCCATATAACATTCACTATATTCAAGCTTTTGACCCATTAACAGCTTGTATAAATTTTCACATGAATCGGCACCACTGCGAATACTCATTGGTGCCCCACCCCCAAATCTGGGATTTATTTCAATATATTCTATGCCTTTTTTTGTTTTCATAAGTTGTACCGTTATATGCCCGATAGGTTTTAGGGCTTTCATCAATCGGGTAACGTCATCTATAATCGCCCGATCTTTTATAATCTTACCCTTAGCAATCTCACCACTGCGAGTTGCAACCCTTAATCTTGGTACTATACTAATAATATTTCCTTCAAAGTCAAGAAACACATCTACTGTATATTCTTCGCCTTCCATAAAATCCTGTATAATTGGATCATTAATAATACTTTTATAAATAACTAATTCCTTCTGGTTATGAACTTTAAACGCATTAATACTTGAACTTCCACTTTTAGGCTTTATAAATAAAGGGTATTGAACATCACTGGTTTCTAAATCTTTATCAGTATACATTTTAGGTGCATAAAAATTATTTTCTTCAAAAAACCGCTGTGTATTAATCTTATCTCTGCAAATATTTATAACTCGAGTATCCGAAATCAATAACTTTGCTTTTGTTTTAGTTTCAATATTCCTCTTATTTTCTGCCAGCAATAATAAATCGGTATCAATAGTTGGTATTATTAGTAAGATATTTTCTTGATTACAAGCATCTATAATAGAATTAATATAATTCGGCTCACTAATTCGTGGTAATCTAAATGTTCGGTCAGAAAAATACAAAGCCGGGGCTGTATCAGAACAGTCGCCTGCTACAACATTACTTTTAATATTTAATTTTTGTGCTGCTTTTTGAAAACATCTAACAAGTTCCACACGTCTTCCGGCACTTAAAATCAGTACATTAAATTCATCCATTATGCATTCTCCACCTTATTACCTTTAAAATATTCCATCGTTGCATTCGACTGTGAATTAATACCTTCTCTTACAAAAACTTTCTTCAAAGTAAGAAATATTATCTTCCAATCCTCAATAAAGGTAATATTATTAACATACTTTATATCAAATTCAAACTTTTCTTCCCATCCGATACCATTACGTCCTCTAATCTGAGCCAACCCGGAAAGCCCGGGTCTAACCTTATGTCTACCTTTTTGTTGATCATTATATAGTGTTAAATACTCTATCAGAAGCGGTCTTGGACCAACAATACTCATATCACCATTTAGTATATTCCATAATTCCGGAAGCTCATCAAGGCTTGTACTTCTCAATACCTTACCGAATCTTGTAAGCCTAATTTCATCAGGTAAAAAGTTCCCAAATTCATCTTTTTCATCGGTCATTGTTCTGAATTTATATAGACTGAATATTTTTTCGTCTTTTCCCGGTCTTTGTTGCTTAAATATAATTGGACTTCCTAATTTAAATCTTACTAAAATTGCTATTATTATCATAATCGGCAATAATGCAATGATTGCAAATAAAGACAACATAATATCCATAGGACGTTTAAAATATTTTCTGTACATTTACAATGCCTCCATTTAAAATAGACTTTTAACAATATTAATAACCCTACCGATATCACTATCAGTTAATTTCGTATCACTTGGCAAACATATTCCACGATTAAATATATCTTCTGATACACTGATTGAGCTGCTATTCGCATTAATAAAATCGTATTTTTCAAAAAATGGTTGTAAATGCATTGGTTTCCATATTGGTCTGCTTTCTATATTTTCTTTTTCAAGTGCCGCCATAATATCTATTGGCTTCACTTTACTGTTTTCATTTAGAATAAAGCAAGATAACCAATGATTAGGTTTGCTAAAATCATTGGTGGGGCACATTTTAATATCTGATATGTTGGAAAAAGCATCTTTATATGTATTGTATATTTCTCTTTTCTTTTTAACTCTTTTTTCTAAAACTTTAAGCTGCCCTCTGCCTATACCTGCAACAATATTGCTCATTCGATAATTAAATCCAAGTTCACTGTGCTGATAGTGTATTGCAGCATCTCTGCTTTGAGTAGCCCAAAACCTAACCTTTGCTATGCGCTCTTCATCATTTGAAACAAGCATACCGCCACCTGATGTAGTTATTATTTTATTACCATTAAAACTAAAGATACCATAATCGCCGAATGTGCCTGTATGCTTACCTTTATATAATGTGCCTAAGCTCTCGGCAGCGTCTTCAATCAATGGAACATTATGCCTCTTGCATATCTCAACAATCTCGTCCATATTTGCTGACAAGCCATATAAATGAACAACCAATACAGCCTTTGGCTGATATTTTAAAAATGCATTTTCAAGAGCTGTGGGACTCATATTCCACGTTTCAAAATCGCTATCAATAAATACAGGTATTGCATTCTGATAAATAATTGGATTGGCTGTGGCAGAAAAAGTCAACGAAGGGCAAAAAACAATATCTCCAGGGCCAACTCCCACAGCTTTAAGTGCAAGATGTATAGCAGCAGTTCCTGAAGATAATGCAGCGGCATGACCTATCCCTACATATTCTGCTAATTCTATTTCAAAACCATTAACGTTTGCGCCAAGAGGAGCAATCCAGTTTGTGTCAAATGCCTCCTGTATGTATTGCATTTCATAACCCTCATCACTCATATGTGGGCTTGAAAGAAATAATCTTTTTGTTCTTGTTGAAATATCAGCACCCATTTATCAATATACTCCTTATCAATATCTTTATATTAACATAGTTTTTAAACTTTATTGCGCAAAACTAAATCCATTCAACGTGCTTTCGTAACAAAAAAGAAGCTTTATATATAATTTTCAGCGCATAAAAATAAATTTATCATGCAAATTCTTTTGCAATTATATTTTACAATTTCAGTATATCTTATATCGACAGCCTTGTCAATAATTTGATGTTTTTCAACCGCTTTTTAGCAAAATTGATTTTAGCTTTAAAACACCAAGTATAATAATAATTCCTAAAAACGAACCGGAAAAATCTATCAAAACATCTTGCCATTGACAGCCTCTTGCGGGAACAAAAATTTGGTGAATTTCATCACTAATTGCATATAACAAACATATCAAAAGTGCTAAAGTCAACGAGTTGATTTGCCTACACCCATAACACTTTATAAGCAAAATAACTAATATACCAAAAATAAAAAAAAGTGTAAAATGAGCATATTTTCTAACCTTATCATTTAATGACTTTATTATTGGCTCTTTTTGATTTGGCGGCAAATTTTTAATTTGCGGAGATAAATCAACAATTTTCTCAGTAACCCCTGTGCTAACTTCGTTAGAGGTTAGTGCAGCTTGGCTTGAAAATTTAAAAATCAGGGCTGCCCATATAATTACTAACCCAATTAAAACTACTTTTTTTATCATAAAAGCATATATCTCCAATTATTTATATTTGTATAATTATACAACAAGCCAGCTAAAATGTCAATTTTTTCATGCTGATTACTCGCCATTTATATTTTCATCAAATTAATTTTGAAATTTTGTTAAATTTATCATTAAAAATTCATGACTATATCACTAATGCAAGCCCGACTGTTGAAGGCGCCCTTCAAATAGCAATGGAGGAAATGCCCACTACAATTCACGGCAGCACAAGCCTTGTTTTGGGCTTTGGAAGAATCGGTAAGCTATTGTCAAAATCCCTGCACTCCCTTGGCTCCAACGTTAGCGTTGCCGCTCGCAAATTTTCGGATTTTGCATGGATAAAAGCTTATGGATACTCAGATTTACACTTCAACATGCTGGAAGCCTCTGCAAGCAAATTTAATTTGATTATAAACACAGTTCCATCCATCATAATAGATAAAAATGTGCTGGAAAACATTAAAAATGATTGTTTAATAATAGACTTAGCAAGCAAACCGGGCGGAGTGGATTTTGATTATGCTTCAAAGCTTGGAAAAAAAGTAATCTGGGCATTATCATTACCGGGAAGCGTAGCACCTGAAACAGCAGGATTTATAATAAAAGATACGATACTTAATTTACTTGAAGAATTGGGGGTGTAGCATTTGGATTTAAAAAACTGTAATATCGGCTTTGCGTTAACAGGCTCTTTTTGCACTTTGGCAAGCGTAATTCCTCGAATGGAGGACCTTGTTAAGCTTGGAGCCAACGTAATGCCAATTATGTCAGAAATAGTTTACAACACTGATACTCGTTTTGGCAAAGCCGGCGATTTTATCAATATAATAGAAAAAATATGTGGGACGAAGATTGTTTATTTAATACCCGAAGTAGAGCCTATAGGCCCGAAAAATTTGCTTGATTTGCTAATTATAGCACCTTGCACAGGAAATACTCTCTCAAAATTAGCAAACGGAGTTAACGATACCTCGGTTACAATGGCGGCAAAATCACATTTGAGAAATAACAAACCTGTTGTTATCGGCGTATCAACCAACGACGGCTTGGGAACAAGCGCTAAAAATATTGGTATGCTTCTTAATTCTAAAAACATATATTTCGTACCATTTAGGCAGGATGCCCCAATTTTTAATGCCCGAATTTTAAGTTCTTGAAAAATAAGTAAATATGGTATATAATAGCACACTTAAATAATGCCGTAAATAAGAGCATTGCAAATTGCGGCGGCAACATTGCTGCCGCCTTTTCTGCCACGGGCAACTATATACGGAACACCGCACTTCATAATAAGCTCCTTAGATTGCACCACATTTACAAACCCGACAGGAACGCCGATTATCAGCTTAGGCTTAATTTTATCGTCATTTATAAGCTCCTCTAACTTTATCAACGCAGTTGGAGCATTTCCTATTGCAATAATAAGCGGTTCATCAAGGCACGCCGCCTTTTCCATGCAAGCGGTTGCTCTGGTTGTGCCGCTTTCCTTTGCTTTTTTTGCCACATCATCATCGGACATAAAGCAATAAACACTGCCGCCGAATTTTGATAATCTTCCTGCATTTATTCCCACGCTTGCCATTTTTGTATCGGTAACTATTGATGCTCCGTTTTTTATTGCCTCTCTCCCTATCTTAACCGCATCCTTGGAAAAGCACAAATTATTAACATATTCAAAATCCGCAGTGGTGTGGATTACCCTTTTAATTACATCTGCATTTTCCAAATCCAGCTCTATATCTCCCAGTTCCTCAGTTATAATTTCAAAGCTTCTTTTTTCGATTTCTTCCGGAAGTACATTTTCAAATTTCATTTGCTTCATTCCTTTCAATACCATTTTCCAAAATATTGTATATCAAATCCATATTAACAGATTTTCTGACTGTATCTGCCAGTAAATCATATTGCTTTTGCTTATAATCCTCTGTACTTTGATTTTTATAATCGGCAAAATCTATACCCTTGTTTTTCATAAGGCTCTTCACAACGGTGTACGCCACATCTGCATCATCAAATATGCCGTGAACATATGTGCCGTAAACATTTCCGTTTTGACAGCCGTCCCCACCTTTTGTTCCGCTTACACAATCGACAATGGTGGATATGTTATTGCCGGATGTCACATTAGTTTTTCCCATGTGTATTTCGTAGCCCGAAAATTCCACTCCGCTTAAATCCGATAAAATTCCGCTAAGCTTATTAAACCTGCCTTTTATCTGTGTTCGCACCTTTTCTTTATAAAACACAGTTTCACCATCAATAAGCTCCATACCGTTCATTCTTCCTCCATGCTCAACACCGTATGGGTCCTCAATGCCTCTCCCAAGCATTTGAAATCCTCCGCAAATTCCGAATATCGCCCCTCCATTTGATGCTTGCTTTTTAATCAGTGCCTCAAGCCCGTTCTGCCTTAACCATACAAGGTCGTCCATCGTGTTTTTTGTTCCTGGCACAATAATCATATCAGGGTTTTTCAGCTCCTCCGCCGAGGTTACATATCTAACCGAAACCTCCGGTATTCTTTCAAACACGTTAAAATCCGTAAAGTTAGATATTTTAGGCAAGCGAATAACCGCAATATCGACAAGCGCCGCTGTGCCTTTGCTTGTTATCCTTTCGGAAAGGCTGTCCTCATCATCAATATCAATATTCATATAAGGAACAACCCCAACAACAGGCACATTTGTAAGCTGTTCAATCATATCAAGCCCCGATTGCAAAATCTCAACACTACCTCGAAATTTGTTAATAACCGTTCCCTTCATCATATCCCGTTCCTCATCTGTAAGCAGCATAATTGTTCCATAAACAGATGCGAAAACCCCGCCGCGGTCTATATCACCCACAAGCAAAACAGGTGCTTTTGCCATTTTTGCCATACCCATATTAACTATATCCTCGGATTTAAGATTTATTTCCGCAGGGCTTCCTGCCCCTTCAATAACAATTATATCATAGTTTTCGTCAAGATAATTATATGCCTTCATAATGTCCGGCACAAGCTTATGCTTATATTTAAAATATTCCGTTGCCGTCATATGCCCAAGCACCTCGCCGTTTACGATTACTTGAGAACCGCAATCGCTGGTCGGCTTTAAAAGTATAGGGTTCATCATAACGCTGGGCTTAATTCCAGCTGCCTCCGCTTGAACAACCTGCGCCCTGCCCATTTCAAGCCCTTCCAATGTGATGTATGAATTCAATGCCATATTTTGCGATTTAAAGGGAGCAACCCTATAGCCGTCCTGCTTAAAAATTCTGCATAAAGCGGCTGTAAACAAGCTTTTGCCAGCATTGGAGGTTGTGCCTTGAATCATAATACTTTTAGCCATTTGCTTCACCTATTTTCCTTAGAATGTTTATAAAAACATCATTTTCGTTGGGACTTTTAACAGCAATTCTGTAATATCCTTTTTCAAGCCCTTTATAATTTTCACAGCTTCTGATAAGGATTTTATGCTTCAAAAAATCCTCCTTTAAGCTTGTATTATCCGACTTAAAAAAGATAAAATTAGCCTTTGAATTATAAACCTTAAAACCTGATTTAATAAGCTGTATTTTAAGCCTTTCACGCTCCGAAGCTATTATTTTAATGGTGTTTTTAACGAAATCGTATTCAGAAGCCGCCGCAATTCCTGCCTGCTGTGCAATCTGTGAAACCGCCCATGGCTGACCGCTTGAATACAAAAGCTTCATTATATTTTCATTTGCAGTAAAGCAATAGCCAAGTCGAACACCTGCCATGGCATATAGCTTTGTGAAGGCTTTTAAAACAACTATATTTTTATATTTTTCCACACAATTCTTCAAGGAATATTCCTTGCTGTTATCTAAAAAATCTATAAAGCATTCATCAACAACAGCAATTATATTCTTTTGCTCACAAATTGATATAATTTCTTCAAGCAAAGCTTTATCCGTAATGTGTCCTGTTGGATTATTCGGGTTACACAAAAACATAATATCTATTTCATCGGTTAAATGGTCTAAAAAACCTCTGTCAAGCTTAAATTCCTTATCTTCATGCATATAAAAATATTCAATATCACAATCAACTGTTTTCAGCGCACTTTCGTATTCCGTAAAGGAAGGCACGGCAAGCAACGCCCTCTTTGGCTTTAACCCAAGCACCAGACGATAAATTATATCCGCCGCACCATTAGAGCAAAATATATAGTCATATGACAATCCCTCTAAAACCGAAATTGCACTTCTTAATTTTCTGCAAAACGAGTCCGGATAAATATCGCAATTATTAACAGCTTTTATTATAGCCGATTTTATGCTTTCGCTCATACCGAAAGGATTTATATTAGCAGAAAAATCCAAAATTTCTGTATCTTCAAAGGAATATATATCTCCGCCGTGGGAATAGTTGAACATTTCATCACCCTATTTAAAAAATATCAATCTGATTAAAACACTAAAAATCAACACAAGCACAAAGGTGCACTGCATAAGATTATTCGCTTTTTTTATGTCAACAGCCTCAACAGGACGAATAGCATCGCCTATTGTGGGTTTTTCCACCAATTTGCCAAAATAATAATTCGGTCCTGCAATTTGAATATTAAGCGCCCCTGCGCACACCGCTTCGGTATGTGCGGAATTTGGGCTGCTGTGGTTGTTTTTATCTCTTTTGTATATACCGTATGCGCCCTTTGCATTGAAGCCGCATAAAAAACTTGCAATAATCATAAAATAAGCGGATATTCTTGCAGGAATAAAGTTTATGTAATCATCCAACTTTGCGGCAAACCTGCCAAAGCTTATGTATTTTTCGTTCTTATAGCCTATCATAGAATCCAAGGTGTTAACCGCCTTATATAAAAAACCCAAAGGTGCGCCGCCGATAAGCATAAAAAGCAGTGGTGCAATAACTCCGTCAGATGTATTCTCCGAAATGGTTTCTATTGTGCTTTTGGCAATTCCCGAAAAATCCAAGGAATCGGTATCACGGCTGACTAGCCACGAAAGTTTTTTCCTTGCGGAGGGAATGTCATTTTTTATAAGCTCTGCATACACCTTCATTGTTTCAGTTTTAAGGGATTTTGCCGCAATTATCTGATAGCACATAAAGCAATGCACCGCTATTGCAAGAATATGATTTATCCTACACATTAAAAGTAATATTAAAAAGGGAATAACAAAAGCAATTGCTAAGGTTAAAACAGTTAATATTGCGCCGCATATATATTCACTTTTATCGGATTTGCAAAAACGCCTCAGCACAGCCTCGCCCTTGCTTATAATCCAGCCGAAAAACCGTATGGGGTGAGGAAGCCAATGAGGGTCCCCAAAAGCAAAATCCAAAACACATCCTATTGTTACCGCAACTGCGATTTCCATAATCTTCACCTTTTTATTTTTTCAATTTTCTTATTCTTAATATCCAGTTCCAGCCACTTACAATTTCCGATTTGCCAGTGGTAAAAATCCTTCTTTATTGGAGAAAACCCCTCCAATATTGCCATAAATGTTCCCCCATGAGCAATCACTGATGCGGAATATATATTGTTTTCATACATATATTCAATTATATCCGAAAACGCCTTCAGGCATCGTTTTTTGAACACTTCGCTGTTTTCACCTTTTGGAATTTCACCAATTCCGCCACTTTCAATCCATTTTTGATATAACGTATTTCCTTTTAATTCCTCGTAACTTTTATTTTCAAAAATACCAAAATTACATTCGCAAAGGCTTTCAATTTCTATTATAGGCGTATCCTTATAAATCAAATCCGCAGTTTGAACACATCGCTTCATTGGGCTTATAAAAACAATTTCCGCATTAGGATATTCATCTTTTTTTTGCAATAATTCAGCAATTCCTTGGGGCGACAAAGGCTCGTCCGTAATTCCGATATACCTTTTTTCAAGGTTGCCTTGGGTTTTTGCATGGCGGATTAGATAAATTTTTCTCATAATTGCCCCTTAATTTTTGTGGAAACTCCAGCATACAACCTATAAACCTCGTCCGCTTCCTTTGCGATACTGCAACAAATTCGTCCGGTAACCTCACGCCAATTGCGTTCAAATTTATCAACAGGAACAACTCCAAGCCCAATTTCGTCCGATATAATTATTTTATCCTTTAGGCTTTCCATGTTTTCCTGCACAAAAGCAACAGGCTCAATGTTTAAATTCATCAGTCTTTTTATTAGAATATGAAGGTTACAAATTATTTTCTTATCAAAAGCATTCTCAATATTGCAATGCTCTCCGTCTGCAAAATCATCACTTGCATTAATCAGTTTTTTTGCAAAATCAAGCTTGCCCTGTGCAAAACCACCTATTATAAAAATCATAATATAACCCCCATTACAGCAATTATAACAAGCATAGAGGCTTCAAAAATATTAAGAAAGTATCCCGCCAAATCCCCTGTTATTCCGCCAAACTGCCTTTTTACTAAAAAGTAATACCATATAAAAATAAGTATTGAAGCAATTAAAACAATCAAACCAAAGAGCATATGCGCCATAATAAGCAAGCTAAATGAAATTAAAAGCATAATTATAAGAGCAATAATCACAGGTGTTTTGGAAGCACCTTTTGCAAAAACAGCCGCAAGACCACTGCTTTTTGCACAAGGGAACAACACTATTGAAAGCCCGGAAAGCATACGTGATATTGCAAAAATCAAAATCACTGCAGATATATATTTGGGTGAAGCAAGCATTTGTGAATAAGCGCCAAGCTGAACTATCAAAAGCAAGGCTGTATATATCACAGCAAAAGCGCCCACATTAGGGTCCTTCATTATTCGCAGTTTTTCCTCCTTATCCTTATGAGAGCCCAATGCGTCCGTCACATCACAAAAGCCGTCTATATGAATTCCGCCTGTGATTATAATGTTTAAAAATATACAAATCGCCCCGAAAAACACAGTATTCAATTGAAGAAGCTGTGCTAAATAAGACACACCGTAAATCACTCCACCAATTAAAAGCCCAACAAATGGAAAAAAAACAAAGGAATATCTTAAATTTTCGTCCTTCCATTCGGTTTTTGGCATAGGGATTTTAGAATACATTGAAAATGCTATTATCATTGAATTTATAATGTTTTTCAAATTGCATCCCCCTTAATGTAAACCGGCACTGAATATACCGCTTCAATCACAACATCTGCCGTGCCTGCAAGGCTTTTGTTTATTTGCGCCAATGCTTTTATGTATTCCTTTGTAAAATCGTCAAACTCATTATAATCACCAAAAATATCGTTGGAAACAACTATTAAATTTTTGGTGTTTTTGCTTATATCAAAAATAAAATTGCAAATATCCAAAACTGCATCTGAAGATTTTTTACCCAAAATAAACATCTCGTTCGCCAGCAGATTAGATACACATTCTAAAAGCACAGCGCCGTATTTAGATAAAGAAGGCGACAAAGCCGAGTTACAAAGACTGCACTCAATTGTGTCAAACCTCTTATTACTTCGCATTTCCCTATGGCGCAAAACACGTTTTTCACTTTCCAAATCCGAAACGGACATTGTTGCAATATACGCTTTTTCACCATCACACAGCCTTTGGCAGATATTTTCGGCAATTTCCGACTTACCGCTCGCACCGCCGCCTGTTACTAATATAAACAATAAACACACCTACTTTAACGGAACATATTTTTCTATATTTGCCTCATTAAACGAGCTCATTTTGTTGTAAACCTCTGCCGCCAAATCAAAAATTGAAAATGCAACAATTGCTCCCGTTCCCTCTCCAAGGCACATTTCGCAATCCAGAAAATGGGGCAAATCAAGCTCCTCCAAAAGCATTTTCCCCGCAGGCTCGTTGGAAATATGTGATGCAAAAATATATTCCTTCGCCCTTGGGCATAATTTTATCGCACACAGTGCCGCAACGGAAGAAATAAATCCGTCCACAAGCACAGGAACGTTAGAAGCCGCACAGCCTAAGAAAACACCGCAAAGTCCAGCAATATCAAAGCCCCCAACCTTGCACAGCACATCAATTACATCGTCCTTATCAGGCTTATGAATTGCAATTGCATCATCAATCACACTTATTTTCTTACTTAGCCCCTCCGAGGAAAGTCCTGCCCCTCTGCCTGTAACACAGCTTGCGGTTTTACCTAAAAAAACTGCCGCCATTGCACTGCTTGTTGAAGTGTTTCCAATTCCCATTTCTCCTGTTGCAAAAAGCTTATATCCCTTACTTGCTAAATCACAGGCAATGCTTATGCCCACTTCAATTGCTTTGATTGCATCTTCTTTTTCCATTGCAGGCTTTTTGGCAAAATTTTCTGTGCCGAAGCGTACTTTTTTATTAATTATCTTTTTTTCGTCGGAAACATCTCTGTTTATTCCAATATCAACAACAAAAACATCTGTATTTTGCTTTTTTGCCATAACAGCAACGGTTGCCTTACCATCTACCATATTCCTTGCCACAATTGCGGTAACCTCGCTTGAAACTTGGGTTACACCCTCCTCAACCACGCCATTATCCGCACACATCACAACAAGGCACTTTTTATCAAAATTCACATTATCAGTTTTAAAAATTCCTGCCGATTTTATAATCAATCCTTCAAGCTTTCCAAGGCTGTTTAATGGCTTTGCAATGCCGTCAATTCTGTCCTTCGCATTTTGCATTGCAAATTTATCAACAGGCTTAATTTTTTCAATCGCTTCCTTTAAGGTCATAGCCTAGCCTTCTTTCTTGCACTGCATTTATCCAAAAAATTCTCAGCATATTTTATATTTCCCAAAAGATGTATGTGAGGGTATCCTACAAAACGCTGTTCATCTGCAAAAATACAGCTCCACTCTCTGTTTCCGTATGGCTTTTTTGCAATAAAATCACTTCCGTTATTTGTGGAATCTGAATAATGGAACTCATGGGCGTTTATTATCTCCCCTTTTTTGCAAAGTAAATTATCGCAAAGGGCAGTAAGGGTTATATATCCAAATCGGCTTAGCCCCTTAGTCATAAAAACCTGGCCATCTATAACATCTGCCATATTATATGCATCTTCGTTTTTATCCCTTATAATGCCGAACAAATACATAAAGCCTCCGCATTCGGCAATATATGGGGTTCCGCCTTTAATTTTTGCTTTTATATCCGCAAGCATTGATTTATTTTTCGAAAGTGCCTCCAAATGGATTTCCGGATATCCACCGCCTAATATAAATCCATCGCACTCGGGCATTTTTTCATCATTAATGGGGCTGAAATATTCAATTTTAGCACCAATCCTTGAAAGCAGATTAAGTGCATCTTTATAATAAAAGCAAAATGCCTTGTCCCTTGCCACAGCAATTGTAACGTCAAATTTGCTGTTTATTGATATATCATCATATTCAAGGGGAGGAGCGGTATTTGCAAGCCTTAAAAGCCCATCAATATCAATGGTTTTTGCGGCGGCCTCCGCCAGTTTTTCAAGCTTTTTGTTAAGATTTTCTGTTTCCTTTGCGGTAACCAGCCCTAAATGCCTGCTTTCAAAACTGCTTTCGGGAACAATTGGCATATATCCCAGCACTGCCACATTTGTTTCCCTTTTGATTATCTGCCTATAAAAATCGTACATTTTTTCGCTTATATTATTTAAAATTATTCCTTTTATGTTACTGTCCTTCTTAAAATTCACAATACCTTCTATAACAGCCGCCACCGTGCAGGACATTCCCTTGCAATTTATAACCAAAACAACAGGAGTATCCGTCACCTTAGAAAGATGATATGAGCTATACAGCGTATCGGATGATATCCCGTCATAATAACCCATAACTCCTTCAATTACGGAAACATCTGCACCGATTGAACTTTCAGCCAAAAGATATTTGCATGTATCCTTACTCGTCAAAAACAAATCCAAATTGGATGAATTTATGCCAAGCACCTCTGTGTGGAACATAGGGTCTATATAATCGGGCCCGCATTTGAAGGATACAGTCTTTTTGCCCTTCTCCAAAAGGGCTTTTAAAAGGGCGCAGGTTATGGTTGTTTTGCCGCTTCCGCTTGATATTGCCGCAATCATAATTCGTGGTACGAAGCGCTTCATAGCATTAATCCTTTCGGCTGACGGTAATTATATATACCGGATTTTGCCCTGTGAGAATATTATAACTGCCCGCCTTTTTTGCAAAGGCTATCGAAACATTTATAACCTCGAACAGATACTCACTTTTATCCTTATAATAATTTGTTACACTGCATAGGGTTTCAAGAGTTATGGCATTTAAAACAATTCGCACATGGGGATTTTTCGAATATAAAATATCTAAAATATCGCAAATCTCCCCACCGCTACCGCCGATAAAAACCTTATTTGGTGCAGGCAAATTCAAAATTTCGTCCTTTGCATTGCCCTTTATAATCTGCAAATTCAAAGCGCCGAATTTTTGCTTGTTTGCCTCTATAAGCTCTGCGGCATCTTCTTCTTTTTCTATTGTAAATATTTTGCCTTCCGGTATTTGAAGTGCCATTTCACAAGCAACAGAGCCTGTTCCGCCGCCTATATCAAACACAACATCATTTTTTGATAAATGCAGTTTAGATATTGAAATTAAACGAACCTCCTGCTTGGTCATAGGGGTGTTGCCCCGTATAAAATCCTCATCACTTAAAAAAGTGTGCTCCTGTGAAGCGGAGTTTTCTATCTGCATAACGCTAAGTGGTGCAAAAACCGAATCTTCAAGCTCCTTTGCATTGCCGACAGTGATTTTTTCGTTTGGATAAGACAAATTTTCTCCAACAGTAACCAAAGCATTTTCAAGCCTATTTTGGCAAAGCAAGCCGATAATCCGCTGTGGGGTGTTGTGCGAATCTGTAAGCAATAATATTTTTTTATTTTGTTTAACCGCTTGAACAATATTAATATCTCTGCCGTGAAGGCTTAGCAAAAGCGCATCGTACCAAGATGAAAAAATTTTACTGCAAAAATATTGCATCGAGCTTATACCGCATACAACCTCGGTGCTTCCCATCCCTTCCAAGGCTTTATGCAATTTTTTTGATAAGCTGTAAAACCCCGTATCACCTGAAACAAGCACCGAAATTTTTTTGTCATTTGGAAGCGTGCTTATATAATCAGCTATTTCATTAGGCGAGGAGCTTTCAAAAATTGTTTTACCTGTGTTTTTGTAAGCATCGGCAAGCCTGCTGTGAGCGATTATATATTCACTTTCCAAAATAAGCCTTTGAGCATACACTGTAAGCAAATCAAGGCTTCCCGGGCCTGCGCCTATGATATAAATGCTTTTCATCTAAATCATCTCCAAAACTCTGTCTTTAAGAATAAGTGCCAGCCTTTTATCCGCACCCAAGGTTCTGCCAAGCTGTATTTTGATATTTGGGTTATCCTTTTTAAATTCCCCAATTTCATTTGGGATATCCTCTTTAATATGAACACCCTCAAATAGAAAATAAGGAACAATTTTAATATCAGTCGCTCCTTTTTGAGTTAAACTTTTTAAACCCTCAAAAAGATTTTTTTCAGAAAATTGCAAAAAAGCAGTTTCGATAATTTCTGCTTCAACCTCCTGCTTTAGCATTGCAGCAACGGAATTTAAGGTTTCCTCTGTCTCCTTTTGTCTGCTTCCATGGGCTAAAATTAAAATTCCCTTCACAGCTTATCACTCATTTCTTTAAAAGATTTATCTGCACAGTAAAGCGTAAATTCAATATCCGCCTCAGTGTGGGCATAGGATACAAAGGTTGCCTCGAACTGTGAAGGTGCAAGGTATATGCCGTTTTTTAGCATTGCCTTAAAATATTTTGCGAATTTTTTTGTGTCGCTCTTTTTTGCGGTTTCGTAATCGGTTACAGGCTCTTCAGTGAAAAACATAGATGAAAGTGAGCCTATGGAATTTATTTCAACAGATACGTCATTTGATTTTGCAATATTCAGAAGTCCATCTGAAAGCATTTTGGAAAGTGTTTCTATATGAGAATAAACCTCTGCATTATCCCTTAAAAATTTAAGCTGCGCCATACCACACGCCATTGCCACAGGATTTCCGCTTAGCGTACCTGCCTGATAAACTCCGCCACTTGGTGCAATATGCTCCATAATTTCTCGCTTGCCGCCGTAAGCTCCAACAGGCATTCCTCCGCCGATAATTTTGCCAAAGGTGGTGATATCCGCCTTTACGCTATATAGTGACTGAGCTCCGCCCACTCCAAGCCTAAAGCCTGTTATAACCTCGTCTGCTATTAAAAGTGCATTGTTTTGTTCGCAAAGAAGCTTTAACTGCTTTAAAAAACCTTCCTTAGGCAAAACAACTCCCATATTTGCAGGAACCATCTCCAGAATAACAGCTGCAATTTCTCCATTATTTAATTCAAAAAGCCTTTTTACTTCATCAATATCGTTATATGGCGCCGACAACGTATCCTTCGCACAGCCCTTTGGAACTCCTAAACTATCAGGTATTCCTGCCGTCATAACACCGGAGCCTGCCTTCACAAGCATAGAGTCCGAATGCCCGTGATAACAGCCCTCGAATTTAATGATTTTATCCCTTTTGGTGTATCCCCTCGCAAGGCGGATTGCGCTCATAACCGCTTCTGTTCCGGAGCTTGTCATTCTGACCATTTCTACGGAAGGCGCCATTTGGCAGATAAGCTCTGCCATTTCAACCTCTATTTCCGTTGCCGCACCAAAGCTAAGTCCATTTTCGCAAGTTTTTTTAACGGCATCTATTGCAGGCTCAAATGCGTGACCCAAAATCATAGGCCCCCATGAGCCCACATAATCAACATACTCCTTGTCCTCATTATCAAAAATTTTTGCACCCTTCGCTTTTTTGATAAACCTTGGAATATCATCAACAGCTTTAAATGCACGAACGGGGCTGTTAACCCCACCCGGAATAACTTTTTTTGCACGTTCAAATAATTCAGCTCGGCTCATTTATCCTATTCTCCCTTCATCAATCCATTTTGCAAGCTCCAATGCGTTATAGGTTATAAGAATATCCGCACCTGCTCTGTATATAGATGTGGCAAGCTCGCAAAAAGCATTTTCCTCATGGATAAGCCCTGCCTTTGCCGCCGCCTTTATCATTGCATATTCACCGCTGACGCTATATGCCGCCACAGGAACATTTGTATTTTGCTTAACTGCGGAAATAACATCGAGATAAGAAAGAGCAGGCTTAACCATAATAATATCCGCACCCTCTGCAATGTCGAGCTCCGCTTCCTTTAATGCCTCACGACTGTTATGATAATCCATCTGATAGCTTTTTCTGTCTCCAAAGGCTGGAGCGGAGCCTGCCGCATCTCTGAACGGTCCATAAAATGCTGATGCATATTTAACCGAATATGACATTATGGCACTTTCACAATAACCGTTTTTATCAAGGGTTTCCCGAATCGCGGCAACTCTGCCGTCCATCATATCTGATGGAGCAACAATATCCGCCCCTGCACAAACGTGAGATAATGCGGTTTTCGCAAGATACGGAAGTGTGGCATCATTTTCAACACCCTTTTCGCTTATAATTCCGCAATGCCCGTGGCTTGTGTATTCGCAAAGACACACATCTGTTATTATTTTTATATTGGGAAAATGTTTTTTTATTTCCCTTATGCCTTGTTGAACCACACCATTTTCATCATAAGCCCCTCTTCCCAAAGGGTCCTTATTGTTTGGAATACCAAAAAGCAGAACACTTCCAACCCCTGTATTTTGCACCTTTTCAATTATATATGCTAATTTATCCGGGCTATATCGCTTTTGGTCAAATAGAGAGGGAATATCCTCGCAGATATTTTCTCCCTCTTTTATGAATATAGGATACACAAGGGATTTTTTTGAAATCCTCGTTTCCCTCACAAGCTCTCGCATTATGCTGTCCATTCTTAAACGACGAGGTCTTTTAATCATTTGTATCACCCAACCTTATTAAAAATTCTACCATACTTTCTATTGTTGCTTTTTGAGAGACAGACACATTCATTCCATATTTTTTTGCCTCATTCGCTGTTTGCTCGCCAATGCAAAGGGCATTAACCTTAGCAAAATTCAAATCGGGCAGACTGTTTACAAAACCCTTTACGGTGGAGGCACTGGTGAATGCTGCATAATCATAATCGCCGTTTCTTATTATCTCCTCCGAAAATTCGCAATCTTCGGTGTTAAAAACAGTTTCGTAAGCAGGAATATCATCATACAAAACACCGTTTTCATCAAACATTTTATTTATTTCCAATGAACCTTCTTTGGCTCTGAACAATAGAATTTTTTCTGTTTTATCAATATTTTTTATCAATTCGTCTGCAAGTGCTGTGACGTTATAATTTTCGGGCATTAAATCCACATTAACGCGGATTTTCTCAAATTCTTCCCTTGTTCCACTGCCAACTACCGCAATTTTTATATTGTATAAGATTCGAACATCTAAATTTTCAGCCTTCAATGCTTCAAAAAATGTTTTAACTCCGAATGCGCTTGTAAACACAATCCAGCCATATTTTCGAATATTATTTATAGCATCCTTAACAACTTTTGCATCAGTAAAAGCCTTGGTTTTAATGCAAGGGAACTCTATTGCCTCTCCTCCAAATTCTCTTATCCTTTCACTAAAGGAGGAGCACAATTCCTTCGGACGTGTAACAACTATTCTTTTTTTACTAAGTGGCATATTATGAGTCCACGAAAATTTATCGTGCAGCTTGCAAACCTCACCAACTATAATAACGGAAGGCGGAGAAATGCTTGCATTTTTAGCATCTGCAACAATATTTTCTATGGTAGATACAACCTCTCTCTGCCTTGCGGTCGTTCCTTTTTCTATAATTGCAACAGGAGTATCTTTTTTCATTCCTGCCGCTGTAAGTCCATTTGTTATTATGCTCAAAGCGCCTACGCCCATCAAGAAAACAAGTGTTCCTTTAAGCCTCACAAGTGCTTCAAAATCAATTTGCGGCGCTTCGGCAGTTTTTGTATGCCCTGTTATTATGTGCAAGGATGAGCAATAATCCCTATGTGTAACAGGTATTCCTCCATAAGCAGGAACAGCAATGGCAGAGGTTACGCCTGGCACAATTTCAAATGCAATATTATTTTCGCACAGCAGTTCCAGCTCCTCTCCCCCACGTCCGAACATAAAAGGGTCTCCCCCTTTTAAACGCACAACAACATTGCCATTTTGCGCCTCCACAAGCAATATTTTGTTTATTTCCTCTTGAGGGACAGGGTGATTGCCTCCGCTTTTTCCAACATTTATTCTTTTTGCGGAGCTTGGAATCATATTTAATATCTCAACACCCACAAGTTTATCATAAACCACAACATCTGCCCTTTGCAGAGCCTTTATACCCTTAAGAGTTATAAGCCCAGCGTCAGAAGGGCCTGCACCAACCAATATCACCTTGCCCTTTTTCATAATTGCACCTCTTTTAAAAGCCTTTTAGCAAGGGTTTCCCCTAATTTTTCAGCTTCGTTTATATTACCGCTGATGCTTCCTGATGCTTTTTTGCCTGTTTCCTCGTCCATATACAAGGCTTTTAAAAGCATTTCCTCGCCATTTATTTCCCCATAAACCGCAACAGGTGCTGTGCAACCACAGCCTAAGGCTCGTGTAAATGCCCTTTCCCCAATTGCGGCATATTTGGCGGTGGAGTTATTTATATAATCAATAAAATCGTAATTTTCGTCTTTTCTGCCTTGAATTGCAAGAATCCCTTGCCCGGCAGAAGGAATAATTTCGTCTATTTCAAAGGTTTTGCTTATTCTGCCTTCAAGCCCTAAGCGTTTAAGTCCAGCACTTGCCAAAACCAAAGCGCCGAAATTCCCTTCATCTAATTTTTGCAGTCTTGTTAAAACATTCCCACGCACAGGCTCAACCCTTGCACCTTTATATAATTCTTCAAGCTGAATTTTTCGACGTGCGCTTGAACTGCCGATTGGCTTTTTTAAATTAAGCTCAGCAGTGCCAATAGGAAGCACCAAGGCATCTCGTGGGTCCTCCCTTTTTGAATACGCCAAAATCGGAAGCTCATCATCAACCTCCGCCGGCATATCCTTAAGGCTGTGGACTGCGATATCAATATCTCCGTTTAAAAGAGCATAATCAAGCTCCTTAACAAAAAGCCCCTTGCCGCCGATTTTATCCAAGGTTTTATTTAGTATTTTATCTCCCGTTGTTTTCATTGTAACTAATCTTACTTCTGTTTGAGGGCAACACTTTCTTATTTTATCAATAACATAGTTCGCCTGAACAACAGCAAGCATGCTTTCTCGGCTCCCAACAGTTATAATATTTTTGTTCATTATAAGTCAACCCCCACAAATTAAATCAATATTTTTTCTTATGTTATCTGCTGTGTTTTTAAGCTTTTTATGGTCTTTTCCCGATGAAGTAACGCCAATCACAATATCATCCTCAATAATAACCGATGGAAAGTAAAATGTGCAAAGTGATTTATCATCACAAACACTTACAGGAATATTGTTTTTCTTGCATTCCAGCGCAATTTGCCTGTTTACCTGAGGATTGTCCGTTGCGGCAATAATCAAATCTGCACCAATGCAATCCCCTTCTTCATATTCCTTTTTGTTAATTTCTATGCCATCTATATTTGTGAATTTTATTTCAGGTGCTATAACGCAAATATTACAGCCAAAAATTTTCAGTGTTTCTATTCGTCTTTTTGCAATGCTACCTCCGCCAAAAACTTTGATATTTTTATTATTAAGGGAGATAAACATTGGGAAGTAATGAGGATTATCAGCTTTTGCAATTTTATTGTAAAGCTTAAATTCATCTATCAGCTTCGCTTTTAAATCCTCGTAATAATAACCGCTTTGCCCAATCGGTCTGCCAAGGACGATTATTTCAATTCCAAGCTCCTTTGCCGCTTCAACCTTTTCGTTAAAGCCTCCGGCACTGCCAGAGCTTTTGGTAATTAAATATTTTGCATTAACCGCTTTTAGCATTGCAATGTTAAGCTCCTTTGAAAAAGGCCCCTGCATACATATTAAATTTGAGGGCGCAAAACCTAAACCAACTGCATTTTTAATAAATTCCGAATCGGGCAATGCCCTAAGGAACACCCTTTCCCTAAATTCGCTTATTGCCGTAAGCTTTGACATTTCCTTACTTCCGCAGGAGGAAAAAACATTGCCGTTTTTAAAGGAAAGATATTTTGCCCCTTCCTCCAAATCCTTAACATATTTAACGCCCTCCGCTTCCGCTTCGTCCCTTATAAGCCTTAAATAATAGGTATTAGTGCTTTGGCAGGCGGCTTTAATATTCTCGCTTACAATAACCGCATAAGGGTGGGCTGTGTTTATCACCACATCAGGCTTTAATTGAGTTATAAGCTCCTCCATTTCGGGAATAGTAAGCCTGCCCGATAAAACTGTTAAATTATCATAAGGCTTAAAAATATCCTCACCGTATTCGGTTGCGACGGTGGCATATACCACAGCTCCCATATCGCAAAGCTCGTAGGATAACTTTCTGCCATAAACCGTTCCTGCAATAATTAAAAAGGTTGGCATCTTTTTCATAATTCTCTGTATCCTCTGGGTGTAACCATTCTTCCGTTTATCACCTTTGTTTGTGAATTGCCAACGAATACTGTTGTGTACATATCCACTTTTTCCTCTGCCAGCTCTTGAAGGGTCATCAGCTTGTATTCCTCGCCATCTCTGCCTATGTTTTTAACAATTCCCGAAACTGTGCTCGGGCTTTTATGCTGAAGCATAATGTTGCAGGCTTTTTTTAAATAGTCCGCCCGTTTTTTGCTTGATGGATTATAAATAGCAATTGCAAAATCCGCACTTGCGGCGGCGCTCAGCCTTTTTTCTATTGTTTCCCATGGTGTTAAAAGGTCGCTAAGTGAAATTACGGCAAAATCGTGGGTCAGGGGTGCTCCCAAAACCGCACCACCACTGAGTGCCGCAGTTATACCGGAAACAACCTCAACCTCAATTTCTTTATTCGCAGCTGCAACCTCAAGCATAACCCCTGCCATACCATAAACCCCTGCATCTCCGCTTGAAATCATAGCAACTCTTCTGCCTTTTAATGCTTCATTTACAGCAATCTCACACCTTTGCACTTCCTTAGTCATAGGTGTTGTAATAAATTCCTTATGGGCAAAATGCTCTTTTATAAGGTTTATATAAACATCGTAACCAACAATTAAATCACAGCTCATAAGGGTATCATACGCTTTTTTCGTCATCTGCTCCACTCCGCCCGGGCCTATTCCAACAACAAAAACCTTCATTGTTCCTCTCCCCTATATCGCATTTTGCAATATATTCAAAATTTTATTTTTTAAATTGCTTTTTTCGGAAATATTAAGGTTTAAGCCATCTATATCCTTTTTTAAAGCAATTTCAATTTCCTCGTAATTATCATCCATGCTGTTTAAATATTTTCTTAAAATGCACCATTTATAAAAATCCGCCTTTTGCTGATTTATAATTCTGTTTACCCTCTCTAACACCGATTCATCTACTGAAAGTTCAATTCCAATGCTATCCATATCAATTAAAACCGCATTTTTGTATCCCCTTATTCCTTCATCAATATCCCTTGGAACTGCAAGGTCTATAAAAAGCATTTTTTTATTCAACGAGTCAATAAAGCTAATATCATCTTTTTTTATGGTTAAGTGAGGGCTTATTGTTGCGCTTATTATAATATCAAATTCGCATAATTTTTCTGTCCGCTTATCGTAATCCAACGTTTTACAGCCACACGGCACAATGTTTTTTCCATTTTTATGATTGCGTAAAGTAATTGAAACAGCAACGCCGTTTTTCAAAAACAATTTTGCAGCAAGCCTACCCATTTCTCCGTTACCGATTATAAGGCATTTAACCTTGCTGAAATCCTTAAAAAATTCCTTAGATTTTATCAAAGCCGCATGAGCCACAGAAGCATCCGCAGTGGTGATACGAACACTGCTTTTAATCTTCTTTGCAGAGGTTATTGCCGATTGGAACAGCTTTTCAAGCAATTCATCCGCTGTTCCTGCTTCCCTTGCGGATTGTATTGAACTTTTAATCTGAGATAATATTTGATCCTCACCTAAAATTTGAGAGCGCATACCACAAGCAGTTTCAAACAAATGCTGGATTGCCTCTTCATTTTCTCTTGTTATAAACAGCTTTTCAAATTGGCTTTTTAAAACGCCTTTTTCATTGCAGATTATATCTGTTAAGCAGCTTTCATTTTCCTTAGGCTGACTAACCCAAAGCTCGGTACGGTTACAGGTTGAAATGATTACACATCCGCTGACTATTCCTCGGCTGTGTATATTCTTTAATGAATTTTGAAGCTGTGAAATTGAAAAGGCAAAAAGCTCACGCTCTTTAAGGCTTGCCTTATTAAAATCTATTCCTACCATTTTAATTTTCAAAAGAAACACCCCATTTTTCCATTGTCAGTGCAACTGTAATTCCGTTTATAACCGTTTTGCTTTTAATAAGACTTCCTCCCTTTGATGAAAGCACCGCCGCTCTTTCACATACATTATCAACAGAGGTGATTCTTTTCACAAAATCAGATTTTGAAAAACTGCCGATTGCTTCTTCAAGTTGATTTGCGCTGTAAAAGGAAATTGGCAAATTATAATTATTAGCAAATTCCAAAAGCCCTTCCTCGTCCTTTTTTAAATCTATGCTTGCAACAGCGCACACCGCATTTATGCTGATGTTTTCTTCATCTAATGCTTTTAAAACTGCATTTTCAATATCAAAAAAAGTTGTGCCTTTTCTGCACCCAATGCCAATGTGTATAATTTTCGGAAGCAGACTAAGGGTATTTTCAAATGGCTTTTCCTTTTTATTAAAGCCGATAAAAATTCCTGTTTCAAATGCAGTTCCTTTTTCAATGCCATTTGGTATTGCATCTAAAATATCAAATTCGGTATGCAAGCCGATTTTTTCACCATCTAAAAGCCCTTTGGCAACCATCTTAACCTGCTTTACATTGCTAATATGCATATTATTCCTTGCCGCCCATTCATCAACGGAGAACACACCGTTAATATCTGTGGCGGTGGTTATTATTGCAGTGCCCATTAGGATATCGGCTATCTTTCTTGCAATTGAATTTGCGCCTCCGATATGCCCCGATAAAACAGGGATAATGTGCTTCCCTAAATCGTCAACGCAAAGCACGGCAGGGTCTGTTGCTTTATCCTCTATAAAGGGTGCGATTGTTCGAACTGCAATGCCCAAAGAACCCACAAACACAATAAGCCTGCACTCTTTAAATGCCGCTTCGGCAATTGCCTTCAAGCTTGGCTCAATAATCCTAAATATAGGTGATTTCAAGGCATAATCCTTTGTTGTAAAAATATCCGCTTCATAATCATCGGATATCAGAAAATTATGTATTTTTATTGCCTGAGAAGCACCGTTTTTAGTAAATGCAAAAATTGCCGCCCTCAACTTGTTGCCTCCCGAAATTCGTGGGTAAAGGTTGGGTCGTAAAGCTTAGAGCGTTCATATTCATTCCCCAAAAAATTGCCAACCAATATTAATGCTGTTTTTGTTATGTTATTTTGCTTTGCCGTCTCAAAAAGCCCCGAAACGGTGGTTCTGAATACTCTTTCATCCGGCCACGAAGCCTTGTAAACTATTGCGGCAGGGGTGTTTTCGGTATATCCGCCATCTATCAGCTGCTTTGATAATTTTTCAAGCATACCTGTGCTTAAAAAAATTGCCATTGTGGCATTATGTGCCGCAAATAGTTCTATGCTTTCCTTTGGTGGAACAGGGGTTCTGCCGCTTGTTCGGGTTATTATAACACTTTGGCTAACCCCGGGCAGTGTGAATTCCTCTTTCAATGCCGCCGCAGCAGCACAAAAAGAGCTTACTCCAGGCACAACCTGATATTCAATTTTGTGCTTGTCAAGCTCGTCCATTTGCTCTCTTATAGCACCATATATGCTTGGGTCGCCTGTGTGAAGCCGAACAATCAGCTTATCCCCATTATCCTTCATAACCTCAATAACCTGCTCCAAGGTCATCTCAGCGCTGTCATAAATTGCACAGCCTTCACCCGTATAACCCAGAAGTTCGGGATTTACAAGCGAACCTGCATATATAACAACATCTGCCTTTTTTAATATTTCCATTCCACGAACCGTTATTAAATCCACCGCCCCCGGCCCTGCTCCGATAAAATATACCATATTTATTTTACTCCTCCGCCTTAATCCTTAACAATTATAATAGAAAAATAGCTTTTATCATTATCTGCATTTTCAAGGTCATAATAAACCTTTTCATTTTCCATTGTACAGCACTCTACCATCATTGCTTTATCTAAAATCCCTTTTTTGCGAAGCTTATCCTTAACCTTTGCAAAGGCTCTGCCCGATTTCATCAGCACCTTTGTGCCTTTAAGGGAAAGATAATCCTCCTCCTCATAAGTGGCAGGAATAATATGAAGCATATCCGAACCCTCGCACAAGGATATATTAAGCCGAGCCGCCGCCGCACAAAAGGAGGTTATGCCCTCAATTATCTGTGTTTCATAACCTGCCGCCGCAACTCTTTTATGCACATACATATATGTGGAATAAACGGTTGGATCCCCCAAGGTTAAGAAGGCAACATCCAAACCTTCATTTAATTTTTCAATAATAAGCTGAGCCGCCTCGTCATGACTTTTGCTTAAAATTTCCTTATCCTTCGTCATGGGCATATACAATTTTAAAAGCTCTTTATCTTTAAAATCCGCAACCTTTGATGCAATATTAAATGCGGTTATATCCTCCCCGCCCGTTTGAGGCAATGCGATAACGGATGTTTTTTCAATTATTTTAAGCGCCTTTAATGTGATAAGCTCCGGGTCCCCCGGGCCAACTCCCACACCGTATAATTTACCCTTTGTATAAAGTTCCATCTGATACCCCCGCAATCAATTCATCTGCATACTTTGTTTTGCCCAAAACTCCAAATACGTTGGAAAATATAATCGCCGCAATTTTGGTTTTGCCCCCTGCACGTCTTGTTAAATGCTCGTTTATTTTTGTTGTGATTTTTTCAAAAACATCTTCTAAAATACCACTTGACTTCAAGAGCTTTATTGCTTCGTCAGTGGTTACACATTCCATTATTGAATTCAGCATTGCCAAATCCCCACCGCTAAGCGCCCCATAAAGCGCCAAAACCTCCATGCGAGCATCCGCAACCTTAGAATGTGTGTCCATAACCCCTGCGGCTACCTTAACAAGCTTACCAACATGCCCAATTAGCAAAATGCTTTCAAAACCAAGCTCCACAGCAAAATCTATTGCTTCACCAATATAATTACTGCATTTAACTGCTCTTTCAACATCAATATCAAAGGATTCTTTAATAAAATCTCTTCCATAGTTACCGGGGCATATAAGTAAATTCTTATTCCCAAGCTCAATTTGCTGTTTCATTTCAATGTATATTGTATCCAAAATTGCCTTTTCGCTCATAGGCTCAACTATTCCGCTTGTACCCAAAATAGATATTCCGCCCAAAATTCCAAGGCGTGGATTAAATGTTTTTTTCGCAATCTCAACACCTTCGGGAACAGAAATAACAATATCTATTCCGCCCTTGTAGCCTAAGCCTTCGCAAGCCTTTAAAGCTTCATTTGTTATCATTCTTATCGGCACGGGATTTATTGCGGACTTTCCAACCTCCACACTAAGCCCCGGCTTTGTAACAGTTCCAACCCCTATGCCGCCTGTTATGCTGATTATATTCTTATCATTCCTTCTTACCATTGCATATATAAGTGCGCCGTTTGTGACATCCGGGTCATCACCGCTATATTTTTTTACGGCACATTCGGCATATTCAGAAGTTATTATTGGATTTTCAATATCAAGCAAAAGCCTTACACCCTTTGGAGTATCAATTTCAACATGTTTCTGAGGCTCTCCGCTTAAAAGCATATAAACCGCCGCTTTTGCCGCCGCCGCCGCACAAGAGCCTGTGGTGTATCCGCATTTTAACTTTTTTTGATGCTTAAAAACTTCAATATTCATAAATCACCTTTTATAACCTTTAATAGCTCCGCCCTTGCCTGAGAAATGGTTGTGGCATTATTTTCGAATTTAATATTATCCTCTCTGCGAAGTATTTCCATCAAATGTGCAATTCTTGTAAGCCTTAAATTATTTTGACGCAATATATCGGGCTTTTCAAACAAGCTTTGAGGAGTTCCCTCCAGTGTAACACTGCCGCCGTTTAAAATGTATGCGTAATCGCAATATATGGGGATAAGGTCAATATCGTGTGTTGCGATTACAATTGCAACTTCCTGCTCCTCTTTTATTTTCAAAAGCAGGTGCATAAGCTCGCTCACTCCGTTTGGGTCTAACCCCGCTGTTGGTTCGTCTAAAATAATAATCTTTGGGTTCATAACCAAAACCCCTGCAATGGCAACTCTTTTCTTTTGCCCAAAGCTTAGAGCATGAACGGGCTTATCGGCAAAAACGTCTGTTCCCGTCTGCTCCATTGCTAAATTTACCCTTTCGCTTATTTCACTTTTAGATAAACCAATGTTAGAGATACCAAAGGAAATATCGCTCCTTACATTTGCGGAAAAAAGCTGATCATCCGGGTCTTGAAATACAAGTCCAATGCTTTTTCTCATTGCCAATATGCTTTTTCTATCGTATTTAACTTCCTTGCCTTCAAACAAAACCTTGCCTGCGGTTGGTTTTAAAACTCCATTCATATTAAGAAACAATGTGGATTTCCCTGCACCGTTCCCACCCAATATGGCGGTAGTTTTTCCTTTTTCAATTTTTATGCACACATCTTGCAGTGCGGCTGTGCCGTCCTCGTATTTATAGCACAAATTTTGTGTTTCAATAATACTCATAATAAACTACCTCACCAATTCTATAGCAAGCATTTTAAGACATTAAGCGGTTTTCGATTAAAAAAATAATTATTAAAAAGGCAACAAAAGCAATTCCGTATAAATAATGCTTTGGCTTTTGGTTATATTCAAGCTCCACTGTGCCAAGCTCGCCGTCGTACCCTCTTGATTCAAGGGCAATATAAATTTTGTCCGAACGCTTATATGCTCTTACAAACAGCACGGAAACCAATAGTCCTAAGGATTTATAGCTTGCCTCCAAACCGTTGTATCCCAATCTGGAGGCTTGCGCTATATATATTTGATTAGCGGTTTGGGTTAGTACAAATATAAATCTGTATATCAGCTCCATAAGCTCTATAATCAGCTTAGGAAACCGTAACCGCCCCAGTACGCTGAAAATCTCCGTCATAGGCGTTGTAAGCGCAATAAAATACATACAAAAAACTGCCGCAATTGCCCTTAGCATCAGCATTCCTGCAAAATCCAAATTATTTATGCCGAATCCGTAATAATATGAAAATATTTTTACAGGCATTAAAAGATTATTCGTATTATCCGCTCTTTGAATTATTATAGTAATAACACCTATAATCAAAAAGGAAACAGGTATTATCGTAAGCTTTAACAATATCTTCAGCTTTGTGCCGCCAAATTTAACAATAACCCAGCCTGCGATGAAAATAGTTATTGCGCTGACTAAATATGAATTAGCCAAAAGCACAGTAAAAAGCACTGCAATGGCTGTTAAAATTTTAATCAAAGGGTCTGTTTTCCTAAGCTTTGAGCAATAGGCGTTATTATCTATAAAATTCATTTGAATTATTCTTCTTTCTTTTTGGATACTCTGCCAAGATAATAGCCGATGACACCAGCTCCGATTGCTGCCTGAAGGCTGAAAAGCAAGGATTCAACCTCGCCGCTTGGTGGTTCCCACAATGGCTGCGCCCAAGGCTCATAATCCGCATTTATATCCATAATTGCATCCTCTGCTTGCCCGTCTGCACCTGAAAATTCCGCGCCTTTATTCATCATTAAGGGAACAACCGCAAGTAATATTACTAATCCGATTAAACTTAAATTTATAAATATTTTTTTATTTTTCACTGCGCTCCCCCCTTTAATATGTTAAGGCTTATAAGCTCGTTCCTGCTGTTTTCTTTTAAAGCGTTAAATATTAAAACGGTTAGGATACCCTCGCTGATAGCAAGCGGTATTTGAGTTACCGCAAAGATGCCCAAAAATTTAGCAAGAGAGAACATAAAGCCCCCTTCGGGAGATGGAAATGCCAGTGAAAGCTGAAATGCTGTTACTATGTAAGTAAAAAGGTCTCCAAGTGCCGCCGCGGAAAATACTGCAAGCCAATCCGCACCATTTAACTTTTTTACAATTTTATATACTGCAAATGCCACAAATGGACCTGCAATTGCCATGGAAAAGGTGTTTGCCCCAAGTGTTGTTAAGCCGCCGTGAGCAAGCAGCAGTGATTGGAACAAAAGCACAATAACGCCGATAACACTCATTGCAAAAGGACCGAAAAGTATCGAGCCTAAGCCAACACCTGTGGGGTGCGAACAGCTTCCTGTTACAGATGGCAGCTTCAAAGCTGAAAGCACAAACACAAATGCACCCGCCATTGCCAAAAGCATTTTAAGCTTTGGATTATCACTTATTTTTCTTTTTATTGAATACAGCCCGATAATCACAAGAGGCACACAAACAGCGCCCCACGAAATGCTCCATACAGGGGGCAAAAAGCCTTCCATAATGTGCATTGCGTATGCGTTTATTTGAAAAAACGCAAATAGAGATATTAAAACCAGTAAAAATTTTAATTTTTTATTCATAATAAGCTCCTTTTAGAATAGTATTCTAAGTAAATCAAATAAAAAGTTAAGAATACCCCAATAAATAATTATGAATCATTTCACACCCTCCTATCACTCGTAGGTTTTTTGGCTGAAATTACAGGCAGTTGTTCCGGCTCGGACTTCATCGCTTAATTCTACCTTCCCAGTTTCCCAGTGGTATAATCAGAATAAGCTCTTTCCTTACGGCGGCGGGACCGCTTAGGCTTTTAACCTAATTCTCTTTAAATACATTAGTATCTATAACCTGTAATTGATATTAAATTTTAATAATATCCGTTATAAAACTGCATTTTCACTCCAGATTGCTTAAATATTCTTCTCCTGTGCCGACAAGTGCTTCCTCAAATGTTGCCATATTATTCATAACAGCACAGGCGGCTTTTATAATATCAAACATTATAGGGCAGCCGCTGCCCTCACCCAGCTTCATGTTAAGGTTCAAGGCAGGCTCAAGCCCCAAAAGCTGCATATATTCCTTGTATCCAGGCTCCTCCGACATATGGGATAAAAACATATATTCCTTCACCTTATCACACATCAAATATGCAAGATATGCCGAGGCTATGGAAATATATCCATCAACCACCACAGGAAGCCTGTAATATGCGGCACCGATAAATGCACCTGTCATTGCGGCAATATCAAAACCCCCAAGCTTTGCAATTAAATCAACAGGGTCTTTAACATTCGGCTTATTTATTTTAACGGCAGTATGTATTACATCAATTTTGTTTTTGTAGGATTTTTCATTAAGACCTGCGCCTTTGCCTGTTATTTTTTCAGGTGATATATCTGTCAGCGCATATAATATGGCGGTTGTGGTTGTTGTGTTTCCAATTCCCATTTCCCCCACGCCAATTAACTGATAACCGTCCCTCGCCGCAGCACCCACAGCTTCGATACCAATTAAAATAGCCTTAATTGCTTCTTCATAGCTCATTGCCGCACCAAGCTTTATGTTGCTTGTGGATTTTCTTATTTTTTTATTTATTACCATTGGAGTTTTAATTTCCGCATTAACACCAACATCATAAATCTTTATATCGGCTCCGCAGTTTTTCGCCAAGACGGCAACTCCCGTTATCCCCTTTGTGAAATTAACTGCCATACTATGTGTTATCTCTTGAGGTGCGGAGGCAATTCCTTCCTCCACCACCCCGTTATCAGAGCACATTATTATAACACATTTTTTGTTAAGCTCATTTTCCACTCTACCTGTTATAGAGGAAATTTTTACTGCAATTTCCTCTAACTTTCCAAGGCTTTTAGGTGGCTTTATAAGGCTGTCCATTTTAAGCATAGCCTTTTCTGCTACTTCACTGTTTGTATTTTTAATGCCGATTATATATTTCAATAAAATTTCTTTCAAATTAACCCATCCTTTATATGAATAACAAAGCGCCTCTGGCGCTTTAGGTGCGAAGCCGTAAGCATTTGCCAAGGAATAATTCAATATTTTTTGTTTCCTATGAAACAAAAAAACACCCTAACAAAAGTCAGAGTGTAAAAATGCAAAAATATTTGTTAAAAACAAAAATTTCACCAAGTTGCATCTCCATCCTTCGTGGAAAATCAGCCAACACTAACAGGCAGTTATTCCGGCTCGGACGTCATTACTCGGCTCTGCCTTCCCGGTTTCCCAGTGGCATTATAGAACCGAACTCCTTCCTTACGGCGGCGGGACCGCTTAGGCTTTTACCTAATTCCCTTTTAATACATAACCATTTTTGGTATCTGTAACCTGAAAGTTTTTATTCAATTTTTCAATAACACAGTATCATAAAAGCACCCCTGTGTCAAGCATTTTTTTGATTATTGGGAATATAATTTAATTGAAAGAAGGTGCGTTAATGAAAAAAACAAATTATATTATAACCGAAGTTTTTAAGCCATCCACATTGGAGGAAAGACGGAAAAATATATTTAAAAAATTTTTAAATATTATAAATTTCAGCTTGAAAGGATAACATAGGCATGGCTATTATTAGGGTTGCTATATATTGCCGATTATCGGAAGAAGATAAAAACAAGCAAAACAGCTTTGATGAAAGCGAAAGCATCCAAAATCAAAAATCAATGCTGCTAAGCTATGCAATAGAACAAAACTGGGATATTTATAAAATTTATTGTGACGAAGATTATTCGGGCGCGGACGAAAGCCGACCTGAATTTTGCCAAATGATTGAGGATGCGGAAAACAAAAAATTTAGTATCATTCTTTGCAAAACCCAATCCAGATTCACTCGTGATATGGAGCTTGTGGAAAAATATCTGCATAATAAATTTCCGCAATGGAACATACGCTTTATTAGTCTGCTTGATAATGCGGATACACATGACAGATACAATAAAAAATCACGGCAGATTAACGGGCTTATTAACGAATGGTATTTGGAGGATATATCCGAAAACATTAAAGCGGTGTTTAAAAACAAGCACCGTGAGGGGAAATCCACCCATTCCTTTTTGCCATACGGATATTTAAAGCACCCTCAAAACAAAAACAAAATTATTATAGACCCAAATACTGCGCAGATTGTAAAAGACATTTTTAGTTTATACATATCAGGCTTATCCACAACAAAAATAGCAAGTATTTTAAATGAAAGAAAGGTTTTACCACCACAGCAATATAAAAATCAAATTGGAATTAAGCTTTATAATCCAAACAAAAACAAACTGAATGAGTGGGGCGCCGCCGCAATTACAAGAATAATACGAAATCAGATGTATATTGGGGATTTAGTTCAGAACACTCACAGGAAAATGAGCTATAAATCCAAAAAAATCGTGAGCAATCCAAAAGAAAAATGGACTATTGTGCCAAACACTCACGAGGCTGTTGTTGACAGGGAAACCTTTCGAAATGCGCAAAATATTATGGATTCAAAAATTAAGCCTTCAAAAAATGGTATAGCGCATATTTTTGCAAAAAAGGTTCGCTGTATGGCTTGCGGTGGAATATTTCATAAATCAGGCAAGAAATACAAAAACAAAGAATATTCATATCTTCGGTGCAGAAGTGCCAAATGCCAAGGCAATAGAATTTGCTTTTCGGATTTGGAGGAAATTATATCAAGCAAAATTAAATGCCATTTAAGCAAAATTGACAGCCACCAAATTGCAAACCTTGCAGAATTTGATGCGCCAATAAAAGCAAGGCTTAACCAAATTTTAAATAATTTAAAGCTTGCGGAAAATGAACTCGAAAAGAAAAAGAACTGTTTAAAAGGCCTTTATTCGGATAAAACCAACAAAATAATAAGCAACGAAGAGTTTTTAGAATTAAAAACTGCATTTAATGCAGAACTTCAAATGCTAAAAGAAAGGCGTGCATTGCTTGAAAACGAAAGAAACGCGCTTGAAGAAAAGCAAGTTCAAATAAAGGATAAAATTAAACTTATTGAAGAATATAAGAATTTTGAAAAGCCATCCAAAATCATTATAAATGAATTCATTGATTTTATTGAAATTGGCGAGGAATTAAACGGAAGTCGGCAAATTAGAATTCATTGGTTATTTTAAAAACGCTCAAAATTTCGGGCATAGGAAATCGGGGCAGATGACCCGGTTCAAAAAACAAATTCGCTGGTTGCTAAAATGGAGGAAATTGTGCCAACAGTTATAAAAGCGCTGGATGGAGAACAAATTCAGCCAATATTATATTACAGATAAAAAGCAAGGGACTTGTTCCTTTGCTTTTTTGTAATGACATTATGTTTTTGATATATTATAATATTATCGTAAAATGTAAACGATTACATAAAATGAGAGTCGAAAAGATTCATGGAGAAAAAACTATAAATTGGCATCGTAGGTATTGGCGGAATTGACAAAACAGCCCATCTTCCTGAGTATTAAAACATAGAAAATGTAGAAATTGTAGCTCTTTGCGATATTGTTGACGGAAGGGCGGAAGAACAGGCTAAAAAATACGGAATTAAAAAGGCAGACGGAAATTTTGACGTTGAGGATTTAGCAACAGAGAGTGGATATGATTAAGCTTCTTTGTGCAATTTATGAATCATTAAAGCAATGGAAAGAAATAGTTTTATAGCATAAAGGCTGAGCTTCTAAATAAAAGCTCAGCCTTTTTAAATGAGTGTTTTTCGATAATTTAAATAAACTTATAAAACAAGCTGTTACTGCGCTTTTACCTCTAACTGCTGTTTTATCATCATATCCTTAACCTTCATAAGGCGGGTTAGGTTTCCACGTTCGTTTTCGTCCAGCTTCATTGTGATAAACCTTATTTTATCCGTCATTTGAGGAATCATAACATATTCCAGCGCATTAACTCTTCGCCTTGTTTTTTCAATTTCTGCCGCCAATAATTGTGCGGATTTTTCCTTTTGGGCAAGCTCTAAAAGCTGAGGCAATAGATTTTTAAGACTTTCAACAGAATTATCCAATTCCTCACTTGTTCCGTAAAAACCATATGGAAATAAATCCCCGTTCATATTATCTGTATTTGTATTGAAAATAGGAACATTAACGGACATTATATTTTTTGTGCCAAGCTCAATTTCCACTCTATGCTTTGGAAACATAATTGCCTGCTCCAAAACCTGGTTAGACATTACGGCGCTTGCAACCAAAAAATTGTTATAAACACCGCCCAGCTTTGATTCTACCAATTCACGCAAACTTTTATTTTCTCGAACAATCTCCAAAAACTGCTTCATAAGCTCATCACGCTTATCCTTAAGCAATTTATGTCCACGCCTTGCGGTGATTAAACGTCTTTTAAGCTTGGTAAGCTCCATACGGGTTGGATTTACATTTATAGCCATAATCTCACCTCTAACCTAAATATTTTTCAATAAGTTCCTGTTTGATACGTTTAAGTTCAGATTTTGGCAATATTGAAAGAAGCTTCCAGCCAAGGTCTAAGGTTTGCTCAATTGTTCTGTTTGCCTCGTAGCCTTGTGAGACATATTGTTTTTCAAATTCATCCGCAAATTTAGCATATAATTTATCAACATCCGTAAGTGCGGCCTCGCCCAAGATTACCATAAGCTCCTTCGCTTCCTTACCTCTGGCATACGCCGCAAAAAGCTGATTCATTGTGTCCGCATGGTCTTCCCTTGTTTTCCCTTTGCCTATTCCTTTATCCTTCAAACGTGATAAGGAAGGCAAAACATCTATTGGCGGAAGAATATTTTTGCGGTAAAGCTCTCTGCTTAAAATAATCTGCCCCTCTGTGATATATCCTGTAAGGTCGGGAATAGGGTGTGTTTTATCGTCCTCCGGCATTGTAAGAATTGGGATTAGAGTTATGGAGCCTTCCGTTTCCTTCTTCCTTCCTGCACGCTCATACATTGTTGCAAGGTCGGTATATAAATATCCGGGATAGCCACGTCTGCCCGGTACTTCCTTTCGTGCGGCGGAAACCTCACGAAGCGCCTCTGCATAATTTGTGATATCGGTTATTATAACCAAAACGTGCATACCGCAATTAAAAGCTAAATATTCAGCCGCTGTAAGCGCCATACGAGGTGTTGCTATACGCTCAATAGCAGGGTCGTTAGCAAGGTTTACAAAGGTAACAGTTCTGTCGATAGCTCCTGTTCTTTTGAATTCACTTGTGAAATAATCAGCCTCTTCAAATGTGATACCAACTGCGGCGAACACAACAGCAAATTTGCTGTCACTCCCCACAACCTGCGCCTGCCTTGCAATTTGCGAAGCAAGCTGAGCATGAGGCAAGCCACTGCCGGAGAATATCGGAAGCTTCTGCCCTCTAACCAATGTGTTAAGCCCGTCTATTGCACTTATGCCTGTTTGTATAAATTCAGAAGGATAATCACGAGCCGCAGGATTTATCGGCACACCGTTAATATCAAGCCTCATATCGGGTATAATATTCGGTCCGCCGTCCTTTGGATTTCCCATACCGTCAAAAACTCTGCCCAGCATATCCTTTGAAACTGCAAGCTCTATTCCTCTGCCTAAAAACCTAACCTTACTTTCAGCAAGATTAAGCCCTGCGGAATTTTCAAAAAGCTGAACAATTGCGTTTTTACCGTCTATTTCAAGAACTCGACAACGCCTTGTTTCGCCGCTTGCAAGCTCAATTTCACCAAGCTCGTTAAAGGTTACTCCCTCAACATCTTTAACCAGCATCAAAGGGCCTGCAACCTCGGCAATAGTTCTGTATTCCTTAATCATCACTCACCCCTCCTTAACTTTTCAGTTTCTTTTGCAAGCTGTTCTTCTATTTGAGTAAAAGCATTTGAAACATCCTGTTCAGGAGTATATTTTGCTCTGCCTATCTTTTCCATAACATTCATTGACGAAATATCCGATATATTCGCACCTCTTGAAACAGCATCTTTTGCCTTGCTATACAGCTCCATTATAAGCTTCAAAAGCCTGTACTGCTTATATAGTGAGGTATAAGTATCCACATCATGGTAAGCGTTTTGATGCAAATAATCCTCACGAATTGAACGTGCAACCTCAAGAGTAACACGGTCATCATTGGAAAGCGCATCGACACCAACCAACTGTACAATTTCGTTAAGCTCCGCCTCCTGCTGTAAAAGCATCATTGCATCGGCACGAAGTTTGTTCCATTCTTCAGCAACATTGCTTGAGTACCAATTTTCAAGCCTATCTGAATAAAGAGAATATGAATTAAGCCAGTTTATAGCCGGGAAATGACGTCTGTATGCAAGTGCGGCATCTAAGCCCCAAAATACTTTTACAATTCTAAGTGTTGCTTGGGAAACCGGCTCGGAAATATCACCGCCGGGAGGGGAAACCGCCCCTATCGCCGTAAGTGCGCCTTCTCTGCCATTTTTGCCTAAGGATATAACTCTTCCTGCACGCTCATAGAATTGTGCAAGACGAGAGCCTAAATAAGCAGGATACCCTTCCTCACCTGGCATTTCCTCCAATCGACCGGACATTTCACGAAGCGCCTCCGCCCAACGAGAGGTGGAATCCGCCATAAGTGCAACGGAATAGCCCATATCTCTGAAATATTCAGCAATAGTTATACCTGTATAAATGCTTGCCTCACGAGCGGCAACTGGCATATCGGAGGTGTTTGCAATAAGCACTGTTCGCTTCATTAAGGATTGCCCTGTTTTTGGGTCCTTCAGCTCGGGGAACTCCATTAAAACGTCAGTCATTTCATTACCACGCTCGCCGCAACCGATATACACAACTATATCCGCATCCGCCCATTTTGCAAGCTGATGCTGCACAACGGTTTTACCGCTGCCGAAAGGCCCGGGAACTGCCGCAACTCCTCCCTTTGCGATTGGGAAAAATGTATCAATAACCCTCTGCCCTGTAACAAGAGGCATTTCAGGGGGTAATTTTTCTTTATATGGGCGCCCAACACGAACAGGCCATTTTTGCATCATAGTAAGACTTACATCACCCTTTTCGGTTTCAACAACCGCAACAGTCTGCTCCACTGTGAATTCGCCGGATTTAATCTCCTTAATCGTTCCTCTTATTCCAAAGGGAACCATTATTTTATGCTTAACCAACACAGTTTCATCAACCTCGCCGATTATATCACCGTTTTCAACTGTATCTCCCACTTTAACGGTGGGCTTAAAATCCCATTTTTTATTTCTGTCAATGGAATTAACCTTTATACCGCGTGTTATATTTGCACCTGCAATTGCACGCATTTCCTCCAATGGTCTTTGAATGCCATCATACATTCTTTCTATCAAACCCGGTGCAAGCTCCACGCTAAGTGGCGCACCTGTTGTAACAACAGGCTCTCCTGGGCCTAAGCCGGAGGTTTCCTCATAAACTTGTATGGACGCTCTGTCCTCGCGCATTTCTATAACTTCACCGATTAAATTCATATCACTAACACGAACAACGTCAAACATATTCGCATCCTTCATACCATCTGCCACAACCAAGGGGCCGGACACTTTTATAATTTTTCCCATAAGAGTTCCATTAGCCTTTCTGGCTCACAAAATTTATATTGAAATTCCAAACGCACTTACCGTGAGCCGGATAAGGCGCATTATAAAGGTATTCATACTAATCCTTAAACAAAATATCCGCACCCACTGCCCGTTCGACGGATTTACTTATTGCTTTCATTCCCATTCCGTTACTGCCTCTATTATTTGGCAAAACAATTATTGCAGGTACCTGTGAATCCTTATATTTTTCTATTTCACTTTCAATTGCCATAGCAATTTGCTCTGTAACAAAAACCACTGCGTAATTTCTATTTGCAAAATCAGAAAGTGCAGTTTTTGCGGATTCACTGTCTGTGGTATCATAAACGTCGAAGCCGACAACACGGAAGGAAAGCACACTTTCTCTATCTCCAATAATTCCGACTCTATACATTAAAATGCACCTCGCAATCTTTTGCGTATTACATCGGCAGAAATTCCGCTTTTAATGCAGGTTAGGATAATTCTGATATTTCGTATCTCATTTTCCTTTGCCCAAAAATAGCCTGCAAGGGGAGCAATGCCGAAGGCATTTTTTCTTGGTGCATCCGCTTTTTCAATAAATAAATTATCAAGTGCCAAATCTAAGCCTTCTGAACCTTGAAACGCATTTGAATATATCGTCTTTTCAAATACCTGCGCCATATTTTGAAAGCTTTCACTTGCGTTTTTAACAAAAAAGCCTCTATCAATATGTCCTCCGCTTGCTATAATTCTGCTGATGTATAATGAATCTCTCCCTATTTTTACAGCTCGCACAAATGCTTTAACATTGTAAATATCAATTTGAGTTTTTATCATATCAAAAACAAAGCTGTCCGGCTGTGCATCTGCATAAAACAGCATTTCCACAAAGCTTGCCAAATCCAAGATTATATCAACCAGCGCCAAATCGGCTGTTTTTGTATATTGCTCGGTTGCCTCCGCTATTGCGTTTTTCATAGAAGGGGACATTATATAATAATCTCTGCTTAAAATTGCGTTTTTCATTGCAGTAATTTCAATGTTTCCGCAATCCATCAAAACACTATCTGCATTTATTTTGGTAAGCTCGGATTTTAAAAGCACCTTTGCATTGTGATAATCATATTTAACACGCTGTGTTTTTAAAAATCCCTCTCCGCCCATACTTTTTATTAATCTAAAAGTTTCAATCAGCTCGTTATAAAGCATATCATCAAAATTATCGCTTGTGTTATATCCCAAATCCGTCAAAAACTTAACAGCCTCGGATACGTCGGTGCTTAGCAACAATTTTTCATAGTCAAAGCGGCTTATCATTTTTGTTTCCAAAACTCTTATACGGCCTACTGCATAGGCATATTCCAGTTCATCATATTTTTTGTTCAAGCCGGCTCCTCCTATCCAAATAAAATTGATACTATTTCTTTTTCTAAATTCTCTTTTAATTTTAATGCAAGCGCCTTAAAGGAAAAATTAAGCTCCACGTTACCTCGTTTTACGATAAAACCACCTGTTTCCTTAGGCAATTTCACTGTTTCCCCTTCAATACCGTCTGCCATTTTTGCAATAAGAGCATCATATTCACCATCGCTTAATTTAACTAAGCCTTCAACGGATTTATCAAATGCTTGTGTAATAATTTCCTGCTTTGTTGATAAAACCTGTTTTTTACCTTCAAGCTCCGCCGCCGCAATAATTCTTTCAGTACGCACTGATGCTTGGTTTTTTGCCGATTCTATAATTTCTTTATATTTGCTTTGCACTTCATTTTTTGAAAATTCATATATATTCTTCGCCTCTGAATTTGCATTTGCAATAATTTCAACGGCTTTTTTGTTCGCATCTTCTATGATTTTGTCGGTTATATTGCTTAGGTTAGACATTCATATCCCCCACAATCAAATTTTTATGTTAAATACAATAAGGATTGTTGCCAAAAGCGCAAGCACCGCATATGTTTCAACCATAGCGGCAAAGGTTATTCCCTTAGCAAGCTCTTCCGGTCTTTTTGCTATAATACCAACACCGGCTGCCGCTGCCTTGCCTTGTGCTATTGCAGAAAAAAGTCCTACAAATGCAACAGGAAGCGAAGCCATAAAGAACATTGCACCTTGAACCGTTGAAAGTTCAACTAATTTTCCGCTAAGTAATCCAATTTGATTTAAAATAACAAATGCGGTAAGCAATCCGTAAATACCTTGTGTGCCGGGAAGCGCTTGCAATAAAAGAGTTTGACCGAACTTATCCGGATCCTCGGTAACAACTCCTGCCGCTGCCTGACCAACAATTCCTACACCAATCGCAGAACCTATACCTGCGAATACAACCGCAAATGCAGCACCCATAATTGCCAAAACATTACCATTTAAAAAATTTTCCATAAACAAATCCTCCTTAATTTATATTCAAATATTTCGTTATTGCCCTAACCGGTTTAAAAGCCTTTCCTCCGCTTTCGTAGAATTTTCCGAAAAACTCTACATATTGAAGCCTTGAGGAATGAACATAAGCACCCATTGCGTTTATTGCTATATTAAAAACGTGACCTGCAATAAATGCTACTATTATAACTATTGCCCCTCCAAAGGAACGAAAGCCACCACCCAGCATTCCCATTGTGTTAACAACAGATGCTATAACTCCTGTTGCAAGCCCTAAGGCAAGTAGCCTTGAATAGCTTAAAATATCGCTTAAATATGCCGTTACGTCATACAAGCTTAAAATTCCGCTTGTAATTTTTTTGAAAAAGTTTTTTTCGTGCCTTCCTTGTGTAAGTACCAGTAAAACTGTTCCCGCAATAGCAAAGTAGGAGCCTATTTTACCAACTGTGCCGCCTACAAAAAGAGCAGTTAGCCCCAAAAGTACCATATACCAGGTTGCAACATCCATCAATGCGTCCCAAAGCTTGCCATCTTTTATCAGCATATACGCCTTCATTGCCATACCAACAAACAAATGAACACCGCCAAACACGAAGGACCATGTTAAAAGCCTCATTGGGTCTGTCAATGGATTAAACCACAGTGGCTTTATCTCAAATCCGAAGGCTTGAAGGGTGAAATCTCCGAACCAGCCGCCAAACAACGCACCCCAAAATATGGTTGATAAGCCGCCGAAAAACATTAGCTTCAAAAGCTTTTCCATCATTCCCTTAGGCTTTAGCATTTTTATTGCAATTGCACATATAGCGGATATAACCACACCATAGCCTGCATCGGAAACCATCAAGCCAAAAAACACGCAATAGAATATTGACATAATAGGCGTTGGGTCTATCCCCGTTGATATTGGCAAGCTATATAGCTCGGTAATAATTTCGTGAGGGTGTGCAAAAGCATTATTTTGCAGAAGAACCGGAGTTTCCTCGCCTTCCTCCACCTCGGTTATTTCAATAAAAACGTTAAATTCAGCTTCTAATTTATTCTTCACTTCATTTGCAAGCTTTTTGGGAACCCAGCCGCCCACAATAAACGCTTTATCGGTATATAAAAAATTGTATCTAACCCTTCTTCGCTCCTGCATATTAAAAATATAATCATAGAGCATTTTAATTCGAGGCAGATTTTCTGCGCTTTTTTCTATGCTTTTCTGCAAATCCTCAATTTCGTCTTCTGTTTTTTTAAGTCTATCCTCCAGCAAGGCTATGTTTTGCGAAACAGTACCCTTGTATTTTTCAAAATTGGCTGCAGAAAACCCATTTGATTTTAAAATACCAAGCACCTGCTCCGAAATATTACTGTGTGTAATCAGGCAAATGTAATGTTGGTCTTTATCGCTTTCCAGCAATTGCAGCTGTGCATATAAAAGCCCGTCCAGTTCACCGTTTAAAGCATCCAAATCAATTGTGGAAGGCAATGTGCCAATATAAACCTCAGTATGCTTTGTTTTGCTTTGTTCAAGTGGAACCTCTAATTTATCCCACAATTTCAAGAATAATATTTCGTTATTCAAAAAATTCCTATCACTGTTTTTTTGGCTTAATTTTTTTTCCAAATCGTTCGCCGCAAAAACGCTTGCCCAACACCCTGAATAGGTTTCATTATTCACAAAATCATCAAAAGTCAGGCTAACCTTTTGCGATTTTTTCTTCTTTCCCTGAACGAAATCCAAAAAGGATATAGCCGATTTTATTTTGCGAAGTTCTTCTTCAATCTCATTTATTCTGGCGGTTGCATTATCAGCATATGAGGATTCGATAGAAGCACGTTCTTCATCTGCAAGAGGAATTTCGGCAAGCTCCACAACTCCAAGCTTCATAATTCTGCGAATTATTGCATTTCGTTCATTTATTAGGCCTGTGATTGAAATTTTGCTCATACTTACAATCATACATTCTCAATCCTTTTCATGATAAATTCCACTGCCTTATTCATATTCGCTTTTGAACTTATGGCTATTTCATTGCACTGTTTTTCATAATCCTGCTTAATTTGCTGAGCGCTAACTTTTGCCTTTTCCTCTGCGGCTTTTATTATTTGCTCTGCCTCCACTCCGAAATTATGCATGGAATTAGCAGCCTCCGCATAGCTTGTGTCCTGCGCTTCTTTAACAATTTCCTGTGCCTTCTGCTGTGCCTTTTTAATTATTTCCTCTGCCTGTTTTTCCGCATCCTTAATTGCACTTATTGTTTGCAAACTCATTTAAGATTTTCACCTCGCTTTTAAATTCAATTCCGCCTAATGCTTTTATCAAAGACCCCAGGATTTTGATAAATCGTCAGGCTTTTCTCCAAGTCCGAAATGATATAATATTGCTTCCACTGTTCTTCTTGATGCCTCGCCATCTCCATATGGGTTTGCGGCATGAGCCATACTGTTGTATTCATTTTCGTCTGTAAGCAATTTCTCCGTCATATTATAAATATCATTTTCATCAACACCGGCAATTTTAACTGTGCCGTATTCCACCGCCTCCGGACGCTCCGTTTCGTTACGCAAAACCAAAACAGGCTTTCCAAGGGAAGGCGCCTCCTCTTGTATTCCCCCTGAATCAGTCAGCACCAAGTGGCATCTTTTAATAGCATTGTGCAAATCCCGAACGTCAACAGGGTCTATAAGGCTTACTCTGTCCAAATCGCCCAGAATATCGAAGGCAACCTCTCGAACAGCAGGGTTTAAATGGACAGGATACACAATTTGCACATCTTCAAAATCTTCAATAATTCGCCTTAATGCGGTGCAAATGTTTTTAAGAGGCTGACCTAAGTTTTCACGCCTGTGAGCTGTTACAACAATTACACGTTTATTATCAAAATCAATGCTTTGCATACTTTCGCACAAGGCATATTCATTGCTTACAGTTGTTTTAAGGGCATCAATAACGGTGTTTCCTGTTATAAATATGCTGTTTTCGGGAATATTCTCCGCAAGAAGATTTTTTTTGTTATTTATAGTTGGTGCAAAATGCAAATCTGCAATTCTGCCTGTTAAGCACCTGTTCATTTCCTCCGGAAATGGCGAATATTTATCATAAGTTCTAAGCCCTGCTTCAACGTGCCCCACCTTAATCTGATTATAAAAAGCGGCAAGCGCACCAACAAAGGTTGTTGATGTATCTCCATGAACCAAAACTATATCCGGCTTTGCGTTTTTAAAAACCTCGTCCAGCCCTTCCAGCACACGAGTTGTTATGCCGATTAGGGTTTGCCTTTCCTTCATAATATCCAAATCATAATCAGGCTTTATATCAAATATTTCTAAAACTTGGTCCAGCATCTGCCTGTGCTGTGCTGTGACACATACCAATGAATTTATTAATGGATTTTTTTCTAATTCCTTAACAAGAGGCGCCATTTTAATAGCCTCAGGACGAGTGCCGAATACCGTCATAACAGTTAATTTATTCATTATTATCCTCATTTCCTATGTCATTTTCCTGCATAAACTTAATGCTAATGCAGGTTAAAAGTATTACTGCGGCTATTAAAATTATTGCTCTGTATGCACCGCTTAGCATAAGTACAACCGCAGAAAGGGAAAGCAAACCGCTTGCTATGCACAAAATCACAACCGTTTGCTTCTGATTAAAGCCCATATCGATAAGACGGTGATGCAAATGACCACGGTCGGCAGTCATAGGAGATTGTCCCTTTAAAACTCGGCGGATTATTGCGAAAAATGTATCAAATATAGGAAGTGCAAGTATCAAAAATGGTATTGCAAAGGAAATAACCGCATAACCCTTAAACAAGCCCAAAACGCTGACACAGCTTAAAACAAACCCTAAAAACGTGGAGCCTGTATCACCCATAAAGATTTTTGCAGGATACATATTGAATGGAAAAAATCCAAACCCGGCACCAACAATTGCTGCTGTAAATATTGCTAAATTTATTTGATTTGTTATAAGGGAAATTACGAAAAGTGATAGTGCCGAAATTGATGAAATTCCAACTGCTAAACCATCCAAGCCATCTATTAAATTAAGTGCATTTGTAACTGCAACAATCCAGAAAATCGTGATTGGAACTCCCCAAAATCCAAGAGAAATATATTGAACATCACTAAACATATTCGGATTTGTAAAATTAGTTATGGAAACACCATGTAAAACAACAATGCCGGCAGCAATAATCTGTACAAGAAGCTTATATATTGCTTTTATATCCATTACATCATCCAAAACACCAAGCCCCACAATGATAAAACTACCAATCAATATTCCCCTAAGCCCTGTATCAATATCGCAAAAACACAATATTGCAACAATGAAACCGTAAAAAATTGCAAGACCGCCTATTAATGGAATTGGCTTTTTGTGCATCCTGCGGTCATCCTTAGGGGCATCAATTGCACCTATCTTTTTGGCTAATATACTAACAATAGGTGTAGATGCAAATGTAACCAAAAACGCTACTAACATAGCAAATATAACACGCAATAAATCGAATTTCATATGCAATCCTCACCTATCTTTCTATAAAGCCGATTTTTTTATAAACCTTTCGCAAGGTTTTATTCGCAGCATACTGCGCTTTTTCTGCTCCATCTTTATATATTTTTTGCAGATAATCCTTATTATCCTGCAAATAATTGAATTTATCCTGAATTGGCTTTAAACAATCCGCAATAGCTTCTCCAACAGCCAGTTTAAAATCACCATAGCCTGTATTTTTAAATTCATTTTGCGCTTCATCCAAGTTCTTTGCTGTTACACCGCAATAGATGCTAAGCAAATTACAAATTCCTTCTTTTCCTTCTCTGTAAACCACTTCGCCCTCACTATCTGTAACCGCCCTTTTAATTTTTCTTATTATTGTGTCTTTATCATCAAGCATTGCAATATAAGCATTTGGGTTTTCGTCCGATTTGCTCATTTTAACAGTTGGCTGTTGAAGGCTCATAACCCTTGCACCCACTTTGTTAACATAGCCTTCCGGAACAGTAAACACATCACCGTAAATTCCGTTAAACCTTATTGCTATATCCCTCGCCAATTCCAAATGCTGCATTTGGTCGTGCCCAACGGGAACCAAATCCGCTTGATACAGCAAAATATCAGCCGCCATAAGCACAGGATATGTGAAAAGTCCGCTATTTATATTATTTTCGTGCTTTTTGCTTTTATCCTTAAACTGAGTCATTCTTTGAAGCTCGCCCATATATGTGTAGCAGTTAAGTATCCATGCAAGCTCGCTGTGAGCGCTGACGTGGCTTTGAAAAAACAATAGATTTTTTTCAGGGTCTATTCCGCTTGCAATGTAAAGCATTAAAATTTCCATTGCTCTTTTTCTGAATTCTGCGGGATTTTGTCTAACCGTTATTGAATGCAAATCTGCTACACAAAATGCACAATCATATTCATTTTGAAGGTTTGTCCAATTACGAAGTGCGCCTATATAATTCCCAAGGGTTAAAAAGCCCGAAGCCTGAACTCCGCTTAAAATACGTTTTTTATCCATAAAATAACCTCCATTCTGCCGCTTTGCGCAGCACAAATAATTCATTACAGCTCCCTTACTCTGTGCAAAGCAGAGAAATAAAGGAGGTTACGCACCGAAACGCAAGTGGAGAATCCGCCTTACTTGTGCGTTTCGTGTGTATCCGCCGTAAGCATATCGTGAAAGGAACTTTTACAATACCTCACCTAATGCACGAATTCCGCTTTCTATCTGTTGGTCTGTGGCAGTTGAAAAATTAAGCCTAAACGCAGAGGTTACAATGCTTGTATCCGGCATTGCGCCTGAACCCGCAACTATTGCAACATTTTTTTCAAGTGCTTTTTTTGCTATTATTCTGCTGTCCACCCCATTGTTCATATCACACCACAGGAATATACCACCCTCAGGAGATGTTGAGGTTACTGTTTCAGGAAAATATTTTTTAATGCAATCCTTCATAAGCTTGCATTTTGCTCCGTATAATTCTTTGCTCTTTAATATTTGCTTATCCAAATCATTGTTATCCAAATATTCACTTACTATCATTTGAGCAAGCACATTTGTATGCACATCGCTAACCTGCTTGCAAACAACCATCTTATCCACAAGTTCCGAATCTGCGCAAACAAAGCCGATTCTCATACCCGGAGAAATAACCTTTGAAAAAGAGCCGACGTATATGACTCTGTTATCATCATCCATTGATTTTATTGTTGGAACATCCATGCCGCTGAACCTTAATTCACCGTAGGGATTATCCTCTAAAATAAACACGTTATGTTTTTTAGCAACCTGCAAAAGCTGCCTGCGTTTTTCAACAGACATTGTAATACCTGTGGGATTTTGGAATGTAGGTATTGTATATACAAGCTTTATATTTTTATTTTTTGCAAGGATATCGTCAAGAGCATCAATGTTCATACCATCATTTTGCATATCCACACCATATAATTTTGCATTATACGAACGAAAGGCATTAAGCGCACCAACAAAAGACGGATTTTCGCAGGCGATACCATCACCTTCGTTAATCAACGCTTTTACAGCAAGCTCTATGCCCTGTTGACCGCCTGTAACAACTATGGTTGAATCATTTTCATTCCCCACATTTATTTTAGCAAGTCTTTTTTTAATATGTTCAATTAAAGGAGCATAACCCTCCGTTATACCATATTGCAAAGCAATATTGCTTTTATTTGTTAAAATATCTTTGGCAATTTGCGCAAGCTCGGCACTTGGAAAAGTTTCCGGAGCAGGCATTCCCCCTGCAAAAGATATCATCCCCGGCTTTGAAAGTGCTTTAAATGCTTCACGAATTGCAGAACCGTGCAAATCCTTTACACGATTTGAAAATTCAAAATTCATAATATCCTCCTGTTAAAATATTCTAACTAATAATATATCATAAAAACCCCCTACTTGACAAGAATAAATTTTAAATATATTATATATCTTATGTTAGGAGGTTGATTCATTTTGAAAATTCGTACACGCTTTGCACCAAGCCCAACAGGATATATGCACGTTGGTAATTTAAGAACCGCGCTATATGCCTATTTACTTGCAAAATCACAGGGAGGGGACTTTGTTTTAAGAATAGAGGATACCGACCAGGAGCGTTATGTTGACGGTGCAGTTGATATAATTTATTCCACGCTTAAAGAAACAGGTCTTATATGGAATGAAGGGCCTGATATCGGAGGTGATTACGGTCCGTATATTCAAAGCCAGCGTCGTGATTTATATAAAAAATACGCAATACAGCTTGTGGAGAACAAAAAGGCATATTATTGCTTTTGCAATAAAGAGCGTCTGGACGAAGTTAGGCACACCTGCGAGGTAAACAAAATACCGCCGAAATACGACAGACACTGCTTAAGCCTTAGCGATGCAGAAATAAATAAAAAATTAGAAGCAGGCGAGCCTTATGTTATTCGTCAGAATATGCCGCAAACAGGCACCACTTCCTTTGACGATGCTGTTTTCGGCACAATTACGGTTGAAAACATAACTCTTGATGATAATGTGCTTTTAAAATCAGACGGTATGCCCACCTATAATTTTGCTAATGTTATAGATGACCATTTAATGAATATAACTCATATAATCCGAGGCAACGAATATTTATCCTCTACGCCAAAATACAATCTGCTTTATGAGGCGTTTGGCTTCGAAATTCCCACATATATTCATTGTTCGCCCGTTATGAGGGATCATTCTCATAAACTTTCAAAGCGTGACGGTGATGCATCCTATGAGGATTTTATTAAAAAAGGATATTTAAAGGAAGCAATTATAAATTATATTGCACTTTTAGGCTGGAGCCCCGGCGAAGAGCAGGAAAAATTTACTCTTGATGAACTTATACAAAAATTCAACGTCAGCGGAATAAGCAAATCTCCTGCAATTTTTGACGAAGCAAAGCTTGCATGGCTTAATGGGGAATATATAAGGGACTTAACCCCTGAGCAATTTCACGAAAAAGCAAAGTCATATTATGAAGGCGTAGTTACAAATTCGAATATTGATACATCAAAAATAAGCGAATTGCTTCAAAAAAGATGTGAAAAGCTTTCCGATATTCCAGAGCAGGTTGATTTTTTTGATAAGCTTCCCGAATATGATAACGAATTATTTGTTCATAAAAAAATGAAAACTAACGAGGAAATTTCTAAGAATTCTTTAAATGAAATTTTAGAGGTTTTAGAAGGTATTTCTGATTGGACATTTGATACACTTCATAACGAGCTTATGAATTTAGTGGAAAAATTAGGAGTGAAAAATGGACAATTGCTCTACCCACTTCGTGTGGCAGTTTCGGGAAAGGCATTCACCCCCGGCGGCGGCGTGGAACTTGCCGTTATATTAGGAAAAGAAGAAACAATATCAAGGATAAAATATGCAATAAAGAAATTATAATAATTCAGCGCATTAATTATAACACAAAAAACAGGGCATCACTTAGCCCTGTTTTTTCTTATATATGCAATCGTTCCAAATGCAACAATTGCCGTTATAACCGCCACTATCTGAGATATCTTAAAGCTTGCTGAATATGGAAGGGAATCAACCCTAAGCTGTTCTATCCACGCTCTGCCAATGCCGTATATCATAACATAAAGCAAAAATACTTCACCTTCAAATTTCTTACACTTTCTGTAAAACAAAAGGGCAATAAAGGTTATCAAATTCCACAAGCTTTCATATAAAAAAGTGGGATGAACGCTTATAACCTTGCCTAATTCTTCGCTTAAAATTTCCATCCTCCAAGGAAGATTTGTTTTGCTTCCGTATGCTTCAACATTAACGAAATTACCCCATCTGCCGATTGTCTGCCCAATCAAAAGACCAAATGCCGCAACATCGGCAAGACTTAAAAAAGATATTTTTTTAATTCTGCAATATATGTATCCTGTTATAACTCCACCGATTATTGCACCGTAAATTGCAATTCCGCCCTCCCAAATATAAAACGCAGATATAGGATTTTGAGCATAATCCTTCCAATTAAAGAAAACAAAATATATTCGCGCACAAACAACAGAAATCGGCGTCGCATACAGCGCCAAATCTATCATCGCATCCTCAGGCAAGCCAACACGCTTGCCCTCCCAGATGCAAAAATAAACTGCCAAAACAAGCCCTAAGCCTATTATAATTCCATACCAATAAATTTCCTTGCCAAAAAACGCAAAAGCAACAGGATTTATATTAAGGTTAATCCCCAAACCGGGGAAATTAATAACATTCATCACTTCACCTCGTATGGCTTCACAATGGAAATCACGCAGTTTTCCTTGGTAAAATGCCTTTTAAATCTGGTTAAAACCTCATCAAAGGTTATGCTTTGGCATATGTCGGAGAATTCAAAAACGTCTACGTTTTTAAAGATATTCGAAACAAAACTGTGAGATAAGCTGTCCACACTGTTCCACATACGCAGAAACTGCCCGTACTGCATTTTTTTACAACGTTCAAAATCCGCCTCGGTAATTTCCATTTTCGAAAGAGAATTCAATATAATCTCATGCACAAGCTTAGGATTTGCGCTTTCTCCACCTAAATTCGAATAGGCATAGTCCTTGTCACATTCAAAGGAAATGTCAAAGGTATCGTTAATAAGCCCCTTTTCATATAGCTCATTATAAAGCACGCTGCTCTTACCGAACAGCATTTCAAGCAATATAGAGGTTAAAACATCTTTTTTAAGCAACAATGTACCATCATATCCAACATCATCATCCTTAAATCCAATTAAGAAAATCGGTGAAGCAACACTAAGCTCCTGTATAACCTCTTTTTTATTTACTGTGTTGGGTTCGTTTGGATAGTGTCTTGAAATATTTTTTGCAGTCGATGGGGTAACATATTTATCGACAATTTCAGCTACTTTCTCAGGCTCAACACTTCCGCAAGCTAACAATATCATATTCGAAGGATTGTAGAAGGTTTCATAGCACTTATACAAAATTTCTTTATCTATATGAGATATCGTCTCCGTAGTGCCGGCAATATCCTTCTTTATAGGATGGTTAACATATAAGCCTTCCAGCAAATTAAAAAACACACGCCAGTTTGGGTCGTCATCATACATTCGTATTTCCTGACCAATTATCCCCTGCTCTTTCGCAACATTTTCGTCAGTAAAATAAGGCTTACTTACAAAGCTGAGCAAAATTTCCAGATTTTCATAAAATTTATCTGTGCAGGAAAATAAATACGCTGTTTTATTAAAGCTTGTATAAGCATTAGCAGATGCCCCTGTTTTGCTGTAATCGTCAAAAGCGTTGCCGCCGCCCGGCTGTTCGAATAGCTTATGCTCCAAAAAATGAGCAATACCATCTGGCACTTTAGTTATCGTAGCTTCATCAGGAATGATAAACTCATTATCTATCGAGCCATATTTGGTCGCAAAAGTTGCATAGCTTTTGCTGTGCTGAAGCTTGGGAAGAACATAAATGGTAAGCCCACTGCCGTGCTTCCCCTTATACAAAGTTTCGTTTAAAGTTTTATTATATATTTTTTGAAAATTCATTAAGCTTCACTTCCCTTCAAAAAATAAACCGAATCTAATTTAATTCCTTGAGCAACCTCAACAACCTGCTCTTTCGTAACCTGTGATATAAGCACCGCAAGTTCTTCAAGGGTTATCATTTTATCGGTTATAATTCTTGATAAATAGTAATCCTCCATGGAAATTGCACTGTCAGATTGAGATTTTATTGTATTTATAGTTCCGAGTTTTGCAGAAGCAAACTCTTCATCGGTTATATCACCATTTTTTATAGCGTTCATCTGAACAAAAATTTCATCATAAGCTTTTTGAAAATTAGCAACCTCAATACCGGAATTTATAACAATTATTCCCTTTAAAAAATCCACGCTTGAGGATGCATAATAAGCAAGAGATAACTTTTCTCTCACGTTATTAAAAAGCTTGGAATAAGCACCACTCCCCAAAACCGCATTATATACCAAAAGCTTTGCATAATCTTCACTCTCACTGCGAAATCCCATGCTTAGCTTACCTTGAGCAATCTTTTGGGATTCGGTTATATTTTTAACCTCTCCCACATCTCTTATTATCACCGTTGGAGGATAGCCTGCGTCACAAGCATCAACACCTTTGAACATTTTTTCCATTTCACCGCTGACCATTTCAATATCAACAGTTCCGCAAACAAAAACATCAATTCTGCTTTTCAGCACATTATTTTTATAATGATTATATAAATCCTTCTCCGTTATACCTTCCACATCATCAACATAACCCAAACGATTTATTCCATATGGTTCATTTTTACACATTTCTTCAATACATCTTTGCGCCGCATATTGTCGTTTATCGTTAATCTGTGCCAGTATCTGCGCCTTTAAATTAACCTTTTCCTGATTAACATATTCATCGCAAAATGAGGTTTGCTTTAAAACCATACTATCCGCAAGCTTTAAAATATTTTGAAGTATAGGCTGAGGATTTTCAATATATTGCTCATTGGCAAACAAAAAATTAGCGGAAATAATCTGCAAATCGCCCTTTTTTCTAACATTTGTTTCAACTGTTGCACCATAAAGCTCGTCTAAATGCCTTGAAAGAGAAATACTATCCCCAAACATCGGACAGCTTCTGCGCATAACCATCGAAAGAAGAGAATTAACGGTTACTTCTTTTCTATCCAAAGGGCGTGCAATATAAATTCCAAGGCTTGTATTTTTAAATTTATCTGTTTCAATATAGTGCAAATTAATAGCGGGTTTAACTGCAATCGATTTAATATTCATAAATTCAGCCCTTTCTATTTAACAAAAAGCCCGAATTTATCGGACTTTTAAATTATTTCACTTTTTAAATTATTTTATGCAATTTATAAATAAATGATGAATATTTTTATTTTGATTTTAAATTTTTAAGCCTTATACTGTATATTATAATCTCTGCCGGAACAGAAAGCCCTATCACTGCAAATAATATTTCTATCAAACGCTTTGCATTGGCGAAATAAGACATAAAAGGAATGACCGCAGAAATATAATAAGCCAATTTTTCAGCACCGATGCACCAAAAAAATCCCAGTGCGGTAACAAAAAGATAAATTGCTAAGATTTTAAATTTATTTTCTTTTTTTGTTTTCCACAAATAAAAGCAAAATATCGCTGCTACAGCGCATAAAGAAAACAGCGACCAAATAATGGCCTCCATAGCTACACCAACCGAATTGCCATATTTAAACAAACGACCGTTATATATAAACAAAAGTATTATTGAAGAAATAATAGAATATGTAAGCTGCAGCAAAAAATCATTTGCGATTCTCTCCGCCATATTCGCTTTTGCCTTCCTATCTTTTACCATTATTCCATCTCCTTATAATGCAATAGTAGAAAAATTTCGTTTGTAGAAATTTTTTCTTACATTAGTGCTTTTTAACGAAGTTATATCTCATCTTGCTGATACATTATTATAGGCACAACCGCTGCCGCGGCAGTTTCTGTTCGCAAAATCCGCTTGCCCAAGGTTACTGTTGCAATATGGGCTTTTTCTGCTTTTTCAACCTCTGCCTTATCAAACCCACCCTCGGGCCCCACAAAAACAGCAATTTGATTGAACTTAGCACCGTCAATTATTTGTTTAAGAGTAGTTTTATCTTCACATTCATAAAGCATAATTGCTTTTTCAATTTCGGATATTTGCGCAATAGCTTCATCAAAGCTGACAGTTGCAGTAACAATTGGAATTATTCCCCGCCCACATTGCTTAGCCGCCTCATATGCAATTTTCTGATATCTCTCCCTCTTATCCGAAGGCTTCACAACACAGCGTTTTGTATAAACAGGCACAATTTTGGAAATGCCAAGCTCTGTGTTTTTCTGAATAATATATTCCATCTTCCCCTGCTTCGGCAATGCCTGAAACAAAATAATTTCTGTTTTCGGCTCTGCTTCACATAAACGGCTGGATAAAATTTTAGCAGTAATATCGGCTTTTGTAACAGACGTAATTTCAACAAAATAATCCATGCCAAAACCATCACAAATTACAATTTCATCGCCGACATTCATTCGCAAAACTCTTGAAATATGGGCAACATCATCCCCTGTAATAGTGATGCTATCTCCGCATATTTGCTCTTTATTAACAAAATACTTGCCCATAAAAAAGCACCGCTTGCCTTTCAACCAATTTTCCTCAACACATTATATCACTTGTCATAAAAAAATACAAGAATTATTTTTATTGATTTTATGCTGTTTTATTAATAATTTAGCGGTAATAATCAAATTCGATTTCGTCAATCTGAACGGTATCTCCTTCTTTTATTCCTGCCTTTTCAAGCTCGTCAATAACTCCCTTTTTACGAAGCACACGCTGAAAATAGCTTAGCGAATCTACATCGTTAAAATTGGTGGAATTAACCAGAAGCTCCACGCCCTCACCTGCAACTATATATAAATCATCTTCAACAGTAACAGTAAAGGTTTGGTCAACTGCGACAGAAGCATCCTCAATTTCCTCAATTTCAAATTCTTCAACAGGTATTGTCTGCAAAATATTATAGGAATAATTCATAAGCTCGGTTAAACCGGTATTTGTAGCCGCCGAAATTTCAAAAACCTTATATCCTCTTTGCTCCATAACAGATGTAAATTCATCTAAATGCTCACGAGATATATCAGTCTTATTCGCCGCAATTATCTGCTGCTTTTTTGCCAATTTGGCACTGTATTTTTCCAATTCCTCATTTATTAAATCAAAATCCTCAATTGGGCTTCTGCCCTCACAGCCCGAAACATCAACAACATGAATTAAAAGCCTAGTACGTTCAATGTGTCTCAAAAACTCATGACCCAACCCAACCCCACAGGAAGCTCCCTCGATAATTCCGGGGATATCTGCCAAAACCATACTGCCATCTCCAACCATGGTAACTCCCAAATTTGGCACAAGAGTGGTAAAATGGTAGTTAGCAATTTTAGGACGAGCATCGCTTACAATTGAAAGTATAGTAGACTTACCAACATTCGGAAATCCTATAAGACCAACATCGGCAATGAGCTTCAGCTCCAAAACAATTTCTCTGCTCTGCCCAATAGTGCCGCTCTTGGCAAAATTCGGAGCCTGCCTTGTGGGAGTAGCAAAATGAGCATTCCCCCAGCCGCCTCTGCCACCTCTTGCAGCAATAAATTTATCATCATCACCGGATAAATCGGCAATTATTTTTTCACTTAAAGCATCCTTAATAAGCGTACCCTTTGGTACACGAATTATTAAATCCTCCCCACCACGTCCGGACATATTGCTTCCCCCTCCGTCCGCACCGTTCTGAGCAGAATACTTCTTTTTATATCGAAAATCCATAAGGGTAGCAAGATTTGTGTCAACAACAATAACAACATCGCCGCCTCTGCCGCCGTCACCACCGTCAGGTCCTCCTGCATTTACATATTTTTCTCGATGAAAGGCAACAGCGCCATTACCGCCGTTTCCTGCCTTAACCATAATTTTTGCAACATCTACGAACATAAATACCTCCAAAAAATAACGAGCAAAGCCCGATATTAAAGCATAACTGCACATCACAATTTTCTATAAAAAACAAAATGGACTGTTAAAAAAACAGTCCATAACATTCATTCATTTACTGTGCAAGTGAATAAATACTAACTTGCTTCTTATCCTTGCCTTTACGCTCATACTTTACTTTGCCATCTATAAGTGCAAAAAGAGTATCGTCGCTACCCTTACCAACATTAAGACCAGGATGAATTTTAGTTCCTCTTTGACGAACTAATATATTACCAGCAAGAACGAACTGACCATCTGCCCTCTTAGCACCAAGTCGTTTGGACTCTGAATCTCTGCCGTTTTTAGTACTACCTACGCCCTTCTTATGTGCCATTTATCTCACTCCCTCTTATCATTTTCCCAAAGCATAAAAATTATGCATTAATCTTTTCAATTTGAACTTTTGTATATGGCTGCCTGTGTCCTTGTTTTTTTCTATAACCCTTTTTAGGTTTATATTTGAAAACAACAACCTTTTTTGCCTTAGCATTTTTAAGCACCTTAGCATTAACAACAGCACCACTAACAACAGGATTACCAATTGTAATACCGGCACCCTCGCCAACTGCTAATACGCTGTCAAATGAAATATCAGCACCTTCTTCAGCATCAAGTCTTTCGATAAAAACAACATCACCTTCGCTAACCTTGTACTGTTTTCCACCTGTTTCAATTATTGCGAACATTAAACGCACCTCCTTAATTAAAAACTCGCCGTATGGGTATGTGTTTCCACATTTTGCAACCCTTTTCGTGCGGATACTAAAATATTCTAACACATATACCATACATTGTCAACATTTATTTTTCAAGGTTTTTAAGATATTCATCAATAGAATTTGCCGCCATCTTGCCTGCACCCATTGCCAAAATTACTGTTGCTGCGCCTGTTACAGCATCTCCCCCTGCATACACACCCTTTTTGCTTGTTTCGCCTGTTTCTTCATTTATAATAATTCCGCCCCAGGATTGAGTCTTCAAATCAAGAGTTGTATCCTTAATCAAAGGATTAGGCGATTGACCAATAGCAATAACAACAGTGTCCATAGGAATAATATGCTCACTGCCTTTTTTAGTCTGAGGTCTGCGTCTGCCAGATTCATCAGGCTCCCCAAGCTCCATTTCAACACATTTAAGCCCTGTTATCCAGCCATCCTCACCAATAATTTCAACAGGATTTGTCAGAATCTTAAAAATAATGCCTTCTTCTTTTGCGTGGTGAACCTCCTCCACCCTTGCAGGCATCTCTTTTTCAGAACGTCTGTAAACAATATAAACATTCTCCGCACCAAGACGCTTCGCACTGCGGGCTGCGTCCATAGCAACATTACCGCCGCCCACAACCGCAACATTTTTACCAATGCGGATAGGAGTATCAAAATTAGGGAAATCATAGGATTTCATTAAATTTATTCTTGTTAAAAATTCATTTGCCGAATAAACACCGTTCAAATTCTCTCCGGGTATCTTCATAAAGCTTGGAAGCCCTGCACCTGTACCGATGAAAACAGCGGAAAAGCCTTCCTCTGCCATTAATTCATCAACAGAAACAACTCTACCCACTACCATATTCGTCTTTATTATAACGCCTAATTTTTTAAGCCCGTCAATTTCTTTTTGAACAATGGCCTTTGGCAGACGAAATTCAGGGATTCCATACATCAAAACACCGCCTGTAGTGTGGAACGCCTCAAAAATAGTAACCTCATAGCCCATCTTTGCAAGGTCCCCCGCGCAAGTAAGGCTCGCAGGCCCGGAGCCCACAACGGCAACCTTCACACCATTTAACTGTGGTTTATCAAATTTATCTTCACCATTTTGCATATGATAATCCGCCACAAAACGCTCTAATCTTCCAATACCAACGCTTTCACCCTTAATAGCGCGCACACAGAATTGCTCGCACTGGTTTTCTTGAGGGCAAACACGTCCGCATACAGCAGGCAAAGAATTAGTTTCGGCAACAATCTGATAAGCCTTTTCAAATTCACCCTTTTGAACCTGCTCAATAAATTCAGGAATTTGTACAGCAACAGGACAGCCGTTAACACAAGGCTTATGCTTGCATTTCAAACATCTGTTCGCTTCATCAATTGCCACTTTATTCTCATAGCCCAGCGCAACCTCCTTGAAGTTTTTATTACGAACTTCAGGTAATTGCTCTGGCATCTTGTTTTTTTCAAGAGACATATTAGGCATTTTGTTCACCGCCTAATCTGCAAGTATGCTTTTTCATAGCTTCATTTTCCATATCCTTATACATCAAAGAACGTCTTATAGCCTCATCAAAATCAACCTTATGCCCATCAAAATCCGGGCCGTCAACGCAAGCAAATTTTGTTTCTCCACCAACGGTAACACGGCAACCTCCGCACATACCGGTTCCGTCAACCATAACAGGGTTCATGCTTACAATAGTTTTAATGCCATATTCACGAGTAGCATTTGCAACCGCCCTCATCATCACAAGTGGGCCTATTGCAATGGCAACATCATATTTATTGCCGTCCTCAATCAATTTTTTAAGAACATCAGTAACAAAACCCTTGTTGCCATTAGAGCCATCATCAGTAGTAATAAAGGTTCTTGAACTAATCTTTTTCAGTTCATCTTCTAGAATAATCAAATCCTTATTCCTAAAACCTGCAATAACATCAACCTCCGCACCGTTTTGGAATAATTTCTTCGCCTGAGGATATGCAATAGCAGTACCCAATCCACCGCCAATAACAACAGCCTTTTTTATATTATCAAAATGAGAAGCAATTCCCAAAGGACCGGCGAAATCCAAAAGCGAATCTCCCTCATTTAATTCATTCAATTTAAGTGTCGTTTTGCCAACCACCTGATAAATAATAGTAACCGTTCCGTCTTCCAAACTGTAATCCGCAATAGTAAGAGGTATCCTTTCACCATGCTCGTCAATTCTTAGCATAATAAATTGCCCAGGCTGAGCCTTCCTGGCAATATGCGGTGCATCTATATCCATTAGCGTTACTTGAGGATTAAGCACACGCTTTTTTAATATTTTATACATACACGTTCCCCCCTTATCATATTTTATCATTATACAACATAAAAATTTCTTTTGCAACAAAAATGTCACTGCTTCAAAATAAAATAAGGTATATTAAAATCACCCAAAAATTGCCTTACAGCACCTGTTATTGCCCAGTCGGAGGATGTAATAGCCAATATGTGCTCTGCAAAGTCAAAATTAGATTTTATGTTTCTACGCCGAGCATTTAAAACAAGGTTGTTACCACTCTTGCCATAAGCCATGCCAACCTGCTCAATAATCTTTGCATCAGCAAAATAATTTCCCCTGTAATCAACAAGCTCGCCCAAACAAATAGCAACAAAAAACATTGCAAGAACGCAAACCAAAACAGGCTTATGCCTAACTAAATTTAAAGCGCTGTCAATCACCAATGCAAAGCCAATCAAAGGAACAAAGCAGTTTCTAAGCCCCACAGTATAGTTTTTAAGTATAATAATAGAAACATATCCAAATACAAAAATAAAGATTCCCAAAACAAAAACAGAAAAATCAAATCTGTTTCTTTTTTCATATAAACAAATACAAACAGCAAAAATCGCAATACCATACCAAAAGCAATCAAAGGTAAAAATCCTCATAAATGCACTAAAAAACCACCTGAAATTCCAGCTTGCCAATATTGAATAAACAGCTTCAAGATTTATAATTCTAAGCTCTGCCCTTGCACCAAAGCTACCCATTCTCGAAAATATCAAATAATAAACAGCAATAAACAAAAAATTAAATAACATTATATAACAACATTTTTTATTTTTAATTTTAAATATCAAATAACACGAAACAATAATCCCCAAAATAATAATCTGCTCGTAAAACACAAAGGATAATAATTGAAAGATAAAGAACAAGATTTTTCTGTTATAAACCAACATATAACAAGAAACCGCCACAAAGAAAACACCCACAATAAGCCTTGAAGATGCGGAAATCCAATAGCTTGCCTCAAAATTTAAAGGGTACAGAACAAAAAAAACAGCAAAGCATAAGCCAAGCTTAACGCCTGCCTTTTCAAAGGAAACAATAAATAAATATGCAGAGCAAGCATGCAGCACAGTAAACAGAAATAATATAACGCCCATATTATTCCAAAATCTGCTCCAAATATAAATATCACAAATAGAAGCAAGAGGGCGGGCGGCAAAAAAGCTTCCTTTAATATATAAATTCAAAAAAGGCTCATCAACTCTTCCATAAACGCCATATTGAATGTAATCATCGAGCAGAGGATAATATTTAAATCCTAAAAAGCCCATGCGAACAATCGCACAGGCTAAAATAATAATCAAACGCCTATCTATAATAAATTTTTTCCAAATTATAATCACCATCCACATATCTGCCATGAATTTTAATCAAATCAGAAAACATGGCAAAGCTGTCAAAAATCATATTAACAGCCGAGCCTGCCCTGTGTGAAAGCAAAACAGATAAACTAAAAATGGAATATTCCAGCTTTTGCGCAACAAAAACAGCCTCTGTGTCAATAGCAAATCCATCTAAAAAACATCTTGAAAAAATATTCAAAGCCGCCGCTTTACGAAAACCCTTAAAACCGCATTGAACATCAGGAATACTAATTCCCAAAAAGAACCTTACCAAATAATTATAAGCATTGGATGCAACCCTCCTGTGGAAAGGATAATCACCAAACCTTTTGCCGCAAACAATATCATATTCATTCAAAATTTTAATTCCTCTGGTTATAAAATCAAGAGGATATGGCAAATCGGCATCCGTAAAAAAAACATAATCCGAATCAGAATACAAAATACCTGTACGAATTGCCGCACCCTTGCCATAATTATTTCCAAGAGCAATTATAGTAACATCAGTCTTAATAAGCTCATCAATTGTCCCGTCCATGCTTCCGTCATCAACAATAACAATTTCGTAATCTTCAAAATTGCTATCCATAAACTGACGAACAATCTCTATATTCTTTTTAATTATATTTGCTTCGTTAAAAACAGGAATAACAATTGTAACGGACATATTAAGCTCCATCAGCCTTTCAAAACTCAAAATTTTAACATAATCCAAATAAGTCGCAAAAGTATTTTGTCCCATTTTTTAGCAAATATTCTGATGATCAGTTAAAAAAACTATTCATCCTCAGCATCCTTTAACTGTTTAAGAGTATTTTTGATTTTTTCAGGCAAAGGAAGCCCAATACTCCCCCAGTTTTCCAAAATAGAAAGCCCCTCCACACCAACAAAAAAACCAATAACCAGCCCACGCAAAACATCACTGCCAAAGAACAAATCCAATTTAACCGCAACTGCCACAACAATGTAAGTACCGCATTTTCGAACAAACCCAACCCAGGCAATTCGGCTGGAAAGCTGTCCATTAACACAAGCAACCATCACCCCCGTAATAATATCCATAATACTAAGCGTAATAAGCGTTTCAAGCAAAATATCAAATCCACCCAGCAAATAAGATATAAACCCGAAGGTAACCGCAATTGCAAGCTTAAACAAAAACAAAAAGTTATTCATAATAATCTCTCCTCTAAATTAAAACAACCAATATACTAAACGCCAAAGACTTACTCCCCCAAACAGGAGAGCCAAGGGAAATTCGCTCAACATAAGTCTTTTCAGCGTGAACATCAATAATAACACCATCCATACCATAATAAACAATAGAACTGCTGCAAGCGTAATCTTTAAAATCGCCAACCCGCCCCCCGCTGTCAGTAACAAATCGAATAACCTCATTGGGTGTAACAATAACCTTAGGAACCTTATTACTCCTCCATTGCGGACCATTCAATGTAATCCTCATAAGAAAAGGGTCCCACGTTCCGCCACCCAAATTCGCCGCATAAATAGCATCAATATAATTTGTCTTTGAAAATCCGTTCAAATTTCCCGAAGCATCATAAGTCTTATATTGTTTATATAAACCGTTAGCATCAAGCTTGGTTTCCTCTAACGGATAATTAAACGAATTTTTCTTATGCACAATAGAAAGCCCGTTGGAAGGATTTAAATTCATTGAAGAACCATCATAAGCGCTCATCTCAATATTATTTGAGGTTATCTTTAAATTACCGCTGGAGGATTGAATAGTTATAAGGTCAGTGCTGATTATACCGGCATCTAACTGACTGGCACTCACCTTTCCAGCATAAACCCAGTTAGAAACAACACTGTCTGCCACAAGTCCACTGCTGTCACCAATCGTGCGCCAGTTCCAAAGTCCATCAACAGTCTTACTATTGGCCATAGCAAATTTCCCGTCAACCAAAGCAATCGCAGATGTGGGATTGTTAAAATCATCAACCCACATATTTGCATAATCATAAACAACAGTCTTTTTTGTAAGAGATTGGTTAAACTTCATGCTCACAGTGCTTCTTACACTTTCCACATAAGCATCCCGAACCTCACCCTTACTGTTTGTTATATCCTTTATAATGTTCTGATTTTTAACAATATCAGCAAATACGCCTCCAAGGTTTTCTTTGAAATTAGATAAAACAACGGTAGAACGATTAGGCTCGTAAGGATAAAATTCATATTCCACAATCCTTGAATTAACGTCAATACCAAGCTGTTCATCAATAACACGAACGGTGTCCCCCAAAGAAAATCGCTCCATAGAAGCGAATTCATTGATTTTTTTAAGCTCAACAACGCTAATCTCATAACTAACCTTAGGCTTGTCAATGCCATCCTTTTCATCGGTGCTAAATTCCTTCAAAGCACGCACCTTTATATCAGCAGGAGCATCAATATCCGAATAATCCCTGTAATCCTCATGAGGATAATCATAATTTTCAATTAAAGGACTGTCCAAATAAGCCTTATTTTCATTAACGCTTGTAATATCAAGATAATCCTTTCCATAAGGATAAAGACGGGTGCAAAGCCCGCTGCTGTCCGTCTTTCTCTTAATACTCAAAAGATTTTTACCAACCCTAAACTGAGGGCCGTTTTCATTGCCAATACGGTTTACAAGACGGATAGAAAAATTATCAAACAAAACCTCACATTCCAATTTTTCCAAAAACTCCTTAAGCACCCCACGAGGATTGCATTTAGACAAAAACAAATCCACACTCCCATCAACCTCACTGAAGAATGAAAAGTCTGAATTTCTTATAATTCCTTGGTTCAAAACCCCAAAACTGTCCAAATACCCATCCCAAAAAATCTCCATAGCAGTAGCATTAACAATATCACGCATACTGGGCAAATGCTTAATATCATTCAAATCATAACAAACATGCTCACAGCTGATGTTTAGCATGATTTTCCCTGTAGAATCACGAATTTCATCAAAGCTGCGAATTCTAAAGGGTTGCCCATCAACATAAACAATATTTTCTTCCTTAATAAATAACCAATCATCACACCTTGGCAAAACAAAAGAAAGAGTGTAGTCGCCATTTATAACCTGCTTTATTTTAACATTTTTCGCATTATGCAAAACAGCAAGTCCCATAGCGGTAAAGTCACGCTCTCCACTTGGAAAAACAACAGGAAATTCCATATATGACCATTCGCCTTTCAGGCTCACAAATTTTTATAAAACTTTGACCTACTCCAAATCGTGAGCCAGATAAGGCGTGTAAATGGTCATATGCACATCTGCGTTTCGCCTATTTATAGGCGATATTTCGCAGGTGCAATAAATTCAAGTGGTAAGTCTGAATGTTTTTTTCAGACTTGCACCCCTTAAACAATTATTGAAGTATTAATCGTATCAGCACCGCTGTCAACAATTAAAGAACGTATCAAAACATTATTTAGCAAATAACAGTCGGAAGATGCCGCACCAATTTTAATTCCGCAATCATAAAAAATACAGTTATCAATAAGCACCTGCCCATCAATTATAACAGCATCCCCATCTCTGCTGAAAATGCAGTTGCTAACCCTAATTCCCGAAGCATAGCTTTGTATAAAGCAAGAATTAAATCCAAAAAATTTAAACCCGCTGATTTTAATATTTTCCCTTTCCTCAGAAGCAAAAAAGCAGTGTGGCACAAAACCGGAGCTGTATATAGCAGCGCAAGCACCATCCAAATAAACATTAGATGGCAGTGCAACAGGATAATTTATGCTAAAATTTCCTATAAATTTAAACATAAGCTGCGCACCGTCAGCAGCAGGGCTTATAAGCTCCAAAGCCATATCGCTTATATATTGTGCCAAAAGACCTCCCGAACCGGTATAAACATAGTCAGCAGCCGCAATTTGTTTTAGTGTCGTACCAGTTTGCGAAACAATGGTATAACACATTTCATTTCTGGATTTTTCATAAACTTCAACATCCTTGTTTGCAAGTCCTTCATAATTAGCATTATGAACACCTACCTGGGAAGTTGAAAGCTCGTTGGTTATTTGTCCCACAATAAATTTATCCATATTTCCGCCTCCTTATAAAAATTTGTAATTAAAATCAAAAGAAACATTGCCGTTAACAAGCGTACTTATAATTTGCACAGTGTTAACTCCATTTTTAAACTCAAAAAATTCTCCATGTGTTTTAGAAAGAACACTGTTGCCATCCAAAGTCGCCCTCATTTTTTCACAATCAATAATAAATTCACCGCTGAAATTTTCATTATAAGCAATCGAAGAATTCTCATATTCCAGCCTGAAACCGTTAAATGTACCACTAAGTATAATTTTCGGACGGACAAAAACACCAATATTTATAACCTCAAGCAGTCCACCTTCAGTAATCGCAAAGGTATTAGGCTCGCCATATTTTAAACCCATCCCGTACTTTAGTCCCCAGCCACATTGCAAATCCTCCATTGAATTGGCAACAGAAAAAGCAAAAGGTTTGCATGAAAAAACAATAGTAAAAAAACCCCTTCCAATTTGTTGCTCCAAATCCAATTTATTGTTAACCTTTGCCATATAATAAACATCAGGCTCATCATCAAAGGTAAGCCTTGCCTCTTTAAAGGAAAGCCACATAGCAATGTTGCGAATTAGCTTCCGAAAATCCTTAAAATCACGCCTTATAAAATAGCAATCAATGGTTATCTCACGCCTGTTATAAAAAATCCTGTTAAAACTGTTCGCCTGAGAAAAGTCATACCCCCCGTCCATATTGGGCAAATCCTCAATAATAAGCTTAGGAGCAGGAAGCAAGGTTCTGTTTTTACTTTTCATACAAATATCAAATTCTGTGCAAGAAATACCATCAAAAGAAAATCCAAGCATCACCTAACCCCCTGCGTTCTTAAAGTATTTTTAAATAAATTTAAAAGCTCATCGCCATAGCTTAAAACAGAAGAATTATCAGTCAAATTCTTATCCCCGTAATCGTTCAAAACAAAGCTAAAACTATCACTGCCAATTCTGGGCCCAGCCTCATTATTTGAATTAACAGAACTACCGAGTATGCTTCCAATGTTGGAAATATAAGTTGCCAGCCTGTTTTCGGATAGGGTAAACATATTTTCGATTTCAACCGAAAAATCCTTTGCACTGCCGAGCAAATTATTTTTAATCTTAATCCCGGCGCTCACAGCATTGCTAACACTTTTATCAGTAATCTCACCGGAAAGCTCAAGCATATTTTTTTTCATCACATCAATACCAGTCTTCGCCTGTTCAAACCTTTTCTTGTCATATTCAAACTGCGCATTAACAGCAGCTATTTCCTGCTGCTTCTTAATACTCAGTTCATCACTTTGCGCCTCACTATCAATGGAATAAATCTGCTTATTTATCTGCGCCAGCTTGTCCCTTCCCTCTTTTGTAACCGCATTAGCATAATAATTTCTAAGCCTTACAAGCTCATCACGCTCCGCTTCCCTGTCGTTTTCACGCCTTCGCCGCTCAATCTCATCGTATTTGTCGCTAATAAATTTAAGCTCATTATCATTTCGAAGCTTAGCATTCTCATAATCAATATTTGTTTTTTCCAAAGCCGCCTTAGCATAATCATCAATCTGCTTCTTCAAAAATTGTTTAGCAGTCAAATATTGTTTGTCCTGTAAATCTTCAATGTATTGATATGTCTCAAGCCATAGCTTCTTCTGTTCCTCAGAACCAAGAGAAACCCCGTTTAACACACCGCCTTCAATCTTTGCAAGCAGTTCAAGCTCACTTGCAATCCGCCTTGAATAATCATCAACAACAGTGTTAAGGTCAGAATTTCCACGCAAATCCTGCCTCTGCATCCACCGGTCGGAATCCTGCCGCCTGTTTGCAGTGTAATCATAGCTATCCTGCAAAAGAGTGCTTCGCATATTCATTGCCGCCTCATATTTAATGTTCAAATCATCGAACTGCTCATAAACACGCCCCCATGCGTCAGCAATTTCCTCAGCAGAAAGTCTTCCAAGCCTTGTCTGGTCCTCAATCCACCTCTTAGAATTTTCATACATCTTCTGCAAATAATTCTGCTGTGCCACCATTGCATTGCGCCAGCCAAATAATTTCTCATCATCAAGCTTCTTCCAAAGCTGTGCCTCCTCCAAAGCAGTAACCATTCCAAGTTCACTCTGCCGAGTAATCTCATCAGCACGAGCGCCAAAGGATTTATCCTGCCAATATTCCGAAACGCTCTCCAGTAAAATAAGCTTATCATGAAGCCCGTTTATAACCGCGGTAGCCTTCTCCACACCACTAACCGCACGGTTAGCCGCACCGCTTATCTCATCTAATGTAAAAGCCACGCCTTTATCATTTGCCATATAATCTCCACCTCCTTAAAAAAAATCTTCAACAGAAACAGTCTTAACGTCATTTTCAAATTCCATATATTTTGCAAAAACATCACATATCTCATCAATATAATAATCACACATAAGCTCACGCTTGCCGATACCCATGCGAACACCAACAGCAATAATCTTTTGAAGCCAGTCATCTACCGAAGTGCCGCCAACGCCCCCCTCACAATTCGAATAAAATTTTCAAGCTCGTTAACCTTCCAAAAAGCCTCCAAGATATCCGCAAGTTGGGAGGGCGTAAGCTCATCTCTAATCTTATCAACAGAAATATCCAAAATAATACTTAAAAAGGAAAAAATCTCCTCAGGCAAAACGGAAATCGCCTTAGAAAGCAAAAGCAAAATCCCCCTACTGTCAAGGCTCTTCATTTTAATAAGAGCATCATCACAGCTTATATTTGGAAACAGCCTCTCAATCAAATTAACAGGAAGCTCCCTCACACTCTCCAAAGCAGAAAGATATGCCCCAATAGGCAGTTTTTTTATAATAACCCCATGCACATTTTTCTGCACAGGAAGCGATTTTCTAACACTCATTAAATTAACCTCCCCATAAAATTAACGAGGGTGTGCAAACACACACCCTCATTAAAAAATAATTACTATTAAGCCTCAGGCACAGAATCAATCGTGTCTAACCACAAAATATTATTACCCACGCTCTCAACCTTTGTAAATACAGCCTTATCAACCTTTCGCTCGGTAATAACACCCTCAATCTTAATAGGCACAATGCTGTTCCCTTCGCCTTTTGTCTTATGCTCAAAGCTAACCTTAGTGCATTTAGCGCAATAAACCTTTGTAAGTTCTTTCGTATTGCTGCTTAATGCCGAAGCAAAGCTAAATGCCAGCTCAGGCGCAGCGGAATTAGACGAAAAGGTATATTCCAAGGTCTGCTCATCATAAGCCCCACCTTCAAAATATTTTCTAAGCTCATTGGAAAGTCCGGCAAATTGCAAGGTAAAATTGCTGGATTTAAAATCAACCCCCCATTCAAAAATACCATCATCACCGTAAATTTTCCAATCATCAACCTGCTTTTGAGTTGTAAATTCCTGAACACCCTCGATAGGAATTTTCGCACCAACCGAATAAGCCGCATTTGTATTGCTAATAACAGGGAAAATACTAAAATTGCTAAGCCCCCTAAGAGCCTTTCTAACCTCACTCATTATAAATTACCTCCATCAATTCAATTTTACTCCGTCAAAATTGAATGCGCATTGTCGTTTTTGCCAAAGGCGAAATACCCTAAAAGGCACACGAATTTCGACGGCACACAAATTCCGACGGAGGCTTTTATCAAAGCCATTCAGTGTGAGATTGAACCCACTACTGAATGGAAAGCTATTTATCCCAACCACCTATAGAGGTGAGGGACTTAGGGATTTGTTAAAATCTTATAAATTCCTCTTTTATGCTTGTTTACAGGCTCAATAATATCCATAACTTGCTTGCACACAAACCCCATCTGCCTAAGCAAAAAATCCACCCGCTCAAAAACAAGGGTAGCGCTTGTATTTGCAACCACATCAATTTGAATAACCCTCTCCACAGCCACACAAATATCATCGGCAAAAACCACATCACCACCATCCTGCTCCATAAATGCAACAGCTGGAAGCACGTCCCAGCTGGCAGGATTATTAAAAAAGATACACGGAATATCTCCCTGTATCCTGTCAGCGCCTTTAATTCTGCCAACCAAAGCACACAAACTCTCGTCAGAAGCCAGTTTGTCAAAAACCAATTCCTTCATAAATGCAACCATTCCTTTCAAAAAGTACAAAATCAGTCTGAAAGAAATTTAGTGCAGTTTGGTTTTTCGCACACACACCGCGTGCTTTATGCACGCAAGCAGCACAAAAAGCCGAAATGTGCAAATTTATTTCAGACCTCTCTCTAATAACGAATACTCTGCACAACAGTACGCAAACTCTTGGTTCCTATAACAGAGTTTAATTTAATAACCTTAACAGAACTAAAGTCAGTAATATGTACAATGTTGTAATCATTGCCCTCAAATCGAATAACATTACCAACCAGCATGTCTAAGCTGTTGCCCTTGTAGAACATCTGATAAGCTAAATTCTCATCAAATCCAACATCCTTCGTGGCAAGCTCACCGCTCATTGCAACAAAAATCCCGCTAACAACGGAAACAAAAGAAAGTTCTCTAAAAACCATGCCCTCACCGTCAATAACAGGAGTGTATTTAAAAAGCTCAGCCGATTTTTTCTTCATTAAAATTTCACCCTCTTATGCTGCAAAATAGCATTGGAAATGTTAATCGGAAGCCCATCGTAATCCATTTTCAAAGGTCCGATAGTCTCATTTTTAAGCCCCTCACTGCCCAGCCTGTTAAACATAATAACCGCCAAATCCTCAACAGCCGATAATAAAACACCACCAAGAGGCGCCAGCTCCAAATCCTCATCAACATCAAAAATATTGCAGGAGTTACGAATAAATAACTCTGCCTTTCTTATGATAATGGAAACCAGCTCATCACGGCTGTTGTCATCAGCATCAATATCAAGAAGCTTTTTAACTCTACAAAGCAGAGCATACATATTCACACACCGCCTTAAACAGCTGCTGTCTTGGCAATAATTTTCACTGCCTTGCTCTCGTCGGCAAGATAAACCACATAATGCTTGTCTACAGTAGCAGTAGTAGTCTTGTTAACAATATTTCTTGCAGTTTCCACATTGGTATCACGCTTTAAAAATATAGAAAGCGCACCTGGCTTAACAATAAAATTGTCAATAGTACCATCACCATTATCCGCAATCTTATCTGAAATAACAATCTGGCAGCCATGAACCATGCCAACCGTTCCCTCCATAAGCATGCTCATACCCATATCAGAAGGCAAAATATAGCTGTCATCCTTACGAAGCATAGCAAGCTGAGAAGGAGCAATAAGCAAAATCTTCTGTCCGTCTAAATTCTGCCCAAATTTCACAAGAGCATCAGCAACCATATCCGCACTAAGCACATTTTCCGAATCATCATGCACCATAGGAGCGGCAATATCGCAAAGAGCATTGTAGCAGTCGTCATCAACCTTTTGAGTGATTGAACGTCTCAATTGCGCGGCAGCAGTGCCTAATGGGTCACCGTATCCGCTAAGAACCGCCTCATCAGTAATCTCAATACCCTTCGCCGCCTTTTTCACAGAAGCGGTAGCGGCAGTTGCAGAAAGCTTTACAATATCAATATCATTACCTTCAGTAACGTCTGTGGCATCACCAATATATGAATATTTCGGCAGTTTAACAGTGTCACCGGGCTGACCAACAAGACAAGTATCCAAAGTAGCCAGCGGCGCAAATTTAATTTCCTCCTCCAAATTCAAGTTCACCAAATCAGATAAAATATCAACCTTAACCAAATCAATTGTTTTTGTTGTACCAATTGCCATAATAAATCTCCTCCGTTTTTAATTTTTTAAATGCTCATAAAGCTCAGGGTTATCGTTAAAAATCTCAAGTCTTTGCCTGTAACCCATCTTTTTAAATTGCTCCTTTGAAATTGCAGGCGCATTGCCTCCACCCAAAACAGGTGTGCGCCCTGCCAAAGTGTCATCGCCGAAAAGATACGGTCTTTGCTTCTTTAAAAGCTTAATTTGCTCATCAATTCCGCTAACCTGTCCATCCTCCGAAACTGTAATTTCGTCATTGGAAATAAGTAGCCTTGCAACATCAACATCCTTAAGCTTAAAATCCTTAGCAGCAGCCTTCATGGCAGCATCAATAGCAATTCCTCTAACCCTCTCGTCAGCACCGCTGTCCAACTGTTGCTGAAGCAAACGCTTCTGCTCAATTGCCTCATTGTATTTATCCTTCGGGATAAAATTTTTCGGTAGCTCCGTACGAATACGGAAAGCAATCTCCTCGCCACCCTCCACATCCTTCAAAATACTACTAAGCCATTCCATAATAAAACCCTCCTTAGAATTTTTATACTGCCTCTCGCAGTAGGGAGTCCCTTTTGTTCTTTATGCCCTGCAAAACCGTTAAAAAAGGGCGGTTTATTTGATTTTACCCTCGCGCGGCGAGTGGTAGTGTTCGGTAAAGCGCTACGCGCCCGAACACTTTTTATACCTGCTTCAAACCCTCAAGCTCATCATTAATGTCCTCTGTCCAAGGGTGATGAGCAATAATAGTCCTGTCGCTTATAATACCTTGACTGACACTGGCAATTTCCGCCGTTTCTTTTTCGTTAACAATCATCCGTCTGTTAAAAACAACCGCAACATCACTTGGAGAATAAGAACCATCTCCTGAAATACTTACGTATTCACATAAAAACCACAAAAGCTCCTTAATGGCAACAACAAATTTCCTTTCTGTAATTCCGGCCTTCATGTCAAGAAGTGAATAAAGAAATTTCAAAGCAACCCCGCTTGCACCATTGCTGAATTTGTCACTGTTAACATTAACCCCCTGCCCAAAAAGGAATATGTTTTGTTCCAAACGGTTCAAAAGCTCACGCTTAGCTTCAATAGGAATGGAAAGCTCCAACTTATCAACACCGCTTCCGTCACCACTGGCAACCTTAATAACCTTGTAATAACGCAAATTTTCAGAAAATTCACGAATGTCAGTTCCCTCATACCCCTTCAAAATGGTAACAACCTCTTGAACCTCCGAAAGATTATTGGAAAGGTCTGAAACAGCATAATCATATTCATCAATAAGCTGCTTGTAAAATTTCAAATCGCCAATCATTTCCTCATTGTTCTTAAAAGCAATAAAAGGAACTTTGCCCCAGCCATAACCTTCATCATTCTTATAAAAATGGCAGTCCTCCTTAAGAAATCCAACCTTTCCGTAGGTATCACGAACAAAATATTTAACAGTGTTTTCATTCCACCACTCCACCATAAGTTCTTTTTTATTTTCCACCACATTATCAAGCTCATAATATCTAATCAAACCAACCAACTGATTTTGCAAGCCCGTATCCCAAATAGGTATAACCTGCTGAGCAGGAATAACGACAAAATCAAAAACACCATCCTCCCGTATAAATACTTGCAGATAATCAACCCCCTTGTTAGCGGCTCCCTTAACCAGCTCACACAAAGCATCATCAAATTTTTCGCCCAAAAGCCTGTTAATACAAGCAGTAAGCTCAATATCATCAGCATTAAAACGCACAGGCCTTCCTGCAAGATAAGAGGTCTTTTGGTCAACTAAAATTTTGTGCCAATTATGAGGCAAACGCTTATTTTGCTTAGTTTCGTCAACAACCCTCACACCATTGTCATATCTATAAATACTGCGTTTTAAAATGTCATTTTCATTGTTATAATACCGCACCCCCTCTAACATATCAAAATTGCTGTGATTATTAATTAAATCAGCAACCACCCTCTCATCACTTATACCATTTAACCTAAATTGATCATCAAACATTTTAGCAGACATAAAAATCCCCCTATAATTATTTTAAAAAACTAATATTGCTTTCATTCATCTTATAAGAAACCGCATACCTAAGCGCCGCAATAGCATCATCAAAAACACAAATCGGCGAATCAATAAATATACCATCCTTACCGGAATCCCACCTCCAAGCCTGAAGCTCCTTAATCAAATTAACGCAAACAGGGGAAACAAACAGCCTCCTGCGCTTTAAAAAATCAATCTGTGCCATAACGCTTCCCGTTCCCTTTTTAACCGCAACTGCATTATATCCGGCCCTGCGCCAGGTTTTAATTCTGTCAGGCTCGGCACTGTCGCAAACCATAATCACCTTCTTATCAAATCTTCCCTCTGCCAAAGCTATAAGCTCCGCCGTGTCCTTACCGTATTCATAAAGCTCATTGCAAACAAAAATATTATCATCCCTAAAACCAACCGACAAAATCGCATTAGCATGATTAAACCCAAAATCCTGACCTATAACAATATCATCAAAATCATTTTCAAAATCGCAAACCTCAAAACGATTAATAATAAGTCCCTCCTGCTCACCCCATTGTCCAAGGGCATAAACCTTATAACCGTCAGGGTCAACCTTTTTTCTTAATTCCATACGACGATGAAAGCTTTCATCAATAAACTTATTATCCAAATAAGTGGAATGATGAATAAAAACATCATCGCATACCATGTCAAAATAGCGTTTCTTAATCCAGTGCCTAGAGCTTACAGGGTTAAAGGATAGTGTAATCTGATAAAACAAATTATCATTATCAAGCACCCCACGTAACCTGTCATCCAAAACATCAATGTCACTTTCATTAAGCTCGGTAGCCTCCTCAATCCAAATCCAAGTAAGCTTACCCTGAGCAAAATTAATGGATTTCACCTTCTCACGCTGCCTTAAATCATTAAAACCGCAAAAAATAATGCGGTTACCGTTAATCCGGCACCGCATTTCCATAGAGCTCTCTTTAATTTCCCAAACATCACTTATTCGGCTGCCGCAAGCCCTGCTAATAGCAGAAGAAAGCTCGGCAAAGGTACTGTTTCTGTTACTTTGCTCAACCTTCCTCACAACCAGCAAATTCGCCCCGGCATATTTCTTATCCATCAGCTTCAAAATAAAATCCTGAGCAATATTAACACTCTTGCCCGAACCTGCCCCACCCATAAAAATTCTGTAACGCAAAACGCATTCATTAGCGCGCTTAAAACACCTATTAAACCTCAGCCTCACATTTCCCAACGTAATCCACCACCACCCTGATATCACCATCACTAACCTCATTGGAATTAAACAAGCTGTATCGCCTCCCCAAAAGCTCAACTGCCTTTAGGCGCTCAGAAACCTTAACAACCTCATCGCCCACATCACCTCTGGCAATCTTGGATAAAATCTCAATAACCTCCGCCTCATTAACAATTTTCCGCTTTGCCAATCGCTCACAACCTTTCTATGCTAACCAATATACCATAAACCCGTGCATATATAAATAGCATAAAAAGTGCATCCAAAGCATGTCATAATTTTGAAAAAAGCTATTGCCGCCATATAAAGCGGCAATATATCATAAATTATAATTTCAAATCATATTCTAATAATCCAATTCTATCTTATAATCATCCTCAAAACATTTCCTAAGCCTATCAATAGCCTTCTTTTCAATTCTGGATACTTTTGGCGTCGCTTATTGTAAGTGGGTAAAACAGGCTTAAACACTGACTTTTTCGTCAGAAACTGTCGATTTTTCGCCCTTAGGTATCGCCTCGCTTAATGTAAGTAAAGGCTCTTTTTTGCATTTCAATTCGCGACTCTTAAAGCAGATAATTATCTCTTTTTCCTCCGTCAATTCCACTCGCTCAACAAGACTTAAAAACAATTCTCTGTTGAAAACATCGGTATCCAAAAATCGGCTTACAAGCTCCTTGATTTTGTCCTTTTTCTGTTTTGGAGTTTTAATCTCTGTCTTATTTAAATAGGTCAACTTTTCTTCAAGAGTGATTCGCTCCTCTTTCATACGATTAAAAATTCTGGTAAAGTCATCATCGGAAAGTATGCCGTTTAGCTTATCCATATAGATTTTATCCATATTGGCAGTGATAGTTGTAATTTTGTTTTCCATCATTTTGGCTTCACTTTGATTTTCCTCACGCTTTATATATTCTCCATAAAACTTCTCACCTAGCTCTAAAAGCTCATCTTCATCCAAATAGTTTTTGCAAACATCGCCAATTTCCTCAAAAACCGCTTTGTTCACAGTTTCCTCCTTGATGGAATGACATGTGCAAGCGTTTGCCTTTGTGAAGCGTTGATATGTCCTGCAAACAAAATATAAACAATCGTTTCCCTTACTGTCAGGTCTGTTAATTACAGCTAACGGATACCCACATTCGTGGCAATGAATAATGCCCTTTAACGGATAATTATATGTTCTCATCCTCGTTGTTTTTCGGCTTGCCACAAGAGTTTGTACCTTGTAAAACATATCTTTGTCTATGATCGACTCATGGGTATTCTCAACTACTATCCAATCCTTTCTTGGGATTTTAATGCTCTTTTCGGATTTGTAGCTGATCTTCTTACTTTTCCCTTGCGCCATATTGCCAATGTAGGTTTGGTTCTGAAGCATGTCAGATACTCTTTCACTGCTCCAAAGTCCGCTGCAAGGGCCTTTTCTTGTGACGGTTAAGTCTGCATATACCGCAGGGGGAATTATCTTGTTGTCGTTTAAAATCTGCGCAATTTCTCTGCACGATTTTCCTGACACAGCATAAGAAAATATCTGCCTTACAGTCGGTGCAACCTCTTCATCAATAACAATTTTATTTTTCTCTGTTTCTGACAGTTTGTAACCGTAAACCGCCTTGCCACCGATAAATAAACCTTTATTTTGCTTATCGTGCTTTACACTTTTGATTTTCTTTGATATGTCCTTTGCGTACATATCGTTCATAATCGCTCGAAAAGGCGTAATATCATTGGCACTTGATTCAATACCTGTATCAATACCGTCCAAAATCGAAATGTACCTCACTCTGTTTTCAGGGAAAAAGCGTTCCATATAATGCCCTGTTAAAATGTAATCCCTGCCAAGCCTTGACAAATCCTTTGTGATAACCATATTCACCTTGCCCCTGCCTATATCCTCAATCATTCTTTTGAATGCAGGTCTGTCAAAATTACAGCCAGAAAATCCATCATCAATATATTCATTATAAACATCCAAACGATTGTTTTTGGCATAGGTGAGCATCATACTACGCTGATTTGTCACACTTCCTGATTCGCCTTCGTTTTCATCCTCCTTTGATAATCGTATGTAAAGTGCGACCTTATAGTCCATCGGGTTGCTTATCTTAGTGTACATATTCCATACCTCCAATAAGCGACCATTCATTTATGGTGATTATATCATAAATTATAACCCCCATCAAGTTAATTCTTTTAAGCATTTTATCAACTCGCTTTCTATGTATAGTAAAAATGAGGATATTAAAATCTTCTTAACGTCCTCACCATCGCACTTGTATTTGCAAGTTACTTTCAACATAATTTGATTCCTCCTCGCTTTACTTGATAGTATTATTATATTGCCTTATGTTTGTCCGTTATGTTTTTGTAAAAATATTATTGACAAATTAATTTATATATGGTAATCCATATATAAATTACACAGTATTACCAAAGTGCTTATATTATATAGCGGTGAGACACCAAAGTCACCGTGCCGATTTTGATATAACGGTTCTTGAACGTGGCACCGATGAGAAACACAAGAGTATCCCATCGGAGTCTACAAGAATTCGTTTTCAAGAACCGCTTTTGGATAAAATATTTTCAAAAAGATTTCATGATTTGCATGAGCTGCCCCGTTTCGGAGTAATTGCTAAGGCGGTAGCAGAATTATCTGACAACCGCAAAGAAGCGCTATTTTTAAAGTTAGTAAAAAAGTATACCGAAAAAGAAATCGCAGAGTATAAAGGTGTATCACAGAGCAGTATTTCACAGCTTTACAAAAAATCCATTAACCATATTAGAAATAGTATAAGACAACATATTAATCGCAAATTATATCACGGTAATATGCTTTTAAAATCTGAAATTCGATTTTATATAGATTTAATGTGGCCATTAAAAAAAGCAAGTTAGGAGCTGAATATAATGAATGTTGAAAGTTTACTTAGAACAAATTGTTCGGAATGGATTAAATATAGTGAATATGAATATGTGGAAGACAAAAAGGGTGGGCTTTATTTAAAGCCCACCGATGACATTATTATTAAAATGTATGACCCTATACAAGTTATAGCCGATATGATAACCGAAGCATTAAATATAGGATATACTTCAAAATTACATTTATTAGATGAATTGAAGTTGCAGTATAAAGTATTAAATTTTGTACTAAATTATGGACTCTTAGGGATTATAAATGCTTTTATGTGCGGCGGCGACTACTCCGCATAGGATAAGGTTACCTTTAAAAAGTTCGAGTATTTTAATAAAAAAACTATGAAAACTAAGGATTATATAAAGCTGTTTTCTACCTTTGGCAACTTTAATAACACCGAAAAGGATAAAAATGTTTTAACTGCAACCACTATGACCGAACGACCGCTAAGCTGTATTTTTATTTTTTCAAAGGAATATTCCGAAAAATACGATTGGATATTACCTGTATTTGAAAATATGGCTGATATTTTCAATACCTCACAGCAAAACCGAAAGGCAGAATTTAAATTTAAAGATGTGTCATTTTCACTCAAAACAGGCACAACTCCAAAATTAGTTTGGAATATAAGTTCACTTCCGCAAGCTATGGAATTAACACTGGGGGTATATTTAACTGACAACAAAACACTGCTATGCTCCTGCAAACACTGCCATCAAATATTTTTTACCCAAAATCCACGAGCCCAATTTTGCTCCCCTCGTTGCAAAAATCAATATAATGTCTATAAAAGCCGTGAAATCCACGGGCGATGATTATATCATTTTAGTTAATCAATAAGGATTCCTCGGCACTTTTCCAAAGTAATTGAATTAAATAAGTATTTCTTTAACATTAATATCTCTAACATCTATATTTTTTGTTATGGCTTGTGCCGCGGCATAGCCTGCGTTTTCTCCCATTGCCAAACAGTTTCCAGTTACTCTATATGAAGCATGTGCCATAAAATCTCCAGATATACATCTTCCTGCTACCAAAATGTTTTTAAGTCCTTTTGGAATAAGACATCTATATGGAATTTGATATGGTTTAATTTTTTCAACACTTTGATTTGTTGAATCAGAATTATGTATGTCAATTCCAAATGTAACATCTACAATACCATCTTCAAATTTCTCCCCACTTAAAATATCCTCATAAGTTAACGTGTATTCACCTACTATTCTTCTAGTTTCCCTAATGCCCATGTGAGGTGCTGTTGTAATTAAATCTATATCCTTAAATTCCGGAATATACTTTTTGAAAAATTTGTATGTATCCATTACCATCTTCCTGCCTATTTGTTCTGCATTTGATAGATCGAATGGATTTAAGGCGCACTTTCCTCTGATATGAGTAAGTTGAACAACTGCATAACGACCGATTGGTAATTTTATAACATATGGGCAGTTATAATCAATTTTGTATCCTGTATCATTATTTTCAACTGCCTTTCTCATCATTTCATATAGTTCATGTGGTTCTTGTTGCAGATAATCTATGTTCCCAAGCAAGAACATTAGTGTCATAGCCTGAGTTTCGCCATCTTCTTCTCTGCCAATTTTGATCTCCGCTCCACAACGAGCTGCTACATCACCATCGCCTGTGCAATCTATCACTATAGCTCCTTCAAAAGCCATTCGCCCACCCTTGTTTTCAACTATAACACCCTTTACAATATTGCCGACAAGTATTGGTCTAGAGAAACAAGTATGAAACAAGACATCAACTCCTGCTTCTTGCGTAAGTTCATCTAGCAAATGCTTCATGGTTTCAATGTCGAAACATATATCCCAAAATGCACCCCATGCCTGCTTTTCTTTCAAGTTATCTACAAGTTCACGAACTAGTCCAGTCTTATTATCCGTATCAAATAATGGGTTAACCAAGCCGGCTGTCCACATACCACCTAAAAACCCATACTGTTCAATTAGTAACGTTCTCATTCCTTTTCTTGACGCTGCAACTGCAGCACCAATTCCAGCAGGGCCACCACCACACACAATTACATCGTAACTTCCCATAATATTAGTATTTAATATTTCGTTTATTGCACCACTCATTATTCATCCATATCCTTTATATATTATTATTTATATTTAATTAACATGGCATTTATTGTTATGCAGTAGGCTCCAGTTATTAAGCGCCATGTTTAATTGGTATTTGATAAGTACCCTTTTCAAGCATCATCTCTTGATGCCATAAGATCAATTTCGCATTAACCGGTGTGGTGATTTTTATCATTTCTCTGTTCCATTCAACTTCGATTTCTTTATGCTTTGCCTTAACCCAATCAATGCCGCTAATGAAGCATGGTTTAATAACTAACTCATCACCGAGCTGAATACCTGCAAGATGCCTATAAAACCAATGGTCAACCTCGCTGAACATATGATGATTTAATGAAGCACCCATCTCCCAATTCTCACAAAAAGTTTTCATACCGCTATTTATCTAAAAAGCATAGCTTGGCATAGTAGGGTTAATTATCATTTTATAGTCCACATCAGCGTATCCATTATCTGAAAGTGCACTAAAAATGTACTTCGTGCCAAGTATGCCACAATCAATATGTCCGTCTTTTTCATCTATAAGTTCCACTAGACGCTTCACAGTAAACGGTATTTCGTCATTATTATACAGTCCTTGATATATACCACAGGCAATTGAAGTTTGACAATCACCCATAACAATTCCATCTTTAATAAATTTTGCTCTAAAAGCATCTCGTACATTTTCTGCAAGAATTCTATATTCCTCTCCACCATTATTAAGAACCTTTGCACATTTTGCCATTGTTATGGCATTTGCATAGTAATATGCAGTATCTGTAACAATTGCTTCACATATCTTTGAGTTAGGAGGCGGACACCAATTACCTAGCCCGAAATCAACTATATAATCTTCCGCCATACTCGCCATATAGTCCATGTATAGTTCCATGTTATCCCACATCTGCTCTATTGCAGATTTATCACCCGTATAATTATAAATATAATATGGGATTAAAATCAATGAACTATCCCATGCTGGCCCACTTCCCCAATTATATCCCCACGATGATGTTGGAATAATTCCTGGAAGCTGTCCATTTGGACGCTGTACATCCTTAAAATCGTTTAACCACTTTTTGTATGATGCTACCATATCAAAATTCATTAATGCCTGTTCTGCAGAAAGTAAAGCATCTCCTGTCCAACCATTTTGTTCTCTGTGTGGGCAATCAGTAGGTATGCCGTGATAATTCGTAAGTGTTGACCACTTTGAGGCATCGTGGATTTTATTCAACATTTCGTCGCTACACTCAAATTCTCCAATAGTAGCAATGTCTGTATTCACTACACGTCCAACAAGCTCAAAATCTTCAGGAGCATTTGTTACTTCAACATATCTAAAACCGTGATAAGCAAAACGTGGCTCCCACTCCTCTATGCCATTGCCTTTTAATATATATTTATCACAATGCGCCATATCATCTTTGGTAAACTTATTAATATGTTCGTTATCGATACTTCCATCATCATTAAGCTTCTCGGCATATTTCAAAGTGATCTCCGTACCTACATTACCACTCGTTTTAATCTTTGCCCAACCACTAATATTTTGCCCAATATCATATACTTTATCATTAATTTTAGTTGCTTTAAGTGTTTTAATCACCTTAATAGGTGGCATAGGAGTAAGTAGCACATCTTCTGTAACAGTCTTACCATTAATGTTGTAAACCGCATAACCAAGCCCACAGACACTTAGCTTGGCACTTTTTATATCTTTGCAGACTGTAATCCCCTTCCGTATAAGCGGTGCAGGAAGCATATTGATTGAATTGTTCTTAGCAATCCATTTTGCATTTTCAAACATAACTACTCTCCATTTGATTATATGTAAATTATTTGACACTTTCAAACTTAAACTTTGTAGCTAAGTTCTAATCGGTCTATTAGTTAGGTACTATAGCGTTGTTTTCAATTAAAATTTCTTTAACCTTAGATAAATTAATGCCTCGTGTAATGCCATTATTTTCGTGAACAGCTACTGCTGCAGCAGCTCCTGCGGCCTGCCCCATAGCCATACATGAGGCTTTTACTCTAAATGCTGAATTTGCATTCCTGTCGCCAGAGGCACAGCGCCCTGCTACATATAAATTTGAAATTCCTTTTGGCACAAGTGCAGATAATGGAATTTTCGGAACAATACCATCTTCTAGAAAAATCTGAAATATCCCTTTATCACCAATTTCATGGCGGTCAATAGGATAGAAAGAATAGCAAATAGAATCATCATAAGATTTGGCTGAAATATAATCTTCCATAGTAATATAGCTGTCACATAAAATGCGGCGCGATTCACGAACTGCAACTTCTGGAGTGCAATAGTTAATTTCAATATTATCAGCTGATTTACCTGCTCTTTTTATGGCTTCCATAAGCCTATATACGCTCTCTCTGCCAGCAATTTCAGCTTTAGTTTTACTATCGCTATCTGCCCCATTGAAATGTGATATATGATTGCAATTATCACCATCTATTGATAACAACTCCTTTACTGAAAGACCCATATAGTCTTCCGTTAATAGTTGTCCATTCTTGGTTAGATTTAGTAATGTTTCATCAATTTCATTTATGTCTATTATTAAATTGTTATATCTTCTTGTAAAAAATCGAATTGTTCCCGGCTGAAGTTCGCCTGTAGTTTCATCTCCGCATTCAAATTGAGCTCCTGCCCATGCGCTAATGTCTCCATCGCCTGTACAATCTATAAATATGGAGGATTCTATTTTTTTTAATCCATCTTTAGTGGATATGGTAATGTATTTTATTCGAGCTCTACCACTGTCTTTTTCATCGTTTTCAGTGTCTACCTCGACAACAGGTTGGTTATAAAAGATATCTATGTTATTTTCTAACAGCATTTCATCAATAAGCTTTGCAGCAGCAATGATATTAACTTTCACGCCAAATTTCCAATGTGCAACATCTACCATTGTAAAATCCGGGATATCAGCATATCCTCGCTTAGATAATTCCAATATAAATTCCCAACCAATTCCTTTAATTATTTGCTTTTGATGGGCATTAAATTGGGCTACATCATTGTTTCCCATGACTGTCATAATTCCGCCAGGCATACCATGCTTTTCTATTATTGCCGTTTTACAGCCTGCTCTTGCAGCCTGAATTGCTGCACAAAACCCTGCACAGCCACTACCACAAACTACAACATCATACTTTTTCTCGTGAATCTTCTGCATAAAAAGCACTCTCCTTTAGCACATCATAGATTTATAAAATACCCGTCTATATGGCAGGTGAATTTTATAGACATATTTTATTCCTGCGTTTCAAGCAGAAAAAACTTGACTAATATTTAGTTTTACATAAAAAATGCCAGATTACACTTCTGAAATCGCCTTCCAATTTCGGAATTTCTATTCCCATATACATTAGCTCATCACCAGAATATATTTCTCCATTTTTATCCACATAATCAAAATCAGGATTTAAGCCTTTAAGCTTAATCATAATTGGTTCATGTATCTCAGCTAGCACCTTAAAGTAAAAGACAGCAATCTCTTCTTTATCATCGGATACAAACATCCAAGCTGTTTCGCTTCCTTCAAATGGACTTAAAATACGGTAAAAGTCACCAAATTGTATCAGATGTTGTTAGATCAAGCTCATATCCAAAATTCCCAGACATTGCCACAGCACCTCTTGTTTCAAAAGGAGTTATTCTGTGTAATTGATGGTTTGGGGAAACAGACACATGAGCTGTCATCGAAATTATCGGGTAAACCAAACTTGTGCCATATTGTATCTTTAGGCGCTCAACAGCATCCGTATTATCGCTTGTCCATATCTGTGGCATATAATAAAGTATTCCTGGGTCAAAGCGACCGCCACCGCCAGAACAACCCTCAAACAGGACATTAGGAAACTTGTTTGTTATGCTTTCAAAAATTCTATATAATCCCAACAGTATCTGATATGCAGGCATTCTTAAATCAGTGTTTCCATACGATGGGTACTCTTGCGCCATAAAATCCAGTGTAAATTTCAAATTGTCTGTATCAGGGCATAAGGTTTTTTTGGGATTCACAAGAAATATGAACATCATTTCCTCGTATCTTTTTACCCCAATATATATGTTTCAAATGCCCTGTTGGCATAACCGCAAAAATATAGCTAGTATCTTTGGCCTTCAAATGAAATATCTGTTTTTCTTTATAATGCTCTATTGGCATATAACTTCTCCTTAATCTAACTTTGCTAAAAATTACACAACTTCAATTAGATTTTCCTCCGCAAGCTCGGATAATGCTATGAATTTTGTTTCGTGTTCCTTACCATTTAATAGAATCTTTTTATTTCCTTTGTTTACATTATTTATTTTGACTTCTATCTTCTTACCTCGAAATTGAAACTCTATCTCGGCATTATCCCATTCAGAAGGCAGTACTGGATCTATATATAGTCCATTATATTCCTTACGCACACCCATTAACCACTGATGAGTTAAATTGAAAAACCATCCTACCGAGCCTGTTATCCATGAATACTCCATCTCAAAAGGACTCCTCCTATGATCAGGGCCATAATAGCAATTTGTATATACATATGGCACATCTTCACTTTTATTACTTTTACTATTTTCGTTTAAATATCCAGGAGTTATTCTCTTGAAAATATCATATGCCTTATCTCCTAATTTAAGTTTCAAAAGAGCAAAATACATAAATGAATTTCCATGAGAATAAATTGTCCCATTTTCAGCAATTCCAGGTTCCATTGCGGTTATCCTACCTATCTCTGGGTCAAAGCTTTTAAAAGTGGGGTAAGATAATAAATAGCCATGATCTGTTAGCAACCGTTCATCTATTGCATTTAACAGTTGGTTCGTTCGTTTTTCATCACTTACCTCAGAAATTACTGCCCAACTTTGAGTATTAATATATATGCTTCCTTCTTCGCTTTCCTTCGAGTATATTTTCCTATATGAATCGGTATAGCAGCCTAAATACCATTCTCCATCCCATGCGTTTTTATTTATTGAATCTTTCATATCTTGGTATCGTTTTTCATATTTTTGCTTTTTATCGGTTAATTTCAGATAATCGGTAAGTTCTATTATTTGCAGTAGAGCATATGAATAAGCCATACTAAGCCAAACGCTTTCCCCTCTACCTTCCTTACCGATACCAGTAAGAGAATCGTTCCAATCACCAAATTTTATCAAATTTAGCCCATGAATCCCTTTATTACCCTCCATATAGTCAAGTGCCTTTTCCATATGTTCCAAAACCGTGGCACTTCCACCCTCTAAATAAGGCATTTCTATATTTAATAATTCCAAATCACCTGTTTCTTTCAGATAATTAGTAAGGGTAAATATTAGCCATAGAGCACTGTCGGAATATTCCTTTGTGTCCAATGGATCCCATCCACGAAGCGCCGCACCACTTTTGTACTGATATTTAAGTGCCTTCAAAAGCACTTCCTTTGTAATCTCAGGGTAGATATCAGTTATTCCATATGCATGTTGCAGAATATCCCTATACCCTCTCATGCCCCACCTCGTCCATACTGAACCATATAATATCTGCTGCTTTAACCATATATTTAGCATTCTGTTCAAATGGCTGTCAGGGGTTTTTATTACCTTTGTATTTATCATTTTTTGCTTTTTCTCTTTTAATTCAATAAAATATTCTTCGAAATTACCAATAAATTTATCCCTGAATTTTTTTATAGCCTCTGGGCTATCAGTTACACCAAGTACAATATTTATATCTTTTATCACATTAGGTTGCAACTCGATATCGTACTGCATGGCACCAACAACAAATTCGCTTGTACCCTCTGTATTTGAGCAGTCTCCATCAATTATCTTTTGAGGCTCATTTAGCTTGTTATATCTACCTACAAATACTTCTTTTGACCCATCCCACTTATCCACCTTAACATCAGATGCCATAAAACCTGTAAGATAATTATGTGGCTTTTTCTCAGGATGCTTTTGTGCTATCAACGAATTTAAACCTTCATCAAAATACGAGTGCATATATATGTGATAACCATAAGCATCAAATCCCCACGTAAATGTAAATGTAAATTCATAATAGGTAAATAATGAAAGATTCCTCTTTTTATCGCCCGTATTTTTAAGAGCTATCGTCCAAAGCTCTACTGGGTCATTACCGTCTGGTACAAATATTCTAAAGCTTGCTTCCAAATCGTCTACTTTCGTTTCTATTATTGTATAGCCTAGTCCATGCCTACAGCGATAATACTCTGTTTCCTTTTTTATTGGCTCCCAGTTTATATTCCATATCTCACCGGTATCATTGTCCCTTACGTATATTAGGCGGTTCATAATAGTATCTCGGTCATAATGAACATCTTTCACTATTGATGATAACAGCGTGGTCTCCTTGCCGTCTATTTGGTACATAGAGTAACCTACTCCAGTTTGTTGTACATATGAATAAATTGCATCATTAAACAAATAATTATCAAAATCCCTCGGTGTATTTGGATTTGTAATTACGAATTCTAAATTATCGTCACTAAAATGACCATATTTGTACATGTATATCTTCCTCCTTAGTTTTCATTAATTAGTATTTGTAATTCTACTATTAAGTCGCTAATAGCTTTATCTCTCTGCTTTATGATATAAAATTCTGAGTTTCTATCCTTTCCAGTAGTCTTAGAAAACTCTATATGCTCTTCTACAGGGTATTCCATAATCCCAACACATATTTTTTGCTCTTGATTAAGAATAATATAGTTATAATCGCTGTTATAATCATCTGGAATTTTATTGGATTCCCCATTTATAGATTTAAAGTAAATCCCCTCTCTTGGATTATAAAACACATTATTTCTTATTGTTATATCTGTCTTAGGGCAATACAATTGATACATCAACAAATGAACAGCAGATTTTTTATCTGGCCTTACGTCATAAGACCACCCAAAACCAGCATTCATACAAATATTATTTTCAAAAACGCAATTAGAGAAACCAGTATTTGGCAGCCCTCCCTCAGACCATATTTCAAATGACTGTTGATTATTCCAGACAATATTATTTTTAAAAACAATATTATCCCAACCTTTTTTTACATCATTTCCTTGCATAGTAAAGGCAACATCATAAACATCATATATTCTATTATTCTCCACTATAATATCTGACGAATCAACCCACACCTCAATACCATTTCCGTATCTAATATTCGGAGTAGGAAACGAAAGCAATTCCGAACCTCCGAGTTCATGCATATCACAATTACAAACTCTACCGCCAGTTAGTGACCCTCTTAAACCATGTCCGCCACTACCCACAATTTCCAAATCAAAAATGTGCAAATAATCTACAAAATCTATACACATTATATCGCATGCTATTTTTATATCTGATACAAGTAAGGTTGGATTTACATTAGCAAAAACATAAACATATTGTTCGTCATTATAGAAATCCCATAGTTCTGATAGGTTATCCATAGTGAATTTTTTAGCGCCAAAGATAGCACCTGATATATTAATAAAACCAACATTAGTGTCGATATCAGTAATATTTCCTGAATATTTCGTCGTATCGGTCAAATCTAATTTCCATACGTTAGGGTTATGTTCTATCCAACTATCGGCATTATTTGCTATTTTATATTGACTTAGTTTAGGCTTTGCACCCTCTCCGTAGGCTTTTATAACTGTGGGAGATTGCTCTGATATACCTGGTGGCAAATTTATTCTTCCATAGAAAGTATCTCCACATTTTAATCTTATGGTGTCTCCACTTTTTATGCAAGCGTTCACCTTTTTTATTGTCGCCCAAGAGGTATTCGGGGTTAATCCATCATTTAAATCGTCACCGTTATTGCTAATGTAATATGTCATCAATGGCATTTTATCATCTCCTAAGATTATCAATTTTTCAAATACTATAAAATTAAAGACCCACCCTGTTTTAGCTTTGATTTAAGTATAGAAATATCAATATCATAAACAGGTTTCCCGCTATTTATAGCGACATAAGCTGCCACACCTGCTGCTTCTCCCATTTGATTAGAATTAACCATAACTCTCATTGATGAAAATGCTGAAATCTCCGAATCCACCATACGACCGGCTACAATAAGATTTTTGCATTTGGTACTTACCATGCTTCTATATGGTATCTGATAATATGTTGAAGCTTTATCGCTATCACACCATCTACCTGTTTCAGTAGTACCATCAAGCAATATCTTTTTATAATTACCGCTTAAATACTTTATTTCCATTGTGCCATCCTGTTTATGAATATCAACAGGATATGAGCAATTCGCTATGCCATCTTCAAATTTCCTACCAGTCATAACATCATCATCGGTTAATTGATACATACCTTTTATCTGCCTCGTCTGTCTTACTCCTATGTAAGAGCATAAGGCTACGAGAGATATTTTTCCACTGTAATATTTTCTCGAAATATCCATATAGGCACGTATTTGCCGCCTTCCCTCTATTTCGGAGAATGTAAGGTCATTAGCATTTGAGCAATCTACATCAAAAACGTGTGTTAATGCCTTCATATAAATATTTTCAAATTCTGGAATTGGGGCATACCATCCACGGTCTTTTTTAAGTCCAAATTCTTCACTATGTTGAAGTATAAGCTTTTCTAGGTTGGCTTCTTTTTCGTTATACATTATTTTACAGCAAGAGGACGGGGGCTGTAAAAATTCATGTCTATATTCTTCTAAACCACTACTTACACTCAAATCACCATCACCCGATGCATCAACAAATATCTTTGCAACTATCGCCCCTCTTCCTGATTTATTTTCTACAAATATCGCCTTTATTTCACCATTATCAACTATGATTCCAGCAAAATGAGTATGTAGATAAGGCGTGATTTTGTTTTCAATTATCAACTTATCAAGTTCTATTTTTAATTCCTCACTATTAAAATAGTAAGCATCTTGCCTGTCAATACCAATTAAATTTTCTTTGTCCGTCACTACCCCTAAAGCTCTCAATCTTTCAAGAACTTCCTCGGTCATTCCAGAGATTATCTTTTTCTCCTTCGCATTATCATACAAACTATGCCATATATGTACAAAACCCGAGGTTGCAACACCCCCAAAGCTATTTTGCTTTTCAACAATTGCTACACTAGCTCCCAATTTTGCTGCCCGTACCGCTGCAAATACACCTGTGCAACTACCACCAACAACGCATACATCCACTTCGTTTATTACCGCAACATTTTTTTCTGGTTCTGTAATATATTTCATTTTATTATTCCTTTCAGCATAATAGAGATTTCATAATTTTCGTCTTACTTTCCTCAAATCAAAAAATTAATAGGCGAGCAGTAATGTCCGCCTATTAAATGTTTTTCTCTGTTACAGTCAATGTCAAAGCAGAGGCTTCATTCAATTTATATGTAATTACTGTGCAATTCCCTTTTATATTAAGGCGTAGGTATCTTATTAAACGGAATGAGTGGTTGCATATTACTAAGGTCATCCCACAAATACGCTTTTGCATAATAGCCACTTACAACAGCAGGAAGGGTAATACCGGCAGTAACTGTTTGCTGTGTATTTCCAGCAATGTTATTTTTATTAAAGTCAATCATCTTTATTACGCCAGTGCCGTCATACAAAGCAATTATAATGGTTGTTGGCAAGGAGTCTGCATTATTATTTTTAATTGTTATATTACTTCGAAGTTCGCTTCCAGCAGTTAAGGTCGTAACAACATTTCCAGTACCTATTAGTGCATCTGTAAAATTATTGCTTATTATTTCATAAGGATAAGCAACGTTAATAGTGTTAGTCATCTCTGTAACAGCACCTAAATTATCAGTAGCTTTTACCTTTAATGTATGTGAACCTACTAATAAATTTGAAACGGTTGCACTATAAACACTTCCGGTATTGCTTAATGTGATAGGGTTGCCATCAAAATATCCTTGAACACTTGCAATAGTACCATCAGTATCTGTTACATCTGCATTAAGTATAACACTTGAAGCTGGGTCGAATCTTGCCCCGTTTAACGGGCTTGTAATATTTATAACTGGAGCCTTTGTTGTTGTTAAAAATATTGTTGGATAATTTGTACCATTACGTGAATCGAAAGCAATATAATTAGTGCTTGTAGCATCAGTAAAAAATGCCATACTTATGAGCTTATCGTTATTATCAAAGTTACTCTTAACATACGAGGTAATATCAAAATAACCAACGTCACCACTTGTATTTATATTAGAAACAGCTCCAGAAATGGCAGTACCTAATGCTGGTGCATTTCCAGGTAGCAGTCCAAGCGATGTCCATGTGTCATCAGTTATTGAATAAGCCTGAACAGCTTGTACAGCCTGCCCAGCGGTTTGAACTCCTGAACAATACAATTTAACCGTTGCATTAACTATGGTATCGGTAATACTACTTAAATTAAATCTTAGATACGAAATATTGTCAGAAGTGTCAGTAATATCATTTTTCACCATTAGTGAATATGTTGTAGCACTACCATAGTTTGTTGTAGTATTTCCTTTAATAATGTATGCTCCAGCTTCGGCAGACTTTGGTGCAGGCTTTGTTAATGTAGTATCTGAAGCTAAAACGTTTATTGAAACAGGAGTTGAAGTTGTTACACCCCCATCGCTGTTTGTTGCTACCACTTTTATTGTGTGTGTGCCCAAAGTAAGGTTTGGTATGTCTAAGCTATAAGTACTGCCAACAAGCGTAGGAGTTCCCGCAACTTGGACATCATCCAAATTAAACGCCACATTACTAATTGTAACACCTGACCCGTTGGTCTTAACATTTGCTTTAGCAGTTACAGTATCACCAACATTATAATAGCTGCTACTATATGGTGCTGTTACGCTTATTGTAGGTACGGTAGTTGCAGTTACATTTAGCTTAGCTGGAGTTCCACCTTCAATTGAGTTTATAAATATGTATTGCAAGTTAGCTGATGTAACCTGAAACCCAATAGTTACTTTTTTAGCACCACTATTATAACGGCTTTGAATATATGATGTGACATTTAATGTATAAATACTACCATTCGTAGAAAACAAAGCCGATGCCCCAGGGATTGCCGCTCCTAATGTTGGTGCATTTGCACCAGTCATCCCGTTATCGTTTGCCTCACTAGGCCATGAATATAATAATGGTGTTGTTTCATATGCTTGAACCGTTTGTGCAGATGCTTGTACACCTGAGCATTTTAGGTCCAAAGTAGCATTCGTTATTGAACCTGTAATTGAGCTTAAGTTGAATTCAATAAAGGTTATTCTGTTATTATCTGTGTTTGAATCCTTTTGTACTTTCAAATTATAAGGATTTGCGACATCGACATCAGTTGACACTAATGGACCTGTTTGACATACCCAAGAATCCTTTACTGCACTAAGTGTTGTAGTTAGTGGTGCCGCAGACACAATTAGCCCAAACGAACCTAATGTGTTTACAAAAACTAATAAAGCCAATAGAGTGATAAGTATTCTCTTCATAAGTATTACCTCCTAAAATTTTGTATTACGGATTTCGATTTTAATCGTAAACCTAAGTGCCAAAATATGTAATGCTACTGTTTTGAGAATGGTTATTTGATTATAGTGTAATTATAATGCTAAACATAAAGCTTAACAAGTTATAACTTTTGTACTCAAAAAAATCATTATTTCTTGCTATAACTTGATATATAATTGATAATTTATAAACGTTTGTCTTATTTATACCTAACCGTTAGCTTTGGAGCTTTTGCAGAATCCTCTTTTGAATTGAATAAAACGTATTGACCAGTTTGTGTAGGGATTAAAAGAGCTACTGTTATAATCTTATTTCCACCGTTAAACTGAGTCGCTACAAATGGTGAAATACTTATATTTACAGGACCAGTAGTGCTAACAAAAGATGTTGCCCCTGAAATTGCCGCCCCTACTGCTGGTGCATTACCACTGTTCATACCAGAATCATTTAAGGTATTAGGCCAAGTATAATTAGTAACCTCATACGCTTGAACAGTTTGTGGACCTTGTAATGCATTACAAACAAATTGTATATTAGCTTCAACAATTGTTCCTTTAGATATAGAACTTAAATCAAACTGTATGAAAGCTTTCCAATCTCCAGTTCCACCAGTATTCTTTAGGCGTAAATTGTATAGGTCACTAGCATCAAAATCAGTTAGGCTTCCTGTTTGTATGTAAGTATCTTTTACAGCAGTTAAAGTAGTGCTGCTATATTCCGAAACACTCATCCCTGCTTTATCAGTCAAACTATAATCATAAATAAATGTTCCAGAGGATGTTGCAACATAAACTTGTGGCAGGGTTGGATGAAACTTCACACGCCATATATCACGTATACCTGGCATACCAGGAACGACATGCCATGTGTCTCCACCATCGAAGCTCTCAAAAAGACCCGCCGTAGGAACTAATCCCTTGTTATCCACACCGCCCGCAACTAAATTACGGCCATCTTTAGGATCTTGAGCAATATCATATATGCCTAGTACACCATTAATGTTTTTAACAAGCCCCTCTGCCGTACCTCTACGTGACAGCACCGAGCCGTCTAGAACATATATACCATTTTCATATGTTCCAATCCATAATCTGCCCTGAATAGTGTTATCAGCCAATATCCGTTGCATACCATAAATAGGGGTTGAATTTAGCGATACTCCCCAAGTTTGTCCTCTGTCTGTTGATTTATATATATAATTTCCTTCTACTGCCCATACAGCATCTCCATTAAAAGGTGAAACAGCAGCTACACTTTTTGCAAGAGATTTCCAAGTTGTTCCACCATCAGAGCTATAGTTCTTACCCGCATATATAATTTTATTATTTTGAGGGTGGTATTCAATAAATCTATATGTTTTGCTTTCTGTTCCAGGTATTTGTGAAAATACAACTCCATTGTCAAAACTTTGCATTAATATTGTATTTGCTCCCCAGTCACCAACATTTATAATTAAATGATTTGAGTTTGCAGGGTCACGGGCTATGGAATGAACGGTTTGTTGTTCTGCATACCGTATGCTACTTGTAACAGGATTATAAAATGCAGGGTAATTACTTGGTATTCCAACATCAACTGACTTGGAAATCCCCCTATCAATTAGGGCTAAATATATATTTCCACTATTATATTTGTCAAACAGGAAATCGCTTGCCCTAAACCCCGAGAATCCACTACCAGAAGGAGTATAGCTTAACCCACCATCGAAAGATTTATAAATTGAATTATCAAAGGGTGCCCATACTATATTAGGGTCTGTTGGATGCAGTGCTATCGACTCTGCAAACCACCCTGTGTTACTCTTAAAATACGAAGTTGAATTGTTCATAGTAGGAATACTCCATGTCGCACCCAAATCAGCACTACGTCTTAATGAGTATATACTACCATTTAAACTCAAATATAAAATTGGGTTCCCCGACGTTGGTATAGCACCAAAATTTATCTTATAAAACTTAAATCCACTTGAAGTATTCGTAGTAGGTACAGTAAGCGCTGTCCATGTAGTACCACTATTTATAGTTTTATAAACTTTTCCAGTACTCGTATTGTTTTCTACAGCATACCAATTTTGACTATCCTTTGGGTTGACTGCAATGCTGGTAACCCTTGTTGTACCAGAAGCAAAACCATTTTTAGCTTGCCACGTTAGTCCACTGTCGGCACTTGCCATAACACCGCTTTCTAAGCTTGCCTCTATAATTGTTGTTCCATTAACATATAGATCCGTAATGGTATCGCCTAATCGTGCTAAGTAGATCCAAGTTTCGCCGCCATCCTCACTCTTGTATATACCCTTTGTATGAGTGCCAGCATATATGGTTCTTTTTCCATTTCCGTTTATATTACCAAACTTGATAATCTTATTTGTCATAGTTCGATAGTAAGAAGTATTCAAAACCATTCTCCAACTTACACCACCATCTGTGCTTTTATATATCCCTGAATAACTACTCTCAAGCGTTGGGTTTGAAGAATTATTTGGTGAAGCCGCAACATAAGCAACATTACCGTTATCTGGGTCGTATGTTATATCAACAGTACCACCAATATTTAACCCACTACTGCTAATAACCCACGTTGCACCTGCATCACTGCTTCTCCACACTCCTGACGTATCCGTGCCAATCAACAGATTTCGAGGATTTGTAGGTGATACTGCAAATGCCCAAACCATTTGTCCTGCCTCTCCACCCTTTCTTGCTATTGCAACCTCCTCTTGACACGCCATATTCAGCTGTCTCCACCAAGGAGCATATTGTGTTGAAGTAATATCGTCAAGAGAGCATACTGTTATTGGAGCACTATGAGGCTTAACAACACCAAGGTCACTCCACAAAAACACTTTAAGAATAAAACCATTGACATTACTTGGCATCATCATACTAACATTTGCTGGCGTTGTTGCACCTGTTGTGGTTGTAAATGTCTTATTTGTAATACCTTTTAGAATATTATTTGGGCCATATAATGCCATAGCAACTATGTAAGTTTCGCTTGAAACTCCATCATTTTTAATATTAACGGTGGATGTGATATTTACTGATGGTTTTAGTATAGCTTGACTAAAGCTATAACTTTGCACCGATAAATTGCTCGTAGCATTTACGCCTACAAAAAGCATAGATGTAAATACTATAACCACACCCAGTAAAGACCTAAACCCTTTCATAGCTACACCTTCTTAAATATATATATAGCCTTAGGATCACCATACTTCGTTTGGATAAGGACTTTCGAGCAATCATTACCCGAACGCTTATACTCGACCATATCGCTTACTGATCCAGTGCTAATTTTAACCTTGCCACCAGACATTTCACAAAGAATAATTTTGAATTTTTCTGCCTGATACGTTTCCAAATCTTGATCTGTAACGTGATTAATATCGGTTGCAACCCTAATATATCCATCACTCTTAGAATAAACGCTACCGTAAATAAATCTATAAAGTGCTATGAAGTCAGACGAAGATGGATTTGACGAAAGCTTGTATGAATCTGTAGCGGTACTATAAACTAAGCTAACTAAGGAAATCTGCTTTTTGGCATCTAATCCATAGCGTATTGCGTCCCCTGGCAGTATATCTGAAAGCAGACTCGCAGTTGCTAACGATGTAACCGCTTGAATTTCCTTACCCTCCGCATTTCCATACAACTTATATACCGTTTCACCATCTTCATTTATAACTTGAGTAACCTTTTCAACTATTGTGATAGGTGAATCGCCATCTATCGGTGCTACACCAATATTATTCGCTATAACGACATTTACGGTAGGCGAATCAACTTTTGAGGAATATGCCGAAACAGTATAAGGCGTATCGCTTATAAAGTTTCTTGATGTAGGAATTGAAAAACTTGTAACATCATTAATATCTGTAGGGATATTCATAATTATTGTACTTGGCGTCATACAAAATTTAGCAGCGAATGTTAGTGAGCTACCCTTATATTTAAGACCACTACCACTATATTGCATCCTAAGTGAGTCCTCTGTTTCATAACCGTTATTAAAAACTACAGTATCAATTTTGTAAATTTCACCTTTACTATTTAGGTCATACGAAATAACTTGTGGTTTAATATCAGTGGAATTAAGAGTATCGCTTAAGCTCATGAGTATCTTATCGCCTTTTAGACCAGTTTTACCATCTATTTTCATTCTCTCGGTACCTTTACAATAGATAAATTCACCATCTGAACCAAATAACTTAAACTCAATTCTGTTTTCAAGGCTATTTTTTGTTGGCTGTGCTTTTACCAAATATGCGTAGCTAATATAATCCAAGCCAGTTTTGTCCAAAGATGCTATATTCCCATCAATATCTAAACGAAAAATTCCTTCATCACCTATTTTAGGCATTCCATAAGAATCATAAAAGCCCTTTGAAATGCCATATTCGTTTCCTTTTATGGCCACTTTTTCGTCTCGAAAGGTTGTACCTGTCTTAGTTTCCTCAATAATGCCTTCAACCTTGTTTTTGATAACAGTTACGTCATAAAAGTTGCCATTAACATCCTCACCTTTTAGGTAGGACAAGACATCACCTTCCACTATTTCTGTTATCCTAATCTGTTTACCAACAGTATTTTTAAGTATGTATTTGTTAGCCTTATCATTTGGATCTAAAACAAGCTTGTTTGCAGAGCCATATTTATCGTAAACGGTGTTTTCAGTTTCATTTATACTCTGAACAACACAATTTGCATATTCTAAAAGCTTAATGACATCATACTTCCCATCATTATTATTATCAATAAGAGTAACCCAGCCTGTGGATGGAAATAATATACTATTGCTATAATTCAATTTTGCCTTACCATTATAAATAACATCTACAACATTTGATATTTCTGCTTTTTGTTTTATTCCCGCTTCATCAGCATAGGTATATATTCTGTTCACAAAAGATTCAATATCTGTTGATTTTATTAAAATTGTTTCATTGACATTGTTACTTATCTCGGCATATAGTAAAATTCTATCATCCGTGCTATTTTCTTCATTAAAGTAATAATTAATTTTATATCCAAGCAAATCTTGAGCCACAGTTTTACCAGTTTGATAGATAGCTCCATCAATAATCACTTCGTCGTCACTTAAGCTACTTGGGCCAGTTAGCTTGGTTATTGATGTTGCAGTAAGCTTGCCACTTGATTTGTAAACATGAAGTTTTTCACTCATAATTGTTTTATTTTCATTAACTATATATCTATTTGAATTTTCGCTAAATCCTGTTTGTATCACAAGTTCAACCTCGAGTGCATTGTAAAGCATTGTTACAACATCACCAAGATTTACAGAGAGACCACCCCTCACTATAACATTCTTCAAAATACCTTTTTCGGCAGCTACAGACAAATAACCATATGGATATCCACCTTTTTGTTGTGCGTAAATATCATATCCTAATGTTGATAATATGAATTTTGTCGCTTGCTCGTATGTAACAGTTTCTTCTGGCATGAATGTACCATCTGCAAACCCTTTAATTATTCCTAAGCTACTTGCCACTGCAATGCTTTGTGAAGCCCAATAGTCAATTTTTACATCCGAGAATGGAAGTTTGTTCTTAGTGTCTTTGACGTTATCATACATTCCAAGTAGTTTTGTTATGTAAACAGTAAGTTCCGCCCTTGTTACCATGCTACTTGGGTTATATGTGGCTTCATCAAAGCCATCAATAATACTAAGGGCAGATAAAATTTTAGCTTCCCTAACATTGCTCACATTAACTGTTTGTTTATCCTCCAAAGCAAATATAAAACTCTGAGTAAAAAGCATAACTACTATTGAAAGTGAAAGTATCATATTAAATTTATTACCAATCATAAACTATTCCCTCCAAGCAATTCAAACACTATTTTTGCCGCTTGTGCACGGGTTGCACCTTCATTAGGAGCAAATCTCCCACTCCCTACACCGCCAACAATCCCTGCCTGTTGCATTACCGAAATCGATTGAGATGCATAATCTGCAATTTCACTCTTGTCTGCAAAAAGCATTTCCGGAAATTTATTTGGAAGCTTTATATCTTTGATAGTAGCGATTCTATACGCTAATACAGTCATTTCTTGCCTCGTGATATTTTTGCCTAAGCCAAAATTACCGTCAGAATCTCCTTTTACTAAACCGATTTTGCTTGCGCTCGCTATATACTTATAGCTCCAATGATTATTATCTGCGTCTTTAAAACTTGCAGTTGCAGTATCATCAACAACACCAAACGCACTTACTAATATCTTAGTAAATTCGTCCCTTGTTATCTCGTCATCTGGTTTAAAAAGACCATTTTCTTTACCATTTAAAATACCCTTATATGCTAACCATCTAATACTCTCCACAGCCCAAGGCACCGTACTAAGGTCTTGAAACTGCCCATCATTTTGCTTTATCTGTTGATCTACTAGTGGTACCGCAGCAGCAATTGATGATGTTGATCCGCCACTAGAACCACTATTACCTCTTATATTGCCACTATCTACTTTTGTTTGATTTGCCTTACTTAATTGCACAGCATCATTGAAAGCATTTGCAATTTCCTCTCTACTTTCAAATATCTTTCCAACGAGCTGTTTGTCTACATCTGGTTTTTCATTTAGCTTGTTATACTCTGTAAAATCAAGCATCAAAATATCATTATGTCCACTTAAAATTCCATAAACATCACCCCAACCATTAGCCCTTTCCAAGGCAGTTGCGATGACCATATCTTCGAAGGTATTTTTATAAACCTGCGGGTCAAATATATTCTTAGCGAGTATACGCTGATGCACCCTACTTATCGATTGAGTATCCATAGTTATAGAAAACCTATTGTAGATATTTATATTACCTATTCCTAAAATACCTCGGTCTTGTTCAAGCATAGCCTTGTACCCAGCATCGTCAACCACTGCATTTAATTCCTGCACAATAACAGCGGAATTAAAGTAATCAACTATAGAACCTATATTGTCAAAATTATTATGCTGACCAATAGCAAATGCAACAAGGTTTTTCCCCTGTTCTGATATGGCATTATACTTTGTTAATTCAAGCCCAAGCATCTGTGCGTTATCTTCGAGAATTCCTCTCATCTGAGCTGTATCAGTTGTAGCGCTGATTTTTGCAACAAGCTTAATAATGTCAAGTGGACTAAAATAAATAAAGCTTTTAGTTTGAGGTGTATCCAGAGCATACCAAGATACCTTGACCAAATACGATCCACTATCCCCATCCATACCATAACTAAACTTATAATTACCGTCTGCATCTGTTTCTGTCTGTTCCAAACAGTTTAATATGTCTAATGCAAGTAGAGGGTTTGAATAGTCTATACTTTCAATACTTTTACCAGGTTTTAATACTTCAATTGAAACAAGTTGGTGCGCCCCTGCTTGAGGTAGCTGACCATTAATTGTTGTAACTCCATCTTTAATCTCTATACTATCAATGGGAGCGGCAAAAGCTTGCAGAAATAGTATTGTAATTAATGCACACCCAAATATAATCCCTAATATGAACTTTTTCATAATACCACCCCTTGAGATAATTTTTTAAGTAGCTTTTCTAAAATTACCAAAGCTTCAGCGCGTGTAGCAGCCTTTTTAGGAACAAATGCTCCGTTGCCATCTAAGCTTATTATTCCGTTTTCCAAACAAACTGTTGCTGCACCCTTTGCCCAATCAGAAATTTCGTTAAATTTATAGGTTTCATTATCATTTTTTATATTTATATTCTTTTGCTTTAACAACCTGCTTATTATGGTAACAATCTGCTCATGTGTAACATCATCATTAGGTAGAAACATACCCAAATCAGCACCAGCAACATATCCGTTTTTCACTGCTGTTTCAATAGATTTGTAATACCAATCTTGCGGATACACATCTGCAAAGGTAGGAATAGAATTATCTGTTTTTTCTGGCTTTAGCACTCTTAAGAACATTTCAATAAATTCGGCTCTTGTTACTTCCTTATCTGGTTTAAAGCCTCCATCATCAAATCCCTTCACAATACCTGCCTTTGACATATTTTCAATACTTTGCTTTGCCCAATGGTTTTCAATGTCATTAAACATAGTTTTTGTTCTGTCAAAGTATTTATCATAATCATAAACCCAAGTTCCTAAAGAAGTCGAGATATACACTTGTGGCAAGTTAGGATGAAATGCCACTTTCCATATATCTTTAGAGCCTTCAATACCATCAATAACCTTCCAAGTTTGACCTCCATCATATGTTTCAAAAAGGCCAGCTGTTGGAACATATCCTTGATTATCAGTTCCCCCTGCAACAAGGTGATTCTGGTTTTTAGGGTCTTGCGCTATATCATAAATTGGTATTATGCCACTAACAGTTTTCACCAATCCATTCGCATCAGTAAGTCTTACTACATTTTCACCATCAGCACGAAAAACACCAGAAGCGAAAGAGCCAATCCACAATCGATCTTCGATAAATATATCTGGTGTAATGTTTTGAATTCCATTAACTTTAATATTAACTACTTGCCAATCTTTTGCACGGTTTAGTGATTTATATATAACATCTCCGCTACGAGCCCAAACAACATCTCCGTTAAATGGCGATACTGCTGCAATATTATAAGGTAGCTTATTCCACGTTTTACCACCATCAATACTCATATAACGTCCTGCATAGATTACAGAGCTGTCCTGTGGGTGGTATTTAATAATCAATGGGCTTCCTTCAGTATCAGGAATTTTAGTAAAGTTTAACCCTCCATCAATACTTTCTGCAAGAGTCTTATTTGCACCCCAATCTCCAATACTTATAAATAGATGATTTGGGTTAGTAGGATCTCTGTCTATCGCTCCAACTGTTTTCTGCCCTTTATATCTTGGATCATACCTATCTTCCATTAGATATTCAAACATCGGGTATTTTTCACTACCACCATAATCCACTGAACGAACGAGTCCGCGGTCAATAAATGAGATAACTATATTTTTATCATTGCTTTTATCAAACAGAAAATTACTTGCACGAAATCCAGAAAACCCACTACACGAAGGATATAAATTTTCTCCACCGTCGGTAGACTTAAATACATCCGTATCAAGCGGCGTCCATAAAATATTTGGATCAGTAGGGTGAACAGCAAAAGGCTCTGCAAACCATCCTGTGTTATCTTTAATAAATGCTAGCTGACTATGTACTTGTGGTTTATTCCATGTTATTCCGTAATCGGTACTGTATCTTAAGCTATATTGTGTATTGTTTATTGAAATGTAAAGTCTTGCCTTGCCATTTTCATCTTGCGCTCCGAACAACAGTTTAGCAAATGAATTTGATGTTCCCATTCCGCTATGAGATACATTTAGATCCTCCCAAGTAGAACCGCTGTCTTTGCTTGAGAAAACTTTATTATCACAAATCACAAACCAATTACTGCTATTGGATGGGTTAACAGCTATGCTCATAATCTTTTGAGATGGTAAGCCCTCATTCTTTGTAATCCATTTGTCTCCGCCATCCTCACTTACCATTAAGCCACTTTTTTCACAAGCCGCAATAAGCCTTGGGCTGTCATCATTAAGATTTAAATCGAATATTATTTCTCCAGTAATGCCTTTGTTTTCCCAAGTTTCCCCACTATCCGAGGACTTGTACACACCTTTATCATGAGTACCTACATAAATTGTGCGTTTACCTGCTCTATCAAGACTTCCAAACTTAATTAGTTTGTTTGTAGCTTTTCTATAATATGATGCCTCTAAAACCTGTCTCCATGTTTGCCCTCCATCAGTACTTTTCCAAACACCCGAAAAAGGTGATTTGGGGTTAGAAGATGAATTAGGATTTGCCAAAACATATGCAATATTTTCATCGTCTGGATCAAAGGCAATATCAGCTGTGCCCATTAGTCCAAACCCTGTGTTACTACTTCTCCAAGTATGTCCACCATCAGAGCTTTTATATATTCCTGCTGTATCGGTTCCCAAAAGCAACATTTGAGGGTTCGATTTTGAAACCCCCATAGCCCAAACCATTTGAGCAGCCTCCCCACCCTTTTTTCTTTCAGCTACCTGCTCTGGAGAAGTAAGATGAAGGTTTACCATCCATGGTGCATATCTGGTTGTTGTATAATCATCTATATTAATGCTTTTATCAATTTCAACCTTAGCAGACTGCTCCTGTACCTTTGCCTTTTGAACTGGAGCAGGCGTGGGCGTTGGCAAATTTGTATTAGGTGTCGGACTTGGTGATGGTACGGGTGTGTTTGTAGGGGTAGGTGTTGGCTGTGGTTTTTTCGATGTGTCTAAAACAAGTGTTGGCGATAAATCTGCATTACCGCTTTGCTTACTTGTAAGCACTATTGTTTTACCACTTCCGCTTGTATCTACTACTGCAAAACTAACAGGTCTTTTCCCTAGTCTTGCATCCATAACATATTCCGAAACATCAAAACTTAACAGCTCGCCCTTTTTAAGTTTACCACTTGCTATTTCTTTTATAAGCCTTGGCATATTTGCCCCGTTAATTTTACCTTCTGCCCAAGAGGAATCATCTACTGAAAAAATTTTAACATTAGCTTCTGTAGTACCCTCAGGATATATAGTATTACACGCTATCCTCAACTCAATCCTATAATCTCCCGGCTTAATGATAAAAGTCTCAAACTTTAAAAAAGCATACTGGTTACCACCTTGCATAGCTCTTACAAGCATATGCCCTAATGCACCATAATTCTCGGTTGGCTTTGATTCATCTGTATATGAATCACCTAACACCTGTAACTCTCTTGTTGCAGCAACAACCCCAATTGAAGTAACATCACCTATAAATAGCACAAACGCAAGCATAAAACATATAATTATTTTATTCAAAGAAAACACCTCCAGCGGTTAATCTTTTATCCCTTTACAGCGCCACTTGTCAAACCAGATATAAAATATCTATTTAGAAACATATATACTAACAGCATTGGAATTATTGAAATCATAGTTCCTGCAAGCATCAAATTCCACGAGCTTGCCGCTTCGCCTGAACCCTTAAGTGCAACTATGCCAACAACGAGTGGTGCTTGTTTTGGATTTGAAATAGTAAACACCATTGGCAATAGATAATCATTCCAAGCATCTTTAAATGTAATTAACCCTACCGTAGCTATTACTGGCTTAAGTAGTGGAAATATTATATTGAAAAATATTTGTGTAAAACTACATCCGTCAATTTTAGCCGCCTCATCAATAGTATAAGGCAAAGTCACTACGAAATTTTTCACAAGATACATATTGAAAATATTTACACCAAATACCTTTATAATTATAATTCCCCAAAGCGATGTATTAATGTGCAAAGCTTTGGCAACATCAAAGAGCGGATAAAGTGTTATGCTTCCCATACATACAAACATTGTAGCCGTAAAAATAGCAAATATAAATTTTAGAATAGGAAAGTTTGCCCTAGCAAATGCATACCCACCCATTGATGATGTTATGATTGTACCTATAACAATGAAAAATGTCATGTAAACACTATTCCATGTATATTGCTGAAAATTCGCAAGCACCCATGCCTGCTTATAATTATCAAGAGTAAATACCTTTGGAAATATATTGGCACTTGACCCCATAATTTCCTGATTACTTTTAAAGGATGCCAAAAGAGTATATAGTAGTGGAAAAATAGTAAATGCCGCTATAACAATTAGCAAACCATATATTAAAACATTTGAAACAATTCTTTTGCTCATTTAATTTTTCGCCTCCTAATCTATCGTATTATATTTTTTTGTTTGCCTTAGATATACAATAGTAATTAGACCTAATATTATCGAAGTTACTAGCCCTAATGCACATGAATAGCCAATCTGCGGTATGGTGTTCATATCTCCATAGCTGAAGAATTTTTTGAATATGTAGGTCATAACAACTTCTGTTCCACCTGCAGGCTGACCGTTTGTAAGTACAAGAACAAGATCCGTTGTCTTTATGCTACCTATTATACCCATCATAACTATAACCTGCATTATTGGTGCTAGCATTGGTATTGTAATTTTTTTAAACTGTGTAAACTTATCCGCCCCATCGATCTCTGCACATTCGTATAATTCTTTTGGAATATTCATTAAACCAGCTAGAAAGAAAAGCATGTTAATACCAAAGTTTTGCCATATTGAAGCAATAGCCAAAACTGCCATCGCAGTCCATTTCTCTCCGAACCAGTTTATTGGCAATTTCATAACATTTGAAGCTATTAGCATATTATTAACTATTCCCTCAAATGTCGCAAACATAAAATAATATATAACACCCATAATTGCTACACTAATGATATTAGGCATAAAAAACACTGTCCTAAAAAAAGAACGACCCTTTATATTCGAATTAAGAATTATAGCCAAAGCTAAAGCCAGTGGCAACTCTATAGCAAGCTTACCAAAACCTAATATCAATGTATTTATAACACTATACCAATAATTTATATCATTTGTAAAAACATTAATAATATTATTAAAACCCGTAAATTTCTCTATAACACCATCATAATTATACCACGCATAGCGTGTAACCCATATTATAGGATATAGACTAAAAACAAGAAATCCTACAATTTGTGGTAGTATAAAAAGCATTGCCTGCATAAGTTCTTTCTTCTTAGAACGTGTCATTTTCGTCTTATTTTTCATTCCATTTATTTGCTTAGTAGCAGTTAAATCCAAGAACATCACCCTCCATATAGGCTTGTAGTCGGCTTGCACCGACTACACCACCGCATATATAATTTTCTATTTTATAGTTTTATCTGCATTTGGACCTGCATATTTAGAAAGATCAACTTTCCCATCAGCTATTGCTTGAGCAAGCCCAGCATTATATCTTTTAGTCAAATCATTTAGCCCTTCTTCAACAGTAACCTTTCCAGCCCATATTTTCATATAAACATTGCTTGAAGACTCTCCTTCAATCGCAACTGATGGATTAGGCAATGGGGAAAAGCTTCTATCAAGCATGGATGCAAAGTCTTTCCAACCTTTTTTGTCTGTTTGTTTTTTAGCCATATCTACTATTCTGCTGTCATATGGAATGTTTTTGCCTTCCTCATATAACTTCACAAGAAATTCATCACTATTAAACCACTCAAATACATCAGCAATCTTAGTAAGGTCTTTACTCTTCGCTGAAGCTGAGACCTCTACAAAGCTTTGGCTTGTTGAAGTCTGTTTGTATTTATGCGATGCATCAAGAACAGGAACAGGTGCAACTCCCCAATCTTGCTTTGCAACAAATTGGTCATTCAAAACACCTACATCCCATGAAGCACCAAACATCATAGCAACTCTACCTTCCGCAAACTGTGCACGAGCTGGGTCATTATCAAGTCCTTCAGCACCCGGCAGATAGCTCTGATCCTTCTTTATCTGCAACATCCACTCAAAAACAGGTGAAATAATTGAATAATTATACTGTGCTGTAGGCCTATCAAAAATAGATCCATCGTATGAGGCACTGTACGGCATTATAAGATCCCAGTCAAAGTAACCGCCCCATTTTAATGGCAACGCTATTCCATATACCCTGTCCTCTACATTTGTTAATTTTTTTGCGTACTCACTAAGCTCTTTCCATGTTTGCGGTGGCTTCGCTGCACCTTGAGCGTCCACATATCCAGCTTTTTTCAGTAACTCCTTGTTATATAACAGTCCAATTGTTGTAACACCAAATGGCACCGCATAGGTTTTTCCGTCAATAAAATAATCCATTGGGGTAAGCTTACCTTCGTACCTTTTCAGAAAATCCGCACTTACTGGCAAATCCTCAATAGCCATTATATTACCCTTTTGTACATACGATATCCTGCTACCCTGTACATTAAACATATCAGGCGCTTGCCCACTTGAAATAGCCATATCTATAATCTTTTTATAATCATTACCATGTACTGTATACTCAATTTTAATACCTTTTTGCTTTCCAGTCGTTTCATTATAGTCATCAACCATTTTTGTAACTAAATCCTTTGTACCGCCATTATTTGTCCATACCTTTACTACCTCTAATTTCGAGGCATTAGAACTAGCAGGTTTATTGAAAGAGCATCCAGCAAAAATGCTAATTACTAATAGAACTGATAAAGCGACTAACCATGAACTTTTTTTCAAAGAAATCAACCCCCATATAATTTATTATAGCTTAATTATAAAGCACCAAAAGATAATTTGTAAGTATAAACATTTGTCTGCTTTCCACGTTACATTTGCTATATTTCAGATAAAAGCGTTGATAAACCGTAAACTCTTTTTAATGTTTTAAAATTAATTTAAGTGCAAAGTGTTTGATTTTTTTGCCAAACACCTTGCACTTATGTCAATAAACATTTTAAAAGTATAATGGCGACGTCAAATTATCACAACTATATTTTTTTGATTTTTCGGTTTATTCATATATATCAAATAATTTAAGTTTTTTCAAAGCTTCAATTACTTCATTCATGTTTTTCATATTGAATTTTTTTAATATTTTATTTACCTGTGTTCTTACAGTTACAACTTCAACCGACCTTTGCTTTGCAATCTGCCCATTTGTATTACCATGATATATAGCTTTTATAACATCAAATTCCGAGGTTGTAAGCTTAGATATTGTGTTTAAAGTATAAATCATACTACCTTGCTCATTTCTCATGCGAGAAAATTCATTCATTAGCTTTTTTGCAATGTCCGGTCTCAAAGCCAAACTATCATTATGTACACTACGCATTGAATTAAGGATATCAGCTACTGAGCTATTTTTAGTTATAAAATCAACTGCCCCTGCCGCATACGCTCTAAATAACATTTCATCATCTTCATGGATGGTCAAAACAATTATCTTAATATCAGGACAGACTTCTTTTATCTTCTTAATTGCGTCGATTCCAGCATATTCTGCCTCCATTTGAATATCCATTAGTATTATATCAGGTAATAATTTTATAGCTAATTCGTATGCCTTTTCACCGCTAGATGCCGTACCAATTATCTGCATGTCATTCTCACGTTTAATTATCATTTCATAGTAATTTCTAATATCGCTCATATCATCTGCTATTATGATTTTAATTTTCTCCATTTATAACATCTCCTTCATCTGATCTTGGTAGTAAAATCTGAAAAGTTGTGTATTGACCCTCAATGCTGTCAACCGCAATAAATCCTAAATGAGCTTTAATAACTCTATAGGCATAAGACAAACCTACACCCCAGTTGTTTTGCCTTGACTTTGTAGTATAAAATGACTTGAAAACATTCTTCATGTCCTCTTTTTTTATTCCTACACCATTGTCAGAGATTTTTATTATCGCCCATTCATGTTCAGCACTAACTTCAATTGTTATTACGCCCTTTTCAACATTTGAACTAATAATTGCCTCAACTGCATTTTGAATTAGATTACACAAAACTTCCGTTATGTGGTAAATATCTAAAACACTTTCGACATCACGATTTATGTATTTTTTTTGTATGGTAATACGATTTTCAATATTGACTTTTCTCAAAGCTTGTTCAACTACATTAACTACCTTACATCGCTCGGCTACAAGCATAATTTCCTTAAAGGTATTTATCATCCAAGTCATGCTATTGAATGATGTATCAGCAATTACCTCTATCCTTTCTAACGCTTCCCTGCCACGTGGGCCACCATAGTCATCTTTTACCTGCTCTGCTAGAATTTTAACAGAAAAAATTGTGTTTTTAAATGAATGAAATATGCTTCTCAAATTTTTATTCAATTTCCTCATGTTTCTGTTTATCATAATTTCCTGAAAAAGGTCAACCGAATCCAACCCTTTATACTTTGTAATTATTACAAGCATTAATTCAACTATGATAATCATTACTATTGGCATAATATCATAATAATAGAAAGGTATTTCAATATTGTCAGGGAAGCTTATTATATTTGAAGAAAAGTCAGACAATGAAACATGTTTAAAAGGACCTGCTATAAACATAATAAGGCATAATATGTTAAGTGACAATAAGCAAGCCGCTAATGAAATAATCTGTTTTTTCTTAATGCCTAACTCTGTAACACAATAGAACTTGTACATTAAATATACTGGGTAAAATAAATACACCAGTATCCATAGGTTATTAAATAAATCCATTGCCCTTATTATATTTACTAAATATTCTGGTGATGTATTTGCCATTATGTAAAAATCAAAGCTTGTAATCGGGTCGTAAAACCATAAATAAAACAAGGGAAGTATTCCAATTAGTAAAATTCCCACTATCTTTTTAACTGATATTTTTCTCGAAAAAGCCATCGTAAACTGATATGTAAACAGATTGACTGAAAACAAAAACATCGCAATGCTTGCATTCATTAACCTTACAATATCATAGAATGCTAAATTTAAGTTGCTCATATACAGAAATATTTTGTAATCTAAAAGGAAATATACACTAGTTGGATTTCTATAATTACCAAGCTTCGAAACATATAAAATAGATGCGAATAGTGCTATATCAAGACTTATGACCATAAGTATAAAAAACCATGTATGCCTACATGCATAGTTTTTTATTAATATAATTATAGTAAACAGAGACAATGCAAGCATTGTGTATATCATTAATTTCCACCCCTACTTTTACATTTTACAAGGCTGTTAATAATATTATATCGCAAAATTCGACATTTGTAAATTGTAGCTTTTGGGATAAATACCAAATATAATGTATACGGCATTAACGATATATACATTTTATGTTTCGATTAAAACTGTATATATTGATTTACAAATTCTACTCTTACTTAAACTCTTTTAGGTCATAAAGCAATAGTGCCTATTTAATTTATAGGCACTATTACATAAAATGATGTTATATACAAATAACTATATTAATAAAAGGAAATGAAAAATCTACAAGTGCTATAATTACAAAGAGCTAAATTATAGGTATAAAAGAAAGTAAAATTTTAAAACATTCCATAATTCTCCATTTTTGTTTATTTCACAGGCATACCTAATAATAAATTACCTGTAATATTTCTAACTTCATAATATAAACCATTTTTATCGTTCTTCCACTCGCCTTCAAAGTCTTGACCAACAATATACGGATAATCTGCATTAGAAAGAATTTCGATATTTCCCTCACAATATTTTTCAGAAAATATCCTTACCGTTGCGTTTTGAAGTCCCTTAAGTTCTATTCTTCTTCTAATTTGATAGCTTACTGGTGCAATCTCTCTGCAAGAAATAATTCCAGCTTGCTGTTCAACAAACACTCTACATTCCTTATGCTCAGCACGAGGGAAGTTATATGTTGAAAACCCATCCTTTAGTTTTGTTTCATAACCCAAAAGGATTGGTGCACCAAGCGGGAATTTAAATTTTGTCATTACTGTTGTATTTGGTGAATATGTTGAAAACATAAAGGCATTATCGCTTCTATTTATCATGACAACAGGATTTTTTATACATGGATTTTCCTTATCAAACGCTATAAAATATCCTATTTTAGCAAGTGCATGGCGCATTAATATCTCACCATTAAAATATTCATTTGCATTATCAGGCATAAGAAGTGTTTGACCTTTTTTATAAATATTAGAGCTTGTTCCCCTAAGCCATGCAAAATTTTCACCATACGTTCCTACAACCCTATCATTTGCAAAGGCTAAAGCCTTTACAATTATATTTTCATCTTTTAAAATTGTATTTATGCCACCTGCACACAATAAATCTCTGTGATTAATCTTATCTGCATAGCCATATTCTTTAAATTCATCTAATTCCATTCCTAATTCTAGCTTACATTCACCAGAAATTGGCTCTATTAGGCTTACATTTATCAAATTCAAGAATTCATCACTTGCTCTATCCACGCTACCGTAAAACATAACTTTCCCACCATTGGTTATGAATTCAAAAAGTCTCGTTTCATATTCAGAACCCTTTATCGGTACAGTTGATACAAGAACACTTGCATCATAAAGACTATTATTTTTATTATAGCTCTTAATAAAATTATCATTAGAAACAACACTGCTTATTGGGAAACTGTTATTAATGGCACCTCGTATAAACCAATCACCAAAAAACATTTCGTTAATTGTTTTTTCGTCCTTATTTGCGTGATATTCATTAAATGGGTAAACCCAAACCACAGGTGAAGGGCTATCAGGCGCATCCTTAAGTGCTTTTAATATATGTGGCAATGGTTCATTAACGCATGAATCTGGCAAATCTCCATAAGAATTATCTACAGTCAAAACATTAAAATGTGTTGGTTTCTTCATAACACCATTTCCATCTATTCTCGCTGTTGCCATAGGCAAATAAATATCGTGCGGCTGTCCTTCATATCTGTCATACCAAGGACTATTTACCCACCATGGATCATGGATATAGTATCTAAATAAATATTCATCATTTGGCAGTTCTGCAATTCTGGACATATTACCCATAATCTCAAGCCCAAAATCACAATCAATTGATGCCCAAGGTGAATTTGGAGGTGGCAGAATATTAAATCCTCCATCATAAATATCTTTAAGTGGTACTCCGTCGGTTGCAAGGTCTATACCTGTTGAGAAATTAGTACCTCTTGTTTGAAGTGGAATATTTGGACATTCTTTTCTGAATAATCTCCAAAAGTCCAAAATATTATTTCTTACTTGATCAAATTTGTCTACATTAAATTTCTCTCCATCAAAGATTGCTCCTGTCGTTCCCCATGTTTCTGTACCAAATCCAAAACCATTTGATAGCCATAAATAATCAAACCCCATATCTGTTAAGAAAATTTGGCTTTGTCTACCTAAAAATGTTCCAAAAGGAGTACTCTCAGGAATTCCATCTTTGAAACCAGCATAACTAACGCTATCTGCATTTAAAGTGCCATAACAACACACCATACTGCCTACGCCCATAGACTCACCAATACAAACCTCATTATGCCTGTTATACTTAAAATCTGATTTTGCAAATTCAGGTCCGGGGTCAAATGTTTCGCCTACTCTAATTATTTTGTCCCCTAAAATTTCTTTACCTACTTTTTTCACTGTACTAATTATTTTTTTAAGCACACCATAAGTAATAACAGGTGGATTTTCAATATATAAATAATTCCTTACATGTAATCCTAAACCCTCTGGGTCAGAGGTTTTATCCCAGCCTTGCCTTGGATTTGCACCACCAATATATCTACACCATTCTATTTCTTCTTCCATATCACCTTTATATTCTAAAATTTCCGAGCCATCTGCTGTCCAAAACATAACTGACACAACATCTGCATTTTTCACAAGTGGTTTCCATTGCTCAAATATTTTTTTACATACCTCTGCTATATATTCATCATCAACTTTTTTGAATGGTTTCAAGCTCATTTCAAGTGTTATATTCTTAAACATTTTTAACCCTCCTAATATCCCATATATGGTATCCAAGATACAAATTCATTTGCAATTATTCTATGCCCAAGTTCAGATGCATGATTAACACCTGCTAATAAATCTTCAATGTTTCCAGTATATTTTAGATACTTTTCCCACGCTTTCATTACTTGTACCACGCCAACTTCTTTTTCGTTGCCTATTTCTATTATCATTTTTTCTAATTTTCGAAGTTCTTCTAATTTATCGACTTCATATGCACTTGGAACATCTAATGTAGGTGTAAAAAGTAGCACAGGTATATTTTCTTTTTTCGCTGTACCAACCATACTCTCCCACGACTTCTTCACTTCCGCTATATCAACAAACCTATCATTTAGTGCATAGTCAATTGTAATTAAATCAGGCTTGTGACAAAGTACATCCCTTTCAAATCGCTCCGCACCCGTTAATGAACATTCCCCACCGATGCCTGTTACAATTACATTAGTAGCAGCAAATGGAAACCTATGCTTTAATAATTTATGAAATTGATTAGGGTAAGCACAAAATGGATCGACAGTATGCCCTGTTGTATAGCCTCTTGTTTGGCTATGCCCATGAACAACTATATTTATAAGCCTGTTATCTGGAAATGCCTTATCAAGTTCTTTGGTTAGTTCATAAAGATAAGTTCTTTTATCAATCATAATTACACCCCTTATAATTTTACTATTACTGTTTCTATGCCTAACACTTCACCAATTTTAGCAAGCGTTTTTGCGTGATGCCCTATACCTAGTGCATAGTGATGTGTTGGGCCTTCCATAACCCATGCCTTTATAAACTCTTTTGTTGTTGGCTCGAAAAATCCTCTTGTGTTGGTGTTTCCAGTTGGAGGAATTGCCCCCTTTTGCGACATTCCCTCACCAATTACAAACTTGAATTTCCCATCTACAGTTTGCGTAATACCAAGCATTGTTATAGGGCCTTCTTTAAGTTTAAACTCTACCGAGGCACCTCTGCCAGGTTTACCGTGATATTTTGTTAAGCTTCTAAGTATTGGCTTTCCATCAGCAATTCTAAGATGATGAGGGCCATCATGTCCTACTAAAATAAAATCTTCTTTGAAATCAAATGGGTGAAATTCTGCAAAACTGCCACCAATATCAAGTCTATCCATAATTAGCATTGCAATACAAGTTTTTATATCAAATTCGCCACACATTGGAACTCCCTGTGCATTTAAAATTGAATTACCAACTATAAATGAAGATGCAACCTCTCTTTGAACTGTGTTATCTAGTCCCTCGTAATAATAAGCAAGACCTGTTAGTTTATATTTTTCAACCAACTTATCAAGTGCAACAGCGGATTTCGCCGCTTGTCTTAAATCCTCTTGTGTTAATTTTGTTGTAACAGGGTCAGAAACTGGGTTTGGCATATCGAATTCAGATTCAATCAAACTTATTTTATCACAAATTTCTTCATTTGTAATTGTATTATATACTTCTACTACATCATCAATTTCAAGTAATGGAACGTGAAGTCCAAAGGTATTTGAAATTGCGGTTGGGTCTGCGTGCATATCATACATTGCTTCTAAAACATGACCCATAAGTCCCATTCTTGCACACTTTAAACTATGCAAAACCTTTGCAATGTCACACCATTGCCCTACGTCTTTTTTAGCGTCTTCATCATCATAAAGTGTTCCAATTATAACATCATTTATCTTTTTGCCCATGCGTATTGCTACTCCTGTAAACTCTGGAACAGAACAGATATTATCATTTTCAAGCTGCATAAATGTACATGCTTTATCATAATTCATGGCAGCAAGAGGTTGCAAAGCAATTAGCACCATAGGAACATTTAGTGTTCTAATAATCGGAGCAAAAACTGATGAAGTTGCATATGTCACCATATTGCAAAATAGCACATCTAAGTTAGCCGCCTGCATTTTCGGAACAATATCATACGCTTTTATGCTTGAATCTATCATACCAAAATCAATTACTTCAACCTCATTTTCCTCTACCATATCTTTAAAATCATTGTGATATCCCATTATATTGTCTAGCAAGCCTTCAAACTGATGCCAATATGTATCGTGTGCCACCGCAAAAATACCAATCCTTGCAGTTCTCTTTTTTAATCTTGTTATCATTTTTATTACTCCTTTGTTTAATTGTTTATTATGTATTGATTATATCAGCAACATATAATATAATCTATGATATAATTAAAGATAAACTTGTCTAAAATAAAGATTTTTAGGAGCCTAATATGGATAAAGATTTATTATTTGAGCAGATACACCCGTTTGTAAGATATGTCAGATTTTTAGAATTAAATAAAGATGTTAATTACCCACCATTTACACCATATGATTGCCGATTATTTTACACTTATAAGGGAAATGGGGCGATTTATGTTGAAGATAAAAAATACGAAATGCCAAAGGGAAGCATTATATTTTTACCGTCTGCTGTGCCTTATCACTTAATTTCTCCAAATGATAATTCTGTTATTTATATAGCATTAAATTTTGATTTAACATATGATTATTTTGAAATTAATTACCCCATACCACCAGATAAAAAAGAAAATTTCAACAATGAGAATGTATTAGAAAATGTTAATTTTATTGATTTACCTCTTTTTAATGAACCCATTTATTTGAACAATATACAGGCAGTTGAAAATGACTTATTAGATATTGAAAACGAATTCAGACATATAAAGCGTTATTTTAATAATAAAATATCTGCCATTCTTCAAAACGTATTATTAGTAGTAGCAAGGCGGGGTTCTTTCATCAGTTTGGATAGTAATGAACAGACGAACATAATCGACACAATTATCCAATATATTCATGCTCATTATAACGAAACTCTTACAAATCACGTTATCGGTGAACAATTTAATTTTCACCCTAACTATATCAACAATCTTATGGTTATGCATACAGGGCTATCTTTACATCAATATATCATTTCTCTTAGAATATCAAATGCTATTGGACTTTTGGAAACAACTAATATGCAAATAACAGAAATTGCCTATACTGTGGGATTTAAAGACATGTGCCATTTTTCAAGATATTTCAAAAAAACCACAGGCAGGAATCCCCGTGATTTTAGATGTACTCCTAACAAAAGTATCCTTTAATAGATCCGAACTGATGTGCTATCATAATAACCGACATTCCAAATAACGAAAACATGGTATAATAAATAGTTGAATGGAGTGTTGTTGTTATGTGTATCGAACATGCTCTACACTTTTGAGTATAAGCTACATTTTTGTTTATACATGATATGAATCAACGAGCAGAATAGCCTCTTTAATATCCCATTAAATATTTAGCTTTATTCTATTATGATCCGAATTAATTATTTTTTGCACCTGATTTTACCCAAGCACCCACTTCGTCTAATTTAAACTTCCACAAACGTCCAAGTTTATGGGCAGGCATATTCTTTTCGGCAATCCATTTAAACAATACGTTCTAATCCTACTCACCGTTTTTCAGCTTAACTTTTTTCAAATTATAAATTTCATTTATGGTTTTTCAAATTTCTTTTGTGCGTTCTTGTGTTTCAGATAAATTAACGAATGATATTCTGCCTTGATGGGCAAGGATGGTCAATTGGTTTATCTCAATTAATCGGTTAGGCTCTGTACGAATCCCACACCTACTTTGCTTTAAAGTACGTAGATATTCGGCATTCGCACGGTGAGATGTATAATATG
>Ga0209373_10000101_pt1 | contig 189792 bp, 168 predicted proteins | sample Higcelweek5metaG_FD_187173 | JGI IMG/M metagenome (GOLD analysis project Ga0209373, IMG submission 187173) | Freshwater pond sediment microbial communities from the University of Edinburgh, under environmental carbon perturbations - High... | ecosystem: Environmental > Aquatic > Freshwater >... | reverse complement strand
CCGCAAAGACCAAACCGCCGGTCGGGAAGTCCGGCCCCTTGATGAAGGGCAGGAGATCGCGCGGTCCGCAGTTCGGATTGTCCAGGACGAAGAGCGTGCCGTCGATGAGTTCGCCCAGGTTGTGCGGAGGAATGTTGGTGGCCATGCCGACGGCGATGCCCGAGCTGCCGTTAAGCAGCAGGTTGGGCACCTTGGCCGGCAGCACCGAGGGCTCCTCAAGGGTGTTGTCGTAGTTGGGACGGAAATCGACGGTGTTCTTGTCGATGTCGCCCAAGAATTCGCTGGCCAGCTTGGCCATGCGCACTTCGGTGTAACGCATGGCGGCCGCGGAGTCGCCGTCGATGGAACCGAAGTTGCCCTGCCCGTCAACGAGCGTGTCACGCATGGAGAATTGCTGGGCCATGCGCACCAGAGCGTCGTAGACCGCCGTGTCGCCATGCGGATGGTATTTGCCGATGACGTCGCCGACGACGCGGGCGGACTTCTTGTAGGAACGGTTATATGCGTTGCCAAGCTCGTGCATGGCGAACAGGATGCGCCGGTGCACGGGTTTGAGGCCGTCGCGCACATCCGGGATGGCGCGGCCCACGATGACCGAGAGCGAATACTCCAGGTAGCATTTCTGCATCTCGCGTTCGATGGTGACGTTCTGACTCACGTATGTCCTCCGTATAAGGCGGTCCGGGTGGAACCGGAAGGAGAGGCCTTGCCTGCTCCGCGATTCCCCCAGTCTCGCCAGGGGGCTTGAGGTCCCCTCCCCGCATGGGAATCTTAGGGCTCAAGCTGATCTACAACAAACTCCAATAGCTCAGGATTCCATGGGCGACACGCGCCCTTGGCTGCAGTCCGGCAAAGCAGCCGCCGGACGGGTTATCCGGCTAAATATCCAATTCTTCCACAGTCATGGCGTTGCGTTCAATGAACTCGCGGCGCGGGGTGACAGAGTCGCCCATGAGTTCGCTGAAGATGCGGTCGGCGGCCTCGGCATCCTCCACGTGGACCTGCAGCAGAGTGCGCTTGTCCGGGTCCATGGTGGTTTCCCACAACTGCTCGGGGTTCATTTCGCCCAGACCCTTGTACCGCTGGACGGTGTAGCCTTTGTTCGATTCCTCGAGAGCCGTGCTCAAAAGGCTGAAAAAGCTCTTCACGCGGATGGGCACGCCTTCCGTGCGCGAGAGGCTGAAGGCCTCGCCGCCGCAGTCGGCCGTGAGGGTGTAGTGCGTCTCATGGGCCTTGCGGTAGGTTTTGGAGTTGAAGAACTCCAACGCCAGGCGGGTGCGGTGGCCGTTGACGCTGGTGAAGACCACAAAGCTGCGGCGCTCCGTTTCGTCCTCGCCCTGCTCAATGTCCATATGCACGCCATAACCGGCGGCGATGACCGACGCCAGCAGCTCCTCCACCGGGGTCGTCTCAAAGGCCTCGGGCGTCAGCTGAACCTTGAGGAGCGCAATAAACAGCGGCTCCTCCACGCCCATGTGCAGGGCCTCGCGCACGCGGTCTTTCAGCATGCGGATGGAATCAAGCAGCTTGCGCAGATCCTTGCCCTTGTAAACCTTGAGGTCGCCGCCGGCGTGTTCGGAATGGTCGGCGGGGGCGTTCTCGGCCGTGGCGGTCAGATCCTTTTCCGCCTGGGAGAGCAGGAACGCATGCAGCTCTTTCTCGTCCTTGATGTACTTCTCAAACTTGCCCTTGTGCGCGCGGAACAGCGGCGGCTGGGCGATGTAGATGTTTCCGCGGGCAAGCAGCTCGCCATACTGGCGATAGAAGAACGTGAGCAGCAGGGTGCGGATGTGGCTGCCGTCCACGTCTGCGTCGGTCATGATGACGATCTTGTGGTAGCGCAGACGGTTGAAGTCCGGCAGCTGGTCGTCGTCGAGCCCGTTGCCTGGAACGCCAACGCCCATGGCCGTGATGAGCGCGCGGATTTCCTTGTTGCCCAGCATTTTGTCGTAACGCGTCTTCTCCACGTTCAAAATCTTGCCGCGCAGGGGCAAAATGGCCTGAATGCGGGGGTTTCGGCCCTGTTTGGCCGAACCGCCTGCGGAGTCGCCCTCGACGATGAAGATTTCAGACTCGGACGGATCTTTGCTCTGACAGTCAGCCAGCTTGCCTGGCAAGGCGTTGTCGGAAAGCGCACCTTTACGGCGGACCAGATCACGCGCCTTGCGCGCGGCTTCGCGGGCCCGGGCCGCGTCGACCACCTTTTCGATGATCGCTTTGGCGTCCTTGGGATTTTCCTCAAGGAAGTTGGTGAGCTTCTCATACACAAGGGTCGCCACCAGGCCAGCCACCTCGGAGTTGCCGAGCTTTGTCTTGGTCTGGCCCTCGAACTGCGGCATGGGCAGCTTCACGCTCACCACCGCGGTCAACCCTTCGCGCACGTCATCGCCAGCCAGCTTTTCTTTGAGCTTTTTGGAAAGCTCGGACTTCTGGATGTAGGTGTTCAGCGCGCGGGTGAGGGCCGTTTTGAAGCCCGCCAAGTGCGTGCCGCCCTCAATGGTGCGGATGTTGTTGGCGAAGGTCTGGACGCTTTCCTTGTAGCCCTGGTTGTACTGCACGGCTATTTCGGTGACCACGGTGCCATGCTCTCCGGAATCGCTCTCGCCGATGGCGTAGATGATGTCGTGCACAACAGACTGGCCCTGGTTCAAGTCCTCGACAAAGGAGCGGATGCCGCCCTCGAACTTGAAATTATCGTGGTCGCCGGTGCGCTCGTCCAAAAACTCGATTTCCATGCCCCGGTTCAAATAGGCCAGTTCCTGGAAGCGCTTCTTCAGAACGGCGTATTCGAACTGATTGGTCTCAAAAATTTCATCGTCCGGCTTGAAGCGCACCTTGGTGCCTGTGCCTGTGGACTCGCCAATCTCCTTCACCGGGCCCGTGGGCGCGCCGCGCTCATAGGTCTGCTGGTAGAGCTTGCCACCGCGTTTCACCGTGGCGACCAGTACCTCGGACAGCGCGTTGACCACGCTGACGCCGACGCCGTGCAAACCGCCGGAAACCTTGTAGGCGTTATTGTCGAACTTGCCGCCCGCGTGCAGGATGGTCATGACCACTTCAAGGGCGGTCTTGTGCTCCTTGGGGTGCATGTCGACTGGGATGCCGCGGCCGTTGTCGGAAACAGTGACAGAGTTATCCATGTGCAGGGTGACTTTGACGCGCGTGCAGTAGCCGGCCATGGCCTCGTCGATGGCGTTGTCGACGACTTCGTAGACCAGATGGTGCAGGCCGCGCGCATCGGTGGAGCCGATGTACATGGCCGGGCGTTTACGGACGGCGGAAAGTCCCTCAAGAACAGTGATGCTGTCTGCGGTATAGGCCGCAGCGTTTTTTTCCTTGTCGGTCATTTAGGCGTTTTCCTCAGCGTAATAAGTCTCTTCCTGGATCATCATCGGCATGATGATGACGTTGTAATTCTGGTCCTTGGCGCCGGAAACACCACAAGGCGCCTCCGCTCCGGTAAGGGTCAGGGTGACTTCCTCGGACGAGTAATGCGAGAGAATCTCCATGAGGTTCTTGGTGGGGAAGGCGATGCGCTGTAGATCTCCCTGGTACGTGGCGGCCAGGGGCTCCTGGGCCGTGCCGACATCCTGTCCCTGGCTGTAGAGCACCACTTCGCCCGGGCTGAACAGAAAGTACGTGCAGCGGTTGGAATCCGTGTTGAAAATATAAATGCGCTCCAGGGTGTCGATGAGTTCGGCCCGGTTCACCGTAAGCCGCGAAGCCTCGGGATCCTTCAACTTGGACAAGAAGCCCTGGTAGTTGGGATACTGGTAGAACGAAAGCGGCAGGCTGAAGGTTTCGCGGTGGTCCCCGGTGCGCAGGAACATGCGCTTTTCACCCAGAGCCAGCTCGATTTCATCCGCGCCAAGCCATTTTTTAAGCTCGGAGAGATACTTGCGCTGAATAAGCGCGCCCTCGCGCGGGAGCAGGCCAAAAATATCGTCGTTCACGAAGGTGAACATGGCGAACTGATGGCCGTTCAGGCCGCAAACCTCCACGCGTTTGCCCTGGGCGTCCTGCTCCGGCTTGAGATACAGGCAGGCGATGGCCTCCATGCTGTCTTCCTCGCTGATGCAGAAGCCGATCTTCTCAATCACCTCGTGCAGAAAATCGCCGCTCCAAAACACGGTCTCACCCTCGGGGAAGGGTGCAAAGGCCTGGAACCATTCCGGCTCGTTGGCAGGCAGCTTGTATTTGCGGCGCCCCTGCTCAATGAGCACGTTCTTGCCTTCTGCGTCGGCCTTGATGACCAGCTCGCCCGCGGGCAGGTTGCGCACCAGATCGCAGAAAGCGCGGCCTTGCACGCCAACACGGCCAGCAGTCTCCACCTGGGCGGGATACTCGCCGCAGAACTCCAGGCTGGAGTCCGTGGACATGATTTTGAGGCTGACGCCCTCGGCTTCCAGCCAGATGCTGCGCAGGAACGCGGCGCCCGTTTTGGCCGGAATGATGCCTGCGGACTTCTGGAGGCCTTCAATGATTTCGTCGCGGTTTACTTTCACAAACATAGATATTCTCCTTGATGGCTATTATTAGCCGCGCCGTTTTGTTCGAAACTAGGGCAACACACTATTTTTGTTTCGTTTATTGCGAACATTCCCTGTTGCTTCACAGGAACAGCCTGGTGTTTCACGGAGGTGCGCACAGGCTTTAGACCGGTTGCCGACAACGAAGCTTCAAATCTTTCAACACCTGTTTCATATCCTTGTCATCTTCTTGCAATTCATGAATTTTTTTGACAGAGTAGATAACTGTCGAGTGGTCCTTGCCACCAAAGGAGCGACCCAGGGCAGGGTAGGAGAGGCCGAGCATGTGCCGGCACAAATACATGGCCACCTGGCGGGCGAGGGCTATGTTCTGCCTTCTGTCCTCGCCAAGCACGTCCTTTTTGCTGACCTGATAATGCTGGCACACGGTGTCGATGACCACATCGACGGTGATTTGCGGCTGGTCGCGTTCTTCGGTGTTGGAGAGGATCTGTTCGAAGTCGCGGGCGGAAATGTCGCGCCGGACCAATTCACGGAAGGCCAGCAGCTTGATGAGGATGCCGCCCAGGGCCCGGAAATTTTGAAAGCGCTGGGCCAGGGTCAGCACCTGCTCTTTGGAGAGGGGCAGTTTTTTGGCCCGCACGCGTTCCTGAATAAGGGCCACGCGCACTTCCATATCCGGCTGTTTGAGGCCGACCACGAGGCCGCCCTCGAGCCTCGAGCGCAGCGTGGGCAGAAGCTCTTCCCATGCGCCGATGCGGTCTTGGCAGGTGAAGACCATCTGCCGGCGCGTATCCTGAAATTGGTTGAAGATAACGAGCAGTTCCTGTTGCAGCCGTTCGTCGCCAGCCAGCCAGTGGATGTCGTCAATGAGCAGAAAATTGTGTTGGTTGAGGTTTTCCCGCGCGGAGAGGATATCCGGCCCGGAAAGCATGGTCCGCAGCCCCTCGCCAGTGGTGACCAAAATGGTTTCCAGCGGGTGCGTTTTGGCAATTTCGTTGGCAATAGCCTTCAGCAGGTGGCTTTTTCCGGATCCGGACTTTCCGCAGATGACAAAGGGATTGAATTGCGCGCCGTCAGATCGGGCCACTTGCCGGGCGGTCTCCAGCGGAAAGTAATTTTTGGAATTGGTCAGGAAGCTCTCGAAGCTGTATTGGGAGTCAAAAGGAAAGGCCAGCTTGCGGGAAAATTTTGAGGAAGCTTGGGGCTGCGGCGCGCCGTTTCCGTTCGAGGGGGCTGTGGCGCGGCGGGTTGCGGGCGCAACGTAGCGGATGTCGCAGGCGCGTCCCTGGAAGCGAAACAGTTCAGCCTCGAAGCGGTCCTGCATGCGCCCGGCGAACCACTGGGCGAAGTAGCTGTGGGGGAAGGCGACGCGCACTTCATGCCCTCCCTCGGACATCTCGATGTCCAGGGGGTCGAACCAGCGTTTGAGCTCCTGCTCGGAGCAACTGGCGGACAAATGTTCACGAAGGGCTTTCTTCACGGCCGGGGACGCCTCGCTTTGGCGGTGCAATTTGTGGATAAACAAGGATATTTTTTTTGGTTCGGATGACGGGGCAAAGACCGGTCGCCATCGCCCTTGCTTGTACCTGAAAACCCTTTCGATGCCAAGCAAAAGCGCGCTGCATGGGCCGGAAAAATCATTGCCAATCAGAGCGTTTTGGGACATGTTGTGCAGCGCCGGATGCCGTGTGATTTTCCACAGATGACCCGGTGTTTTTCCAGAGAGTGTTCAAATGCCCGGCTGCTGCGGCCAGGTTGCAAAAGACAAGCAACGGTTATGGGTATGAGCGGAAAGAAAAGCAAAAGCACTGCCTTCACCCTGGTTATTCCAGCCGGGGCCGCGCGCGTGCGCAAGGCTTTCGCCCCTGCCACACGCGTTTTGGAAGACGCCCGGCGTAAAAAGCCGAAGCACCGCCCAGATCATCTCGCCGAAACAGACGATTCCCGCCCTCTGTAATCTGGGCGCATGTGGAGGAAGCATGGCCGTAAAAGCCAAAGCCGGTAAGACCATAGCCGAGATCAACGAGCGCATCAAAAAAGGCAAGGCCGTCGTCCTCACCGCCGAGGAAATGGTCGAGACCGTGAAGCGCCTTGGAAAGACCAAGGCCGCCAAAGAGGTCGATGTCGTCACCACAGGCACTTTTTCTCCCATGTGTTCGTCCGGCATGCTCTTTAATTTCGGGCAGGAGCCGCCCCTCATGCGCGCTTCGCAGGTGTGGCTGAACAATGTGCCCTGCTACGGCGGCCTGGCCGCTGTGGACGCCTACCTGGGTGCCACGGAGCCTTCGGCCGACGATCCGCTGAACAAGGTCTACCCCGGGCGGTTCGCTTACGGCGGCGGGCATGTCATTGAGGACCTGCTGCGCGGCAAGCCCGTGCGGCTGCGCGCCAAATCGTACGTCACGGACTGCTACCCCCGCCGCGACCTGGAAAAGGACGTCACCCTGGCGAGCCTGCCCTATGCTCAGTTGCTCAACCCCCGTAACTGCTATCAGAATTATAACTGCGCCGTGAATATGAGCGGCCGCACCATCTATACATATATGGGCCCGCTGAAGCCTGGGTGCCGCAACGCCAATTACGCCACCTCGGGCCAGCTTTCGCCTCTGTTCAACGATCCCTACCTGCGCACCATCGGCCTGGGCACCCGCATCTTCCTGGGCGGCGGCGAGGGCTATGTCATCGGCGCGGGAACGCAGCACAACCCCAAGCCTCCGCGCAACGAACGCGGCCTGCCGCTGTGCGGCTCGGGCACGCTCATGCTCAAGGGCGACCTGAAGCACATGGATCCCCGCTACGTGCGCGGCCTTTCCCTGGTGGGCTACGGCTGCTCCCTCAACCTGGGCGTGGGCATTCCCATCCCCATTCTGGACGAGGAGATGGCCTGGTTCACCGGAGTGGCCGACGCGGACATCCAGGTGCCCATCAAGGACTACGGGTATGATTACCCCACGGGCGTGCAACGGATCATGGGTTACGTGACCTTTGAGGAGCTGAAGAGCGGCACCATCACCGTGAACGAGCGGGCGGCGCAAACTGTTCCGCTCACAAGCTACACCATGTCGCTCGAGATAGCGGAGACGTTGAAAAAATGGATTGAGGCCGGGAAGTTCTTCCTCACCGAGCCGCAGGACAAGATTCCATCCATGTGAGACGAAGGGAGGCCGTGAGCCTCCCTTTTTTTGACGGCCAGACTGTGATGATTGGAGGCGCCGCAAGGGTTCCGCTTGGCGGAACGCGGCGCGCAAACCTTGAAGGACCAGCGCCATGCCAGAATTGTTTCGAGCGGCTCAGGTCGCGTCCATGACTCCAGGGCAGCCCATGCTTGCCGACGCCGCCGTGGTCGTCGATGGTATGGAGATTCTGGACGTGGGCGGGTATGCGGACATGAGGCGCGCGCACAGCGGCCCTGTGCGCGATCTTGGCGACGTGATTTTGGCTCCGGCCACCTTCAACAGCCACGTGCACCTGGAAATGTGCCACCTGCTGGGCGTCACCACCTCCGGCCAGGGTTTCGTGCCCTGGGTTAAAAGCCTGGTGGCCCAGCCCCTGTATGCGCTGGACGCCGCCCGCGTGCGCTCTGAGCTGTTGCGCATGGAGCAGCGCGGCGTCGGCTTCGTGGCCGACATCAGCACGCACAACGCCGCAGCCGTGGGCGAGATCCTGTCCGGCTCGGGCCTCGGCTTCGTGTCCTTCAACGAAGTCATCGGCCGGGAAGTGCCGGCCGACCCGGAAAAGCTGTTGCCCCGGGTGAGCGCTGTGGACGAATGCGGCCGGGGCGTCATGTCCGTGGCCGGGCATGCGCTCTACAGCACCGGGGGGGCGCTTCTGCGCGCGGCCAAGGCGGCGGCGCATGAGCAGGGTCTGCCCTACTCCCTGCACCTGGCCGAGCACTCGGACGAGGACAGCATCCTGCTCACGGGCCAAAGCGAGTTCCTGGACCTGCTCAAGAGCCGCGGCGTCATCAGCGGCTACGAGGCCCCGGGCAAGCTTCCCGCGCCTCTGGCGGCGGAGCTGGAGCTGCTGGATGCGGACACGCTCTGCGTGCACTGCGTCACCCTGAGCGACGCCGACGTGGCCCTTGTGGCCAAGAGCGGGGCAACTGTGTGCCTGTGCCCGCGCAGCAACGAGTACATCGGCGTGGGCACGGCCCCGCTGCGCAAGTACCTTGGCGCAGGGGTGAACGTGTGCCTGGGCACGGACGGCTTGTGCTCGAACAACGACCTGGACCCCTACGGCGAGGTGGCCTGGCTCTTGGCGCACGATCAGGACCTGAGCCTTGTGGAGGCCTTGACGCTCATCACCGTGAACCCGGCGCGATATTTTGGCCGGTCTGTGCCGCAGGCCGTGCGCCTGGGCAGTCTTGCTTCCGGCAAGCTGGCGCGCTTTTCCGTGGTGCCCCCGGCCATAGTGGATATTTTGTCCCAGAGGTAACGACCCGCCCCCACGGGGGAGACGCCCGGCTTGAGGCCGGGGGAGGAAGGAAGCCGACATGCAGTGGAAACACAAAGATTTGCTGGATGTCTCCCAGCTCTCCGCGGATGAGGTGCGCCATATCCTGGCAACTGCCGCGTATTTTCGGGAGATCAACAGCCGGCCCGTCAAGAAGGTCCCGACGCTCAAAGGCCGTAGCGTGGTGCTCTTTTTCGCCGAGCCCAGCACGCGCACCAAGACCAGCTTCGACATGGCGGGCAAGCGCCTCTCGGCGGACACCTTCGCCCTGGCCAAGAGCGGCTCCAGCCTGGTCAAGGGCGAGACCCTGAAGGACACGGCGCTGACTCTGCAAGCCATGAATCCGGACGGCATCGTCATCCGCCACTCGTGCAGCGGCGCAGCGCAGTTTTTGGCCGAGCGGCTGGAATGCAGCGTCATCAACGCCGGTGACGGAAGGCACGCCCACCCCACCCAGGCCCTGCTCGACGCCTTGACCTTTTCGCGCCACTGGAAGGGCGACTTCGCGGGCAAGACGGTGCTCATATTGGGCGACATCGCCCACAGCCGCGTGGCGCGTTCCAATGTCCTGCTGCTGAACCTGCTGGGCGCCAAGGTGCGCCTGTGCGGACCGCGCACCCTCATGCCGCCCAGGCTCGACACCTGGCCCGTTGAGGTGGAGAGCGACTTGGCCAAGGCTTGCAAGGGCGTGGACTCGGTCATGTGCCTGCGCCTGCAGCTGGAGCGGCAGCAGGCGGGCCTGCTGCCGGACCTGCGCGAATACGCGCGCACTTACGGCCTGGGCGCGCGGCACATGAAGGACGCGGCCCCTGGCTGCTGCATCCTGCACCCCGGGCCCATCAACCGGGGGGTCGAGATCGACTCCGACCTGGCGGACAGCGCCGAGAGCTTGATTCTGGAGCAGGTGGAAAACGGCGTGGCCGTGCGCATGGCCCTGCTTTTTCTGTACCTTACCCGCAAATCGCCGGATGCCAGCCAGGTTGTTGGCCAGCCCGGCATGCCCGAATAGGAGGCCGCCCATGCCCGAGAAGCAGAAGAAACTCGACCTCGCGGTGCGCGGCGCCCTGTGGTTTGGCCCGCTCAAGGCCGACGGCAAAGGCAGGACGGCCAAGAAAGGCGGCCAGTCCGGCAAGAGCCCATTGTCCAAGGGGCAGTTGGTGGACGTGCTGGTGTCCAAGGGCAAGATCGTGGCCCTGACCCCTGCGGGCAGCCTGGACCTGCGCGCCGCGCATGAGGTGGAGGCGAACGGCCAGGTGCTGCTGCCGAGCCTCACCGACGTGCACGTGCACCTGCGCGAGCCCGGCCAGGAATACAAGGAAGACATTGCGAGCGGCCTTGCCGCCGCGGCCCATGGCGGTTTCGCCAACATCATGTGCATGGCCAACACCCGGCCCGTGAACGACAACGCCAGCATCACCGAATTCATGCTGGAGCAGGCCCGCAAGAGCTGGCCCCAGGGGCCGCGCCTGTTTCCCATCGGCGCGCTCACCAAGGGCCTCAAGGGCGAGGAGCTGGCGCCCATGGCCGAGCTCAAGGCCGCGGGCTGCCGCGCTTTTTCCAACGACGGCCGCCCCGTGGCCAGCACAGAGCTGTTCCGCCGCGCCGTGGAGTACGCCCAGGACTTGCAACGCATCGTCATCGACCACTGTGAGGACCCCTACCTTGCCCCGGCCGCGGGCATGAACGAGGGCGTGGTCTCCAGCCGCCTGGGCCTGTCCGCCCAGCCGGACGTGGCCGAGGCCATCCAGGTTGCGCGCGACGTGCTCCTGGCCGAGTACCTGAACGCGCCCATGCACCTGGCGCACATCTCGTGCGAAAAGAGCGTGGCGCTCATCCGTTTCGCCAAGGCGCGCGGCGTGGACGTGACGGCGGAAACCTGCCCGCACTACCTCACCCTGACGGAAGAAGAGGCCGGAGGCTTCAGCGCCCGGGCCAAGGTGAGCCCGCCCCTGCGCGTCCAGGCCGATGTGGAGGCCCTGCTCGACGCCCTCGCCGACGGCACCATCGACATGCTGGCCACGGACCACGCGCCCCATGCCGCGCACGAGAAGGAGGTCGAGTTCGACGAGGCCCCCTGCGGCATCTCCGGGCTGGACACGGCCCTCGCCACCACCTGGGAGCTGGTGCGCTGCGGCAAGTTGCCTTTCGACGCCTTCATCCGCGCCTGGACAACGGCCCCGTGCAGGCGCTTCGGCCTGCCGGTGAACGCCTTCCAGCCCGGCGACACCGCGGACTTCATGCTCTTTGACCAGGACGCCCAGTGGACCGTGAGCGCCGCGACGATGCACAGCAAGAGCAAGAACACCCCGCTGCTTGGCCGCACCCTGCGGGGACGGGTCGCGGCCCATTTCCTTGCGGGGAAATACGTGGTAGGAAAATAAACGGCGGGCGCGTAGCCCCGCCAGACGATTTTGAACCCCGGGCCCCTGCCCCCCTTCATTTGCGGGGCCTTCAAGCGGAGGAGCAATGAGCCAGCCTTTCAAAGACGCGGTGGGTCTGTGCAAGACCATCATGCGCAACGGCTACGACGCTTACGTCATCAACGCCCGCCTGCAGAAGTCCATCCTGGCCGAGGCCGCTTCGGAACTGGCCATGGACATCAGCACCGAGCTGGACTTCGACGGCCTGAAGCGCCTGTTCCCGAACATCGAAACCTGCAATGAAGACGGCGTGGTCGGCTTCATCCGCCAGGGCGAAGCCAGCTTCTTTTTCCACCCCGCCGCGGTGGAAGACGGCGGACATCCGGAAGAATGCGTCGCCCGGCTCACGCCGCGCCTGCTCAAGCTGCTGCAGGACAAGGGCGAGATTCCCCTTTCCGCGGCCTGCCCGTACCTGCCCTCGCCGCAGGAGCAGGACCATGGCCTTGTGTTCGATGGCGGCGAAGTGCGCATCAAGGGTTTCCCCGATCAGGCCCTGAAGCAGGACTACCTGCTGGCCGTGCGCGTCATGCGCTTTGCGGCCAACTACCATCTGGTCATCGAGCCCAACACCTGGCTGGCCATCATCCGCGGCGCGCGCCGCGTGCTGGACTACTGCCCCGTGTCCGACGTCATGGACGAGTGGCGCAAGGTCGAAGCCGAGAACATGCACGCCTTTGTGAAGCTGCTGCTGGAATGCCAGATTCTGCACGGCCTCATTCCGGAAATCGCGGCCCTTGCCCGCGTGAAGCAGACCAAGAATCCGGAGGAGGGCGAGGAGACCGTCTTCGAGCACACCATCCAGGTCATGCGCCACTATCCGGAGGTGCTGCCCTTTGACTGGTACGGCACGCTCGCCTGCATGTTCCACGACGTGGGCAAGCTCTACACGGCGGAGTATTCCGAAGGGCAGTGGAGCTTTTTGCAGCACCACCGCGTGGGTGCCAAGGTCACCCGCAAGATCTTGACCCGCCTGCACTTCCCGCCCGAGGACATCGACCTCATCTGCACCCTGGTGCGCGACCACATGCGGCCGCACTTCATGCTCACGGACAAGGGCATGCGCCGGCTCAAGGCCATCGACGAGTACCCGCGCATCCTGGAGATGGTCCGCGCGGACATCAAGGCCCGCAACGGCTCCTACCGCGAGTTCAACCACAACCTGAAGATGCTGGAGCGCGGCGACACGCCCGAGGAGGCCCTGGAGCCGTTCCTCAATGGCCGCGACATCATGCAGGCCACGGGGCTGAACCCCGGCCCCACCGTGGGCATCATCCGCGATGCGCTTTTGAAGGCCCAGATCGCGGGCGACGTTACCGGCCTGGACGAGGCCAAGGCCTTTGTGGTGCGCTACGTGCGGGAGGAAGGTCTGGTGAGCTAGGCCCCCCCCATGCGCTGAGAGATTCGAGAACACCGGAAGGGCGGCTGCGGCAAAAACCGCGGCCGCCTTTTTTCGTACCTATTGGTGTCTGTTGTGGTTCGGGGTGCGGCGGGCTACGAAGCGCCCAGCAGGGCCAGATAGCGCCGGACGCCGTCCTCGATGCCGTAGCCCTGGACCACGGTCTGCCGGGCCGCGGCGCGCAAGGCCGCGTGGCCGCCGCCCTGCGCCAGAGCCCGTGTCGCCTGCTCCGCTAGGGCCTCGGTGTCGAAAAAATCGAAGAGCAGGCCGTTGCGCCCGTGCTCCACCACCTCCACCACCGGCGGCGTGGCCGAGGCCACCAGCGCGCAGCCGCAGCTCATGGCCTCCAGCATCGACCAGGACAGCACGAAGGGATAGGTGAGGTACACGTGCGCGGCCGAGACCCGCAACAGCGACCGGTAGGCCGCGTAGGGAATCTGCCCGGTGAAGACGACCCGCGAGAGGTCGAGCGCGCCGCCCACCTCGGCCAGCAGTTCCTCGCGCCAGTTGGCGGCGTTTTTGGGCCTGCCGCCGTAGCTCACGCCGTCGCCCCCGACGATGACCGCAACGGCGTTGGGGTTGCGCCGCTGGATTTCCGGCAGGGCGCGCATGAGCATGTGGAAGCCCCGGTAAGGCTCCAGGTGCCGGGCCACGAAGGTCAGCACCGGGTCGCCGGGCCTCAGCTCGCGGCCATCAGGCAGAGTGAAGGCCGCTGCGGGGTCCGGGGTCATCAGCGCGGTGTCGATGCCCTCGTGGGCCACGGTGAGCTTGCGCCGGTAGGCCTCCGGGTGCAGCGACTTCTGCCAGGCCGTGGGCGAGACGCCCGCATCGCAGCATTCCAGGTTCGCCAGATGCAGCATGTTGCGCGAGGTCTGGATGGCCGCCAGCTTGAAGTCCGCCTCGGTGCCGGGTTCGAAGCCCACATCCGCGCCGCGCGCGTGGTAGTAGAACTCGAACAGCGACACCAGCCGCACGTCCGGGAACACGTCCTTGACGTAGAGCGCCTCGCCCCAGCCCGGGTGCGCCAGCACCACGTCCGGCGCAAAACCCTGCTGTTTCAGCTCCATCAGGATGTTGGCCACCACCTCGCCGCGCAGCGCGCCCTGGCAGACCGTGCCCAGGAATTTGTGGCTGGGCTTGGGCGCGTTCTTTATTTCGTAGCGAATGAGCCGGATGCCCTGCATGCCCGGCGCTTGTTGCGCGCCCACGCCGAGCACGTTGTGGCCGCTGGCGGCCAGGTGCCGGGCGATGTGCCGGAACTGGCCGGGGAAGTTCTGGTGCAGGATGAGGACGTTCATGAGTCAGCCGTAGCGCGTTTGCGCCGGGGAAGGCAACCTGGAGAGCCTGCTCCGGGGTCTCCACCCTGCCCGCAGCCGAACGCCCCTGCGGGTCCGGGGGGATGGTTCCCCCCGGCGGGTGCGGGGGCGGAGCCCCTGCGCTCCTCTTGCTGAGCTAGGCGCGAAGGTTCGCGGGCTTTTCGCCGGGGTACAGGGACTCAAAGCCCTGGCGCACCTGGCTTACGAAGTCCTCGTCGCGGCGCGAGGGGTCGAAGTAGCGCGGGTCGCGCATCATTTCTCGCAGGCGCTGGGGGGTGACGCCCTGCATGGGCGCGGCGTCGCGTCCGCGCAGCACGGATTCGCTGACCAGGGGGGCCATGCGGGCAAAGGCCTGGACAACGCGGGCGTCGTCGGCGGCGCCGTTGGCTTCCAGACGTTCCATGAGCTCCTTGCCGCCAAGGGCCAACACGGCCTTGCGCGCGGCCTCCAGCACGGACTGCGCGCCGCCGCCGTGCACTTGGCGCAGCGCGCCGAGCTCGCGCTCGCGGACCTTCAGGCGCTCGGACCGGCTGCGCTGGTCCTGCTCAACGACGGCCTGGGCATTGAGGGGCACGAACCAGGCGTAAAGGCCCCCGGCCTGGGCATCGGAAAGACCCAGCTCGTGGGCCTTGTCGAGGAAGGCGTCGCGCAGGGCCTCGTCCACGCTGAAGTCCTCGGGCAGGTCGATGGGCGGCAGCGTGTATCCGGCGGGGCTTTCGGGGCAGGGCTGTCCCGGCTGGCAGGCTCCCTGGGACAGCAGGGAGCCGGGGGCGCCGGTTTCGCCCTTTTTGCCCAGTAGGCGCTGGGCGTGCACCAGGGCCTTGATGGCCTCGTCCTTGGAGGCGTATTTTGTCAGAGCGGGGTGCTGGCGCAACGGAATCTGGACCTCGGCCCCGGAGGAGTCGCGGCCCGGGGCGGACCAGTCTCCCGGCAGGGTTTGGCGCCAGTCGTCGGCCTCGGTGTTCTGGCCGGGTCGTTTGGCATCGCGGGCATCGGACATGATGGTCTCCTTGTCTTGACGGTTGCGGGTGGCCCGGAGCGCGGCCCAGCGCCGGCCCGGGCGGTTCGCGCCAGTATACCGCGGCCTTTGCGGCCAGGACAAAAAGGGCATGTTTTTGGCCGGGAAAAAGACAAAATGAGCGTCTTGACACGAGGTTCAGTCCACCTTCAGTTCCGCCGCCTGGTACACCCGCTGCCCGGTGAATCCGAACAGGCGCGTGAATTTTGGCCAGCGCTTGTCGGCCTCGGTTCCGTTTTCCATGCGCAGGCCCACAATGCGTGACTTGCCCAGGCTTCTGGCCATGTCCTTCAGCTCCGCCATGTCGGCCTGCAGGGCGCGCACCACGCCGGGCCCGAAGCGCAGCACCTCAAGGTGCACCTCAAGACAGTCGGGGTGCTCGGCCAAAGCGGCGGCTGCGTAGGGCCCGCGCTCGTCCGCCAGCTCGAAGAACCGGAACCGCTCCTTTGGGTTCAGGCCTTGCAGCGCAGAATGTGCGGTTTCAACCGGGTGAATGGCCATCCGCGTTCTGCCTCCTTGGGCGATTGTTGGCACGGGCCCAATGCCGGCAACAACTTTGCCCCGTTTCTCATTTCCATCTTCCAACATTTTTTCTGTTGCCAACCGTAAACAACGGGTATATTGAGGGGCGCGTGAGGGTATTGAAACATCCTGTGCGCGGGCGTTCCGTGTACAGGTCCTGTTCGTGCCCCTGCTCCCGGACCCCCGGCCCACAGCCGCTGGGCTCAGGCCGTTGGAAAGGATCTCCAGGTGTGATCTTCCGGGGAACGGAATTTCTGTCCAGTGTTGTACCACCACAAATAGAGAGGAAGAGTTCCATGAAAAAGCTGTTCGCTGTCATGATCGTCGCTGCCCTGGCCCTCGGCGTTTCCGCCTGCGGTGAGAAGAAAGCCGAAGAGAAGCCCGCTGAGCCCGCCGCTGCCGCTCCGGCCCCCGCCGCCCCGGCCGCTCCTGCTGAAGCCAAGCCCGCTGACGGCGCTGCCGCCCCGGCTGCCGACGCTGCCGCCCCGGCCGCTCCTGCTGAAGCCAAGAAGCCCTAAGTTTTACGATTGTCGATTCGAGAGGGGGGCCTTCGGGTCCCCCTCTTTTTTTTGTCTTCAGTTCTGGTCCGTGCCGCCAAGGGCCGCCCGCCCGCAGGCCTCGCGGTCGAGCATGCGCCGGATGTGCAGGGCCAGGCTGCGCCGACCTTCGTTGAAGGCCGCGCGTTGCGGTTCGGGCGAGAAGCTTGTTTCGCGCACAAAGGCCCGCGCCTCGATGTCTTGCAGGACGGCCTGTCCCGCCTCGCCTTCAAAGGCCCGCTGATAGCTTGCGTGCAATGCCGTGGTGTCGTGCATGGGCTGTTCCTCCTGGGCGCAAGCATAGCACGGCTCCAGGGGCTGGGATAAGAATACCCCTTTTTCGGCCGGTAAAAAGACATTTTTTCCCTGTTGACAGGGGGTGCCGGGTTTTTTTGGGCATGGGCATTTCCTTCCTGCGGACTTTCCCGCAGGCCTTGACTTTTTTCCACTTGCTGCCAATTGTGAATTCTGTCACGTGCTCGCTGCGTTTTTGTCAGGCGCGCGCGCGGCACCGAAGGGGAGGACATGGGCGAGACCACGACCAAGTGCGACCACACCGGCCTGAGCTTTGAGCTGGCCAGGCCCAGCCGGGCCTATTTCGACCGCAAGGACTACGAACTCCTGCGCATCGTGTGCGATGTGGTGCAGCGCGACGACGCGCCCAGCCACAAGAAGCTGCTGGCCCCGTACATGCACCCCCACGGCATCAAGGAAATGGCCGCCACGCGCGGCCTGCGCATCGCCTACTCCGTGGTGCACCTGCTTGGTTCGCTGGAAACCGGCAAGGCCGAGGACCGCCTTTCGGCCCTGCGCGCGCTGCACGCGGAGGTGCTGACCACGGGCCAGAGCGGCCTGCGCCGCAATACCGCCCGCGTGCTGGTGCAGCTCATGAAAGACATGGTGCGCGCCCACGGCGACACCCTGACCCAGCTCATGTTCGCCCACGACTTCCGCGAGGCCTGCTCCGGCAATCCCATGGTCATCCGCCGGCACTTGGCCCGCTACCATTTGCTGGAAATGCCAGAGGATCAGAGCCAGATCGCCTTTGACGACCATGTGCACGACGCCAACACAAAGGGCCGCAAATCCTCCACCCATCTTGTGCTCGACGCCTGGATCAAGGGCATCAAGTCTTTAACGGTTGTCTACTACAACCATGTCCCGCGCGAGGCTGCGTCGGAGCTGCTGGAGGCCGCGCGGGTGCTGGAGCTCAACGTCCGCATCGGCATCGAGTTCACGCCGCGCTTCCGGGGCCGCTTTTTGAAGATCATCTGGGTGCCCGGCGGGTTCAGCTCTCCGGCGGAGTTTCTGGACTTTCTCGCCCAGCCGGCCACCGTGGCGTTCATGGACGAGGCCCGGCAGGTTTCGCTGCACCATCAGCACTATGTGGCCGATGTGTTCGACGTGTTCAACCAGCGCCACCGCGAGTCCCTCAAGCGCGACTTCAGCCTCGACCTGCCGCCGCTCTCGGCGGAGCTGTTCAAGCGCTTCGTGGGAGCGGGCCAGGCCTCGCTACAGCACCTGGGCAAGTTCATCCACGACAATCTGCTGCCGCTGATGCAGAAGCAGGCGGCCTTTCTGCGCCACGAACTGGTTTCGGCCACGGGGCCGGAGGCCGAGGAAATACGCCAGCAGCTGCATCGCCTGGCCAAGCTGGACACCGACGAGATCATCGACCGGTTCCTGAAGCCCGTGCGCAACCCCACCCTGGCCAACCCAGACATTCCCACCGACGACCCCAACGGCCCGGCCTTGCTGCGCGTGTCGCACTTCGAGCTGACCCGGCGGTTGCAGTCCATCCATCCGGCGGGGCGCATCACCTTGAGCCTGGGCGACCTGCGCGTAGAGGAAGTGCTGGAGATTCTATACGATTGCCGGGGCGCCATCACGCACTTGGAGATCGTGAACATGAAGGACCGCGCCCTGGGGCGCGAGATCGACCGGGAGCGCATCAACGCCCTGCAGGAGGCGCTGAATACCTCCAATGTCATCAAACTCAAGAAGCTCATCCGCGAGATCATCGAGGCCGTGCCCGCCAAAAGCGTCCAGGAGAAGCTGGGGGAGATCCTCTTCGACATCTCCACCCTGCACGCCTTTTACCGCAAAACGCCCTTGGCCTCGTGCATCGGCACGGACTCCACAGGGCAGTCCAGCAGGCTCTACGGCATGGGCATGGTGGTTGAGGACACCCTGCCCGCCCGCACGCGGCACATGCTGCGCAAGATGCCCGGAGCCCAGGTGAAGCGCATCGACGTGCAGGCCGAGGTGCGCAAGCGGGTGACCGACCTGCCCCACGACGAGCGCGAGCCTGTGCAGGGGGGGTTGCAGACCCTGGGCGAATCCGTGCCGTGGCTGAGCTTTTTGGCGCGCCGCCGCAGCGTGGAGTGGCTGATTGAGGCCTTTCGCCTGACGCCGGGCCTTCCCGGAAACGTGACGCTCATGGGCGGCATTCAGCGCGAGCACACCCCCGGAATAGGTCTGGAGCCGGAAGAACCAGCCAAGCCGCAGCGCCCGCGCCGCCTGCACCCGCGCTACCTGAACTCGCACCTTAAAATCGCGCTGAAGATCCTGGCGGGCTTCATCCCCGCCGCCCTCACCTTCGGCCTCACCAAGGACTGGTGGGGGCTGGCCTACTTTGGCGCGTTCATCTGGTTCGCCATCACCGGCGTGCGCAGCGTCATCCAGATGGTGCTGGGCTCCGGCGGGCTCAACCGCTCCTCGCTGGTGCGCTGGAACGACCTGGTGAGTTGGAGCAGGCTGGCCGACACGCTGTTCTTCACCGGCTTTTCCGTGCCGTTGCTCGACTATGTGGTGAAAACGCTCATCTTGAACCGCGGGCTGGGCATCACTCTTTCCACCGCGCCGTTCCTGCTTTACGCGGGCATCGCTTTCGCCAACGGGCTCTATATCTGCGGGCACAACCTGCTGCGCGGCCTGCCCAAGGCCGGGGCTTTCGGCAATCTGTTCCGTTCGGCCCTTTCCTTTCCGCTGGCCATGCTCTTCAGCCACGTGGTGGTGCTGCTGCTGGTTTTGGCCGGGCACCAGGACGCCGCCCTGCTTGTGGAGCCATGGGCGGCCGTGATCTCCAAGCTGGCTTCCGACTGCGTGGCAGGCGCCATCTGGGGCTTGGCCGACGGCGCCCAGGCCAACCGCACGCGGGCCTGGGACTATCGCGGCAAGCTGAACCAGCTCTTCGACACCTTCCAGCAGCTGGAGCTGCTCTTTCCGCAGGAGGACGTGCTGGGCCTCCTGGAATCGCCCAAGCAGTTCATGCTGACCATAAGCTACGAGCACAGGGGCCTGGAGAGCATCACCATCGTCAACGCTCTGGACCTGCTGTATTTCTGGATGTACCAGCCCCGCGCCCGCACCGTGCTGGCGGGTTTCCTGCGCGAGATGAGCGTGGAGGAGCGCAAGGTCTTCCTGCTCTCGCAGTATGTGCTCCTGCGCGAGCGCGAGATCAGCCAGCTGTTCCTGGACGGCCTGGTGGGCAAGAACTTCGCCCGCGCCCTTTCCTTCTACCTCGATACGAGCCGCGAATACCTGGATGACATTCAGGCCCTGGCCGCGCGTTTGGAGATGAAGGTGCCGGATTCCGCACGGGTTCAGGGACACGCCTAAGCCGGTCGGGTTCCCGCAATTGCGCGCCCTGGCGCTGAAGCCGGGCTTGATTCGTGTCGCCCCTGGCGTGTACGGTGCCTGCTGCCAGATTGATCAGGAGGTGGTGCGTTGCAGATTCCCGGGTTTGAATGCGCGGTGCGGTATCCTTTGCTGGGCCTGGGCGCGGCCTGCTTTGCGGGGATGCTGGCGCTGTGCCTTGTGCCGCGCTTCCGCCTCTGGCTCACCATCCGTCTGGAGATGCCCCTTCCGAGCACCCGCCAGCACCTCCTGCCCTTGGACGCCTTCCGGGGGCTGGCGGCGTTGTGGGTGGCCCTGTACCACGCCTGGCAGTGGACCATGCCCGTGTTCGGGCACGTGGGCGAGAGCCTCCGGTTCATCACCGTGGGGCACTACGGGGTGCAGGTCTTTGTGGTGCTCAGCGGCATGCTCATCTACCGGTCCCTGCGCTCGCTGCGCGACCTGGACCATTTGCGCGCGTATTTCTGGCGGCGGCTCTTGCGCATCTGCCCCTTGTACATGGCGGTTTCCGCCGTGTTCCTCGTGCTGTATCCGCCAGGCTTCAGCGCCAGCATCGCCGAATTGTTCCTGTTGCGCAGCCTGGGCTATCCGGCCTTCATGAACCCGCCCGCCTGGAGCGTGTACGTGGAGGTGCTGTTCTATCTCGTCATGCCCGCTTTTGTGCTGTTGGCCGCACGGCGGCCCAGCCTCGCCGCCGGGGTCATCTTCGTGCTGCTGTTCCTGGGCGACCACTCCCCCGTGCGCGAGCTGGCCTTGTGGAAGTTCTTTTTCCTGGGCGTGCTGTGCTCCGAGGCCATCGACCGCGCCATGCGCTGGCGCTCCGCCCTTTTGCGCGTCCTGCCCTTTGTCCTGGGCGCCGGGTTGGTGGTTCTGGTCGTGCTTTCGGCCCTGCGGCCCGGACTGCTTGGCTATAGCGAGCGCGAGCTCGCCATGGGCCTCGGGATTTCGCTGGCGCTGCTGGGCACCGTGGCGACGCCCTGGCTGCGCGCCCTGTTCTCCGTGCGGCCCCTGCGCATTCTGGGCACGGTCTCCTACAGCATCTACCTCATTCACCCGCTGCTGCTGGCACGCAGCTTCGGCTTGAAGTACTCCCGCACCTCTGTCGATATTTTCGCCCCCCGCGAGACGTTCCTCGCCCTCCCCACGGCAGACCTCTTCCTGGTGTATGTTCCGGCCCTGGTGTTTTTCTCCTGCTGCACCTATCTGGCCATCGAGCGGCCCATGCTGCTGCTGCGGCCCAAGTTCCAGCCGCCACCCCTCGTGGCGGCGCCCGCACCCCTGCCTTCCAAATAAAACAAGGGCGGTTGCCGAAGCAGCCGCCCTTGTTGTTTGTGGTGGGAATGCGCGGAGTGCTAGCCGCCGGTGTGGGCCATGTCGGCCATGAGCAACTGCCGGGCGCGCTTTTCGTCCAGGCGCTTGCCGGTCCAGAGCTCGAACTGGGCCAGGCCCTGGTGCAGGAACATGGACTGCCCGGACAGGCACTCCACCCCGGCGGCCTGGGCCTCCTGTATGAGCTTGGTGCGCACGGGGTTGTAGACCATGTCGAACACCAGCGAGACGCCGGCGAATCCGTCTGCGGGCCAGGGCGACTCGCTCACGTGCTCGCCCACGGTGCCCAGCGGCGTGGCGTTGATGATGAGTGACCAGGGGCTGCCGGCGCGCTCCGCCCAGGGCACGGCGCGCAGGCCGAAGTCGCGCGCCAGGGCGTGGGCCTTGCCGGGGGTGCGGTTGGACACGGCGGCATCGGCCACGCCAAGGGCCTTCAGCGCCGCGCAGGCGGCCCGGGCGGCTCCGCCCGCCCCAAGCACCAAGGCGCTCTTGAGGGCGTCCTTGTGGGGCAGCAGCGGGGCCACAATGCCATCCACGTCGGTGTTGTCGCCCATGAGCTTGCCGTCGCGCCAGAACAGGGTGTTCACGGCGCCCACGGCCTTGGCGCGTTCGGTCAGACCGTCCAGATAGGGCAGCACGGCCTGCTTGTGCGGAATGGTGACGCTGACGCCCTTGATGCGGCGCACGCGCACCTCGGCCAGGAAGGCCTTGAGCTTGTTTCCGGGCTCCGTGGGCCAGGCCACATAGGCTCCCGGCAGGCCGCATTCCTTGAGGCCCCAGTTGTGCAGCAGCGGGCTCTTGCTGTGCCCCAGGGGCCAGCCGATGATGCCGTACTGCCCCAGGGGCTTCTTGTTCGGTATCTTCTGCACGCGCTATTTCTTCCCTGCGGACTTTTTCTTGGCCGCCGCCTTGGGTGCAGCCGTGGGTGCAGCCTTCACGGCGGGCCTGGTGGCGGTTTTTTTCTTCGCAGCCGGTTTGGCGGCCGCTTTGGCCGGGGCTTTTGCCGCCGCTTTGACCGGCGCGGAGGCCTTCAGCTGCTCCAGGGCATACTGCGCGCCCGCGCGCAGGGCCGTGATGTTCAGGGGCACGATCTTTGGCGGCATGACGGCGGACAGGCAGCCTTCCACGGTCTCCAGCTTCACCATGCCCGTGGCCGCAACATAGGCGCCCAGCATGATGGTGTTCACCGCGCGGGCGTTGCCCACCGTGTCGGCCAGCTCGTTGGCGGGCACCAGCACGGTGCGGATGCGGTTGCCTTTTTCCACCAGCTTCGGGTCCACCAGCGAGGAGTTGACGATCTGGATGCCGCCGTTCTTCAGCCGGGGCTGGAACTTGTCCAGGCTGGGGCGGTTCATGACGATGAGGCTCAAGGGCCGCTCGATGATGGGCGAGCCGATCTCCTCCTCGGAGAGCACCACGGTGCAGTTGGCCGTGCCGCCGCGCATTTCCACCCCGTAGACCGGAATGTAGGTGACGTTCAGCTTCTCGCGCATGCCCGCATAGGCCAGCAGGTTGCCGATCAGGAGCACGCCCTGGCCGCCGAAACCGGCCATGATGACGTCGATGTAGCGCTTCATTTTTCGCCTCCCGGAGCCATGGACCCGCACGTGCCGTCGGCTGTAAGATCCTTGTACACGCCCAGCGGGAAGTAGGGGATCATCTCCTCGGTGATGCGCTTGTTGGCGGCCACCGGGGTCATGCGCCAGTTGGTGGGGCAGCCGCTCAAGAGCTCCACGAACCCGAAGCCCTGGCCCGAGGTTTGCGCCTCGAAGGCCTGGCGCAGATATTTCTTGGCCTGGCGGATGTTTTTGACGGAATCGAGGGAACCGCGCGCGCAGAACACCGTGCCGCCCAGCTGGGCGATGAGCTCGGCCATGCGGATGGGCGCGCCCTCGCGGTCCTTGCAGCGGCCGCCAGGGCAGGTGGTGGTCTTCTGGCCGATGAGCGTGGTCGGGGCCATTTGGCCGCCGGTCATGCCGTACACGGTGTTGTTGACGAAAACCACGCTCATGCGCTCGCCCCGGTTGGCGGCGTGCATGATCTCGGCCATGCCGATGGAGGCCAGGTCGCCGTCGCCCTGGTAGGTGAACACGAACTTGTCGGGCCGGGCGCGTTTGACGCCCGTGGCCACCGCCGGGGCGCGGCCGTGCGGGGCCTCCACGGTGTCGACCTTGATGTAGTTGTACAGAAACACCGAGCAGCCGATGGCGCTGACCGCGATGGTGTTCTCGGTGAGCTGCATCTCGTCCAGCAGCTCGGCCACCATGCGGTGGGCGATGCCGTGGTGGCAGCCGGGGCAGTAGTGGGTGGCGCGGTCGGCCAGGGAGTCGGGCCGGGTGAAGACCAGCTCCTCCGTGACGCCTGCGGCCTGAGTCGGCTTGGACATGTTATTTCCTCCCCAGCGCGCGCAGAATGGGCGCTTCGAAGTCATCCGGGCTCGGCATGTTGCCGGGGTAGACGCAGAACAGGTCGGAGTCGGCGTGCTTGCGCACCGAGAGGCGCACGTCCTCGACCATCTGGCCCAGGTTGTGTTCGATGGTCAGGAAGCGCTTGCCGGCCTTGGCCAGCTTTTCCAGCGCCTTTTCCGGGAAGGGGTACAAGGTTTTGGGCCGGAACAGGCCCACCTTCTTGCCCTTGGCGCGCAGGGCGCGCACCGCGTTTTTGGCGATGCGGCCGATGGAACCGTAGGCCACCACCACCAAGTCGGCGTCCTTCACCTCATATGTCTCAAAGTCCACCAGAGACTTCCAGGCGTCGTACTTGGCCTGCAGCTTTTTGTTCTGTCCGGCCAGTTCGCCGTCCATGAGGAACAGCGACTTGATGATGCGGTGGGGCCGCGCCCCCTTGCCCTTCGACGGCGCCCCGATGAGCCGCCAGTCCGCGCCCTCGGCCGGGTCGACCTTCTTGGGCGCGCGCGGGGTGATGGGCTCCTTCATCTGGCCGATGATGGCGTCGCCCAAAATGAGCACCGGGTTTTTGGAGGCGAACGCCAGGTCAAAGGCGTCAAAGGTCATGTCGTAGGCTTCCTGCGCACTGGCCGGGGCCAGCACCAAAAGCCGGTAGTCGCCATGCCCGCCGCCGCGCGTGGACTGGAAATAGTCGCCCTGGCTGGGGCCTATGTCGCCCAGGCCCGGGCCGCCGCGGTTCATGTTCACGATGACCGCGGGAATTTCGCTGCCGGCCATGTAGCTGATGGCTTCCTGCTTGAGGCTCATGCCGGGCGAAGAGGAGCTGGTCATGGCGCGGATGCCGCAGGCCCCGGCGCCCAGCAGCATGTTCGCGGCCGCCACTTCGCTCTCGGCCTGGACGAACTCGCCGCCGGCCTCCACGATGGCCTTGCTCATGAACTCCGGGATGTCGTTCTGCGGGGTGATGGGGTAGCCGAAAAAGCAGCGGCACCCAGCGGCCAGCGCGCCCATGGCGATGGCCTCGTTGCCTTTGACGAAGAGTCGTTCTTTTTTGTCTGCCATGTGCGCTCCCTATGCCGCCTTTTTGGGCTTTTTGCTGCGCCAGACTTCGATGGCCACGTCCGGGCAGATGGTGGCGCAGGATGCGCAGCCGGTGCACTTGTCCATGCTTTCGGCAGGGACTTCGGCCACCTTGTAGCCGTTCTGGTTGATGCGCTCGGACTGCCGGATGATGGAGACCGGGCAGACCTCTGTGCACAGGAGGCAGCCCTTGCAGCGCTCCTCCGATACGGTGATGCGGGACATTGGACACCCCTTCGCCGCGCGGGTTCAAAGTCCCCGTGGGCTTTTCAGTCTTTCCGGTTCACACGATGAGCATGGCGTCGCCGTAGGAAAAAAATCGAAAGCCCTGCGCGAGCGCCAAAGCATAGGCGGCCATGATGCGTTCACGGCCTGCCAGGGCTGAAACCATAATCAGGAGACTTGATTCTGGCAAATGGAAATTGGTGAGAAGCGCGTCCACAACCTGGAAGCTTCTGCCCGGAATGATGTAGATTTCCGTCTCTCCGGCAAAGGCGGCCACCTCGTTCTGGGCGGCGAACATGCCCTCCAGGCTGCGCGCGCTGGTGGTGCCCACGGCGATGACCGGCAGTCCCGCTGCTTTGGCCTCGCGGATGGCCTCGGCCGCGGCTTGCGGCACCTCCACGTACTCGGCGTGCATCTGGTGCTGGCGGATGTCGTCTGCGCGCACCGGGCTGAAGGTGCCGTAGCCCACGTACAGGGTCACCTCGGCCCAGCGGAAGCCCTTTTCCACCAAACGCTGGCGCACCTGCGGCGTGAAGTGCAGGCCCGCCGTGGGCGCGGCCACGCTGCCCGCCTTGGCCGCATCGGCGTACACGGTCTGGTAGCGTTCGCGGTCTGTGGCGTCGTCCTCCCGTTCCAAATAGGGCGGCAAGGGCATGTGCCCGATTTCATTAAGAATAAAGCCAAGCTCGCCCGACCACTCCAGGCGCAGACGGCAGCGGCCATACTCGCCGCGCTCCAGCAGCGTCACCGCCAGGCTTGTCGAGGCGGGCGCGTCGAAAAGTGCAGTCTCGCCCTCTTTCATGCGCTTGGCCGTGCGCACCAGGCCCTCGGCCTCGGCGCTCTTGCGGCCATCGGGCAATGGTTTCACGTGAAGCAGCGGCAGGGGGGTGAGCAGCAACAGCTCCACGCGCCCGCCCGTTGCCCTGCGCCCATAAATGCGCGCCGGGAACACCCTGGAGTTGTTTGCGATCAGGAGCCCGCCCCGCGGGTACTTCTCGGCCAGCAGGTCCGGCAGGTTGGCAAAGGCCTCCAGCCGGCCCTCTTCTTCTGTCTCGCGGTCCAGCACCAGCAGGCGCGACCCATCACGCTCCGGCGCGGGGCGGCGGGCGATGCGCTCCTCGGGCAGGGGGTACACGTAGCTGCTCAGGCGGAAAGCTTCGGGGATGGCTGTGTCATCCAGCGTTTTTGCATTGTGCGTCATCGCGTTGGATCGTACCCGATCTTCCGGCAATGGCAACCCCCGCCGCCGTGCCCCAGCCCGGTGCGCAAGGTGATGCGCGCCTGGAGATTCCCGTGATCTTGTGCGCAATCCCCCGGCTGCCGCTAGTTTTCCCTTGATCTTCAGGCTGATCCTGGTATGGACGGGACATGGAACTCCTGGCTCTGAGCGATATCGCCAAACGCACCGGCATCCCCGCGCCCACGGCCCGGCGGTACGCCGCCCTTTTCAAGGACTTCCTGTCCGGTCGGCGTTTGGGCCGCATGACCCGCTACCCCGAAGACTCCGTCGCGGTGTTCCAGCGCATCAGCGAGCTGTACACCGACGGCCGCATCACTGCGGAAATCGAAGAACTTTTGCGGCGCGAGTTTCCGCGCACCATCGAGGTTGGGCCGGCTGCGGAGCCCATTGCCCTGCCCGCGGTGGCCGAGGATCTGCCCGGCCACTTGGCCGAGGCCCTCTCCGACGCCCTGTCCGAGGCCCTGTCCTCGTCCATCGCCCAGTTCTCCGACGCCTTGGGCAAGCTGGCCGAGCAAAAGACCAGCCTCGACACGCACCAGTCCGACATCAACAAGCTCAAAAACGGCTTTGTGCTTCTGGCGCGCAACCTGAAGCGCGTGGCCAAGCGTGAGCAGGCCGATGTCTCCGCCCAGGTGGAGAAGCTGGGCGAACGCCTGCGGGTGATGGAGCCCAAGCTTGCGGTGATGGAGGAGATCAGCCTGACTCTGACCAGCGACAACGCCGACCTCAAGGCGCGCGTTGCCGCCCAGGAGGTGGAGATCCGCCGCCTGCGCGACGACCGCGAACGGCTTGAAGCCATCCTCAAACGCGCCAGCGGCCTGCCAGGCTGACCCCCGCTTCCGGCCTTTGCGCGCCCCTGGCCATGCGTTGAGGTTTTTTCCCCTTTCGTTTACACATACCAACGGTTCGCAGTATTGCGAGCCCTGTTTCGCACCCAACCATGAGGAGCCGCCCCATGAAGTCCGCACCCCTGAAAGCACTTGTTTGCAGCGCCCTGGTCTTTGGCCTGTGCGCTTGTTCGGGCATGGCCGCCAACCGCGCCAACAGCGACACCGCCCCGGCGAGCGGCGGAGCGCAGACCGAAACGTACGACAACCCTAATTATTATTATCTGTTCGATGATATTTTGGTTCCCAATGGCATGGAGCACACCGCCGAGGACGATTTCTCGTTCGACACGCAGCAGTTCAAGGCCGGCATCCAGAACTTCCAGGGCCGCGTCGTGTTCGACGACCTCATCACTTTTTTCTTGAACAATATGGTGAAGGACGGCTGGCGCAAGGTTTCCGCCGTGCGTTCCAAGAAGAGCATCCTCATCTTTGAGAAGTCGAACAAGGCCGCCATCATCGAATTGGTGGACGGATTCAAGGCCAAGGCCACCGTGTTCGCCCTGGAGTACAAGTCCGGTTCCTCCTCCAACCCGTCCTCCCGCAACAGCAGCCCGCGCCCCGGCACGGCACGCGGCGTTCCCGGGCCTTCCAGCCCGTCCGGCAAGAGCAGCTTCTCCGAGAAGGACATTTCCAATTGAACACAGCCCACCTGCGCTTTCCCTGCTTTTTGGGCAGGCATGTGCACCTGGGGGTCACGGGGAGTGTCGCGGCCTACAAAAGCCTTGAGCTGCTCCGGCTGCTCGCCGAGGCGCAGATCACCGTCGACGCCACGCTGACCCCTTCGGCCCAGCGTTTTCTCGGTGCGGAGAGCTTCCGCGCCCTGGGCGCACGCAGCGTGCACACAGCCATGTTCCAGGACGGCCCCGGCGCCGACCCCTTTGCGCACCTGACGCCGGGCCGCACCGCCTCGGCCCTGGTCATCGCCCCGGCCACGGCGAACATCCTCGCCAAACTGGCCCACGGCATGGCCGACGACATGCTTTCCACCCAGGCCCTGGCCTTTGGTGGGCCGCTGATTTTGGCCCCGGCCATGAATCCGGCCATGTGGGCCGCGAGCGCCACCCAGGCCAACTGGCGCACCCTGCGTGATCGTGGCGCCCTGGGCGTGGGCCCTGTGGCCGGGCCCGTGGCCTGCGGCGATCAGGGCGAGGGTCGGCTGGCGCCCGTGGAGCATATTTTCGCTTCCGTGCTGCGGGCTCTTTCGCCCAAAGACCTCGCCGGGCGCACTGTGCTCGTCACCCTTGGCCCCACGCGCGAGAGCTGGGACGCGGTGCGCTACCTTTCCAACCCCAGCAGCGGTCTCATGGGCGCGTGCCTGGCGGTCTCGGCCTGGATGCGCGGCGCGGCCGTGCAGGTGGTGGCCGGGCCCACGGCGTTCGATTTCCCCCCAGGCCTCAGCGTCACCCGCGTCACCACGGCGCAGGAGATGCTGGAGGCCACCACCGCGTTGTGGCCGAAGGCCGACATAGCCTGCTGCACTGCGGCCGTCTGCGACTTCCGCCCCGTTCCCCCGGCAGGCGGCGGCGTGGCGCGCAAGCTCAAGAAGCGCGATCTGCCCGTCGAGGGGCTGAGCATCGCCCTTTCGCCCAATCCCGATATTTTGCGCACCCTGGGCGCCAACAAGCGCAAGGAGCAGATCCTCATCGGCTTCGCTGCCGAGACCGATGATCTGTTGGCCCAGGCGCGGCTGAAGCTGGCCGAAAAACGCCTTGATCTCATCGTGGCCAACCGCGTGGGCGTGCCCGGCAGCGGCTTTGACAGCGCCACAAACACCGTGAGCGTTCTTGATCGCACAGGCCGTGTCGAGCAGTGGCCGGAACTTCCCAAGACAGAGGTAGCCTGGCGCGTATGGGATCTTTTGCAGCATCTGTAGACCTGCCGGAGCACCTGCGGCCTTGGTCCAGCGCCGGGCTCGACCTGCTCTTTCTGCCCGACGGCCTTCCGGTGCAACCGGAGGCCAGCGTACAGGCCGTTGGCCAGGCCCCGCAGACCACAACAGCCCCCCCCGCAGCCCCAGGGGACCCCGCGCCCACCACGTGGCCCGCGCCGTGGTGCACGCTGGCCGCCCGCGTGCGCACCGCGCCGCGTGTGATCATCACCTACGCAGCCTTGGCCGACGATGTGGCTGGCGCCGCTGATCCTGCGCGCCGCAAGCTTTTTCAAAGCGTGCTTTCCTACCTGGCTTGGCCGCTGGGAACCACACTGTTCTGGCCCGTGGGCTTCCCCCAAGGGGTCGATCCCGGTCCGCATTTCGCGTCCGACATTTTCGCCGCAGGCGTGCGGCATTTCGCCATCCGCCACATCCTCTGCTTTGGCGAGAGCGTGGCCAAGCGCGCGCGCACCCTCTTTCCGCAAGAGGACAAAACGGCCCCAGTCTCTGTGCATGGCGCGCCCGAACCGGAGGCGCTCATCTCCATGCTCCCCCATGAGCTCCACCAGGCACTTGCCGCCATCAAGGGCATCGCTCTTGACTGAGCTTGCCTTTGGCCGTTCACGCAGGTAAAGCTGCGACCGTCGCATCAAACCGCAACAAAGGAATCACAGCATGAAGGTACTCGTCACTGGCGCGGCCGGTTTCATCGGTTCCCACCTTTCCCGCCGCTTCCTGTCCATGGGCCACGAGGTCGTCGGCTTGGACAATTTGAACGACTATTATTCCGTGGAGATCAAGCTTGCGCGTGTGGCCCGGCTTGAGCCGGACCCCAAGTTCACCTTCGTCCGTCTGGACATGGCGGACAACGCCGGCATGGCCAAACTTTTCGCCGACCAGGGCTTTACCCATGTGGTGAACCTGGCGGCCCAGGCCGGCGTGCGCTACAGCATTGAGAACCCGCGGGCCTACATCGACTCCAACGTCGTGGGCTTTTTGAACGTGCTGGAAGGCTGCCGCCACAACAAGGTCGGCCATCTCGCCTACGCCTCGTCCAGCTCCGTGTATGGCCTGAACACCACCATGCCCCTCAGCGTGCACGACAACGTCGACCACCCCATGAGCCTTTACGCCGCCACCAAGAAGTCCAACGAGCTCATGGCGCACACCTACAGTCACCTGTACAACCTGCCCACCACCGGCCTGCGCTTCTTCACCGTCTATGGCCCCTGGGGCCGTCCGGACATGGCGCTGTTCCTGTTCACCAAGGCCATTCTGGCCGGCGAGCCCATCAAGGTCTTCAACTACGGCAAAATGCGCCGCGACTTCACCTACATTGACGACATCGTGGAGGGCATTGTGCGCGTGACCATGCACACGGCCGAGCCCAACCCCGAATGGACCGGCGCCAAGCCCGATCCCGCCACCAGCCCCAACCCGTACCGCTTGTACAACATCGGCAACAACAAGGTTGTTGAACTCTCCCGGTACATCGAGGTTTTGGAGGATTGTCTGGGCAAGAAGGCCATCAAGGAATTGCTGCCCATGCAGTTGGGCGACGTTCCCGCCACCGAGGCCAACGTGGATGATCTTATCCGCGATGTCGGCTTCAAGCCCGCCACCAGCATTGAAGACGGCATTGCCAACTTCGTGAAGTGGTACCGCGAGTACTTCAAGGTTTAGGCCTTTTTTTCGACTCGGCGCGAGTACTTCTTGATTTTGACGCCGCTGGGACTTAGTCTGGTCCCAGTCGTGTGTTTCACGTGAAACAGAAGCCATCCCGGCCCAACGTTTCACGTGAAACATTGAAAAAGCAGCGCGATGCGGAGGGTTTGTGGCACGCAGAATTGTTGTGGCAAATCAGAAGGGCGGCGTTGGAAAAACCACTACCGCCGTCAATCTTGGCGCGTCGTTGGCGGTGATGGAAAAGCGTGTGCTTCTTGTGGATTGCGATCCGCAGGGCAACGCCTCGAGCGGGCTGGGGTTCTACCCGGGTGACGACCGGCCGAACATCTACACGGCCCTGTTCGACCCGGACAACGTCCGCAGGTCCATCGTCAACACGGCGATTCCGTATCTTTCGCTGCTGCCGGGAACGCAAGACCTGGTCGGTGCGGAGATCGAACTGGCGGACAAGTTCGGGCGCGAGTATTATGTGCGCGATCTGCTGGCGCCGGTGGAGGACGAGTATGACTTCATCCTCATCGACTGTCCGCCCTCGCTGGGGATTTTGACCGTGAACGCGCTGTGCGCCGCGCGTGAGCTGCTGGTTCCGCTGCAGTGCGAATATTACGCGCTGGAGGGGCTCTCCCAGCTGCTTATGACCTATGAGCTGGTGAAGAAGCGCCTGAACCCGGAGCTCAAGGTGCTGGGCGTGGTGCTTACCATGTACGATCAGCGCAATAAGCTGTCCTGGCAGGTGAAGAACGAGGTGCGCAAGGCGTTGCCCCAGCACCTCTTCGAGGTCATCATCCCGAGGAATGTGCGCTTGTCGGAGGCGCCGAGCTTTGGCAAGCCCGTCATCACCTACGATATCCGCTCCAGCGGTGCGGAGGCGTATATGGCGCTGGCCCAGGAAGTGGAGCGCAGCAAGGTTCGCGACTAGCGGGCCCGCTGCCGGGGGCGAGCTAGTCCGGTCGGCCGAGATTGCGCGCGGAACGTTCCGCCACATGCGCCTTGATCTCGACCTTGATGATGTCTTTGAAGTGTCTCTTAAGTATCTTGGCCTGACAGCCGAGACAGCGATACGTGACAAGTCCGCCCAGGTTTGCGGCGGTGAGATGGAATTTGCGCGGCTCGTCCAACTCCCAGTTCTCGGTTTGGTTGCCGCACAGCGTGCAGGCCACGTCGCGGTCGACCGGGTATTTGAAGTCCCAGAACTGGAGCAGGTCCCGCCAGTCCTCAAGGGGCTCCGGCAGGGCTGCGGGGGCGGGGTCGCGTGGCGCAAAGCGCGACATGACGATTTCACGGACCATGGCCCAGGCCTCAGGTCCGAGAAGTGCGCCCAGGGGCAGCCCCTGGGCGTCGAACAGTTCCTGAACGTCGGGGAATTGAGAACTCATGTGTGGCTCCGGTGCTGAAGTGTTGATGTCTTATAGTGTTGACAGAGCGGCCTGGCAAGGCCGGAATACGGAATCACAGGCAACGCGATTCGGAGGATATCCATGGCCATAGGTCAACGTGGATTGGGGCGGGGGCTGGATGCGCTCCTCGGCAGCATCAAACCGGAATCGGTGAACTCTGCGGAGGTCAAACTCCTGCCGATTTCCGCAATCACGCCCAACCCGCACCAGCCCCGCAAGGAATTCGATCCAGAGGCCCTTGAGGATTTGAGCAATTCCATCAAGAGCCAGGGCGTGTTGCAGCCCATCCTCGTGCGGCCGCTGGCCGGCGATGGCCCGGCCTATGAGCTGGTGGCGGGCGAACGCCGCATGCGCGCCTCGAAGATGGCCGGGCTTACGGAAATTCCCGCGCTGGTCCGCGTCCTTACGGACATGGAGACCCTGGCCATCGCGCTCATCGAAAACCTGCAACGGGCCGACTTGAACGCCATAGAAGAAGCCCGCGGCTTTCAGCAGTTGCTCAAGGACTTCGGCCTCAGCCAGGAGGAACTTGCGCGCCAGATGGGCAAGAGCCGCTCTGCTCTGGCAAACTCGCTGCGCCTGCTGAACCTGCCCGGGGACATCCAGTCGGACATCCAGATCGGGGTGCTCTCGGCGGGCCATGGCCGCGCCATCATGTCCGTGGAGCCTGAGGTCGGGCATGCTTTGTACCAGCGCATCAAGTCCTTCAACCTTTCTGTGCGCCAGGCTGAGGCCGAGGCGACCTTTGTGAAGGAAAATGGGCGCATGGCCGAGCCGGAAGAGCTGTACGGCAGCGAAAAGCCCAGAGGCAAGGCTCCGCGTGGCGCCAGAAACTCCAAAACTCTGGACGAGGCCCTGGCTACCATTCAGGGACAGCTTTCCGTTGTTCTTGGCGAAACCGTCAAGATTACCGGCAGCTTGGAGCGAGGAATTCTCTCTGTGCATTACCAGTCCCTGGACGCCCTCACGGAGTTTGCCCGCCGCTTGGGCTTGAGCGCAGAGTAAGCCACAGCAATCATCAGATCATCATCACACACAACACCCTTGTATTAAAAGATTAAAGCCGTAAGCTTTGCGCTGGCGGAAGCACTTCCGAGGACACATGATCACGACAGAGAGCAAGAAGTACCTTTCGGCCCTGGCGGGCAAGCGCGTGATGATCGTCGGTGACGTCATGCTTGATCATTACACGTTCGGCACAGTCTCGCGCATCTCGCCGGAGGCGCCAGTGCCCGTGGTTGAGGTGATCGACGAACAGTACCTGCTTGGCGGGGCCGGCAACGTGGCCCGAAACATCGTGGCGCTTGGCGGCCATGCGACCATGGTCGGCGTGATCGGCGATGATCGCGATGGCGAGACGCTCACCACCATGCTCGCCGACAACGCGGTGGACACGGCCATTGTTCGCGATGATCGCCGCCGCACAACGCGCAAGACCCGGATCATCGCCCAGAATCAGCAGATCGTCAGGGTGGACCGCGAGCACACCGAGGGCCTCTCCAAGCCCGTGGTTGGAGCCTTGCTGGAGATCATCAAGAATCATGGTCAACAGCACGATATCGTTATTGTTTCAGACTACGGCAAGGGTATGGTCACCAGGCCGATCATGGACGCTCTGCGGGCGCTCAAGGGGGCGGACGGGCGCCGCCCACGCATCCTTGTGGACCCCAAGCCCGTGAACTACGATCTCTACCACGGCGTGGACATTCTGACGCCCAACGCCAAGGAGGCCAGCGAGGGCGCGGGCCTTCCCTGCACCTGGCCCAACGGGCCGGCCGCGGTGGGCCAGGCGTTGTTCAAGCGCCTTCACAGCAAGGCCCTGCTTATCACCCTCGGCCCCCAGGGCATGGCGCTTTTTGAGGGCCCGGACCAGGCGCGGCACATTCCCACCTTTGCGCGCAAGGTTTTCGACGTCACGGGCGCGGGCGATACCGTCATCGCCACCCTGGCGCTGGCGCTGGCCGCCGGCGCGCCGCTGCTCGACGCCGCAGTGCTGGCCAACCACGCCGCAGGAATCGTGGTGGCTCAGGTGGGCGCGGCAACGCCGACCCCGGAGGGCCTGCGCCAGGCTGTGGAAAGGGACCCCGCGCCATCCGTCGCCCCGCTTCCGGGCATGAATCCGCAGTAACTGGCCGGGCGGTTTACGCGCCCTGGGATATTGAGTAGAGCGAGGGGTGCGAAACCCGCCACGCGACACGGAGGAAGCAATGTCCAAGCCCTTAGGCCCCAAGAAGCAGGCTCTTGATACGACCATTCCCACCTTGGGCGCGGCCAAGATTCCCTCGCCACTCAAATACTGCCGGTTCGTCGATGAACAGGAGCGGCTGGAACTGAACCTTACGGAAGAAGAGGCGGACATTCCAGGCGCCCACGGGCATCCGTTGCTGTTCGAAAAGGCCGGTCCGCGCGGCAAGCTCTACTTCGACTCCTCCAAGGTCAAATGCGCCATCGTGACCTGCGGCGGGCTCTGCCCGGGCATCAACGACGTGATCCGCGCCATCGTCATGGACGCCTACCACCACTACCGGGTGGCCTCGGTCATCGGCATCCGCTACGGTCTGCAAGGGTTCATCCCCAAGTACGGGCACGACGTGATAGAGCTGACGCCAAATAACGTAAGCAATTTCCATGTGTTCGGCGGAACAGAGCTCGGCTCGTCGCGCGGGCCGCAGGCTGCGGATGAGATTGTGGATGCCCTGGAGCGCATGAACGTGGGCGTGCTGTTCATGATCGGCGGCGACGGCACCATGAAGGCCGCAGCCAACATCGTGAAGGAGATCTCGTCCCGCAACTCGCGCATCAGCGTCATAGGCATCCCCAAAACCATCGACAACGACATCAATTTCGTGGGGAATTCCTTCGGGTTCGATACTGCGGTGGAAAAGGCCACAGAGGCCATAGGCTGCGCCCACGTCGAGGCTACCGGCGTCTACAACGGCATCGGCATCGTGAAGCTCATGGGCCGCGAGTCGGGCTTCATCGCCGCGCAATCCACGCTGGCCCTCAAAGAGGTCAATTTCGTGCTGGTGCCAGAAAATCCCTTCTCCCTCGAAGGCCCGGACGGACTGCTCGACCAGTTGGAGAAGCGCGTGCGCCAGCGCCACCACGCTGTCATTGTGGTGGCCGAGGGCGCAGGCCAGCATCTTTGCGAGGCCAGCGGCCGCACGGACGCCTCGGGAAACCCCGTGCTGTGCGATATCTGCGCCATCCTCGTGGCGCGCATCAAAGACCATTTCAAGTCCCGCGGCATGGAGTCCACCATCAAGTTCATCGACCCGAGCTACATCATCCGCTCCGTGCCCGCCAACGCCAACGACAGGGTCTATTGCGGCTTTTTGGGGCAGAACGCCGTGCACGCGGCCATGGCCGGCAAAACCGGCATGGTGGTCAGCCGGTTGCAGTCGCGGTTCGTCCACGCGCCGCTGGAGCTGGTGACCATGAAGCGCAAGAAGCTGAACACCGAGTCCGATTACTGGCGTGCGGTGCTCGAGTCTACGGGACAGGAGTCCATGAGCCCGCTGCCCGGGGCAGAGGGCATCTGCGACAAGAACGAAGCGTAGGCTGCGAAGGCCGATAAAACAAGAAAAGCCCGGCATGCCGGGCTTTTCTTGTTTCAGGGAGGGCGAAGGCTAGTCTTCGTTCACGGCCGGGCGGATGTGCGCATGCTCGCCGATGGTCTGCCGGGCGTCCTCGGCCTGCAAGGCCATGGCCAGCAGCTCGAACATGTCGTTCATCGGGAGTTCTACAGTGTAGCAGCCGTTATCGGCCAGAACAGTGTCGCCCTGCTCGTCGAGCAAATAGGCGCGGCGCTCGCGGCTTTCGCCGGAGGCGGAGATGATGCCGTAGCCGATCTTGCCCTCAGCCGTGCGGTAGAGCTTCTCCACGGTCAAAACGCCTGTGGCGGTGCTGAAGTGGATGTCCTCGGCCACGAGACTGGCCGTGATGCCGATGGGGTTGCCGAAATCGTTGGGCAGGGCCACCGGGCGGGAAACTGCGTTCTGGGTCATATCCTGCGGCGTGCGGTTCATGCGCTCTCCTGGGTCATGAAGGTCACATTGGCAGTTTATACTGCTTGGGCCTGTTGCGTGCCGGTTCCGGCTTCCAATGGCGCCAGCCGCGCGCCACGTAGTCGTGCAGGGCGTCTTCGGTCACGCGCCACTGCGTGCCCACCCGGATGGCCGCCAGGTTGCCATCTTTCACCAGCCTGTAGGCTGTGCGGGCATGGATGCGCAGGATGTCGGCCACCTCTTGAATGGTGAGCAGCCGGGGAAGCACGCCTCCCGAATCCTGAGCGGGAACCTCATTGTCTATCATAAGGCACCGATGTACAGTGCTATGCATCGGTTGTCAAAGAATGTCAACAGATGTCATCAAAGAACAAAGAAATACGCCAAAAGGAATGAGAAGCCTCCCGCTCTGCGCAGATCAGGGCCGGGGGGAGGCTAAAAAGCGCCGTTGTCGCGGCGCGGCCAGAAGCCGTTGTAGCCGGAACACAGGTAATAGTAGAAAGAGCGCACAGGATGCCCACGGAAGCGCGCCACGTGCCGATACGGGCCGGCTACCCGCTCGAACATTTCCGTGGCCACCGGGGGCACTCCAGGCGAATCTCCGCGCAGCACGAGCACCGCGTCCCACCCCAGCTTGTCTTGCGGACCGCCCCAAAGATCGTACTGGTTCATACGCCTTCCATCCCACCAGAGGCAATATGCCCGGGGCTGGCCAGGGACATAAAACGCCAGCTCGGCGGTTATGTCATAAACATCGCTCATGAAAAAAACACGGGACGGATCGGGGAAGCGCGTGTCGGCCACGGTGCGCATGTGCTGGCCAAGGTCGTTCCAGCCCTTGAGGCGGTGCGCCGGGTTCAGGCTGGGCGGAATGGGCAGCAGTTGCTGCAAGTGCAACAGGAGCATGATGCCCAGGCTGGCCCAGCCCCCGGCCTTGAGCCAGAAGTAGTTTCGGCGGCTCAGGCCCTTGTGCAGCAGCCGTTCCAGCTCCACGGCGCACAACAGCGCGCCCGCCACGAAGCTCACCGTGTTCCAGTTGGCCAGCACCTTGGTGTGGAAGCTCCAGGCAAAGAAGAACAGGGTCATGGGCCAGAAGAAAACGCTCAACAGCGCCGCCTGCGGCAGATTAAGGGCCAGGGGATCGTTGGAGTCCGTTGCGGATGGCTTCCAGACGAGCCAGGCCGCGCGCCACCCGGCAACAAGCACGAACCAGAACCACCAGGGCAAAATGAAGCCCACCTGGGCGCCCACAAACTCTGGAACGCGGGAGATGCGGAACAGCGTCTTGGCCCCGGCGCCAGACACGCCGATGAGCTGCAGCACGTGTTTGTAGCCCACGAAGCCGTTCTGCATGTTCCAGACAAGGGTGGGCAAAAAGCCCAGGGCCACGCCCACGGCCAGGGCGCAGGAAAGCCGCAGCCAGTACCCGGCGGGCAGAGCGCCCCGGCGCATGAGCAGCAGTCCGTAGACCACGGCCAGACCGGCGAAGCCGAGCATGGTGTACTTGGCCAGAATGCCTATCCCGTAGGCCACGGCAAGCAGCGCATAGGGCCAAAGGCCCCTCTCCTTGCCGGCTGCGTCGGGCGTCACGGCGGCATACAGGGCGATCATGGCGGCGGTCCAGCAGAGCACGAAGGGGTTGTCCGTGGTCATGAGGATGCCGAGGGCCTGGAACAGGGGCGAGAACGTGAGCACGAAAACCGACAAGACCGCCAGAACCGGGCGGTTCCACAGTTTGCCGACCAGCAGCCAGACGAGCAGCGGGAACACCGCCGCGCCGAGGATGGACCCCATGCGCACGCCGAGTTCGGTGTTGCCCAAAAGCGCCGTGCAGGCCCAGATGATCCAGGCGATGAGCGGACCCTTGGAGTAATAGGTCAGTTGAAGGTGCCGGGTCCAGTCCCAGTACTGCGCCTCGTCCTGGACCAGGCCGAGCTGCCCGGTGCCGACGAACCACACGCGCAAGAGCAGCGGGACGAGGACAAGCAAAAAGACCCAGCGGCCGGGTGTGCGGCGCAGGGTATCAAGAAGCGGAGCGGAAGCCGGGGTCTGCATGAGAAGACGTCCTGGCGCGATTTGCGCAGGATTTCTCTAGCCCGGCAGAGCCTGTTTTGCAAGGTCGGGGCCCGAGAGGCGTCAGCGGATATACGTTGGAAGATTGAGAAGTAAATTAGTCGTATACGTGATCATTTTATCCATTATCCAGGGGAATGCCAGTATCAGGGCAATGAACATGGCGATGAGTTTGGGCACCAGGGCCAGGGTCGCGTCCTGAATCTGGGTGGCGGCCTGAATGATGCTGATGACCACGCCGACAATGAGCCCGACGCCCATCATCGGCAGGCAGATGACCAGGGTGAGCTCCATGGCTTCGCGGGCGAAACCCACGACGAATTCAGGGGTGATGGCCATCGCCAGCCTCGTCAGCCAAAGGAATTGACGAGGGAGCCGATGAGCAGGCTCCAGCCGTCGACCAGGATGAACAAGAGGATCTTGAAGGGCAGGGCCACCGTTGCGGGCGGCAGCATCATCATGCCCATGGAGAGCAGGATGCTCGCCACCACCATGTCCAGAATCAGAAACGGGATGTAGATGAGAAAGCCGATGGAAAAGCCGGTCTTGAGCTCGCTGATGGTGTAAGCGGCCACGAGCATGATGGTGGACACCTGCTCTTTGTTCTCCGGCCGGTCCACTTTGGCGATGGAGTAGAAGATGGAAAGGTCCTTCTCTCTCGTGTGCTTGAAAAGATAGGCCCGGACTGGGACTTGCGCCTTGTCCAAGGCCTCCTTGAAGCCGATCTTTTCCTCAAGATAGGGCTGGAGCGCCTCTTCGTTCACGCTTTTGATCACCGGACCCATGATGATGATGGTCATGAACAGCGCCAGGGAGGACAAGATCTGGGCGGGCGGCATTTGCGGCGTGCCCATGGCCTGGCGCAGAAAGTGGAACACGATGATGATGCGCGTGTACGAGGTCATGGTGAGCACGATGGACGGCGCCACGGCCAGCACGGTGAACAGGAACATCAGCTCCAGCGCCACAGAGACCTTGCCGGGCTCGGACTGGCCGGCGGAAAGCTGCATGGTCAGCGTGGGCGCGTTGGGAGCCGCCGTGGTTGCGGGTGCAGCGGCCTGCGCCAGCGCGGGCAGAAAAACGAAGAAGAAAAGGAGAAGAAGAAGCGGCAGGCTAGCGCGCAGCGCGCCCGCCAGGGGGGAACAAGAACGGCCCGTCTCCCCGGTCGTCCTTCGGTGCGTCCGGCTTGCGGACCGAAGACACAGGCTCGGCCAGCAAAGAGTCTTTCCGCTGTTCCCGTGGGGCGGCTGCGGGGCCGTTCTTTCGCCAAGAAAGAAGATCTGCGAAGATTTTCGGGTCATCAGCTTCCTTCTGCGCATCAGACTGAGGAGTGGTCAGCTCGGTCAAGGTGTTGATGGACCCCTCTGTGATGCCGATCACCAGAGTGCGCTCCTGCACGCGAATCACTGCAACCCGCTGGCGCGAGCCCAGTGACAGCTGCGCCAGGACATGCAGGCTGAAGCGCTCGCCCTGGCTGCGCACGGTGCCGGGTAAAAAACGCTTCAACACGAACACAACGCCAAAGATCAAGCCCACGATGCACGCGAGCGCGACAACCATCTTCACGATGTCAAAAAAAAGCTGATCAGGCAAGCTGCTTCACCCTTTCAATGGGACTGATGATGTCCGTGAGGCGGATTCCGAACTTCTCGTTGATGACCACCGCTTCGCCGCGCGCCACAAGCTTGCCGTTGACGAAGATCTCAAGGGGTTCGCCCGCCAGCTTGTTCAGTTCCACAACAGAGCCCTGGCCAAGCTGCAGCAGTTCGTTGATGAGCAGGCGCGTGCGGCCAAGTTCGGCGGAGACCTCAAGGGGGATGTCGAGAATGAAGTCCAGGTCGCGCTTGGTGCCGGGATTCTGACGCTGCGCCTTGAACTCCGACGTCATGTCACGGAATTCCGGCTCATGGGTCTGGGTGCGCAGGAAAGACTGTTCCTTGTCCTTCTTGACGTCATCGGCCTCCTGGGTGGCCAGGGCCTTGGCCCATTCGTCGGCCAGGGCCTCATCGGAAGAAGGCGCGGCTCCGCCCGCTGCGCCGGCCGCATCGGCCGCGCCAGCCGCGCCAGCCGCATCGGGAGCTTGATCAAGCAGGGCGTTGGCCCATTCCTGGGCGAGTTTGTCCTGGTCGGTGTCGTCGGCCATGCTGACCTCGTGGTGCTGAAGGTTCGGCCCGCGCGGCCAGAGGCGTCGTGCTGCGGGTCACTGCAGCACCTACTGCAAATCCTGTGCTCACGCAACAACAGCGTGGCCCTCGCCAAAGCGGCGCGCTACTGGATGACAATCTCCGTGATATAGACGCGCAAAACTTTCTGCTCGCCCAGCACCAGGGTCAGCCGCTCCACGATCTCTTTCTTGAGCAGAATCTTGTTCTCCAGGCTGCCCAGATCCTCATACGTTTTGCTGGAAAGCAGCAGCAGCAGCGAGTCCTTGACCTTGGGCATGTTCTTGTTCAACTGCTCGGCCGCGGCCTTGTCGCGCAGCTCGATGTCAAGGGCCAGCTTGAGATAGCGGCGTCCCTGAGGCTCGGCGAGGTTCACCAGCAGGGGCGGAATGCTGACAAGTTCGCCCGCGCCCTCGGCGCCGTTCTCGCCTTCTTTGCCGCCGTCCTTCTTCTCGCCGCCATGCCCGCCCTCGGCCTTCTGCTCCGTTGCGTTGGCGGAATCAGCCGTATGGCTCCTGCCCATCCACCACTTATAGCCAAAAAAACCGCCGGCACCGAGGATGCCCAGAATGACCACGATGATGCCGATCATGACGATCAGCTTCTTCTTGGACTTCTTGGGCGTCCCTTCATCCAAAGCGACTTCTTCAGCAGGGGCCTTGTCTGGTTTCTTTGCCACGTTGTTTTCCGCCTTCTTCAATGCATCCGGGAGCGCCCGGAGCGTGTTGCCCGTATCGCCCGATTCTTATCGGCTGCATGACGAAAAGGTATACCCAATATCCCGGCACAAACGCAAGTGCGGACGGCAAGGGGTTTCAAGACCCCGGCGCCCTTGTGGCGCTGCGGCGCGGCCACGCCCCCCAGCACTTGACCTTTGCCCACATCTGGGGGAAAGTGCCGCGATTTTCCACGCGGCAGGGCGCACCTCTTGCCTGGCCGTCCCTTTTTTGGAGCACACGTGACCGACCCACAGTTTCTCAAAGATCTCACCCGCGAAGCGGACCGCCGCCGCACGTTCGGCATCATCAGCCACCCGGACGCAGGCAAGACCACACTGACCGAAAAGCTGCTGCTTTACGGCGGCGCCATCCAAATGGCCGGCACAGTCAAGGCGCGCAAGGCCGCGCGTTACGCAACCTCCGACTGGATGGCCATGGAGCGCGAACGCGGCATCTCCGTCACCAGCTCGGTGATGCAGTTCGAGTACCGCGAGTACGCCGTCAACCTGCTGGACACCCCCGGCCACCAGGACTTTTCCGAGGACACCTACCGCGTGCTTACCGCCGTGGATTCCGCGGTCATGGTCATCGACTCGGCCAAGGGCGTGGAGACGCAGACGCGCAAGCTCATGGACGTCTGCAGATTGCGCGACACGCCCATCATCACCTTCATCAACAAGATGGACCGCGAAGGACGCGAACCCCTGGAACTCTTGTCCGACATCGAGGAAAGCCTCGGCATCGAGTGCGCGGCCATGACCTGGCCCGTGGGCATGGGCAAAAGTTTCAAGGGCACCTGGAACATTCTGAAGAACGAACTGCACCTGTTCAGCGCCACCCACGGCGGCAAGATCCAGGAAGGCCTTGTCATCAAGGGCCTGGCCGACCCTCGCCTGGATGAGCTGTTGGGCGAACAGGCGGCGGACCTGCGCCGCGACATGGAGCTGGTTGCGGGCGCGGGCTATCCCTTTGACCGCGAGCGCTACCTGGCGGGCAAGCAGACCCCGGTGTTTTTCGGCAGCGCCATCAACAACTTCGGCGTGCAGGAGCTCCTGAACGCCTTCGTGGAGCTGGCCCCGTCCCCGCGCCCGCGCGCCACCACCACCCGCTACGTGGAGCCCGGCGAGCCGGAGTTCACCGGCGTGGTGTTCAAGATCCAGGCGAACATGGACCCGGCCCACCGCGACCGCATCGCCTTCCTGCGCATTTGCTCCGGGCGGTTTCAGCGCGGCATGAAGCTTCGGCACCACCGCATCGGCAAAGAAGTCACCATCGCCAACGCCACCATCTTTATGGCCCAGGACCGCAGCAATGTGGACGAGGCTTGGCCCGGCGACATCATCGGCCTGCACAACCACGGCACCATCAAGATCGGCGACACCTTCACCGAGAAGGAGCCGCTCAAGTTCACCGGCATCCCCAGCTTCGCGCCCGAGCACTTCCGCCGCGTGATCTTGAAAAGCCCGCTCAAGGCCAAGCAGTTGCAAAAAGGCCTGGCCCAGCTGGCCGAGGAAGGCGCCGTGCAGGTGTTCCGGCCCCTTATGGGCAACGACTACATCCTGGGCGCCGTGGGCGTGCTTCAGTTCGACGTCATCATGGCGCGGCTGAAGGACGAATACGGCGTGGAGGCCCTGTACGAGCCCGCGCAATACAACTGCGCGCGGTTCATTTCCTGCGAGGACAAACGCAAACTTGCGGACTTCGAACGGGCCATGCACGGCTCATTGGCGAAAGACGCCGAGGACAACCTCGCCTACCTGGCCCCCAGCCAGTGGCGGCTGGAGGATACCCAGGAAAAATGGCCAGACATCAGCTTCAACACCACCCGCGAACATGAATAGGCGCACCCCAAAACCGGCCCCGCCAGACCTGTCCTATCTGGCCCCCCTGCGCGAGGGCGCGGAGATTCCCGAAGAACACCGCCGCGCCTTCACCTCCGAGGAGATAGGCCTCCTGCCACTTACCGCCTTTGTCGGCAAGATCATCCTGGTGGAATGCGACCGCCAACTGCACCAGGCCATGCACGTGCTGCACCAGGAAGAGCTCCTGGGCTTCGACACCGAGACCCGGCCCATTTTCAAAAAAGGTCAGATTCCTCCACCGGCGCTCTTGCAGCTGGCCGGACACAAGGACGTGTACATCTTCCAGCTGGGCAAGCTGCAAGACAAGGCCGTGCTGACCGAACTGCTCGCCTCGCGCCACATCATCAAAAGCGGCGTGTCCGTGCGCGACGACCTCAAGGGCCTGAAAAACCACTTCGAATTCACTGAGCGGCGCTTTGTGGACCTGGGCGAGGTGGCCAAGCGTCTCGGCATGATGACCCACGGCCTGCGCAACCTTTCGGCCAACCTGCTCGGCGTGCGCATCAGCAAAGGCGCGCAGTGCTCCAACTGGGCGCGCGAGGCCCTGGCCACCAAGCAGATCATCTACGCCGCCACCGACGCCTGGATCAGCCGCGAACTGTACCTGAAGTTCGACGAACTGGGCACCTTGATGAAAGAATAGCCGCTGCGGAGCGCCGAGAAAGGGCTTGGGGCCTTCCGCTTTGGGAAGGTTGGGAGGGGAGAAGAGGTGACGCGCTTTTCTCATCCTTCCTCAAGTGGAATGGCCGGGTTCGAGCTTTGCTCGAACCCGGCCATTCCACTTGCGTGAGGGGGGTTGGGAGAAAAGATTCCCCCCAAGAAAAAATGCTCTCCCCGTCTTTCCGTTCCGGCCTACTCGGTCGCCTCGGTATCCTCTTCGCCGCCGTCCACAACGCCGTCGGTTTCGGGTCCCAGATCGGGATCAGCCTCGTTCACGGCGACCTTGGCCGGCCGGGTGAAGGGTTCCGGGTTCTCCATGCAGCGCGCGAACACCAGGAAGCCGGTGTGGGCGACCATGCGGTCTTCGGGGCGCAGGCGGTCGGGCACGGTCTTGTAGCGGCGCACCAAAATCTCCAAGGCCTCGAGCTCGGTGAACGGACCTTGTTCCAGGCCGCGCAACAGGTCGCTCACCTGATTGCAGGTGGGCAGCAAAAAGCCGCACATGGCGCCGGGCCGCACGGCCTTGGGGATGTGCTGCAGGCAGTCTTGGGGCACGCGCACGTCGAGGAACAGGGCGTCGGCGTCGGTCTGTTCGAAGCCGGTCTCCTCTATGTCGGCCAGGTGCTGGGTGACCCGGTGCGACAGGCCCACGCGGGCGAGGTTCTTTTGGGCGAGCTTGTAGAATTCTTCGCGCCGCTCGTAGGTGTAGACCATGCCGGTATCGCCCACATAGGTGGCCAGGGCCAGGGTGAGCCCCGCGGAGCCGGTGCCCGTCTCGATGACGCGGCTGCCGGGGGTGACGCCCAGCTTGAGCAGCACGTAGCCGATCTCCTTGGGGTACATGATCTGGGTTTGGCGCTTGACGCCCTTGATGAGTTCGTACACCGTGGGCTTGAGAATACGGTAGGGATGGCCCAGGTGCGAGCGCACGATGCCGCCGAATCCCGCCTCGGCGATTTCGGACATGAGGATGCGCCCGTCATGGGTGTGGATCTCTTTGGTGGGGTCCAGGGCCTGCATGAAGCGTTTGCCCTTGGGGCTGATGACCAGCACAAGCTGTCCGGCTTCGATCATGATTCCTCCGAATGGATGCGGGCGCGCCGCAAAGGTGTGGCGTCGGTGTGTTGACCTGGGCCTACAGGGCGCGGTGCCTCGCGTCAAGGCTGATGGGCGGTTCAGACGCCGCGAGGGCGTAGGGTGTGGGCATGGAGCCGGGTGCGTTTCGCTATGTTTTCGGGCCGGTGCAGTCTGGTCGGCTGGGCCGGTCTTTGGGGCTGGATTTGCTGGGTGCGCGCATCTGCTCCATGAATTGCGCCTACTGCGAGTCCGGGCGGCTGGAGCGGCTGACCCTTGAGCGGGCGCCTTATGTGCCTGCGCAGGAGCTGCTGGCCGAACTGACCGTCTGGGAGGCCGGGCGCGCCCAGCGCGGTGAACCCCTGCCCGACGTGGTGACCCTGGGCGGCATGGGCGAGCCCACGCTCAACAGCGACATGCCTCGGATCATTGCGGGGGCGCGGGCCATTCTGCCCGGCGTGCCGGTGGCGGTGCTGACCAACGCCAGTTTGATGACGCTTCCCGAGGTGCGCGCCGAGCTGGCCCAGGCCGACATGGTGCTGCCGAGCCTTGATTCGCTGGTGGTGGAGGAATTCCGGAGGGTGAACCGGGGCCACCCCGGGCTTGACCCCAACGACATTGCGGAGGGCGTCCTGGCCTTCCGCCAGGGCTACCAGGGCAGGCTGTGCCTGGAAGTGCTGCTGGTGGCCGGGGTCAACGACACGGAGCGGAACCTGCAACTTTTGACGGAGTACTGCAATCGTCTGCAACCGGACCGGGTGGATGTGGTGACCCTTTCGCGCCCCGGAGCCGAGTCCTGGGCCAGGCCTGTGGAGGCTTCGGTGCTGGCGCGCTGGCGCAAAATTCTTGGGGCTTCCGCGGTTTCGGCGCAGGCGCAGCCGTGCAGGCTTGCAGGAAGGGCGGAAAAGGGGCAAGAACAAGCGGGGGGAATGTCCCAAGGCGAGATGCGCGCGCGCGTTCTGGCCTCCTTGGCCCGCAGACCGCAGACGGCGGCGCAGCTTGCCAGCGCGTTTCTTGCAAACGCCGATGACGTGGAGCGCGCCGTATCGGAGCTTTTGACCCAGGGCCTGGCGGAAGCCATTTGCCGTGAAGGCGCGGAGCCGGGCGAGCCGGCGTACTACAAGGTGCGCGGCTAGCGGCCAGGCGCCGCCGACCGGGCGCCAACGGCCAGGCGCGACGAAAACGGGCGCGCACCCCATTCCCCAAGTTGGACCTGCTGCCGCAGTGTGCGCGCAGGCCGAATTTCTTCAATTTTCTTAGGATCGAGGTTCTTTCATGACCGACTCCAATGATGACCGGCCTTCCGGTCAGGCTGATTCTCCGCAGGCCGCTCCGGCCAGCACCCCGTCAGACACCCAGGGCCAGGACGACAAGCCCGCCAAGCGTTCGCGCGGCAGACGCGGCGGACGAGGACGCCGGCGCAAGGACAAGCCTGCGGGCGGCGAGGCCCTGACCGCCGACGCCGTGGCCAACGCTTCCAGCTCCTCCCCCGATGCCGCTTCGACCGAGGCCCCGCGCCAGGCCCAGGCCGCGGAGGGCGCGGCAAAAGACGCTCAATCCGGCGAGGAGCCCAAGGCCAAGAGCCGTTCGCGCCGGGGCAAGCGTTCCGGCAAGCCCAAGGCCGCGCCGGAATCCGGCCAGGCGGCCAGCCAGGCGGCCAGCCAGAACGCTCCGGAGGCCTGCGAGGACGACGAGGCCGAATTCCAGGGAAAGACTGCGGAGTGCAAGAAGAAGCGCAAGAAGATGTTCATCGGCGTGCTGCCGGGCGAGCTTGTGGAGGTGGTGCTCACCGAGGAGACCGCCGTTCAGGAATACTACGTGGAGATGCTGCACCAGGCCAAGACCAAGGGCAACATCTACAAGGGGTACATCCACAACATCGACTCCGCCCTGCAGGCCGCGTTCATCAACTACGGCGCGGAGCGCAACGGTTTCTTGCAGATCGACGAAGTCCACCCCGAATACTTCCAGGGTTCCTATCCGCTCAAGAAGGGCGCGCGTTTCCCGCTCATCCAAAAGGTGCTGCGCCCCGGCCAGGAGGTCCTCGTCCAGGTGGTGAAGGAGCCCACGGGCAAGAAGGGCGCCTTTGTCACCAGCTACCTTTCGCTGCCCGGGCGCTACTTCGTCTATACTCTGGGACGCGACCAGCAGGGCGTTTCGCGCAAGATTGAGGACGAGAAGGAGCGCGAGCGCCTCAAGGGCGTCATTGACCAGATTTCCCCGCCCGAAGGCGTGGGGCTCATCGTGCGCACTGCGGGCATAGGCCGGGCCAAGACCGAGCTCCTGCGCGATTACAAGTACCTGCACCGCCTCTGGGGCGACATAAAGAAGAAGGTGCAGACCGAGAAAGCGCCTGCCCTGGTTTACAAGGAAATGGAGCTTTCCGTGCGCGCCGCGCGCGACTACCTGACCCAGGACGTGTCCGAGGTCTGGGTGGATGACCCGGACACCGCGGAGCAGATCCGCGAATACGTGGCCCTGGCCTTCCCCAAAAGCCCCAACATGGTAAAAGTGCACACCGAGCACGACCACACCCTGTGGGAGCGTTTCGGCCTCACCAAGCAGGTGGAGCAGATCTACTCGCGCGAGGTCACCCTGCCCTCCGGCGGACGCCTCGTCTTCGACCACACCGAGGCCCTCACCAGCGTGGACATCAATTCCGGCAAGATCGGCGGCGAGCAGAGCTTCGCCAAGATGGCGCTCAAGACCAACTCCGAGGCCGCCCAAGAGATAGCCCGGCAGTTGCGCCTGCGCGACATCGGCGGCCAGATCATCATCGACTTCATCGAAATGAAGGACCAGAAGCACCTGCGCGAGGTGGAGAAGGTCATGCGCCAGGCCCTGAAAACCGACCGCGCGCGCACCGACGTCTCCGGCATCTCGCCCTTCGGGCTGATGGAGCTGGTGCGCCAGCGCCTGGGTTCCTCGGCCATCAGCGTCTCCACGGAGCCCTGTCCCTGCTGCGGCGGCACCGGCATCCGGCGCAACCTGGAATGGCAGGCCCTGCAAGCCATGAAGACCATCCACCGCCTGCTGCGCCGCCCCGGCTGCCCCAATCCCCTCCAGGTGCCCGTGGGCCAGGAGCTGGCCATCTACATGCTGAACAACAAGCGTGAGCTGCTCACCGAGATGGGGGCGCGCATGGACATCCGCGTGGAGATTGTCGTCGATACCAAGCTGCCCTAGCGTTCGTAGCCTTTTTCCGCCGGGGGGCGGGCCTCGCTGCCCGTCCTCCGGCACACTGAACCGCAATGAACCACAATCTGGACTCCAACAACGCCATTTTTCTGCACGCCTGTTGCGGGCCGTGCAGCATCACGCCCATCTTGCGCCTGCGCGACCTGGGCCTCGCCCCCACGCTCTACTTCTATAATCCGAACATCCATCCGCTTTCCGAATACCTGCGCCGCCGCGAAGGGCTGCTCGCCGTGGCCCAGCGCCTGGACGTGCCCGTCATCCTGGCCGACCAGCAGGACGAAGCCGCCGCGCGGCCCGACTCCTGGCTCCAGGCGGTTTCCGCCCTCGGGCCGGGCATGGGCGACATGAACCAGCGCTGCCCCGTGTGCTACGACATCCGCCTGCTGCGCGTGGCCGCCTCTGCCCGCGCCCTCGGCTTCCAGCGCTTCAGCACCACGCTTCTGTACAGCAAGTACCAGAACCATCAGGCCATCCTGCACGCCGGCGCGCGCCACGCCGGGCAGGGGCTCGCATTCCTGGGCGAGGACTTCCGGCCCGGCTGGGCCGAAGGCATCCGCCTGTCCAAGGAATGGGGCGTCTACCGGCAGCAGTACTGCGGCTGCGTGCTCAGCGAATTCGACAGGTACAGGCGTTCGATAGCTGTGTGATTTCTTGGGGCGAAGCGCCTCTTGCGGCCACACGTGCGGCCGGACCTTGCTTTTCGCCAGCCGCCCGTCTACGAAATGCGAGAGGAGAAAAGCCATGCGCTTCACCGGCATCAATCATCTGGCAATGGCCACCGGCGACATGGACGCCACCATCCGCTACTGGCGCGACCTGCTGGGCATGCGCCTCGTGGCGGGCCTGGGGCATCCCGGCTACCGGCACTATTTCTTCGAAATCACGGACAAGGACATGATCGCCTTTTTCGAGTGGCCGGGCGTGGAACCCGGACCGGACAAGGACCATGGCGCGCCGGTGCGCGGGCCGTTCACCTTTGACCACATCTCCTTCGGGCTGGAGAGCGAGGACGAGCTCTGGAACCTGCGCGACAGCCTGGATGCCGCCGGTTTCTGGGTGTCTGAAGTGGTGGACCACGGCTTCATCCACTCGCTGTACTCCTTCGACCCCAACAACATCGCCGTGGAGTTCAGCGTGCCCGTGCCCGGCGTGGACCTGCGCAGGCAGCCGGTGATGGCCGACACCGCGCCCACGGCCTGCGCGCGGGAGGGCGCGGAGCCCGTGCCCGGCGTGTGGCCCGCCGTCGCCAAGGCGACGCCGGTTTTGGAGCGGCGGGTCTACCCCGGCGAAGGCCTGCTGCTGGTGGGCCGCAAGCCCAAGGACGACCGCAAGGGACTCCGGCATGTCTGACCGCTCCGGGCGGTTGCTTCTGCCTTTTCCACCCCGCTGCCGCGTTACACGTTTTCTGCGCCGCGAAAAGCGCTTCACCGCCGTCAGCCTCGACCCGCTGACCGGGGCCGAGGTGCGCGCCCACACCAACAACACCGGCTCCATGCTGGGCCTGCTGCGCCCGGGAACTTCCGCGCTGCTCTCGCCGGCCGCCAATCCAGACCGCGCCCTCAAGTGGACGCTGGAGGCCCTGGCCCTGCCCGGCGGGCACCACGGCCCGGATGGCCTTGTTGATCCGGCCTGGGTGGGCGTGAACACCCTGACGCCCAATCGTCTGCTGGCCGCCGCCTGGCGGGGGGGCCTGCTGCCCGAGGCCGCGCCCTACGCCCGCATGACGCCCGAGGCTGCCAGCGGCGCGAGCCGCCTGGACGCCCGTTTTGACGACGGCGCCGGCCCCGGTGGCGGCCTGCCGCCCCTGTTCGTGGAGTGCAAGAACGTCACCCTGGTGGAGGACGGCCAGGCCCAGTTCCCGGACGCCGCCAGCGAACGCGGGCGCAAGCACCTGGGCGAATTGACGCGGCTGGTGGGCGAGGGCTGCCGCGCCGCCTTGTTCTTCCTGGTGCAGCGCCCGGACGGCGGCTGTTTCGCCCCGGCAGAGGCCGTTGACCCCGACTACGCCAATGCCCTGGCCCTGGCGCTGCAAGCCGGAGTGGAGACCTGGATCTGGCGTGCACACATCGGCGAGGCCGGCATCAGCCTGACCGAACGCCTGGCCTTGGCCCCCGCCTGGGCCGCACTTGAACGTCCCCACAGGAGCTGAACCGTGCTGCATCTGCTCATCGGAGCCTTCATCATCAGCTTCTCGCCCGTGTTTGTGAAACTGGCCGGGCCCTACGGCGTGGGGGGAGACGCCGCCGCGTTCCATCGCGTGCTCATCGGCGGCATCGGCCTGTACCTGGCCACGCTTCTAAGCCGCGAACCGCGCTCCCGCGTGTCCGCCATGCCCAAGAACGGCTACTTCTGGTCCCTTGTCTGCGCCCTATTCTTCGCCGCCGACCTTGTGGCCTGGCACCTCTCCATTCTCTACATCGGACCCGGATTGGCCACGCTGTTCGGCAACTTCCAGGTGTTCGTTTTGGCCCTGTGGGGCATCGTGTTCCTGAAGGAAAAGCCCGGCCCGCGTTTCTTCCTGGGCCTGGGCCTGGCCATGGCCGGACTCGTCGCCATCGTCGCCCCGGCCTGGAACGCCAGCGGACCGGACTACCAACTAGGCGTCTTCTTCGGCTTGCTCACCGGCCTGTTCTACGCCGGGTTCATCCTGGCACTGGGACGCAGCATGGTCGTTTGCGGCGAAGGCTCGCAGCTCGCCGTCATGACCGTCAACTCGCTCATGACCGCCGGATTGCTGCTGCCCGTGCTGCTGCTGCGCGGCGAAAGCCCGGCCTTGGCCCTGGGCATGCCCCTGCTGCTCATGGCGGGGTATGGCATCACCTCCCAGCTCATGGGCTGGGCGCTCATCAGCCGTGGCCTGCGCGAAACGCGCATGTCCTTGGCCGGGCTCATCCTGCTGCTCCAGCCTGTGCTGGCCTATGTCTGGGACTTGACGCTCTTCGCCCGGCCCGCAGGCGCTGCGGAACTCATCGGCGTCACCGCCACGCTGGCGGGCATAGCTCTGGGCGTGCGGCGGCGTTAGAGGAAAAAAACCGGGGGCGGCGCCCCCGGTTCTCTTCTTGCGTCCAGGTTAGCGGCTCACCCACAGGGCCGCGCCGGTAAGCTTGCGGAACAGCGCGAGGGTGACGGAGGTGGCGAAGATTCTGGCGAGGGGCCCTTTGCGCATGCCGGTGCGGCCCACAGCCACGGCGGCGTAGCGGCCCCGCTCGGCTTCGCGCAGGATGGCGCCCGGCACATCGTCGGACACGTCCAGGCGGGTGCGGATGAGCCGGGTGGGGAAGCCGTTGTCTTCCAGAATGCTGATGGCGCTGGAGAAGAGTCCTTCGGGCTTGTCGTGCTCCTCGGTCTTCTTCATAACGCGCAGCAGCGTGACGGGGTGCCCGGTTTCGCCCTGGAGAATGAAGCCCACGTGGTCGGCCATGCGGCGGAAGGCTTCGGAATCGTCCACGCAGAGCAGTATGCCGTGTCTTTGGTAGTCCACGTCGCGGCACAGCCACAGGGGGAAGGGGAACTTGGCTTCGAGCATTTCCTCGCTGGCGCTTTTGTCCAGGAAGGTTTCAAGCCGGAGCAGGGCGCGGCGGCCGAAGACCACGGCGTCGTACAGGCCGGTCTCGCCTTCCTTGATGATGTCGTCGATGCGCGAAAAGTTGCGGGCGATGATCTTGTCGTCGACCTGTCCCGGGGAGTAGCCCCCGGCGATGAACACGGCGTGCGCGGCCTCCATGGCCTTTTTGCCGGCCCGGATGATGGCCTCGGTGGAGGCTTCGTTTTGGCGCAGGCTTTCGAAATTCTTTTCTTCTCCCCAGACAGCCGGCGGCAGCGGGGCCGTGTTGAACAACGTGAGGCGCACGTCTTCTTTGTTTTGGAACAGGGAGCAGACGAAGCGCAGGCCCCGCAGGGCGCTGGGGTCGTCGGAGATGGTGACGAGCAGGTGCTTATTCATGTGTGCCGCTCCGGGAAGGCTTAAACGATACGGCGACCGCAGCCCCATGCCGCGGTCGCCGGGTGTGCGCTTCGTTTAGATGGTCTCGACGAGGATGTTTTCTTCGTAGCCGGTGCTGATGCGGAAGTCTTTGCCACCGGCGCTGACGATGAACTCGCAGCCGGGAAACAGCTGGCAGGCGGCGTTGAAGTCGTCGTTGAGCATGATGTCTTTGGCTTCGCCGCTGGTTTCGTAGCGAATGCTGGTGCCGTCTGAGAGGCGCAGCAGGTCATCGGCGTGCAGCCGCACGGGCAGGTTTTGCTGAGTGTACTCCGCCATGGGAAGGTCCTCCTTTTGAGGGTGCCGGGCAGTCACAACAGGCCGCCCAGAGGGTCTTTTGCCTTCTCAATAGCGCAAAAAAAACAAGGTGTGAACAGGTTTGGCCCTCGGATTGAGAAAAAAAGAACGGGAGCTCACCTCTGGGCGGGCTCTTCCTCCAGGCCTTCCAGCACCAGGCTGGTGACTTTGTCGCCGCGCTGGGCCTTCACGCGGTCGATCATCTGCCCCAGGCGCGAGCGGTCGCTGGCCGACAGCAGGGCGGTTTCCTCGGTAATGGTTCCGGCCTCGAAAAGCGCCAGGAAGTGCTGGTCGAAGGTCTGCATGCCATACGTGGCGCTCTGCTCGAGCACGCCGTAGAACGTCCTGTCCGCACTCTCGCCCTGAAGGATCATGTCCTTGATGCGCAGGGTGTTCTTGAGCACCTCGAAGGCGGCCACGCGCCCGCCGCCGACCTTGGGCAGCAGGCGCTGCGACACGATGAAGCGCAGGCTCTCGGCCAGGCGCATGCGGATGAGCCGTTCCTCGTTGGGGGAAAAGAGCCCCAGAATGCGGCCGATGGTGGCTCCGCAATCGGTGGTGTGCAGGGTGGAGAGCACCAGGTGCCCGGTGCCCGCGGCCTGCAAGGCTATCTCCATGGTTTCGGGGTCGCGTATTTCGCCTACAAGAATGACCTTTGGCCCCTGGCGGAAGGCCGCGCGCAGGCCAGAGGCGAAGGTGTCGAAGTCGATGCCCAGCTCCCGCTGGTTCACGGTGCCCAGCTTGTGCGGGTGGGTGAACTCCACGGGGTCTTCCAGGGTGACGATGTGCCCGGCGCGGGTTTCGTTGATGGTGTTGATGAGCGCGGCCAGGGAATTCGACTTGCCGGAGCCCGTGCCGCCGGTGACCAGAATGAGGCCGTTCTGTTCCGGCGCCATTTCGCGGAAGGCCTGGGGCAAGTTCAGCTCTTCCATGGTGGGAATGCGCGAGGGCAGGCGGCGCATGACCAGGGCCAGGCTGCCCCGCTGGCTGAAGATGTTCACGCGGAAGCGGCCCTTGCCCGGCAGCGCGTACGAGAGGTCGCAGGAGCCCTTGGAGGCCAGGGCCTTTTGCAGCCGGGCGTTTTCGCCTATGAGCGCCAGGGCCATGGCTTTGGTGATGAGGGCGGAGAGCTTGCCCAGGTCCGGGGTGGTGGCGGCGTCCTTGAGCTCGCCGTGCACCTCGGCCTGAATGGCCTTGCCGGTGGTGATGATGATGTCGGCCACCTCGGGGTGCAGGTCCAGAACCTGGCCCATGAGGGCGTCGAACTGCGGGCGGGTCATGTTCACCGGCTGCCCCCCATCTTCTCGACGACGGCTTGGACCTTTTCCTTGTTCTGGGCCTGGGTCAGGCCGTCCTCGGCGCTGATGACGCCCGTTTCCAGCAGGCGGCAAATCTCGTCGTCCAGGGTCTGCATGCCCGCCTCGCGGCCTGTTTGGAGCACGCTGGGCAGCTGGTGGGTCTTGGCCTCGCGGATCAGGTTGCGCACGCTGGGAATGCCCATGAGGATCTCCTGGGCGGCCACGCGGCCCGGTTTGTCGATGCGCTTGAACAGCGTTTGCGAGACCACGGCGCGCAGGCTCTCGGCCAGGCTGGTGCGCACCTGCGATTGCGAATCCTCGGGGAAGACCTCGATGATGCGGTCGATGGTCTTGTGCGCGCTTTGGGTGTGCAGGGTGCTGAAGACGAGGTGCCCGGTCTCCGCGGCCTCCAAAGCCAGCTGGATGGTTTCCAGGTCGCGCATTTCGCCCACCAGGATGATGTCCGGATCCTCGCGCAGGGCGCCGCGCAGGGCGGCCTTGAAGCTCTGGGTGTCGCGGCCCACCTCGCGCTGGTTCACCAGGCAGCCCTGGGGCTTGTGCACGAACTCTATGGGGTCCTCCACGGTGAGGATGTGGTCGCGGCGGTTCTTGTTGGCATGGTCGATGATGGCGGCCAGCGTGGTGGACTTGCCGCTGCCCGTGGGGCCGGTGACGAGGACCAGGCCCTTGTTCAGCATGGCCAGGTCGCGCAGGCGCTCCGGCAGGCCCAGCTGCTCCACCGTCAAGATTTCGGAGGGGATTTCGCGGAACACGGCGGCAATGCCCCGGTGCTGCATGAAAAAATTGACGCGATAACGCGCCACGCCCGGCAGCTCGTGGGCGAAGTCCACGTCGCCGGTCTCCTCGAACTGCTTGATCTTGGCTTCCGGGGTGATCTCGTAGAGCAGGGTTTTGAGTTCCTCGTGCTCCAGGGGTTTGTATTTGACCCGGGTGAGCTGGCCGCGCAGGCGCAAAAGCGGCTGCGAGCCGCTGGCCAGGTGCAGGTCGCTGCCGCCATACTGGTGCAGCATGTCGAAAAAGGCGTTGATCTGGGCCATGCGCTTCGGGCCTCCCGGCTGGGCTTGGTGTGCTGGGCGCGGCGGGGGCGCAAAGGGGTGCGCAGAGGGTCCGCCATGTGCGTAATCATACCCAGGGCAACCTGGAAATCAAAGGAGAAAATGCGCCACAGGCGGGGGCTATGGCCAGGGAATGACGGAACTGGCGAGGACGTTCGACTCGCCTGCGCTGCTGATGGAGATGGTTATCTCGCCGTTGTCCGGGTCGTGGGCGTAGGTTGCGTCGTAGCTGCCGATGCCGACCTTGTCGCCGCTGTCCAGGTTCAAATATCCTTCGCCGGCGATGTCGCTCAACAGCCGCGGCGGCGAACCCGTGGTCACCACGTACAGCTGGGTGGCGCCGCGCAGGCGGCCGGCGGCCTCGCCGGTGGCGCTCTTGGCCGAAACGTTCAGCACGGTGTCCATTATTCCGGCGTAGCGCGGGGCGATGATGGCCGCCAGGATGCCCAGGACGATGATGACGACGATGAGCTCCACGAGGGTGAAGCCGCGCGCGCGCGGATGGTTTGCCATGGGACACTCGCTAGCACGGCGGGAGCCAATCTCGCAAGACGAGGGGCCAAAAAAGAAGGGGCGGCGAAAACGCCACCCCCTCATTTCTGTGCGGTGCCTGGTCGCCGTTAGTTCGGCCAGGGGTACTCCGTCTTGACGTTGTCTTCGGTGGAGTTCTTCAGTCCCGTGGCGCCGTCCTTGCTGAACAGGGTGATGGTGACGAGCTTGGGGGTGCCGGTGGGGTCCGAATACCCGACCATGTAATCGCCGATGCTGCCCTTTCCGTCGGCGTTCAGATCCAAGTACTTGCTGTCGGCCAGATTGGTCAAAACATCGGTGGGCTTCTGGTTGGTGTCCAGAATGTAGGCGGCAAAGCCCATGTTCAGCCGGGCGATGCCTTCCGAAAGCGCGCCCTTGTAGGCGGCGTCCTTGGCCTTGCCGGTCATGTCAAAGTACTTGGGCACGATGACGGCGGCCAGAATGCCGAGGATGATGATCACCGAAATGAGTTCGATGAGGGTGAAGCCGCCTTCACGTTTGATCCTGCTCTTCAAATCCATGGGGTTCTCCTTGGTGTGCTTTCCGGCCGAGGCCGGAAAAAAGTTCCGTTTTCCCCTCCCGGGCAACCCCAGGAGCATACGGACTACGTATAGCAAATCCCGTTCCATTCCGTCCAGTATGCTTCGAGGGATTTGTACGTATCCCGTTGCGGCGCCAGACTCTTTATTTTAAGCCGCTCATGGAGTTTTGCATCAGCTCCACCAATGGGAGGAATACCGCCAGGGCGAAAAAACCCACCACGCCGGTGAGACCGGCCACCAGCACCGGGCCCAGCAGCTCGCTCATCTTGCTCACGGCGTACTCCACCTCATAGTCGTAGTGCGTGGCCGCCTCCTTGAGCATGTCCTCCATGTTGCCCGTCTCCTCGCCGATGGTGACCATGGAGACCATCATGGGCGTGAAGGAACTGCAGGCCCGCAGCGGGCCGGAGAGCCCCTTGCCTTGCTCCAGCTTCACCCGCAGGCTCTGGAAGTCGCGGGCGATGGCCGCGTTGCCGATGGTTCCGGCCAGGATGTCCATGGCCTCCAGCACGGTGATGCCGCTGGCCTGCAAAATAGCGAAAATGCTGGCGAAACGCGCCATGGCGGCCTTGCGGAACACCGGGCCGAGGATGGGCAGGCGCAGAAAGAAGGCGTCGCGGGCGATCTTGCCCTGCTCTGTGCGGCAATAGGCCCCCAGGGCGAAGGTCGCGCCGCCGATGACCCCCAGCGCCAGGTACCAGTAGTGCGTCAAAAGATCGTAAATGCCCAGGCAGATGCGCGTGGGCAGCGGCAGGGCGATGCCGGACTTCTCGAACAAGTCCACAAAGTGCGGCAGCACAAAGAGAATGAGCACAAAAAACGAGGCCACCAGGGCCACCACGACCACGATGGGGTAGGTCAGCGCGCTCTTGATGTCTTTTTTGACCTTGAACTCATGCTCCACGATGTAGATGAGGCGCTCCAGCACTTCGGTCAAGGTGCCGCTGACCTCGCCCGCGCGGATCATGTTGCAGTAGAGCTCCGGAAAGATGCTCTGGTGCCGGGAAAAGGCCTTGGACAGGGTGCCGCCGCTTTTGATGTCTGCCGCGATGCTGACGATGGCGGCCTTGAGCCGGGGGTTTTCCGTCTGGTTCTGCAGCACGTCCAGGGACTGGAGCACCGGGATGCCCGCGTTCAGCATGGTCTTGAGCTGTTTGGTGAACAGGATCAGGTCCTGGGGCTTGATCTTCTGCATGCGGTTGCTGAGGTCCGTCAAAAAACCGCCGCCGCTGGTGCCGTCCGGGGCCTTGGTCTCGGCCACGCCGGTGGGTATAAGTCCGCGCGCGGCCAAAATGTCCTGCGCGGCCTCCAGGGTTGCGGCCTCGACAACGCCCTTGGTGTTGGCGCCGCTGCCCGTAATGGCCGTGTATTTGTAGAATGACACAGCCCGCTCCTAAATCATCACCGCGCCGGCGGCTTCTTCCAGGGTGGTCAGGCCCTTGGCGACCTTGGACAGGGCGTCGGTCTTGAGGGTGCGCATGGTGCGCGCCTGCACGCAGGCCTTGGCGATGTCCTTGGCCGTGGCCCCGTTCATGATCATGTCCTGCACCATCTCGTCGTTCTGCAGCACCTCGTAGATGGCGATGCGGCCGGAAAAGCCGGTTTGATGGCAGGTGCGGCAGCCTGTGCCGCGCTGGAAATGGAACTTCGGCAGCAGGTGCTCGCCAATGCCGAAGGCCTGGAGAAGCTCCTTGCGGGGCGTGTAGGCCTCCGTGCAGTGCGGGCAGTTCTTGCGCACCAGCCGCTGGCTGATGGACGCCAGAAGCACCGTGGACACCAGAAAGGGCTGGATGCCCATCTCGATGAGCCGGGTGATGGCCGTGGCCGCGTCGTTGGTGTGCAGGGTGGTGAGCACGCGGTGGCCGGTCAGGCCCGCCTGCACGGCTATCTCGGCGGTTTCGCCGTCGCGCACCTCGCCCACCAGGATGACGTCCGGGTCCTGCCGGAGGATACTGCGCAGGCCGGAGGCGAAGGTCATGCCCGCCCGGCGGTTCAGCTGCACCTGGCGCACCGTGGGCATGCGGTATTCCACCGGGTCTTCCAGGGTGACGATGTTGATGTCCGGCGTGTTGATGTGGCGCAAGAGCGCGTAGAGCGTGGTGCTCTTGCCCGAGCCCGTGGGACCTGCGGCCACGATGAGCCCGTAAGGCTTGGTCGCGGCGGCTTCCACCTTGGCGCGGTCCGCCCCGGAAAGCCCCACCTCGGCCAGGCTCAGGCCGTGGGCGTTGCGCTCCAGCAACCGCAGCACCACGTTCTCGCCATGCACCGTAGGCAGGGAGGACACGCGGACGTTGAATTCCCGGCGCTGCGTGACAAAGGTGAAGCGGCCGTCCTGGGGTATCTTGGACACGGCGATGTCCATGTTGCCCATGATCTTGAGGCGCGACACCAGCGGCAGAAAGCTGGCCTTGGGCGGGGCGGGGATCATGCGCAGCTTGCCGTCCACGCGGAAGCGCAGCTGGATGCTGTCCTTCTCCGGGCTGATGTGCACGTCGCTGGCGTGCTCGCGCACGGCCTGGCCCAAAATGGAGTTCACCATGCGGATGACCGGGGCCTGGGAGGCCTGGTCCTGCAGGGTGTCGATGGCGATGTCTTCGCGTTCCTCGCCGCCCGCCTGGGTGGTGATGTCGCCGTCTTCCTCGGCCATGCCGCCGAAAAGATCCTTTTGCTGCTCGCCGTGGCCGTAAATGGCGCTGAACAGCAGCTCGAAGTCGTTCTCGGAGCAGATGACCGGCTCCACCTCGAGATTGGTGGCTATCTCCACGGCGTCCAGGGCGTTGATGTCCATGGGGTCGGTCATGGCGATGAGCAGCAGGTGCCCGCGCTTGGACAGCGGCACCAGGCGGTGGCGCTGCACCAGCTCCTCGGCCAGATACGTGTCGATGCGTTCGTCGTAGGGGTGCTTGTCCGGCGTGTAGCGGTCGATGCGCAGCTGCTGGCTCACCGAGTCGATGATGATGTTCTCATTAAGGATGCCGGATTGAATGAGGTATTGGCCGAGCTTGAGACCGGACTTCTTCTGGCCTGCGAGCGCGGTCTGGAGCTGGGCCTCGGTCAGGGCACCGGCTTCCATGAGCAACTCACCGAGTCGTTTGCGTTCCTGTCTCACGTCTCCGTCCTGACGCCGCTGCGGGCGTTTGGTTCATCTCTTGAGCTTACGGGCGATCCGGGCTGAAAGTGGCCCGCTGGGCGAGGCTTTGCGCGCTCCCGCCATCCACAAGGGCCGCGCGGGCTATTGCGGGCTGCTGTTCCGGCGCGCCCACTTGAAGCATGGGGGGCTTGCCCGCGTCAACCGGCTTGCGCAGGTCCGGGCCGTGGTCGCGCTGGGGCAGCAGCGAAACCCGGCTGGCCGGGCTCTGGTCCGCCTCGGTTTCTTCTGGCCGCAACGACAAGCCCTCGGCGTTGAGGCTGGCCTCGCGCGTTTCCGGCTGGGCGGCAACACCCTGCTCCAGCCCGGGCTGGGCCTGCTGGGCGCGTTGCAGGCCCAGGCCGCCGGGAACGCCCGCCGGGCCAAGCACCGGGCCGCTGTTCCCCAAGGAAAGCCACAGCGCCCCGAACACGACGCAGATGACGCCCAGGGCCGCAAAGCCCGCCACGCGGCGGCTGGTAACCTTGGCCTCGGCCTGCGGCCGGGAGGCGGCGCGGACCTCGGAGAGGCCCACGCGGGTTTTGCCGCGCACCAGCATTTCCAGCATGGCCATGTGGCACAGCCGCACGGTTTTGCGCGGGGAGCCGCCGGAGGCCATGTGCACGGCCAGCGCGGCGGCCAGGCTGAAGCCCACCCTCGGCTCCGCGCCTCCCGCGGCCACGCTCAGGCGGTGGCGGATCATGCGCCGCGTTTCGCTGAGGGAAAGGGGGCTGAGCCTGCGGCGCACGTTGATGCGGTCGGCCAGGTTGGGCATGGCGTCGAGCATGGGCTCCAGCTCGCGCTGGCCGAAAAGCACGATTTGCAGCAGCTTCGAGGTGTTGGTCTCGTAGTTCAGCAGCTCACGCAAGATTTCCAGGTTCTCTGGCGAAATTTTCTGGCCTTCGTCGATGACCAGGATCACCAGGCGCTTTTCCACCATGCCCAGGCGGAAGAGCTGCTGCTTCAGCAGCTCCTTGAGCGCCCACAGGCCCAGGCCCGGCTCCGGGCTCAGGCCGGAGATGCTGGCCAGAAGCACGCGCAGAAACTCCTCGCTGGACTCCAGGCGCGGGTCCAGCAGCAGGTGCACGTCCGTGGTCTGCTCCTCGGCAAAGGCGCGCAAAAGGCTGCGGCACAGGGTGGTCTTGCCGGTGCCGATGTCGCCGGTGACCACGTTCAGGCCCCGGCGCAGGCGCAGGGATATCTCCAGCTCCTGCAGACAGGTGGCGTGCTGGCGGGTGGCCAGCAGAAAGCTGGGGTCCGGGGAGTTGGAAAACGGCTCGCGCTCCAGACCCTGACCGGCGTAGTGGCTCATTTGCTGCCTCCCGAAGCGGTCTTGTCTGCGTTCTCTCTCTTGTCGTCCGTGCTGTTTTTGCCGTCTTTCTTTTCGGTCTGGGCCTTCTTGCCGTCGGCGATCTCCTTTTCAAGCTCCTCGTAGGTCTTCTGCCGCTCGCCCACCTTCCAGTCGGCCAGCACCGTGGGCGTGATGAAGATCATGAACTCGTCCTTCAGGTCGTCTTTGCTCTGGCTCTTGGCCAGCCAGCCCAGACCGGGAATGTCCATGGCGCCGGGAATGCCCGCCTCGTTGAGCTGCTTGCGCAGCTTGGACAGGCCGGAGATGACCACGGTTTCGCCATTGCGGGCGATGAGCGTGGTCTCGGTCTTCTTCTTTACGATGTACGGGTTGCCGGACACGGTGCGCGAGGTATCCACCTCGTCCTTTTGCACCAGCACGGCGAGCTTGATGAACTCGTCGTCGATGATGTGCGGGGTGATTTCCAGGCGCAGCACGGCGTCCTGGAAGTTCACGGAGGTGGTGACGTCCGTGCCGGTGCCGGTGATGCTTTGGTAGGGCACGCGCTCGCCCGCCTCGGTGTAGGCCTTCTGGTTGTCCATGGTGGCTATGGACGGGCTGGAGATGATGTTCAGCTTGTTTTCGGTCTGCAGGGCCTGCAACTGCATTTCCAGCTGGTTGCCGCCCGATTTGCCGAAAAGGAAGCCCAGGCTTGCGCCGGTGGTTCCGGTGGTCAGCGCGGTGGCGGGCAGGTTGATGCCGACGCCCTGGCCGCTCATGCCGGTGCCCAGGTCGTAGGTCTTGGTGGTGGTGGTGCCGCTGGAGGTTTTGGAATAGCTGGGCGAAACGCTGAGGGAGTTGCCGCTCTTCACCATGCCAGTGTACGAGCCGCCCCAGAGGATGCCCAGGTCGCGGGCGGTCTCCTTGGTGGTCTCCACAATGTGCGCCTTGAGCTTGATCTGGGCCCGGGGCGCGTCGAGCTTGGAGAGGAGCTTGGCGACCTTGCTGATGTCGGTCTCCACGCTCTGGATGATGAGGGCGTTGGTCAGCTCGTCCACCTGGACGTTGCCCACGGCCTTGCCGTCCTTGTCCTTGGCCAGGGTGGCCTCCACCGTCTTCTGCAGCAGTTTGGCGTCGGCGAAGCGCACCTTGGCCACGCTGGTGGTCAGCGGTTCCTCCTTCAGGGAGGCCATGCGCTCGGCCATGGTCTTGCGGCGGATGGTCTCAAGGTCCAGCACGCCCTGCAGGTCGGCCGCGGCCATGACGCGGATGGTTTCGCCGTCGAAATTGTAGGTGAGCTTGTTGGCGGAGAGAATGCCGTTGAAGATCTCGTCCCAGGGACGTTCCACGATGTTGACGTTGATGGTGCCGGAGACGCCGGGCGACAGGACGATGCTTTTGTTCGCCGCGCGCGACAAGGCCTGCAGCACGGCCATGACATCGGCGTTGTGCATGCGCAGGCTTAAGCGCACCGTGGGCAGGGCGGGTTCGCCCGCGCGCTGCGCCAGGCGCTGGGCCGCCGCTTCCTGGTTCGGCGTGTGGATGACCACCGGCGGTTCGGCCAGTTGGAACGCGCCGCGCGGCGAGTGCCCCTGCGACTGCTTTTCCATGGCCTTCCAGGTTTCGGAGGCGTCCTCCACGCTGGCGGGCTCGGGCTTGCTGTGCGAGGAGCAGCCCAGGGCGAGGAAGGCCAAAAGCGTGACCAAGAGTCCAAGGCGTATGGTTGGCTTTCGGTTCATCGTTTTTTGACCACCCGTATGCGGATCTTGTCCGTGTCGTCCTCCACCAGGGGAACGCGCCGTGTGAACTTGCGCCCGCTGGAACCATCCGTTCGCTCCAGCAGCACGTTGTTCTTGTCGATGCCCTGCACCTTGTAACCGCCTTCCGCCAGCTCGTCGCCGCGGGCGTATTCAATGCCGTTGATGACCGCGAAAAGCTTTTGGCCCACTTTGATGTAGCCGCTGTAGACCAGCTCGCCGCCGCCGCCGCTGCTGTCGTCCTGGGAAAGGCCGTCCGCGCCGCCGTAGAAGGGGTTGGCTGTGGCGTTTTCAGACAGCAGCGAGAGGATGTAGGCCTGCCCGCTGGAAAGCTTGGCCTGCTCCATGGTTTTGCCTATCTCGCCCATGTCCACGGAAGGGGCGGCCGGGCCAAAGGCCCCCGGCGGCACAGCCGGGCCGGAAAAATAGAGCGCTCCCGCCACCACGAGGGTGGAGGCCATGACGCCCAGCAGTATCTTTTCCCGTTTTTCCATGCCCTTTCCGACCGCGTTGAAAAAATGTTCCGTTCCGCCTCCGCCGCCCCGTTGGGCGCGGGAGCCTAGCCGCCGAGGGCTATGCGCAGCTGCACCATCATCTCCAGCCGCCCTTCCACGGCGCGAATTTCCACCCGCTCCAGCCGCGACAGGCTGGGCAGACGGCTGAGCTCCATCAAGAACGCGCGTACGCCCTCCATCTGCCCGGCAAAAACCCCCTGGGCCTGGATGGAGTCCGGGTCATCGGCCAGGGAAGCCGTGTTCAGCGTCACGTCCAGGGGCTCCAGGCCAGAGGCCGTGGCCAGGTGCGACAGCTGTTCGGACACCTGGTAGGCCTGGGCGCGCGGCATGGGCTCGGCCTTGGGGGCCATGAGCGCGGTGAGGGTGGCGTTCTGCGCGCTGGCGGCGATGTCGGCCATGGCGGGCAGCAGCTTTTGCTGCCGTTCCATCTTGGCCTTTATTTCGGCGGTGGCCGCGTCGAGCTTGCGTCCCTCCAGCACGGGCATGCCCACCAGAACATACGCCGCGGCGGCGAACAGCAGCGCGCCGATGCCGACCCGGATGGCCAGCTGGCGCAGCTCCGGCGTCAGGCTGAGCTTCATGTCCAGGCTGAGGGCCATCTACTTCACCCCCACGCGCATGACGAAATAGAGCACCTGGCCGCCGGTTCCCAGCTCCTTGAGCCCGGTCTCGTTGACCATGGGCATGGCGAACAGCGGCGAGGATTGCATGTCGAGGATGAAGCGCGACAGGGAGGAGTCGAAGCCGACCTTGTCGCCCGTGACCACGCCTTCCAGCACGATGACCCCGTGGTCGCCGGAGGTTTCCTTTTGGCCCTGGGGCTGGGCCGGCGCCTTGGGTTGGCCGGGAAGCGGCGGGGAGCCGGGCTTGGCGGCCTCCTGCGCGGGGTACTCGGCGGTCAGGCTCAGGATCTTGACGTTCTCCGGGGCGCGGCGGGCTATCTCGGCCATGGCGGCGGGGGCCAGCAGCCGCGCGGCGGCCTGGCGCAAGCCGTTCTGGCGCTGCACATACTGGCTCAGCGAGGCCTTCAGGATATCCTCGTTGGCCTCCGGCCCCATGACGGCCAGCCGGGCCTTGAGGCCTTCCAGCTCCTTGCGTTTCACGGTGTTGGCGTGCTCCAGCACAAACCCCGCCCCGCCGATGAGCAGCATCAGGCCCGCCAGGCCGAGAACGATGCCGCTGGTGACCCGGCGCTTGGCGTCCTGGGCGGTGCGCACCTTGTAGTTGCTCAGCAGGTTGATGCCCTTGTCCGCCGGGGAAAGGGCCGCGGCCAGGGCCGGGGTCATGCCCATGCGCTCGCTGGCGGGAATAAGATCCTGGCCGGAGCAGACCAGGGCCGTGGCGTCGAAAATCAGAGGAGTGAAGCCCAGCTGTGCGGCCAGAGCCTGGCCGATGGCCGGCGAGGCGAAGATTTCGCCGCTCAGGTGCAGTGCGTCGCAACGCGCCTGCTGGCTGCTGGCGTAGTATTCCAGCGTGCGCTCCACCTGCCGGGCCAGCCGCTCGATGGCCGGGGCGATGATCGAAAGCATTTGCTGCGGGCTCAAAAGGTGGGCCGGGGTGGCGAAGTCCGGCTTGGGCGCGCCCGCAAGAACGTGGTGCAGCAAAGTCTGGGCTTGGGTGGCGTCCAGGGGGGCCAGGGCCTCGCCGGAGGCGGGCGCGGCGTTTGCCTCCTCGGCCTGGGCCGGTTCCGGCAGGGGCAGTTCAAGGTCCATCGACGGGACGGAGCGGGGCTTGGCCAGCTCGTTGTAGTAATCCAGCAGGGTCTCGGCCATGCTGCCCGCGCCGGAGCGGATGAACCGGCTGAACACCAGGCGTTCCTGGGTGTACAGGCCGATGGCCGAAAAGTCGGGCTCCACGTGGATGTTCGCGGCCAGGGTGTAGCCCTTGGGCGCGCCGGGCTGGCGGTACAGGGCCAGCAGGGCGTTGGGAATGGCGGTGATGCCGGTCAGCGGGTATCCCGCGTCGCGGAAGGCGCCGCGCAGGCGCTCCACGTCGGCGCGGCGGGCCAGGCAGGTCAGCACATCCAGCCGGGGCTCCTTGGACTCCGCCGTGGGCCCCATGGGCAGGTAGTCCAGAACGTACTCAGCCTCGGCGAACTTTTTTTCCTTCTGTAGGGTCCAGTAAACTGCGGCGTCGAGCCTTGCGCCGGAGAGCCTGGGCACGGCCAGCACGTTCAGGTCCAGGTCCGAGGAGCGCAGCACGGCCCAAATGTCCGCGTTGGTCCCGGCGGAGCCGAGGGCGGCCATGCTTGCGCGCAGAAGGGCCGGAAAGCCCGCCTCGCCGGGGGCCTGCTCCGGGGCCATGGGAAAGCGCCGCGCCGCAACGATGGCGCCGGTGGAGGCGCGCACGACGGCCAGACACAGGAAAGGGCCGGAGGTGCTGACGCCGATGCTGTGGGACTTGCCGCTGCGCCGGAAGCGGAGCTGCCGGGTCCAGAACGGCTTGGGGGCGAGTGTGCACGCCTTGGCGTCGGGCTGCGCGGTGGCCGGGGTGGAGGGGGCGGGCTGCGCGGACTTGCCGCGGCGGGCCAGAGCGCCAAAAGCCTCCCGCAGCGAGATGCGCCGGGTCCAAATGGAACCCTGGCCTGCGGCTTGCAAGGGTTTGGTCTCGCTGGAATCCGGGGACGACAGGACTTCCCCGCTACGTATGGAACGAAGCAGGTTTTCCGTGGAGGTCAGCCGTTGTTTGAGATTCACATGCGCCCCTGTTGTCCCCGGGGTTGTATCTATGAGAAATGGCGTAACATTTCGTAGGCTTGGGGTGCGCAGAGGTGCTGCGGGCCAAGTTTCTGGGCTTTATTTTAAAAAGAATACGACTATCTCTACACTATTTGTTTTTCCCAAACAAGGATTAGGGGCAGTCGCGTCGTAAAGTCAAGCCGAAAAGCGGCCCCGAAGCAAGTCCGCGCGGGCTTCCGGCCAGGGTGTTTGAAACAAAAAGTGCGCCACGGAGCAATGGATCATTGCTCCGATGTTTACAGCCACCATAAAGTCAGATACGTAATAATTTGAAAAGAATTCCCGGGTCCCTATAGTGGAGGAATCATGAGCCAGACGAATATCCTGCTTGAGTCCGGCACCAACGAACTTGAGCTGGTGGAGTTCTTCATCGACGAGAAAGATGAAGCGACCGGCCAGGTCTATCGCGGGTTCTATGGCGTCAACGTGGCGAAAGTGCTGGAGATCATCCGCATGCCCAGCGTGACGCAGCTGCCCGAGATACCGCACCCCTCCGTGCTTGGGGCCTTCAACCTGCGTTCGCGCATCATCCCCCTGGTGGACTTGGCCCTGTGGCTGGGCAAAAGCATGAGCACCTCCAGGGAGGACACCAAGGTCATCGTCAGCGAGTTCAACCGCATGACCTCGGCCTTCATGGTCTCCGGCGTCACGCGCATCCACCGCCTGAGCTGGACCCAGGTGGAGCCTCCGGGCCGCTACGTCAACGAGTACTCCGGCTCCAGCGTCACCGGCGTGGTGCGCTTTGAGGACCGCATCCTGCTCATTCTGGACATGGAGAAGATTCTGGGCGACCTGAACCCGGGCCTGGCCATGAAGATTGAGCAGGCGGCCCTCGACGAGATCGAGGAGACCAAAAAGCCGGTGCAGAAAGAGCACTACCGCGCGCTCATCGCCGACGACTCCACGAGCATCCGCCGCATGATCGGCAGCATGCTGGAAAAGGCCGGGTTCGAGGTCACGCAGACCGTCAACGGCCAGGAGGCCTGGGAGACCCTGGCGGCCCTGAAACAGAAGGCCGCCCAGGAGAACTGTGAACTCACGGAGTATGTGGACATCCTGGTGTCGGACATCGAGATGCCGGTGATGGACGGCCACAACCTGACCAAGCGCGTGAAGGACGACCCGGTGCTGAAGCAGTTGCCGGTGATCCTGTTCTCCTCGCTCATCACCGACCGCCTGCGCCACAAGGGCGAAAGCGTGGGGGCCGACGACCAGATCTCCAAGCCCAACATTACGGATCTGACCAAGCGCGCCTTTGAGCTCATCGCCCAGCACCAGGGCGCCGGAGTCTGAGCGCGCCGCGATTTCGGCGCCGCCCGGCAGAGGGAGAACCGTGCATGGAAAACCGTAGCTACGCCAAAAAAATAGCCATCGTGGGCATGGGCAACGTGGGCTCGGCCTTCGCCTATGCGCTCATGCTGCGCCGGATAGCCACCGATGTGGTGCTTCTCGACCTGGACCAGCGCCGGGCCGAGGGCGAGGCCCTGGACCTGAAGCATGGCCTGCCCCTGGTGGGGCCCATGAATGTGCTCGCCGGGACCTACGCCGACTGCGCCGATGCGGACGTGGTGGTCATCACGGCCGGAGCCAACCAGAAGCCCGGCCAGACCCGGCTGGAGCTGCTGCGGCAGAACGCGGGCATCGCCGCAGACATCGTGCGGCGCGTGCTGGCCTCGGGCGGCAAGCCGGTCATCCTCATGACCACCAACCCCGTGGACGTGCTGACCCGCGTCGCGCTGGACGTGGCCGTGCCCCTGGGCCTGCCGCCGGGCCGGGTGTTCGGCTCGGGCACGGTGCTCGACAGCTCGCGCTTCCGCCATCTTTTGTCCAGAACCATGGGCGCGGACCCGCGCGGCGTGCACGCCTCGGTCTTGGGCGAGCACGGCGACTCCGAGGTCTGCATCTGGAGCCGGGCCAATGTTTCGGGCATCCCCGTGGGCGACGTGATGCGCGCCCAGGGCCTTGAGCTCAGCAGCGCCTTCAAGGACCAGATGGCCCTGGACGTGCGCCGCGCGGCCTACATGATCATCGAGCGCAAGGGCTACACGGCCACGGCCATCGGCGTGGCGCTGTGCCGCATCGTGGAGGCGGTGGTGAACGACCAGAAGTCCATCCTCACCGTTTCCACCGACGCCGAGGGACGCTACGGACTGCCCAGGGTCTGCCTCTCGCTGCCCTGCATGGTGGGCGCGGACGGGGTGGAGGCGGTCATCGACGCGCCCCTGGCCCCGGAGGAGGAGTCCGCCCTGGGCAAGAGCGGCGCGGTGCTTTTCGAGGCGGGCAAGGCGCTGGTGTAGCCGGCCCGACGCCAAACGAAAAAGGCCGGAGGAACGTGCGTTCCTCCGGCCTTTTTCGTTTGTGCAGGGCGTGCGCGCTGGCGCTATTCGCCTTCCTTCACCCAGCCGCATTCCTTGTTGCCGCAGGCAAGGAACGCGCCCTTGGCCTTGGTGTGCTTTTCCACCAGCAGGGGGAAGTTGCACTGCGGGCAGGGGCCGGGCACCGGGCGGTCCCACAGGGAGAAGGTGCAGTCCGGGTAGCGGCTGCACGAGTAGAACACCTTGCCCCGGCGCGAGCTTTTTTCCACCATCTGGCCCGTGCACTCCGGCTGGGGGCAGGGCACGCCCGTGGGCAGCGGCTCGGTGTGCGTGCACTTGGGGTAGCCCGTGCAGGCGATGAACTTGGTGCCCCGGCGCGCGGTTTTGATGACCATGGGCTTGCCGCAGTCCGGGCAGGTGCCTGCCGGAATCTCCTCCGGGGCCTCGAGCACGATGATCGTGCCGAATTCGTCGCGCTTGAAGTTCTTGATGTTCTTGCACTTTGGGTAGCCGGAGCAGCCCAGAAACGGCTCGTGCGAGCGGCCCTTGCGCGGGGTTTTCACCGCAAAGGGCTTGCCGCACAGGTCGCAGAGAATGTCGGTGATCTCGTCGCGCGGCTTGTCCACGGGCAGAATGTTTCCCTGCTCGTCGCGGGTGAACTCGCGCACGGCCTTGCAGTCCGGGTAGCCGGAGCAGCCCAGGAATTCGCCGTTCTTGCCGAACTTCACGTGCATGGGCTTGCCGCAGTCCGGGCAGGCCACGCCGGAGTCGATGGTGGCGCGCTGCATCTCGGTTCCGGCCTTTTCCAGCGCCGGAATGAACTCGGCCATGAACTCCTGGATGACCGCCTCCCAGGTGCGGCCGCCCGCGGCGATCTCGTCGAGCTTGGACTCCATGTCTGCGGTGAAGCCGATGTCCATGAGGGTGGCGAAGTGGGCCACCAGCTTGTCGCTCACGGTGCTGCCAAGCTCGGAGGGGGCGAAGCGCTTCTCCTCCATGGCCACATACTCGCGGTCCTGCAAGGTGCTGATGATGGCGGCGTACGTGCTGGGCCGGCCGATGCCCTCCTCTTCCAGCGCCTTGACCAGCGTGGCTTCGGTGTAGCGCGGGGGCGGCTGGGTGAACTTCTGCTCGCTGGTGAGGTCGAGCAGTTCGAGCGGCTCGCCGATGGTGAGCTTGGGCAGTTGCTCGCTGCCGTCTTCCGCCTCGGCGTCCGGGTCCGGGGCCTCCAGGCCCTGCACCTTCAAAAAGCCGGGGAACAGCAGGCGCTCGCCCTTGGCGCGCCACAACGTGGCGCCGTTCTTGGCCGTCACCGTGGTGTCGTGGAACCGGGCCGGAGACATCTGCGAGGCCACGAAGCGCCGCCAGATGAGCTGGTAGAGCCGGAACTGGTCGGCGGGCAAGAACTGCTTCACGCTCTCCGGCGTCAGGCTCACGTCGACCGGGCGGCAGGCCTCGTGGGCGTCCTGCGCGCCCTCCTTGGTCTTGTAAACCTTGACCTTGGCCGGGGCGTAGTCCGCGCCGTACTGGCCCAAAATGAACTCGTGCGCGGCCTTCTTGGCCTCGTCGGCAATGCGCACGGAGTCGGTACGCATGTAGGTGATGAGCGCAACCGTGCCGCGGTCGCCCAGTTCCACGCCCTCGTACAGCTTCTGCGCCGCACCCATGGTCTTCTTGGCGGGAAAGCCCAGCGCCCGGTTGGCCACCTGCTGCAAGCTCGAGGTGGTGAAGGGCGGCGGCGGGCTCTTGGCGCGCTCCTTCTCCTCCACGGCCTCCACCAGGAACTGCCCGGCGCGCACGCTTGCCACCAGCGCGTCCGCCGCGTCCTTGCTGCCGATGTCCTTGAGGCCGGGCGCAACGGTTTTTGTGCCCACCTTCCAGAGATCGGTGCGGAAGGGCGGGGGATTGGCTCCGGCGAGCTTGGCCTTCAGCGCCCAGTGCTCCACGGGCTCAAACGCGCGGCGCTCGCGCTCGCGGTCCACGATGAGCCGCAGGGCCACGCTTTGCACGCGCCCGGCGCTGATGCCGCGCTTGACGTGCTTCCACAGGATGGGGGAAATCTTGTAGCCCACCAGGCGGTCGAGCACTCTGCGCGCCTGCTGCGCGCCCACCAGGTCGGCGTTGATGGGCCGGGGGTTCTCCAGCGCCTCTTTCACCGCGCGGGCGGTGATTTCGTTGAACTGGATGCGGCTGACGTTTTTGTTCTGGCCTTTGATGAGCTCGGCCACGTGCCAGCCGATGGCCTCTCCCTCGCGGTCGGGGTCGGGCGCCAGGAAAACGTGGTTCGCGGCCTTGGCGGCTTTGCGCAAGCGGCCCACGATGTCTTCCTTGCCCTTGATGATCTCGTAGCGCGGCGCGTAGCCGTGCTCTTCATCCAGGCCCATGTCGCCCTTGGGCAGGTCGCGCACGTGGCCCACGGAGGCCTCCACGGCGTAGTCCTTGCCCAGGAATTTGCCGATGGTCTTCACCTTCGCAGGTGACTCAACGATGATGAGATCTTTTGTCATAATGGGGCAGGCTATAGCCATCCCTTGGAGGGAAGGCAAGGGGCGGGGTGGTAGCCTTGCTTGTCTGATTCGTGTATCCATTTATACAATTCAATATTTTTTGTGGGGGCTGCGGATGGCAAGGCGTAGCAGGGAAGACTTTCAAAAATGGTTTAGTCACGATTTTTGGCGGGCATTTTCGAACCGCACATTCCCCATCAGAATTCCAGAAACTCTTGAAGATAAGCGTAGATTGGTGGATCAAAGTATATGATACATTGAAACGGCTCGGTACTCTCCAAGTATACCAGAAATAGAAATGCTTTTAAATAAGGGGCATGGTGTAACTCGTACAGTCCCAGTTTTCGGAATTAAAGATTACATAGTGTACTATTTTTGTATTAAAGAGCTTGAAGATATATTGTGCGGGAATAGGACGGTAAACACGTTTGGAGGTTGGTCTCTTGGTGGCGAATTAAGAAGGAAAGAAGATTGTGACATTGAATGTGAAGCGACCGAGTATGGGAGATATTCATTTGACCCAAGAGCGTGGAAACACGCATTTGGCGAATTTACTTCATTGCTCTATGCTCAGATAGACAGTGGTGTTTATTCGCACGTGCTTCAATTTGATTTATCAAATTTCTATGATTCTATAAGACTAGATACACTTGAGCGTAGCATTAGGGAGGCGGACCATAATGACATGGGGTGGATTATTACGCTACTGTTTTATCTATTGAATAATTGGAATAGGAGAAACACTGGTCTGCATCGGCAAGCAGTTGGTTTGCCACAAGATGCACTGGCGGACTGCTCAAGGATTTTGGCAAACTTTTACCTACAGAAATATGACGCTTTTGCCTCTTGTGTGTGCACAAAAGCCGGTGGCCTATACTTTAGATACTCTGATGATCAGATGATACTATTGAATGATGTCAACAAGTGTGACGGCCTCTTGCTACTTCTGACAAGAAAATTAGATAGATTCGGTTTGCGAGTGAATCAAAAGAAAGTTGAGTTGTGGACGTCAGAAGGGATTCAAGCACATCGATGTCGTTCCGTCCACAGAGTATTTGAAAAGACTAAGGATACTAAGAATCCTGAGCTGGTGAAAAGCTCTGTCAAAGAATATTTATCCCTCTCTCTAGATGATTTGAAAAGAACATGGAACGGTGGCATGCCGGTGTTAAATCGTCTCATTTGGGCAAATATCGAGTCTTTGCCAGATGACTTGTTTGGGCAAGTCCTAGATCGGTTGCTGTCTACGGATTACTTGTTAATGGCTGATAGCAAGAAATTGGCACGGATCGAAGCGTTGGTTCGTAGTAGGAAGCCAGAAGTAAACTTTCGTGACGTTCTGATTGAACTTGGGGCAAAGGCTGTACATAACGCTTTTCATCATGAAGTGGTGTCATTCGCGATCGCAGCGAATGACGATAATCTTAATGATATTTTTCAAGAGCGATTGCGTAGTTTGGAGGTTCAGATGTTAGGGGATGAGATAGTCTGACTGTAATTACACACAATAAAAGCCCCCGCTCCTTACCGGAACGGGGGCTTTGCCTTTGGGGGGCGTATATGTGCTTGGCTTACAGAGCCAGGGCGGCCTGGGGGGTGATGGCCGGGATGCCGAGGGCCTCGCCCACGGCCGGGCAGGTCAACTGACCCTTGTGGGTGTTCAGTCCCAGCGCCAGGGCCGGGTCTTCGCGCAGGGCGTCCAGGCCCTTGGCCGCCAGCTTGATGGCGTAGGGCAGGGTCTGGTTCACCAAGGCGAACGTGCTGGTGCGGGGCACGGCGCCGGGCATGTTGGCCACGCCGTAGTGCACCACGCCGTCCACAACGTAGGTCGGCTTGTCGTGGGTGGTGGCGTGGATGGTCTCCACGCAGCCGCCCTGGTCAACGGCCACGTCCACAATGACGGAGCCTTCGCGCATGGTGGCGATCATGTCGCGGGTGACGAGCTTGGGGGCCTTGGCGCCGGGCACCAGCACAGCGCCGATGACCAGATCGGCCTCCCGCACGGCGGCGCGCAGGTTGGGCTCGGTGCTGGTCATGGTGACGATGCGGCTGCCGAAAATGTCGTCCAGGTACTGCAGGCGGCTGTGGGAAAGGTCGAACACGGTGACCTTGGCGCCCATGCCCACGGCGATTTTGACGGCATTGGTGCCCACCACGCCACCGCCGATGACCACGACGTTGGCCGGGGCCACGCCGGGCACGCCGCCCAACAGCATGCCGCGTCCGCCCTGGGTCTTTTCCAGGTAGCGCGCGCCCACCTGGGTGGCCATGCGGCCGGCCACTTCGCTCATGGGCAGCAAAAGCGGCAGGGAGCGGTCGGCCAGCTGCACGGTCTCGTAGGCCACGCCGGTGGTTCCGGCGGCCAGCAGGGCCTTGGTCTGGGCCTCGTCGGCCGCCAGGTGCAGGTAGGTGAAGAGCAGCAGATCGTTGCGCAGGAACTTGTACTCCGCGGCCATGGGCTCCTTCACCTTAATGACCATCTGCGCGCCCCAGGCGCCGGCCGCGTCGACCATCTTGGCGCCGGCGGCCTCGTACTCGGCATCGGCCAAGCCGGAGCCCACGCCAGCGCCTTTTTCCACCAGCACGCTGTGACCACGGCGGATGAGGGTCTCCACCGCACCGGGAGTCATGGCGACGCGATCTTCCAGGGTCTTGATTTCCTTCGGGATACCGATGATCATGGTGTGCTCCTTAAAAAAGTTGGTGTGTTGGTTATTCGCTGAACCAGGTGCGCGCGCCCTTGGGCAGAGGAATCCACTTGCGCCTGGCCTTCATGACCACAAACGATTCGCTGGACGCGATGCCGCCCACGCCGGAAAGGGCCTGGTCGAGAAAATTGTAGAGGTCGGCGATGTCCTCGGTGGTGACCACCTCCACCAGGATGTCGTACCGGCCCGTGACCACGGCGGCCCAGTTCACGTCCGGCAGGCGGGAAATCTCCTCCAGCTTCTCGTCCAGCTGCATGTGGCTCATGAGCTTGATGCCCACCAGCGCCACGGACAGCCCCTTGATCTGGAAGGGATCCACCAGGCCGGCCACGCGCATGAGCCCCTGGCCGATGAGGTTCTTCATGCGCGCGCGGATGGTGGGGGCAGTGACGCCGAGGCTCTCGGCCAGCTCGGCGGAGGAGGCTTGGCCGTCGTGCGCCAGGGCGGCCACCAGCCTGCGGTCTGCGACATCAAGAATTTTCTTCATTTGGTGTTTTCCCGGCCTTAAATTTTCCATTACGAAAGTCAGCAAGCAAGAAATATTGCAAAAGCAAAATACTTGTCAAGGGGCTGACGTGAGCTTTCCGCCCTTTTGCCCCCACCCTTGTGGGCAGTGCGCAATTGGTGTAGGTTCCCTAAGTAAATCATCCCCCCAGAACGCCCGTATGCATTCATTCGAGGAGGCTGCCCGTGTCGCCGGACGAACGCTTGCTCTCCGTGGCCGAAATCGCCCGCAGGCTGGGCGTGCCGGAGTCCACCGTACACTACTGGAAGAACCGCTTCGCCCAGCACCTGCCCAGCTCCGGGTCCGGGCGGCAGAAGCGCTTCCGGGCGCAGGCGGTGGAGGTCTTCCGCGTCATCGCCGAGATGTTCAGCCTGGGCCACAGCGCCCAGGACGTCATGGAGGCCCTGGGCAAGAACTTTCCGCTCACGGCCAGCCTTGAGGGCGACCACTTCGCGAGCGGCGGCGATGCTCCCTTTTCCCACAAGCCGCAGCGCGAAATGGCCGGCGAGGCAGCCCTGGCCGATGCCACCGTGCGCATGGCCGCGGCCATTGCCAAGGAAATGGGCCAGGAGATCGCCCGCAGCATCGGCGAGGGGCTGCGCCAGCACCTTTCCGGCGCGGCGCAGGGAGCCCTGCCCCCGGGCCTGGATCCGGAGGAGCTGGACGCCATAAAGACCACGGTGGAGGAGGCCTGCGGGCGGCTGGACAGCCACGTGGACGAGGTTTCGCGCATGGCCTCCGAGAATGCCGAGCTCAAGGCCAAGCTCACCGTGCTGGAATCGGAACTCATCCGCCTGCGCAAAGACCGGCGCGAAATGGAAAAGTACCTTCTTGACAAGATAAAAGGCATGACTACTTAAGGCCAAGGCGAAAGCGCCACACCTTTCGCCTGAAGGGGAAAGAGTCCCCGCGCCATTTCAGGCCCGAATCCTCCATTTGTTCTGCCAAGGCCCCGCCCCCTGCGGGGCCTTGTGCGGTTGAGGGCCTGGGCTGGGCCGGATGCCCCGAAGCAACGTGACGACCCGCAGCACCCGCATCAAGGAGACGAAAACCATGTCCGCACAGGCAACCTACGAATTCAAGGCAGAGATCAAACAGCTCCTGGAAATCCTTGTCCATTCCCTGTACACCGAGCGCGAAATCTTTCTGCGCGAGCTGGTGTCCAACGCCTCCGACGCGCTGGACAAACTGCGCATCACCGCCGCGGAGTCGGCCGATGACGACCAGCCCCTTGAGATCCGCATCGAGGCCGACAAGGACAAGAAGATCCTCACCATCTCCGACAACGGCATCGGCATGACCGAGGCCGAGCTGGTGGAGAACATCGGCACCATCGCCCACTCCGGCTCGGCAAGCTTCCTCAAGGCCCTCAAGGAGTCCGGCACCAGCGCCGACGGCATCATCGGCCGCTTCGGCGTGGGCTTCTACTCCGTTTACATGGTGGCCAAAAGCGTGCGCATCGTCACCAAGAGCCACCGCGAAGGCGCCATGGCCGTGGAGTGGATTTCCGATGGCCAGGGCGAGTACACCATCCGTGAGCTCATTCCCGGCAACGGGGCCGGGGAAGCCGGGGCCATAAGCCGCGGCACCATGATCGAAGTGCACCTGAAGGACGACCAGGCCGAGCAGTTCACCGACCTGGAAGGCCTGCGCCACGTCATCCGCAAGCACTCCAATTTCATCGGCTTCCCCATCCTGGTCAACGGCGAACGGGCCAACACCGTGCCCGCCCTGTGGCGCGAGCCCAAGTTCCAAATCAGCAAGGAACAGTACAAGGAGTTCTACTCCTTTTTGACCTATGACCTGGATGCCCCCATGGACACGCTGCACACCAGCGTGGACGCGCCCGTGCAGTTCAACGCGCTGTGCTTCATTCCGGAAAAGAGCAAGGACTTCACCGGCTTCGACCGCGAGGACTGGGGCCTGGACCTCTATGTGCGCCGGGTGCTTATCCAGCGCCAGAACAAGGATTTGATCCCGCAGTACCTCATGTTCGTGCGCGGCGTGGTCGACACCGAGGACCTACCCCTGAACATCAGCCGCGAGACGCTGCAGGACAACCGCCTCATCCGCAAGATCAACACCACCCTCACCAAGCAGATCCTGGGCCAGCTGACCAAAATGGCCGAGGACAAGGACGCCTACGCCAAATTCTGGCGTGAGCACGCCCGCGTGTTCAAGGCCGGGTACATGGACTTTGTGAACCGCGAGACCTTCGCCGGGCTTTTGCGCTTCAACTCCAGCGCCTGCGAAACCGCCGAGGAGCTCATGAGCTTCGAGGACTACATCGCCCGCGCCAAGCCGGACCAGAAGAAGATCTACTTCGCCTTCGGCCCCAGCCGCGAGGCGCTCAAGCTCAATCCGCACCTGGAGCTGTTCCGCAGAAAGGGCGTGGAGGTGCTCTACCTCTTCGAGCCCATCGACGAGTTCGTCATGGACGCCCTGCACACCTGCAAGGACTTCGCCCTGACCCCCGCCGAGCTGGCCAAGCCCGAGGATCTCTCCGCCCTGCCCGATGTGGAGGCCCAGGCCCCGGAAGCCGCCGCCCAGGCCCCGGAAAAAGACGCCCTGGAGGCCTTGCTGGTGCGCTTCAAGTCCGTGCTGGGCGATGGCGTGGCCGACGTGCGCGCCACCTCGCGCCTCACCGGCAGCCCCTGCTGTCTGGTGAACCCCGACGGGCACACCACCTCGAGCATGGACAAGATCATGCGCGCCATGAACCACGACAACTCCGTGCCCAAGAAGGTCATGGAGCTGAACCCCACCCATGCGCTCATCCGCAACCTGGCCGACCTGAACCAGGCCGACGCGAACGACCCCTTTGTGGAGCAGGCCGCGCGCCAGCTCTTCGAGTCTGCGCTGTTGCTGGAAGGCTACCTGACCGACCCGCACGCCCTGGTGGGCCGCGTGCAGGACCTGCTGGCCAAGGCCAGCGGCTGGTACGCCAAGGCGAAATAGAGAGAATCTCCGCCAAGTGGAGCGAAGTGAAAAAACAGGAGACGAGCATGTCCGAAGGGAAAGAGATCACGCTGCTGGCCGTCATGACCCTTGCCGAGGCCGTGGATGGGGCTGTGCAGCAGGCCCTGAACACCCTGGTGGCCGGCACGCGCCAGGAGCCGGGCTGCGTGGAGTACGCCGCGCACGTCCACGCCGGCGACCCCTGCCGGGTGTTTTTTTACGAGCGCTGGAAGGACCAGGCCGCCTTGGACGTCCATCTGGCCGCCCCGGCCCTGACCGCCTTCCGCGCTGAGCAAGGCCACCGCCTGGCCTGCGCGCCGGAGCTGACTTTTTTGCACCGCCTGGGCTAGCGCCAGGCTGAGCGTTCCCGATGAGTAGGGTCCGGGGCGAGCGTGCTCGTTCCGGGCCTTTTTTCTTGATCCCCCCAAAAGAGTCTTCGCAAGAGTGGTTGCTTCTCCGCACCGCACTGCGTATTGTCTGTAGACTGAACCGTGTTTCCCTCGGGCGGCCAGAGCCGCCAGGAGCCCCGCCATGAGCCTGCTGTTCACTCCGTTGTCGCTTGGTCCCCTGTCCCTGTGCAACCGCATCATCATCGCGCCCATGTGCCAGTATTCGGCCCACGACGGCCTGGCCCAGGACTGGCACCTGCTGCACCTGGGCGGGCTGGCCCTGTCCGGGGCGGGGCTGCTCATCACCGAGGCCACGGCCGTGGAGCCCGTGGGCCGCATCAGCGAGGCCGACCTGGGTCTGTGGGACGACGCCACCGAGGCCGCCCTGGGGCGCGTGCTGGCGGCCCTGCGCCTGCATTCGCCCATGCCGGTGGCCGTGCAGCTGGCCCATGCGGGCCGCAAGGCTTCGTGCGCGCTGCCCTGGAAGGGCGGGCAGTTCATTCCGCCGTCCCAGGGCGGCTGGACGCCGGCCGCGCCCTCACCCCGGCCCTACACCCCCGGCGACATCGCCCCGCAGGCCCTGGACGCGGCGGGCATCGAGCGGGTGCGGCAGGCCTTTGTGGCCTCTGCGCGGCGCGCGGCGCGGCTGGGGTTCGACGCCGTGGAACTGCACGCGGCCCACGGCTATCTGCTGCACGAATTCCTCTCCCCGCTGACCAATCAGCGCGCCGACGAGTACGGCGGCGACCTGGAGAACCGGCTGCGGCTGGTGCTGGAGATCTTTTCGGCCATGCGCGAGGTGCTGCCCGTGTCCGTGCCCCTGGGCGTGCGCATCTCGGCCTCGGACTGGGTGCCGGGCGGCTGGGACCTGGCCCAGAGCGTGGCGCTGACGCAGCGGCTCAAGGAACGCGGCGCGGCGTACATCCACGTGTCCTCGGGCGGGCTTTCGCCGGAGCAGAAGATCGCCCTGGGGCCGAACTACCAGGTGCCTTTTGCCGAAACCATCCGCAAAGAGACCGGGCTCACCACCATCGCCGTGGGGCTCATCACCGAACCGGAGCAGGCCGAGGCCATAGTGGCCAGCGGGCAGGCCGACGCAGTGGCCCTGGGCCGGGCCATGCTGTACGACCCGCGCTGGCCCTGGCACGCGGCGGCCAAGCTGGGCGCACAGGTGAACTGCCCGCCGCAGTACCTGCGCAGCCAGCCCCACGGGCTCAAGGAGCTGTTCCTGGAGGGCGGGCGCAGATAGGCGCCCGGCGGGCCGGCCCGTCGGCGCACCCCTTGCCAAACCGCACGGCAGCGCTTATCTTGCGACAGATTAGCGGATTTTCCGCCTCCATATTTTGACTGCATTCCTTCCAAGGAGGATCGCAAAATGGCTCAGTATCCCAGCTATCCCGGCGCGCAGACCGTCAGCCGGGCCGAAACCGTCAACGCGTTCATGCGCGGCGTGTACGGCTGGATGTCTCTCGGACTCATGCTCACCGCGGGCGTGGCCTGGTTCACCGCCGCCAGCCCCCTGGGGGTGACCCTGCTGCAAAGTCCCGGCATCGTGCTCATGCTCGTGCTGGCGCAGTTCGGCATGGTCATCGGCCTTTCCGCCGCCATCAACAAACTCTCCGCCCCGGTGGCCAGCCTGATGTTCGCGGGCTACAGCGCCCTCACCGGCCTCACGCTTTCGTCCATCTTCTTCGTATACAGCAGCGCCAGCATCTTCCAGGCCTTCGTGGTCACGGCGGGCATGTTCGGCGCCACCAGCATCTACGGCATGGTCACCAAGCGCGACCTGACCGGCATGGGCAGCTTCATGTTCATGGGCCTCATCGGCATCGTCATCGCCTCGGTGGTGAACATGTTCATGCAGAGCTCGGCCATGAGCTTCGGCATTTCGGTCATCGGCGTCATCGTGTTCACGGGCCTCACCGCCTACGACACGCAGAAGCTCAAGTACATGGGCGAGGCCATGCCCATGGGCGACAGCACCGCCATCCGCCGCGGCACCATCCTGGGCGCGCTCACCCTGTACCTGGACTTCCTGAACCTGTTCCTGATGCTGCTGCGCCTCTTCGGCTCCAGCCGCGACTAGCCGGAACCCACGCGGGGCCGTCTCCCTCGTCACCACGGCGAGAGCGGGGCGGCTCCGCATCCTCCCCATGGACATAGCCGAACTGCAACACCGCCTGAAGCCCGCCCTGGTTCCCTTGGGCGCGCTGTATTCGCTGGCCTTGCGTCTGCGCCGCTGGGGCTACGAGTCCGGCCATCTGGCCTCGTGGCGGCCCAACTGCCCGGTGGTCAGCGTCGGCAACATCGGCTGGGGCGGCAGCGGCAAAACCCCGCTCTGCGGCCACATTCTGCGTTGGGCGGGCAAGCGCGAGGAACACGCCGTGGTGCTTTCGCGCGGGTATGGGGCCAAGCCCCACCGTCTGCCGCTGCTCGTCACCCGCACCGAAAACCCCGCCAGCTGCGGCGATGAACCCTTGCTGCTGGCGCGTTCGCACCCGCTCGCGCGCGTGGTGGTGGACCCCAGGCGCAGCCGCTCCGGACCCTGGGCTTACAAACGCTTCGACCCCGACTTTGTGCTGCTGGACGACGGCTTCCAGCACCTGCCCGTGGCCCGCGACCTGGACCTGGTGCTGCTGACGCCCCACGACCTGGCCGAGGGCTGGAACCACGTGTGCCCGGCGGGCACCTGGCGCGAGGGCGCAAGCGCCCTGTCCCGCGCCTCGGCCTTTTTGCTCAAGGTGCTGCCCGGCCGCCAGCCGGAGCTGGGCGAGAACATCAAGCGCAGGCTCGCGCAGTTCCAGCGGCCCGTGTTCACCTTCGCCCTTAAGCCCAAGGGCCTGGGCAGGGTGGACGGCACCGCCCGCGCGGCGGACCTGGGCGGCGAGAGCTACGTGCTGGCCACCGGCATAGCCGACCCGGCCCAGGCGGCCCAGACCCTGGAACAGCACCTGGGCGCCGCGCCCAAAGAGGTGCTGGCCTTCCCGGACCACTATGCCTTCAAGGCCGAGGACGTCCTGCGCATCCTCACCAGCGCCGCGGGCGCGCATGTGGTGGTGACGGCCAAGGACGCCGTGAAACTGGCCAAGTTGCCCGGAGCCGAGGGCTTCTGGGTGCTGCGCACGGAACTGGCCTTCGGCCCGTCCGCCATGGTCGACGCCCCCTTCGACGACTGGTTCGCGGCGCGCTTTGCCGAGCTGGCGGCGCACTACCGCCCCCTGGCCGCCCGGGAGCTGGTCTGACTCTTGTCTTTGTCCTTTCGCGCCGGGGTCCTGCCCCAGGCCGCGCCGCAACCTTCCAAATTTCCTTTCAACCCGCGCGCTTCCGCGCACCGAGACCAACATGAAAAAGATCAAACGCAAGCCCAGTTCCCCGCCGCCCCCCACGGACCACAGAACCCTGCTGAAAATTCTGCGCGAATCCAAGCGCCCCCTGTCCCCGGATGACTTTTTGCCCATGCTGGGCCTGCACCGCCGCAAAAAGGGCGATGTGGACGGCCTGCTCAAAGACCTGGTGGCCCAGGGCAAGCTCATCCAGCTGGGCAAGGCCTATGCGCCCATGGAGCGCGTCAACCTCATCACCGGCAAGGTGCAGGTGCAGCGCTCCGGCGTGGCCTTCCTCATCCCCGACGACCCCCGGCGCAAGGACGTGTTCCTGGGCCAGGACACGGCGGGCGCCTGGCACGGCGACAAGGTGGCCGTGGCCATCACCCGCGAGAACGAGCGCAGGAACCACGAGGGCCGCGTGGTGCGCATCATCGAACGCGGCAAGAGCGTGCTCACCGTGCGCATCATGCGCTCCGCCGGGCCGGGCAGCTTCCTGTGCCGCCCCACGGACCCCCGCCTGGACTTCGCCGTGCTGACCCACGACACCGACACCGCCCTGGGCCTGGAAAAGGGCGACATCGCCCTGGTGGCCCCCGGCGACCAGGTGGACGCCGCCGTGTGGGAGGGCGTGGTGCTTTCCCGCCTGGGACCGGAGAACGAGGCCGGAGTGCAGGAGTCGCTGGTCAAGACCAACCACGGCGTGCCCACCAGCTTCCCCAAGGCCGCCCTGGACGAGGCCGCGGCCCTGCCAGCCGCCCCGGCCGAGGCCGACTACCTGGGCGCGGGGGCCAAGCGCCAGGATCTGCGCGCGCTGCCCTTCGTCACCATCGACGGCGCCACGGCGCGGGACTTCGACGACGCCATCTACGTGGAGAAAAAGGGCCGCGACTACCGCCTCTGGGTCGCCATCGCCGACGTGGCGCACTATGTGCCCACCGGCTCGGCCCTGGACCTGGAGGCTTACGAACGCGGCAACTCCTACTACTTCCCGGCCTCGGTGGAGCCCATGTTTCCCCACGCCCTGTCCAACGGCCTGTGCAGCCTGAACCCGAGCGTGCCGCGCCTTTCCGTGGCCGTGTGCATGGACATGAGCGAACGCGGGCTGCCCGGCGAGGTGCGCGTCATGAACGCGGTCATCGAGAGCCACGCCCGGCTGACCTATGACCGCGCCCGCGACGTGTGCGTGGACAAGCTGCCTGCGGCGCGGGCAGAGCTCGCCACGGAGTCGGGCGACGATGTCGTCGCCATGCTGGACCTGGCCGAGCAGCTGGCCCGGCAGATGCGGACGCGCCGCATCGAGCGCGGCAGCCTGGACTTCGACCTGCCCGAAGGCGAGGTGCGTTTCGACGACGCGGGCAACCCCGTGGCCGTGGAGCCGCGCGAACGCCACTTCGCCCACCAGCTCATCGAGGAGTTCATGATTGCCGCCAACGAGGCCGTGAGCGAGTTCCTCCAGGCCCACGCGCTGCCCTGCCTGTACCGCGTGCACGCCGAGCCCGACCGCGAAAAGCTCGAAACCCTCTACATGCTGCTTTCCCGCCTGGACGGCGAGGCCGCGCCCAAACGCGCGCGCGCGGGCCGCTTCAGCGACGAGGACTTCACCCCCGAGGCCCTGGGCCGCATGCTGGCCTCGGTGGCCGGAACGGAGCGCGAATTCCTGGTGCACCGCATGGTGCTGCGCAGCATGAAACAGGCGCGCTACCAGCCGGACAACGAGGGCCACTTTGGCCTGGCCAGCGAGTCGTACGCACACTTCACCTCGCCCATCCGGCGCTACGCCGACCTCATCGTGCACCGGCTGGTAAAACGCGCCCTGGGCGACCAGCACATGCCCGTGCCGGGCTTCAAGCGTCTGGCCGAAATGGGCCAGCATCTCTCCGGACGCGAGCGCATCAGCCAGGAGGCCGAGCGCGAATGCCACAAACGCTACGCATGCATGGTGCTGCGCGGCCAGGAAGGCCGCGAGTTCCACGCCGTCGTCAGCTCACTCATGGACTACGGCTTCTGGGTGGAATTGCCCGATGTCATGGCCGAGGGCTTCATCCGGCTCTCCACCATGCTCGATGACTACTACGGCTACCTGAAGGAGCGCGAGATGCTGCTGGGCGAACGCACCGGGCGCGTCATCCGCGTGGGCCAGGCCGTGCGCGCCAAACTCATCGGCGTGCACCTGGACCGCCTGGAGATCGACCTGGAGCTGGCCCCGGACGCGGGCAGCCCCGCCGCCACTCCCCGTCTTGACGGCCGGGAACGCCGGGCCGTGGAGGACAGCCGCCGCCAGGACCGTGCGCGCCAAAAGCGCCGGACGAGCGGCGGAAGCTCCAGCGGGAAGCCCGGCGAGAAATCTGGAGCCACTTCCGGCGCGCGCCGGACCAACGCAGGCAAGCCCGCCGGGAAAAGCGGCGGCAAGCCGCGCGGGCGGTAGGCTTCAGGCCGCCGGCAATCAGGGGCGTTGGAGCAGACAAGGCCTCCGCCCCTCTCCTGCAAACAAAAATGCTCTTTCCGGCGGCTTCGCCGGAAAGAGCATTTTGCGTCATGGGGATCCCCAAGAGGCAGCGCCCCTGGGTTCTTTTCTACTCTACCCGCACTTGGTGTAGCCGCAGGCCTTGCAGCAGTGGCAGCCTTCCTCGAAGGTCAGCGCCTCGCCGCATTCCGGGCAGGATTCCTTGTTCAAGGCGTTGGCATGCGCGCTGGCGTGCTTTTCGCCGGACATGTAGCGGTTTTCCAGCACCCAGGCCACGGCGTCGGGGATGGACTGCAGCAGGATCTTCTTCTGGAACTTGGGGTGCTCGCCGCCGATGCCCTTGAGCTGTTCGACGATGTCGCGCACGGGAACGCCGCTGCGCAGCGCCAGGGAGACCAGGCGTCCGATGGCCTCGGCCTTGGCGGTGATGGACTTGCCGGACTTGCCGATGGTGGCGAAGACCTCGAAGGGTTTGCCGTCCTGCTCATTGATGGTGAGGTAGAGCGCACCCAGGCCGGTGTCTATCTTTTGGGTGAAGCCGTACACGATGTCCGGGCGCTTGCGCACCACGGTCTTGGGCTTGCCGCCCTCTTCCTCGCCGTCCTTCTTCTCCTGGCCGTCGCCGGTGCAAAGCACCTGGCTGGCCTTGCAGCCGTCGCGGTAGACCGTGACGCCCTTGCAGCCATACTCGTAGGCCTTCCAGTAGATGTCCCAAATGTCTTCCTGCGTGGCGGAGCTGGGCAGGTTCACGGTCTTGGACACGGCGTTGTCGGTGTACTTCTGGAAGGCTGCCTGCATCTTGAGGTGCCAGATGGGCTCGATGTCCATGGCGGTGACGAAGATGCGGCGGATGTCTTCGGGCAGATAGTCCATGCCCTGGATGCTGCCGCACTTGGCGACCTCTTCCATGAGCTTGGGGCTGTACGCCTCGGCCTTTTTGAGCGCGTCCTCGAAGAAGGGGTTCACTTCCACGAGCTTGTCGCCGTCCATGACGTTGCGCACGAAGGACAGGGCGAAGAGCGGCTCGATGCCCGAGGAGCAGCCCGCCAGGATGGACAGGGTGCCGGTGGGCGCGATGGTGGTGGTGGTGGCGTGGCGGTAGGGCCCCTGCTTTTTGGCGGCGTAGGTGCTGCCCGCAAAGGCCGGGAAAGGCCCGCGTTCGTCGGCCAGGGCCTTGCTGGCCAGCTTGGACTCGTCCTGGATGAAGGCCATGACGCGCTCGGCCAGGCTCACGCCGTCCTGGGAGTTGTAGGCCACGCCGAGCTGGTACAAAAGGTCGGCAAAGCCCATGAGGCCCAGGCCGATCTTGCGGTTGGTGCGCACCATGTCGCTGATCTGGGGCAGCGGGTACACACTGGCCTCGATGACGTTGTCGAGGAAGCGCACGCTTTGGTGGATGACGGTGCGCAGAGACTCCCAGTCGATGCCTTCGCGGGCGTTCGCGTCGTAGAAGGCGGCCAGGTTGATGGAGCCCAGGTTGCAGGCCTCGTAGGGCAAAAGCGGCTGCTCGCCGCAGGGATTGGTGGCCTCGATCTCGCCCTGCTGCGGGGTGGGGTTGTCGCGGTTGATGCGGTCCAGGAAGACCATGCCGGGGTCGCCGGACTCCCAGGCCTTTTGCACCAGAAGGGCGAAGACCTCGCGGGCTTTCAGGCGCTCGCGCACCTCGCCGTTGTTCGGCGCGACGAGATCATACTCCTCGTCCTGGTCCACGGCCTTCATGAAGGCCTCGGTGAGTCCCACGGAGAGGTTGAAATTGTTCAGCTCGCCCTCGCGCTCTTTGGCGCGGATGAAGCGCATGATGTCCGGGTGGTCCACGCGCAAAATGCCCATGTTGGCGCCGCGCCGGGTGCCGCCCTGCTTGATCTGCTCCGTGGCGGTGTTGAAGATGCGCAGGAAGGACAGGGGCCCGCTGGCCACGCCGCCGGTGGATCCCACGCGGGAATCCGTGGGGCGCAGGCGCGAGAACGAGAAGCCGGTGCCGCCGCCGGATTTGTGGATCAGCGCGGCGTGCTTCACGGCATCGAAAATTTCCTCAATGGAGTCGCCCACGGGCAGCACGAAGCAGGCGGCCAATTGGCCGAGGTCCGTGCCCGCGTTCATCAGCGTGGGCGAATTGGGCAAAAACTTGAAGCTGGTGAGCAGCGTGTAGTATTCCCGCGCGCGCTCGGCCACCTTGCTCTTGCCACCCTTGAAGTTGGCCTCCTGGGCCGCGATCTTGGCCGCCACACGCCAGAACAGCTCCCTGGGGAGCTCGTAGGGTTTGCCGTCCGGGCCTTTGCGCAAATAGCGCCGGGAGAGCACCACCTTGGCGTTCTCATTCAAGACGACATCCGGCAGGTCGGGCGGGAGAGGCGGCAGGGTCTGGGTCATATGGAGGCATCCTTGCGAGGTTGAGGGTTCAGGATACGAGAAGAAACATTAAAGAAACCGGGCAAGTGCCCACGGTTGCCATTTAGTATCAAGATTTTCTAGATTAATCCATACGCTGGGAAGCAAGGCAGCGCAAGGGCTCCCGCGCCAGCCCACGGCCATCAAGGGGTCCAGGGCGGGGCTTTGCGGAATTATCAGGAAAGATTCTCCTCAGCATCTTCGAAACCCAAGGCGCGGATGACGCTGTTGGACACCAGCATGCCCGCGCGGGTCAGGCGCAGGCGCTGCGCATCCAGCACCGCCAGGCCCTGGCGTTCCAACTGGGCCAGCAGGCCGGCGCGGCTGCGGCGCAAATCTTGGCCGGTAGCGGCGCGGTGGGCCGCGAGGTCGAGTCCGTGGCTGGTGCGCAGGGCCAGCATGAGGCCTTCGCGGGCGCGGATGTCCGGCGTCAGGCGCTCTTGCGCGGACTGCCCGGCCCGGCCCGCCAACACCAGCCGCTCCCAGGCGTCCAGATCCGCCGGATTGGCCCAGCGCACCGGGCCAGCGCCGCAGGCCATGGTCGACACCGCCGCGGGGCCGAAGCCCAGCACATCGCGCCCCTGCCAGCAGGCCAGGTTGTGGCGGCACTCCCGGCCACGGCGGGCAAAGTTGGAGATTTCGTACTGTGCGTAGCCTGCGGCCTCCAGCAGCTCGGCCCCGCGCAGGAACATCTCGGCCTGGGCGTCCTCGTCCGGGCAGGCGGCCTGGGCCTGGGCGTCCGCCGCCAAGGGCGTGCCGGGCTCGATGGTCAGGCCGTAGCAGGACAGGTGCTCCGGGCCGAGGGCCACGGCCTGGCCCAGGGTGGCCAGCCAGTGGTCCGGGGTCTGGCCGGGCAGGCCGAACATCAGGTCCAGGCCGATGTTTTCAAACCCGGCGCGGCGGGCGGCCGCAAAGGCCTCCACGGCCTGCCGGGCGTCATGCGCGCGGCCCAGGGCGCGCAGGGAGGCGTCGTCCAGGCTCTGCACGCCCAGGCTCAGGCGGTTGACGCCAAGGGCCTTTGCCGCGCCCAGAAATTCCGGCGTGGCCGAGTCGGGGTTGGCTTCCAGCGTGGTTTCCGCATCCGTCGCCAGGGTAAAGTGCCGCCGCAGGGCGGAGACGATGCGCTCCAAGGCCTCGGCCCCGAGCAGGCTCGGCGTGCCGCCGCCGAAAAACAGCGTGGGCGCGCAGACCGGGCCATACGCGCCGGCCAGCTGGTCCATCTCGGCCTCAAGAGCGGCAAGGTAGCGGGTTAAAAGAGGTGCGGCCGGGCCAGCGGCGCCGGTTGGGGCGGAGTAGAACGCACAGTAGCGGCACTTGGCCCGGCAGAAGGGCGCGTGCACGTAGAGGGACGCCTGGGCGTTCATGGCGTTCAGCGGGTATATCTGCGCGCGCCGAGGTAGCGTCTGGCCCAGTAGCCGTCGTGCATGTTGGCTTCGGAGATGCCGCGCCCGGGCCTGGGGCTGTGCACGAACACGTCGTCCTCCATGTAGATGCCCACATGCCAGCGGCCCCGGCGGTTGATCTTGTAGAACACCAGATCGCCAGGGCGCAGCTCGCTTTTGCTGATGCTGATGCCGTCCTGGTACTGCTCCCGGGCCGTGCGCGGCAGGCTGATGCCGTGCTGGCGGAAGGTCCACTGGGTGAAGCCGGAGCAGTCGAACCCGGTGACCGGCGAAGAGCCCGCGCGACGGTAGCGGCGGCCCTTCTGGGTCAGGCCCGTGCGCACCACATCAAGTCCCAGGGAGGGCGGCAGTTTGGCCAGGCGCTCCAGGCGGGCCTCCACCTCCAAGTCGTCGAGGGTGGGGAATTCAGGGATGTCCGTGGCCTTGGGCGGGGCCTCGGCCAAGCCGGGCAGACGCAGATTCCCCGGCCTGCCGGGGGGCGCCAGGGGCACTTTGCCGGGCAGGGGCCCGGGCAGCTCACGCGGGGGGGTGACGGGGTAGCGTTCCGCGCCGGGCAGGTTCTGCTCGGCCAGCAGGCCGGCGTTTTCCGCGCGGATGGGATCGGCCTCGCCCGTGCGCACGGGCAAAGAAACGGGCGCGCAGGCGGCCAGAATGATCACCCCGCCCAGCAGGCTGAGGATGCGCGCGGCCCGGTACGCCCTGGCCGTTGCGGTGAAACTGCGGGCAAAGCGCCCGCGCAAGAGGCTTCTCACGATATCTTGCTGCTCCTTGGGGCCGCGCGGCCACGGGTCCAGCCCACCGGGAACAGTGGGGAACGGCGCGCGACGGCCATGTGCCGGATCCTGTGCGCAAGCCCGTCTAGGCTGCGACGGGAAGGAGAAATGGCGGCACCGGGACTCGGTTCGAGGAGCTATAGCCCGAATTGGGCGCCCGAGCCAAGGAAAAAAGCGCGGGTCGAGCGTGCCGGAGCGTTTGCCCGCTACGCAGGGCCTCCTGCTGCCCGCTCCCCTTGACCTGCGCGGCGGCGGCGGGTATCGAAAAGCGAGAAATCGCCGAACCCCGTGGCTTTTCCCTGGGCATCGGCAAGCGACGATTGCCCCGGCGGGGCGGCGCAAGGGAGCGAGGATGAGCGTGCAGACATACACGCACAGGGATCTGGCGAAGCTGCTCGGAGTCTCGGAGACCACCATCAAGAGCTACCGCAGCAAGTTTCCTTCCTTCCTGCCCGTAGCCAGGGAGGGCAAGCCCGTGCGCCTGCACGCGGAAGCTCTGGCCGTGTGCACGCGCATCCGCGATCTGTTCGCCTTTGGCTTATCGATTTTGCAAACTACGCAATCGCTACGGTCTGAATTTAAAGAATATCCATCAAGCCGACGCTTATCGATAGCCTCACGTCCCGGCTCCGGTGAGCCCGCCCTGACGGCGCCTGCCGTCCCGGCGGCCGAGGCCGGCTCCGGGCTCTTGGAGCACATTCAAGCCATGGCCCGGGCGCAGGAACAATCCCGCCAGCGCATGGAGCGGCTGGAGGCAGAGGTGCGCAACCTCGCCACCCTGGAGGCCGCGTCCAAGGCCCTGGTGGCCGACCTGCTGGCGGAACTGCGCACCGCCAGAAGCGTCGCCCCCGCAGCCGGAGCGCCGCCACCGATCGAAGCGCCTTCTCCGGCGCAAGCACCTTCTCCGGTAGAAGCGCCGCCCGCGCCAGAGGCCGGGCCGAGCGTGCTCACCGCGCGCAAGATCGTTACCGTGCACGGACAGGGCGGGGCCGCGGCCTCCTATGCCCTGACCCGCGAGCCCAAGCCGGAGCCGCTTTTTCCGGAACCGCCAACGCCCGCGCCCGCCTTTCTGGATCTGCCCGCGGTCATCCGCTCTGACCGGGGCGACTTCCTCGGCCTGCCCGGCGGGCAGAGCGTGCGCCGCCTGGTGGAGGTGCTCTCGCCCGAGGGCGCGCCCCCGGCCACCTGGTTCCAGGAGGAGCCGGAGGCCTGGACCTGCTCCATTCCGCTGGGCCGCGCCCAGAACCGCGAAATGCTCTTTGAGCGCACGACAACCCCGCGCGGCAACCTCGTGGGCCTCATCCGGCGCATGCGCATCAATGAGGCCGAGGCCACCCCGGTGCAACTCCAGGAAATTTTTCGCCAGCTGCGCGACCAGATGGCCTAGCGCGGCATCCCCATCCATCCCAAACAGGAGCGTCTCATGCAGCGTATCTGCGTCTTTCTCGGTTCAAACCCCGGCAATACGCCGGACTATCTCGCCGCCGCCCGGGCCATGGGCGGCGAACTGGCCCGGCGCGGCATCGTCACCGTGTACGGCGGGTCCAACTGCGGGCTCATGGGCGCGCTGGCCGATGCCGCCCTCATGGCGGGCGGTCAAGTCATCGGCGTCATTCCCGAAGCCTTGCGTAAAAAAGAGCTCGCCCACGACGGCCTCACCGAGCTGCATGTGGTCGCCTCCATGCACGAGCGCAAGGCCCTCATGGCTGAGTTGTCCGAAGGCTTTGTGGCCCTGCCCGGAGGCATGGGCACCTTGGAGGAGATCTGTGAGGTGCTCACCTGGGCGCAGCTCGGCTTCCACAAGAAGCCCTGCGGGCTGCTCGACATCGGCGGCTACTACGGCGCGCTGAACACATTCCTGGACAACTCCGTGGCCCAGGGCTTCATCAACGCCACGCACCGCGGCATGCTGCTCTCCGCGTCCAGCCCCGCCGCCCTCCTTGACCAATTCACCACCTACGTGGCGCCCGTGGTCAACAAGTGGATCGAGAGGCCGCAGGCCCTCTAACGCCCTAACCCGCCGCAAAAATGTGGCCGATGCGCAGAACTTCTCGTTGCGCATCGGCCATTGCGTTTTTGGGGGGCAGCCCCCCGGAAGCCGCGTTTCGGTGGCTGTCTACTCGTAGAGCAGCTCACCCTCCAGCTGGCTGCCTTCGGCCACGCGGACCTGCTTGCGGGTGCGGTTGATGATGCGGGTGACGCCGGTGACGCGCACGTTTTTGCCAAACCGGACATCGCCGTGAATCTCCAGGCGGTCGCAGCCGAGGAGCGAAGGCGCGCCCCGAGGGAACCTCTCCTGGAACATGTCGATCTTTTTGTAAAATTTCTGGTCCAGCACAATGCTCGGCATGGGCGTGGTGCGCGCGGGGTTCTGCTCAATGGTTTCGAGCCTGGTGCGCAGGTAGCAGTCGCTCATGACGAGCAGCAGGTCCTGGGTGGTCTTCACGGGCGCGAACCGGGTGCGCGGCACCAGCACCGCGCGGGCGTTCTCGAAGGCGCTGATGGCCGAGCCCATGGCCGTCTCCACCTGCAGCACCGGCGGCGAGTCCGGGTCGCGGGGGTCCAGCGTCTTGGGGTTCAGGATGAGGTCCAGCGGCATCATGAGGTTTTCCACAAAGACCTTTTCCAGCACCTCCAGGTCGATCCACAGGGAGTTGGTGTTGAAGTAGCGGTAGGTGTCGATGTCGGCGAAGCTCTCCAACTCGTTGTCCGGGCACTGGGCCAGTTCGCGCAGCATGAGCCGGTTGGAGTTCTTGATCTTCGCCAGGTGCCCGCCCTTGCGGTCCAGGTGGGTGCGCCGGGCCACCTCCATGAGGAAGGGCAGCTTCTCTTTGGCGATGTAGCCCAGCAGGCGCGAGTCCATCACCGCGCCCAGGTTGTCGGAGTTGGAGACAAAGGCGTAGCGGTAGCCGCTCTTGAGCAGCTTGGCCAACAGGCCGGAGGTGACCAGCGCGGTGTACACGTCGCCGTGGCCGGGCGGGTTCCATTCCAGCTCCGGGTTGGCGGGCCAGTCCGCTGGCGAGAAGTCCGCCTCCAGGATCTTGGGGTACATGTGCTGCACAAAGGCCAGCGGAATGCCGGTGTCGCCGTTGTCCAGGCCCTCCACCTTGAGCATGGTGTCGCGGTGGGTCTTGAAGCTGTTCATGAAGGTCAGCGGCAAGGGCGATTTGTATTTTTTGCGCAGCACCTTGGCCTGGCGCACGATGATATCCAGGAAGGTGTGGCCGTCTTTGACCGGGATGAGGCTTTTGGCGCGCTCCAGGCCCATGCTGGTTCCCAGGCCGCCGTTGAGCTTGATGACCACCGTATGCGACAGTGCGCTCTTGCCCGCCTCGGAATAGGCTTCAAGGTCCTCGTAGGCCGGCACCTCGCCCTCGGCCAGGGGCAGGATGTCGGCATCGCTGGTTTTGCCCTGCGCGCCCTGCATGATTTGCGTGTAGTAGCACTTGAACACGTTGATGACGATGGAGGGGATGCGCCGCTCCTCCATCTTCAGGGCAAAGGGCTTGAACATGGTGTGGACGGCGGGATCCTGCGCGGTGAGACAGGAGATCTTCATGAGGGCTCCGTGGGGGCGGGGCGGCCCGGCCTGGGTTCTTTCATCATCCCCAGTGTATATTCAAGGGTGACGAAATGGCAAGCCGCGCTGCCCGCGCGGGGCGGGCGTTTCCACGGGATGCGAAAAGGCCCGGCGCAGGAAGTCCTGGCCGGGCCACGGTATGGCGCGGGGTGGGCGCGGTTAGGAAAGCAGACCGGTGGTGGCTGTGGCGTTGGCCACGCTGACCACCAAGCCGTCGAGCACGGGCAAGGTGCCGAAGCCGCTGACGGCCAGGATGACATCGCCGCCAGAGAGATTGTACTCCGCGATGGCGCTGTCGAAGTAGCCGCTGGCGCTCACTGCGCCGCTGGCGTCGGCCGTGCGGTAGAGGAACAGCTGTTGGCCGGGCACGCCGCCCAAGAGACGCATGGTGCTGGAATCGTAGCTCATAGATTCTCCCTTCTCGTGTGGTTGCGGTTAGGCGGCCAGGGCGGCGTCATCGTCGCAGTCGATCTCCACCACGCCGTCGTCATCGATGAGCACGGCCCCGGCGGAGAGCAGATGGTCCACCAGGTGCGCGGCCTTTTCCGGCACCCAGTCGGTGAAGACCTTGAGCTCCTGGCCTTCGGCCAGGCCCACGGCGCTTCTGTGGTACAGAAAGCACTTGCGGGTGCCGTCGCTCATGGGCAGGCCGGTGTGGAACATCCAGGTGATGCCGAGCCAGGTGCGGCTCTCCGTGCCCTTGAGCCAGGGGTACTTGTCGCCCGCGAAATCCGCGCTCTTGAATTCGCTGATGTCCAGCAGCTCGTTCCACTGGTGTGCGCCCACCACGGCGAAGCGGTTGCCGTCGTCGGGCACGTCCTTGCTGTTCAAAAGGGCGAAAGCCTCCAGCACCTTGCCCTTGGTGAGCCCGGTGCCGGCCTGGGCCACCACGTTGGAGGCCTGGTCCAGCCGGTTCACAATGAGCTCGTCGACCTTGCGGCCCAGAGCGTAGGCCCCGGCGTTGGCCACCACCAGGCGCTCGTCGGTGTTGCCCTTGAGCTCGTCCAGGTGGTCCACGTAGTCCGCGCCGTACCAATCCTCCAGGGTGGCGGTAACCGTGGAGTGAGACGCGTTCATGAGCGGCACGTTGCCGTGGCGGGTTTTTTTGCCCGCCGCGCCCTTGCCGTTTTTCTGGAACACGGCCGTGGCGCCCTGCACGCCGCTTTTGAGGCGCACGGTGCCGCGCAGCTTGCTGCCGCGCTGCTGGTAGGCCTCGTGCACATCGGCCACATACTGCGCGATGAAGGAATTGCTGATGCTCATGGACATGAGGGGGTGCCTCCAGATGGTTTGCGGTTTCTGGGGGGCCGGGTGTCTCATGTGGCCAAGCCTGGGCGGGGTGGCCGGGGCGTGCGCGCCGGGCTCGCGGACCTTGGCCCTGGGGCCGGGTGCGGGCCTGACGTCAGGTCCACTGCGGCGCAGTATAGCCCCGGTTTCCGGGGCGGATGAAAAGCACCCGTCTTTGGCCGGTAAAAAGACATCTTTTACCTGTTGACAGGGTTTGCGGCGGCGCGCTGGGAGCGGGGAGCGGGTGGTGCAGGGGGGAAAGGTTCCCTGGGGCAGAAAAAATATACCATTTTGATGTTGACATTCAATTTCAATTCACGCAGAAAGGGGCTGCGGCCGTCATTCGCCGCCAGCGCATTGGAACCATCGCCAGAAACAATCAGGAGGAGCGGCAGGGATGTTCATGGAGACGGGGGCCGGAAGCGGCGCCAAGCAGGCAGGCTCCAAAGCCGCATCGAAACAGGGAGATGACCGGTGCGCCTGCACCTGCGGCGGGCAGGGCGACTGCGCCGCAGGCACGGCACACGAGCTGGCCGAAAGCCTGGGCCGCGCCGTGGACGCCCGCGACCAGCGGCTGTTTCAGCATTCCGAGGTCGTCGCGGACCTCTCGAGCCTGCTCTCCCAGGCCCACGGCCTTACGCCCCGCCAGGCGACCATGGTGCACATGGCCGCGCACCTGCACGATGTGGGCAAGATCGGCATTCCGGACACTATTCTGCACAAGCCCGGCCCCCTGAACCAGAGCGAGTGGGCGATTATGCGCGAACATCCCCGCATCGGCGCGGAGATTTTGCGCCCGGTGCGGGTGTTCGCCGGCCGCCCCGGAGTGTGCGAGATCGTGCTGGCGCACCACGAGCGCTTCGACGGCTCCGGCTATCCGCACGGGCTGCGCGGCAGAGACATTCCCCTGGGCGCGCGCATCGTGGCCGTGGCCGACGCTCTTTCCGCCATGACCGAGGACCGGCCCTACCGCAGGGGGCTGCCTCTGGAGAGCGCGCTGCAAGAGATCACGCGCGCGGCGGGCACCCTGTTCGACCCCTGCGTGGTGCACGACCTGCTGTCCCTGCGCGGCGAATTCACCGGACTGCTGGAAAGCGCCGTGCGCACTCCCTGCCGGGAGCTCACCCAGGCCGGAACGCCGCTGCCCGCCGTGTGCCAAGTCCTGGCCAAGGCCGGCTAGCGCACTCTTTTTCCGCTCCATACCCGCCAAGACCACACGCCATAGCCTCCCTCCTCACGCAGAGGCGGCCCGGACGACGAACATCCGGGCCGCCTCAACACGCCTGCCGCTCTGGGGGTGGCGGTCTAGATCGGGGTCTTGGAGCGCATGACGAGCTTCTGCACGCCGAGGCCCGCCAGCTTTTCCTTCAGTGCGCGGGTGTCCGTGGGGGTGCCCTGGAAGAACACCACCACGCGATGCCAGGCCTTGCCGTCCGTAACGCCGGACTCGATATCGCCCTTGTAGCCCAGGCCCTTGACGCGCTTGAGAAAGGCTTTGGCCTGCTCGCTGTCTGGGAAGGTGGCGGCCTGGTAGGCGTAATCGTAGCGCTGGATGTCGGGGTCGGGCTTTTGCTCGGCCTTTTTGTCGGCCAGCTTTTCCGCCAGCTTGGTCGCGGACTTGTCCGCCGTCTTGCCCGCGGCTTTGTCCGTTGCCTTGGCTGCGGGCGTGTCGGCCTTTATTTCTTCTTTCTTTTGCGCGGCCTTGTGCTCGGCGCTGTCGATGGGCCGGGCCGGGCTGGGGCCTTCATGCTTCTTGCCCAACTGCTCACTGTAGCCCAGTTCCTCGGCCTTCAGCACTTCGGGTGTGGGTCCGGGCAGGGCCACGGTCTCCTTGGGCATGATGCCGGCCACCACGGGCACGGCGGTTTCCGGCCGGTGTCCGCGCCCCACCAGCACGCCCAGCACGAAGAACAGCGAGAGCGCCAGGGTCAGCGCCGTCAGCAGCACCGACATGCCGCCAAAGGTCAGATTGAAATTGTACTGCCGGCCCGAGGTATTGGGGTCTTTGAGGCGAATGGGCGCATTCATCGTGACTGGGCTCCTTGGAATCTCGTCTAGGATCTGAAATCAGGAGGCAGCCGGAGACGCGTCTTCGCTCACCTGGTCCATGCGCTCCGGCGCGCTGACGCCGAGCAGGTCCAGCCCGGCGGCCAGGGTTGTGGCCACGCAGGACAGCAGCAGCAGGCGCGCGCCCGCCACTTCCGCCCCGGCGGAGAGCACATGGTGCTGCGTGTAGTACTTGTGCAGCGAGGCGGCAAGCTCGGACAGGGCGTGGCTCACCAGATGCGGGGCCAGGGCCTGGGCCGCGGCGGCCACCGTGTCCGGAAAGCGCTCCATCAGGCGGCACAGCTCCAGGTCCTCCGGAGTGTTCAGGTGCGCAAAGGCCTCCACGCCGGGAGCGGAGGGCGCGATGCCCGCCTCCCGCGCCTTGGCCAGCATGGAATGCACACGGGCGTGGGCGTACTGCACGTAGTACACGGGGTTGTCCATGCTCTTCTTGCGCACCAGCTCCAGGTCGAACTCCAGGGGCGAGTCGCTCTTGCGGGAGAGGAACAGGAACCGCGCGGCGTCCGCCCCCACGTAGGCCACAACGTCGGCCAGGGTCTCGAACTTGCCCGCGCGCGTGCTCATGGCCACCTGTTCGCCGTCCTTGAGCAGGCTCACCAACTGCACCAGGATCACGGTGAGCGCGCCCTTTCTGCCCAGGGCCTCCACCGCGCCCTGCATGCGCGGCACGTAGCCGTGGTGGTCCGCGCCCCAAATGTCGATGACCCGGTCAAAGCCGCGCCGGAACTTGTCGTGATGGTAGCTGATGTCTGAGGCGAAATACGTCAGCTCGCCCGAGGACTTGCGCAGCACGCGGTCCTTGTCGTCGCCGAAGTTCGTGCTGCGGAACCACAGCGCACCCTCCTGCTCGTAGGCCAGGTCGCGCGCCAGCAGGTCGTCGAAGGTCTCCTTGATCTTGCCTGCGTCCACCAGACTTTTCTCAGAGAACCACACGTCGTGCCCCACGCGGAAGTCCGCCAGGTCCTGCTTGATGCCCGCCAGGATCTCGTCCACCGCCTCGGTGAAGCAGATGTCGATGGCTTGTGGTTCCGGCAGGTTGAGAATGTCTGGATATCGTCTGTGCACCCGCGCGGCGATGTCCTTGATGTACCCGCCCCGGTAGAAATCGTCGAGATCGGGGATGTCTTGCCCGGAGAGCTGGCGCAGGCGCAGCCACACGGAGTCGCCCAGAATGCGCATCTGGCGGCCCGCGTCGTTGATGTAATACTCACAGGAGACCTCGTGCCCGGTCTTGCGCAGCAGGCGCGCCAGGCCGTCGCCCAGGGCCGCGCCGCGTCCGTGGCCGATGTGCAGCGGCCCGGTGGGGTTGGCGGAGACGTACTCTACCTGCACGCGTTCGCCGCGCCCCAGGTCGGAAGCGCCGTAGGCGGGCCCGGCGGCGTTCACGTCGGCCAAAATGGTGTGCCAAAAGCCCGGCGCAAAGGTGACGTTCAGAAAGCCCGGCCCGGCCACCTCGATGCGCTCGAACTGGCCAGAGGCGTCGGAGGCGCGCAGGTCCGCCGCGATGGCTTCGGCCAGGTCGCGGGGCTTCTGCTTGGCGGGTCCGGCCAGCAGCATGGCCGTGTTGGCGGAATAGTCGCCGAACTTCCGGTCGCGCGGCGGCTCGATGAGCGTCTTTTCCGGCCAGGGCAGGTCCATGCGCAGCAGGCTGGAGCGCAGGGCATCTTCAAAATATTGCTTGGCTTTCATGCTTTCCCCTTCAAAAAAACTGCACCCACCTACCAGATTTCTCAACAGGAGCAAAGCCCCGCCGCACGGGCATTTCCGCCGGGCCGCCTCAAAAGGCGCACAGGGCCAGGTCCGGTTCGTCCCATAACCGCACGGCAAGGCCCAAGGCGCTGTACTTTCCGGCCAGGGCGTTCTTGTGCCCCAGCACCTCGCCCTGCATGCGGCGGGGAACCCGGAGCGTCCGCGCCTGCTGGCCCAGCTGGGCCGCCTTGGCGCGCACAAAAACCAGCAAGGCCCGGCTGCGCGCCAGCTGGCCCAAGGCCGGGTGCCGGGGCCCGGCCAGCACGCCAAGCCCCTCCTGCTCCGCCAGCCCGATGCGCGCCGCAGGCACCCCGGCGGCCCAAAGGTCCAGCAGGGCCTGGGCCAGCTCGTCCACCGTGGCCTCCAGGTCCCAGGGCGCATAGCCGCCGCCGCGCCACAGCCCGGCCAGGGGCGTGTCTTCCAGCACCAGGCAGGGATAGAGCCTCGTCAGCTCCGGCTTCAGGGCCGCGGCCTGGGCAATGTCCGCCCGGAAGGCCGCCGCGCTCTGTCCCGGCAGGCCGGGCAACAATTGGATGCCCAGGCCGAGTCCGGCCTGGCGCACCAGCAGGCAGGCCGCGCGCGCCGCCGCGCCGTCGTAGCCGCGCAGGCTTTGGGCCAGGGCCGCGTCGTCGAAGCTCTGCACCCCCAACTCCACCAGCGAAAGGCCGCCCGCCCGCATTTTTGCCAGCAGCGGCGCGTCGATCGCGTCCGGCCTGGTGGAGCAGCGCACCCGCGTGATGCGTCCAGTGGCGGCATGGCGCGCCGCCAGCTCCAGAAAGCGCTGTGGCCAGGGCTCGGGCAGGGCCGTAAAGGTGCCGCCGTAAAAGGCCAGCTCCTGCGCAATGTGCTGGGCCGTGGTGCAAAGGTGCGCCTCCAGGCGGGCGTAGATGACGGCCAGGGGCTCCGGCAGCGCGCCGGTCTGGGCGGGCTGGTTGCAGAACACGCAACGCTGGGGACACCCGGCAAAGGGCAGAAACACCGGCAGAATTTTTGGCTGCGGGCGGAGGGCCTTTGCCGGTTCAGGGTGGGAAAAGCGCAGGAGGATGCCCCCGGCGAGCGGTTCCGGGGCCTGGGGCCGGATGGGGCTCATGCGCGGGGCGTCGCCGTGTCGGACACCAGCCGCCCGTCGGCGATCTTGATGATGCGGCCCGCCTGGGCGGCCACGGCCTCGTCGTGGGTCACCAGCACAATGGAGGTGCCGGTTTGGTTCACCTGGGCGAACAGGCGCATGATCTCCGCGCTGGTGGCGCTGTCCAGCTGGCCCGTGGGCTCGTCGGCCAGGATGAGCCGGGGCGTGTTCAGCAGGGCGCGGGCCATGGCCACGCGTTGCTGCTGGCCGCCGGAGAGGTTGGCGGGCTTGAAGTTCACGCGGTCGGCCAGCCCCACCCTGCCCAGCAGTTCCAGCGCGCGGGCGCGCAGCTCGGCTTGGGAGAGGCCGGAATACATGCCCGGCAGCATGACGTTTTCCAGGGCCGTGGCATAGGGCACCAGGTAGAAGCTCTGGAACACGAAGCCCAGCACGGTGTTGCGCAGGGCCGAAAGCTCGTCGTCGGGCAGGCTGGACACATCGCGCCCCAGCAGGCGGTAGGTGCCGCTGGTGGGCGAGTCCAGCAGGCCCAGCAAGTGCAGCAGCGTGCTTTTTCCCGAGCCGGACGTGCCCTGCAGGGCCACGAACTCGCCCGCGCGGATGGTCAGGTTGATGCCGGAGAGCACCTCCACGCCGCCCGCGTCGCCGTCCGTGCTTCCTGCTTCCGCGCCGGGGCCGGGAGCGCCCGCGCCGCCATGGAACAGGCGGCTCAGAAAGCCCGGGCGCTGCTCCGGGGCCAGCACCTGGCGAAAGACCTTGCGGATGCCGGTCAACTCCACCACCGCCTCGCCTGCCTGCGCGCCAGGCGTCTCCGCCGCGTTCATCAACCGCTCTTCTTGCCGCTGGAGGCGGGCTTGAGGGCTGGCTTGTCTTCGGCCTTCTTCTCCTCGGCGGGCTTCTCCTGCCCGGCCAGCACGATCTGCGTGGCCACCTCGTCGCCCTCGGCCAGGCCTTCCAGAATCTCGCTGCGCTCCAGGCCCGGCAGGCCGAGCTTGGGCTCCACGCGGCGCACGCCGCCGGGCTGGGTCTTGTCCACCACGAACACGGTCTGCTTGCCGGCCACCCATTTGAGGGCCTGGTTGGGCACGGTGAGCACGCCCTCCCGGGTGTCCACCACGATGCTGCACTGGGTGGTCATTTCCGGACGCAGGGACAGGGCCTGCTCGCGGTCCACGGTGACAAGGGCCTTGTAGTACACGATGTTGTCGCGGATCTCCGGATCGGGGTACACGCGGTCCACGCCGCCGGAAAAGGTCTTGCCCGGCTGGGAGTCCACACGGAATTCCACGGGCAGTCCTGTGCGCACGCGGCCCACGTCGGTCTCGTCCACGTAGATCCACATCTCCAGGCGCGTGGGGTCGAGCACGGTGACCAGATTGGCCACCTGCAGGCCCGCCACAATGGTTTCGCCCTCCTGGGCCGTCACCTGGGAAACCACGCCGTCGATGGGGCTCACGATCTTGGTGTAGGAAATGCGCACGTCCAGGGTGGCCAGCACGGCGCGGGCGGCGGCGGCCTCGGCCTTGGCCACGCGGTGGTTCTGCACGGTTTCGTCAAGGATGCTTTGGGCCTGCATGCCCTGCTGGGTCAGGGCCTCGTGCCGGGGCAGGGTCTGGCCCGCGTACACGGCTTTGGCCTCGGCCAGCCTGACCCGCGCCGCGGCCTCGGCCCGTTGGGCCTGTAGTTCGCGGGAGTCGATCTCGGCCACGACTTGGCCTTTCTTCACCGCATCGCCCACGCGCACATACACGTGGGAGATGGTGCCCGTGGCCCGCGCGCCGATCTTCACGCTGGCGCCCACCTGGGCCTTGATGATGCCCGTGGCCTCCAGCACGCGGCTCACCGCGCCCTTTTCCACCAGCGCGGTGGCCAGAACCTTCGTCTGTTTGGCCGCGCTGTTCTTTTTGAAAAGGTAGAAGCCCCCGCCCGCCAGCAGCGCAAGCCCAAGGCTCAGGATCAGCAGTTTTTTTCGCGTCATGGTGTTGTTTTTCGTCTTCGTCCAGGCCTTGGCAGAGCGTCCTGCGGGCTTCGGGCGGTGTTCCTTGTTCTTCTCTTTACGATGAAAGCGCGCCGCTGTCCAAGCCTGGGCAAGCGGGTGGGCAAGGGCTACTGCACCTGGGTGGTGACCTTGAGCCCGTACTTCTCGATCTTGGCGATGAGCGTGGGCCGCGAGAGCCCCAGCAGCTTGGCCGCGCGCGTGCGGTTGCCCCCGGTGAGCTCCAGCGCCTCGGCGATGGTGCCCTTGGCCACGGCGTCCAGCACGTGCTCAAACGCCCCGTTGCCCGCCTCGTCCATGAGCGCCCGGCGGATAAAGGCGCGGAGCGGAGAATCGCCCGTTGCTGATGATTGTTCCTGTTGGTTGCGGGCACCCGCGCCGCCATGCCCGCCAGGGCTGCCGGAACCGCCGGAGCAGCCCGTGCCGATGGCCTGACGCATCTCCTCTGGTCCGATGGGGCACCCGCGCGAGAAGATGAGCGCCTTCTGCAGGGCGTTGCCCAGCTCGCGCACGTTGCCGGGCCAGGGGTGCGAGGCCAGCAGGTCCAGGGCCTCCGGCGTCAGGCCGGGGCTCTGCATGTCCATCTCACGCGAGAGCCGGGCCAGAAAATGCGCCGCCAGGCGCGGCACGTCTCCCTCCCGCTCGCGCAGGGGCGGCAGGGTCACGGTGACGACCTTGAGGCGGTAGTACAGATCTTCGCGCAGCCGGCCCTCGGCCACGGCGGTCTCCAGATCGCGGTTGGTGGCGGCCAGAATGCGCACGTCCACCGGAATGGTCTCGCGGCCGCCCAGGCGCTCGATCTGCTTCTCCTGCAACAGGCGCAGAATCTTGGCCTGCACGTTCATGGGCATGTCGCCGATCTCGTCGAGAAACACCGTGCCGCGCTGGGCCTGCTCGATTTTGCCCACGCGCCGCGACCCGGCCCCGGTGAAGGCGCCCTTCTCGTAGCCGAAGAGCTCGCTCTCCAGCAGCGTTTCCGGAATGGCCACACAGTTGATGACCACAAAGGGCTTGTCGGCCCGCGCGCTGTGCTGCCACAGGGCGCGCGCCACCAGCTCCTTGCCCGTGCCGGACTCGCCCCGGATGAGCACAAGGGCCTCTGTGGGCGCGGCGCGGCCAATGGCCTTGAAGACCTCCTGCATGGCGCGGCTTTGCCCCACCAGCGCATCGCCCTGGGTGGCGGGGTCCTGGGCGTCCTGCGGGGCGATGGCCACGCGCGCCCTGGCCAGCCGGCCAGCGGTGAGCCCCTGGGCGATGAGCCGCAGTATGTCCGGGATGTCGAACGGTTTGAGGATGTAGTCGAAGGCGCCGAGCTTGGTGGCCTCGATGGCCGTCTCGGTGCCGCCGTAGGCGGTCATGATGATGACCGGCAGGCCGGGGCAGGCCGAGCGCATTTGCTGCATGGCCTGGATGCCGGTGACGCCGGGCATGCGCACGTCCATGATCACGAGGTCCGGGGCCTGGCTCTTGACCTCGTCGAGCCCGGCCTCGCCGGAGCTGGCCGTGCGCACCTCGAAGCCCTCGCCCTCCAGGATCTTGCCGAAGCTCTGACGCAGCTGGGCGTCGTCGTCCACGATCAGGATCTGAGCCATACCATCTCCCTTACGGGCAGCACGAGCACGAAGCTGGCCCCCTGCCCCCGGTCCGCGGGGCGGATGTGGATGTAGCCGCCGTGCTCCTCCATGATGCGCTTGGCGATGGCCAGGCCCAAGCCCGTGCCTTCCTCCTTGGTGCTGAAGAACGGCTGGAACACCTGGTCCTGAATGGCCTGGGGGATGCCAGGACCGGAGTCGGTGAGGCGCAGGATGACCACGCGGCCCAGCGGGTCCATGAACCCCGTGTCCTCGCTGATCTCGATGCGGCCATTCTCGCCCATGGCGTCGCAGGCGTTCAGGATGAGGTTCACCAGCACTTCTTTGAGCTGCTCCGGGTCCAGGTCCACCGGTGGCAGGGGCTGTTCGCGCACCAGGCGCACGTCCACGCCGTAAATCTCCAGCCGGTGCTTCAAAAGCACCAAGGTCATGTCCACCACGTCCGAGGGGCTGACGTGTTGCAGCTTGGGCTTGGGCGGCCTGGAAAATTCGAGGAAGTTCCGCACGATGGTGTCCAGGTGGCGGATTTCTTCGCTGATGACCTCGAAGTCTTCGCGCTGGCCGGAGGACAGGTCCAGACTGCGCTCCAGCGAAAACAGGCGCATTTTCACGCTGGTGAGCGGGTTGCGCACGCTGTGGGCAACGCCGGCGGCCAGCTTGCCCACCAGGGCCAGCTTTTCGGCCTGGACCAAGTGCTCGCGCGATTCACGCAGCAGCGCCTGGGTCTCGTCCACGTCGCGCAGCAGCCCGGCCACAAGGTCACCCACGGCGCGCACCTCGTCGGACTGGCTGTCCGGCTCTGCGGGCGGGCCGCCGGCGGTGGGGTCGTGCCCGGCCAGCGCGGCGGCCTGGTTGGAGTTCATGGCCGCGCCCAGCGTGAGCCGCCGGATGGGCCCCAGCACTTGGCGCAAGAGCACCCAGCCAAGCAGAATGCCCAGCACCGCGCCCGCGGGGATGACGAACAGCGAAGCCGTGGTGGCGGTGCGCGCCAGGGAGCGCATGGCCGAAACGCCCAGGTCGGCATCGCGGGTGTGCAGGTCGAAAAGCTCGCGCGCGGCCTCGTGCGCGGCTTGGCGGTGCCGCGCGGCCACGGCCACCAACTGTGCGCCCTCGCCGGGGCGGCTGTCCACCAGCTCGCTCAAGGCCTGGGCCTGGAGCCGGAAGCTCTCGTCCATGCGGGCGATGATCTCGCGTCCGGCCTCCAGGGGCTCGGCGGCGCGCACCTGCAGCAGGGCCGTGGTTATGCTCGACTCGCGGGCCTTGAAGCCTTTGTAGCGCACGGGGTCCTGGCGGGCGGCCAGGGCGTCGGCCTCCAGGCCGGAAAGCTGCTCGGAGAGCGACAACGCGCCCACCTGCTGGCCCAGGTTCACCTGGCGCAGCACGTCCGTGGCGTAAAGATAGTGCTGGGCCAGCCAGTAGGTGGCCGTGGCCCCGGCGCAGGCGCAGATGGTCAGCCCCGCCAACAGCGCGAAGACCCGTCCGCGCAGCGAGGGCTGCACGCTCATGGCCAGTCGTTTCAACGTGGTGCTCATGCGATGCGCGCTCCCATGCCCCAGCATAGCCCATGCGCGCGCGCTTGTCAGCCGCGCCGCGCCGCAGCGGCCTGTACCCGGTGCGCAACACTTCCGCCAGCCCGTCGCACAGTCTGGGCCGGAATTCTGTCAATGCGCTTTTTTTGTCCTTTTCCCGGCCGGATTCCTGCTCTTTTCGCCCCCGCCGCAAAGCCCGTGCTAGACTGTGCGCCATGACAAACCCCGCGCCCGCCCCCTTTCGCATCGGCTACAAGCCGCCGTCCACCATCGCCCGGTTCATGGCGTCCAAAGCGCTGTATCGCGGCATCATGGGACCCGTCGGCTCCGGCAAGTCCTCGGCCTGCTCCATCGAAATCATGGCCAAGGCCATCGCCCAGGCGCCGGACGGCGGCGGCGCGCGCCGCACGCGCTTCGCCGTGGTGCGCAACACCTACCGCGAGCTCAAGGACACCACCCTGCGCACCTGGCTGTCCTGGTTTCCCGTGGAGCTCTGCGGGCCCTTCAGCCACACGGACATGACCCATCGCGTGCGCCTGCCCCATCCCGATGGCGGCACCGTGGAGCTTGAGGTTTTGTTCCGCGCCCTGGACCGCCCGCAGGACGCGCGCAAGCTGCTGTCTCTGGAGCTCACCGGCGCCTGGGTCAACGAGGCGCGCGAACTGCCCTTGTCGCTCATCGAGGCCCTGGGCGACCGCGTGGAGCGGTACCCTGCGGACCGCGACGGCGGCTGCTCCTGGGCCGGGGTCATCCTCGACACCAACCCGCCCGATACCGACCACTGGTGGCACCACTTGGCCGAGGAAGCCAAGCCCGGCGGCTGGGACTTCTTCCGCCAGCCTGGCGGCCTGCTCGAGGTCGAGGGCCGCTTCCTTCACAACCCCAAGGCCGAAAACCTCGACCACCTGCCCAAGGATTTCTACCTGCGGCGCATGGCCGGCAAAAGTCCGCGCCACGTGCGCGTGTATTACTGCGGCCGCTACGGCTTTGTGCAGGAGGGCATGCCCGTGTACCCCGAGTTCGATGAGGCCCGCCATGTGAGCCTCGCCGAACTGGAACCCGTGGACGGCCTGCCGCTCTTTCTGGGCTTGGATTTCGGCCTCACGCCCGCCGCCGTTCTGGGGCAGCGCCTGCCCGACGGCCGCTGGCTGCTGCTCGACGAGCTCGTCAGCCGCGACATGGGCATGGTGCGCTTCGCCGGGCTTTTGAACGACCTGCTGCGCGCCCGCTACCCTCGCCTGATTCCGGAAATATGGGGCGACCCCGCCGGCATGGCCAGGGCCCAGACCGACGAGCGCACCCCCTACGACATTCTGCGCGCCAGCGGCCTGCACGCCCGGCCCACGCCCACCAACGACCCCTTGCTGCGGCGCGAGGCCGTGGCCGCCGCCCTGGCGCGCAGCATCGACACCCGGCCAGGGCTTGTGCTCTCGCCGCGCTGCCGCACCCTCATCTCCGGCATGGCCGGGGCCTGGCGCTACCGGCGGCTGCTCGTCTCCGGCGAGGACCGCTACACCGAAACGCCGGAAAAAAGCCGCTTCTCCCACGTCTGCGAGGCCGCCCAATACCTGCTCGTGGGCGCGGGCGAGGGCCGGCGGCTGCTCACGCCGCAAGGACCCGGCGCGGTGCGGCAAACGCGCGCGGTGAATCCGCTCCGGGCGTGAAGAAGGAGAAGAAGGAGAAAGAGGAGAAAAAGCATTTCGCGCTCTGGGGATTCCAAAAGGCTGCAAGTCCGCTGGCCGCCGGAGGCCTCGTCCCTTTTTCCGCTCAGCTCGCGGTGCGCCACTTTTCCACGTCGGACCAGAATTCCGGGCAGGCAGCCACCTGGTAGCGTTCGCCGAGTTTGAGGGTGCACACGGCCTCGGGCAGGTGCAGGTCGAGCAGCACGGGCACGCTGCCGGGGTGGCAGGCCAGCACGTTTTTGAGCGCTTCCAGGCGTTCCGGGGCGCAGTGCTCCTCGCGCGCGGGGATGCGCGCGGGCTCGAAGCTTTGGGCGGCGCAGTGCGAGAGCAGCTTCACGGTGTCGGCGAGCATCTTGGACTCGCGCGGGCCTTCTTCCTCGCCGGGCTTGGTGCGCACATCCACCTTGCCTTCGAAGATCAGCGGCTGGTCTTGGCCGAGGAGCTCGCGCGCCTCCAGATAGACGTTGGAGAACAGGGTGCACTCGCCGGTGCCGGTCAGGTCTTCCAGTTGCAGGAAGGCCATCTTGTCGCCCTTTTTGTTGATGTATTCGCGCAGGGACGTGACCAGGGCGGCCACGCGCACCATGGTGCCGCCGGGCAGTTCCTTGAGCTCCGCCAGGCTGGTCAGGTTCAGGCGGCGCAGCTCGTGCCGGTAGCGCAGGAGCGGGTGGCTGGACAGGAAGAAGCCCAGGGCCTCTTTCTCCAGGCGCATCTTTTCCTCGTCGCCCCATTCGGGCACGTCTTCGTCGCTGATGAACTGCACCGGGGTTTCCTCGACGCTGGCGGACTTGCCGCCGCCGCCGAGCATGTCGAGCATGGAGATCATGCCCTGGGCTTTCTCCTTGGCTTTTTTCTGGCCCATGGACACGGCCCGCTCCAGGGCGGCCATGTGCCCGGCGCGGGTTTTGCCCAGGCAATCCAGCGCCCCGGCCTTGATGAGGGCCTCCAGGGTGCGCTTGTTGATCTTGCGCAGGTTCACGCGCTCGCAGAGGTCGTAGATGTCGCGGAAGGGACCGTTCTGCTCGCGCTCGGTGACGATTTCGCCCACGGCGTCCTCGCCAACGCCTTTGATGCCCGCCAGGCCGAAGACCACGCGCTCGTTCTGCACGCAGAAGCGGCTCTCGCTCACGTTGACGTCGGGCGGCACCACGGGGATCTGCATTTCGCGGCAGGCGTTGATGTAGGTGAAGACCTTGTCCGTGTTGGCCAGTTCCGAGCTGATGAGCGCGGCCATGAATTCCACGGCGTAGTGGGCCTTCAGGTAGGCCGTGTAGTAGGAAATGAGCGCGTAGGCTGCGGAGTGGGACTTGTTGAACCCGTACTCGGCGAACTTTTCCATGAGGTCGAAGATTTCCGCTGCGGTCGCCTCGGCGATCTTGTTCTCTCTCGCGCCCTCCATGAATTTCTTGCGCTCTTTGGCCATTTCCTCGGGCTTCTTTTTGCCCATGGCCCGGCGCAGCAGGTCCGCGCCGCCCAGCGTGTAGTTGGCGATGACCCGGGCGCAGCTCATGACCTGCTCCTGGTACACGATGACGCCGTACGTGGGCTTGAGGGTCTCCTCCAGCGAGGGGTGCGGGTAGGAGACCTGGATCTGGCCGTGCTTGCGCTTGATGAATTCGTCCACCATGCCGGAGCCCAGCGGGCCCGGGCGATAGAGCGCCAGCATGGCGATGATGTCCTCGAAGCAGGTGGGCTTGAGCATGCGCAGATACTTGCGCATGCCGGAGCTTTCCACCTGGAAGATGCCGTCGGTGTCGCCGGAGCAGAAGATCTCGTAGGTGGCGGGGTCGTCCAGCGACAGCGCGTCCAGGTCCGGGGGCGTCTTGCCTGCGCGGCGGATGATGTCCAGCGCGTCCTCGACCACGGTCATGGTGCGCAGGCCCAGAAAGTCGAACTTGATGAGGCCGACCTTCTCCACCAGCTTCATGTCGTATTGGGTGACGATTTCACCCTCCTTCCCCTTGTACAGCGGAAGGTAGTCGAGCATGGGGCGGTCGGAGATGACGATGCCCGCCGCGTGGGTGGAGGCGTGCCGGGCCAGGCCCTCCAGCCGGCGCGAGACGTCGATGAGCTTCTCGATTTGCGGATTGCCCACGACCATGGCCATGAGCTCGGGCTCTTTTTCCAGCGCCTTGTCGATGGTCATCTTCATTTCTTCGGGAATGAGCTTGGCGATGCGGTCGGTGTCGGCAAAGCTCATGCCAAGGGCCCGGCCCACATCACGCACGGCGGCCTTGGCCTTCATGGTGCCGAAGGTGGTGATCTGGGCCACGCGGTCATGGCCGTACTTGCCCGCCACGTAGCGCACCACCTCCAGGCGGCGGCGTTCGCAGAAGTCCACGTCGATGTCCGGCATGCTGACGCGTTCGATGTTCAGGAAGCGCTCGAACAAAAGGTCGTAGGGGATGGGGTCCAGGTTGGTGATCTTGAGCGCCCAGGCCACCAGCGAACCGGCGGCCGAACCGCGCCCCGGCCCCACCGGAATGCGCTGGTCCTTGGCCCAGTTGATGAAGTCCTGCACGATGAGGAAATAGGCCGGAAAGCCCATCTCCTTGATGACGCCAAGCTCATACTCCAGGCGCTCCCAGTAGGCGGGCTCGTCCACGGCGTAGGTGAGGTTGGCCAGGCGCCTTGTCAGGCCCGCGCGGGCCATGCCCTCGAACTCGCTGTCGATGCTCTGGCCCTCGGGCAGGTCGTACACCGGGAAGTGGGACTTGCCCAGCTCCAGCTCCACGTTGCACTGCTCGGCGATTTTGACCGTGTTGGACAGGGCCTCCGGGCAATGGGCAAAGGCGGCCTCCATCTCCTCCATGGTCTTGAAGTAGAGGTCCGTGGTGCCCATGCGCATGCGGTCCTTGTCCAGCACGGTGCGCTGGGTGCCAATGCACAAGAGGATGTCGTGGGCCTCGGCGTCGTCCTTGGTCAGGTAATGGCAGTCGTTGGTGGCCACCAGCGGCAGGCCGGTCTCTTTGGCCACCTCAAGCAGCATCTCGTTGGCGCGCGTCTGGTCTGGAATGCCGTTCTCCTGCATCTCCAGGTAGAAGCGGTCCGGGAAGATCTCCGCGTATTCGCGCGCCATGGCGATGCCGGAGTCGAGCCCCTTGCCCAAAAGCGTGCGGTTGACCTCTCCCGCCAGGCAGGCGGACAGGGCGATGAGGCCTTCGGAATACTGGCGCAGCAAATCCTTGTCCACGCGGGGCTTGTAGTGGAAGCCCGTCAGGTAGCCCTCGGACACGAGTTTGATGAGGTTTTGGTAGCCGGTGCGGTTTTGCGCCAGCAGCACCAGGTGGAAGGCGGCCGTGCGCGAGCTGGTGGCGTTCTTCTCGGTGCGGGCGCCGGGGGCCACGTAAACCTCGCAGCCGATGATGGGCTTGATGCCGGTATCGATGGCCTTTTGGCGGAACACCAGGGCCCCGTGCATGTTGCCGTGGTCGGTCAGCGCCACGGCGGGCATGCCGAGATCCTTGGCGCGGGAGCAGAGATCCTTGATGCGGATGGCTCCGTCCAGCAGGCTGTATTCGCTATGGCAGTGCAGATGCACGAAATCCGGCATGGCTCGTCCCCTTTGCGCGCGGTGGCGAGTTTGTGTATACACCACGTCGTGGGCCTTGGAAACGGCCTCGCCAAGCGAAAAATAAGACACGTAATTTCGGGTTGATGTGCCGCAGCGCGGCCACGGGGCGCTTGATGGTCGAGCGGGTGAAGCGCAAACTTTCGCGTCTGTCCGCCGTGCTGCCTGTTCTGGCGGGCGCGGCGGCGGTTTCGCTCGTGCTGGCCCTGCTGGCCTGGCTGGCCAAGCCCTATCTGCCCCACGCCTTTGTGGATTTCATCACCGAACTGGCGCGCGACGACTTCGAAACCAGGCGTCAGGCCATCAAGGCCTGGTTCGAGTCCTGGGGCGCGGTTTCGGCCTGGGTGTTTCTGGCCGCGCAGTTCCTGCAGGTTGTGGTGGCGCCCATTCCCGGGCAGTTCGCGGGCATGCTGGGCGGCTTCGTGTTCGGTTTTTGGCGCGGGCTGTTGCTCAACGTGGCGGGCAACGCCGCAGGCTCGCTCTTCGCCATGCTGCTTACGCGGTTCTTTGGTGAGCGCGTCATGCGGCCCTTCGTGCCCGCGCGCATCCAGGAAAAGTTCGACGCCACCATCCACCGCGGCGGCCTGGCCAACTTCTTCATGCTCTACCTGCTGCCCGGCACGCCCAAGGACGCCATCTGCTTCATGGCCGGGCTGACGCGGCTGCCTCTTTGGAAGCTCATGCTGGCCAACACCTTGGGCCGTTTGCCGGGGCTCATCGTGCTCACCTTCACCGGCGCGGCGGCCGACGCGGACCTGTTCACCGTGAAGCTGGTGTTCGGCTTGGCCCTTGTGCTGGCCTTGGCCGTCTGGCTCTTCGATGAAGAGATCAAGGAGTGGCTGGGGCGGCTCTCCGGTTAGCCCAGGCCGCCCCGCCCGCGCCTTACCCCGCGTCCGCCTCGCACTGCACGGGGCGCGGCCAGGTCAAACGACCAGCCACCGATCGACAAAAGCCTTCACGTCGAATTTCCTCGCCGCGCCGGAAGCGGTCATGGAGCGCACGGTGCCGAACACGGGCCGTTCGGGCCAGGGCCTGTCGTGTGTGCCGCCGATGCTCCAGGCGGCCCCGGCGTAGCCGTTCACGTCGCGCCCGTCCAGGGAAAGGCTGTCATTCAAGCGCAGGACGCGGGCCAGGGCCGTTTCGGCATCGGCCGACCAGCGCAGAATCTGCTTGGCCCAGTACATGCGCAGCCAGCCGTGCATGTGCCCGGTGGCGAGAAGCTGGCGCTGGGCGGCGTTCCAAAGCGGATCAGGGGTTTCGCCCGCGTCCAGCTGGCTCTCGCTGGCCAAAAAGGGCCGGGCATCGGCCTTGTGCTTGGCCAGGGTGGCGCGCGCCCAGGCGGGGAAGGCCTCGGCGCTGTCGTAGTCCGGGGTGTGCAGGCAGAAGTTCTCGGCCAGTTCGCGGCGCACGATGAGCTGCTCCAGAAACGCCTCGCGGGCTTCGGCGGGCACGCGCGCGGCGGCCAGAACGGCCAGGGCCACGCGCTGGGCCGAAATTTGCCCGAAGTGCAGATAGGGTGAGAGCCGGGAGCTGGCCGGCTCCAGCGGAGTGTTGCGCTGGTCGGCGTAGCGGGGCAGGCCGGTGCGCAGAAAGGTGTCCAAAACGGCCAGGGCGGCCTTTTCGCCGGGCGGAAAGGCGGCGGGCGGCGGGCCGAACTCGGCCAGCAACGCTGACCAGTCCTCGGCGGAGACGGCGGCGGGCGCGGCAAAGGGCCGCATCTGGGCGGTCAGGGCCGGGAAGGGCTCCAGAAACTCCGGCAGCAGGCGCTGAATTTTCGGCCGGATGGTGCGGGCCATGTACTCGGCCTTGTCCGAGGCGCGCCGGGCGGGCACGACGTTGCGGGCGTCCACCTCCGCAACCGTGCAGTCCAGACGGGAGAGGGCCTCGGCCAGCCAGGCGCGCTTGGGCTTGGTGGGGTCGGCGTCGGTGACCACGAGCCCGGCCTGGGCCGCGCGCGCGTAGGCGGCCACCTCCCGGCCCGGGTCGCCGCGCAGCAGAACGAACGGAATGCCCAGCTCGGCCAGGGTGGTTGCGGTCTCTTGCAGTCCGCGAACCATGAAGGCGAAATGCGCCAGACTCGCCAGGGGATAGTGCCGGGCCAGGCAGAACACCACCGCCAGCGGCGCGGCGCGCTCCGCCGCAAGGGTTTGGGCGTGCAGCAGCGACCAGTTGTCCTGCGCGCGCAGCTCCCGGTGCATCCAGTAGAGCACGGGGCCGTGCTGTTGTGGTCTGTTGTGGATGATGCGGACGCGCGCGGGGTTCATGGCGCGCCTAGGTGGCCTTGGCCACGGCCTGCCGCTGCCGCAGGATGAACAGGCCCCAGGGCGCGGCCACCAGCAGCAGGGTGCCGCCCCAGGCAAGGGCCGCGGGGTTCATCAGGCCTTCCTTCAGCGGAATGACGACGGCTCCGGCCAGGCAGCAGAGCACGAACAGCCATTCCTCGCGCGGGGAGCCCACGGGCCGGGGCAGTTCGCGGGTGGCCAGCAGGCGCAGCAGCATGCACAGGGCGATGGGCAGGAACTGGGCCACGCGGAAGTCGCGGTAGCGCGGGTCCACCACGAGGCCGAAGGCCTGGGCCAGGGCGGCCAGGCCGAACACGAGGTCCAGCAGGCCCACGAGCCCGGCGCGGCTTTTGAGGTCCAACCGCCGGGAGCGCAGGGCCTCCAGCCGGGCGATGACCGGGGCCAGGGGCTTCGGTCCGGTCTGCCCCGCCGCACGGTCGGCCAGCTCCGAAAACACCAGCAGGCAAAGCAGCGCCCCGCCGCCGGTCATGAGCACGCCGCCGAGGAGCCCGATCGGCCCGAAGGCCAGGCGCAGGCTCTGCTCGGCGCTGGCGGCCAGCAGAGTGGCCAGGCCCTGGGCGGCCAGGCAGAGCAGCGCGGTGCCGCCCAGGCTTGCGCAGGGCCGCAGGCGCAGGGCCAAGCCCGCCAGCAGCGCGGCGAACACCGAGGACGCGAGGAAAGCGTCCAGCCAGTAGGGTTTTTCGCTCACCGGGCCGGTCAGGGGGAACTTCATGTGGCGGTCCACGTCGATGAGCCCCCAGTTGCCGCCCACTGTGCCCTCCTGCCCGGACTTCCAGGGCTCGTCAAAGAGCTCGAAGATATTGAAGTCGATGCCTTTTTCCTCGGCTGTGTTGATGATTTGGCGCACGAAACGGGCTTGGGCCACGCGGCCTGGCACGGCGGCCTCGCGCACTCTGCCCGCGCTGGGCCAGCCTATTTCGCCAATGAGGATGGGCTTGCCGGGGTACGCCTGGGCGATCTTGGCGTGGGCATGGAGCATGTGGTCGATGGTGTGCTCCAGCGGCGTGGGGTTGTTCTCCCAGTAGGGCAGCACATGGATGGTGATGGAGTCCACCTCCTTGGCCACCTGGGGGTACAGGAGCCAGTACTCCCACACATCGGCGTAGGTCACCGGCTGCTTGATGGCGGCCTTGACGCGGCGGATGTAGTCGATGAGCAGCGCCGGGGTGAGCTCGCTGCGCAGCAGCACCTCGTTGCCCACCACCACGCGCTCCACGGCGTCCGGGTAGGCGTTGGCCGCCTGGATGAGCCCCGCGATCTCCTTCTCGTTGTCCTCCAGGTTCGCGCCCACCCAGGCCCCCAGAATGACCTTGAGGCCGTATTTCTGGGCCAGCTCCGGCACGGCGGCGAACTGGTGCGTGTTGGAATAGGTGCGGATGCGCGTGAAATGCTTGGCCGCCACGGCCATGTCCTCTTCCAGCTGCTGCCGCGTGAAGGGCTGCCCAAAGGGGCTTTGGCCCGAGCGGTACGGGCTGAAGGAGGCGCTCTTGATGCGCGGGGTCTTGGCATCGGGCAAATCCTGGGGGCGGCCCTGGATCCACCAGAAGGCGAAGTTCAGGGCCACGGCCGCGGCCAGGGCGAGAAAGGCCGTGGCCAGCGAGGCCAGGGCGTTTGGTCTGGAGCGCATGAAAAACCTCCGCTCGGAACGTGGGGTGGTCGTGCTCAGAAAGCGATGCCCCAGGCCTACCCGTTCCCCGCCGAGGATTCAAGGTCTATGAGGCGGGGCCGCCCGCGCCATCCCTGCGTAGCGCTCAACGGGGAAGAACGGGCGGCCAGCTCCGGGCAAGCGCCGTGTCCCAACCGTTCCTTTACATTCCTGAGATGAGTGGCTAGCATCCGCAGCTGCGTAGATTCATGTTCATAAGGCCATAAAAATGAGCCCCATACCCGCAGGGAGCACGGTTTTGACGCGCCAGTCCCACTACGAAACCCTTTTTGTCGCGCGTCAGCCCGTGCTGGACGCGGAGCTGAACACCTGGGGCTATTTTCACTATTATCGCCGCTGCCAGGAACACACCTACTCGGAATTTTCCGATCCGCTGCTGGCCACCTTGAGCGTCATCCAGTGCCTGCCCGCCTGCATGGACACCTGCGCCCAGCCGCACAAGGCGCTTATCCACCTGCCGCCCCAGGCGCTCATTACCGGGGTTCCAAAGGCCCTGGGCCCCGGCTGCGTCATTCCCGTGCTGGCACCCTATCCCGGCGACGGCCCGGAATACCTGGAGGCCCTGCGCGCGCTGCGGGCCGAGGGCTACCAGCTGGCTCTGGACCTGGCCCTGCCCCTGGACGCGAAGAACCCGCTGCTGGCCGTGGCCGACATCGTCATTCTGGACATGCGCGCGCCCGAAGCGCAGCACGCCGAACTGACCAAGGCCGTGGCCGGCCTGAAGGCCTGCGGCCATACTCTGCTGGCCAAGCGCGTGGAGAGCCACGAGGCCGCCGAATTGGCCCGGAGCCTGGGCTTCTCGCTGTTCGCCGGGCATTTTTTCCGCGAGCCGCTGACCCTGACCCAGCGCAAGGTCTCCGCCGCGGAGTCCACCCGGCTGACCCTGCTGGACCTGCTCTCCCAGGTCGAGGCCCCCATGGACATGCTGGTGACGGCCATCGAGGCCGACGCCTCGGTGTCGTACCGGGTGCTCACCATGCTCAACTCCGCGCACTTCGGGCTTTTAAAGAAGGTCTCCTCCATCCGCCAGGCCGTGCTGCTGGCCGGGTGGACGCAGCTTTCGGCCTGGCTGCGCGTCATGGTCCTGGGCGATGCCACGCCCTCCAGCAAGGCCCGCGAGCTGCTGCACCTCTCGGCCCAGCGGGCCAAGTTCTTCGAGCTGCTGGCCCTGGCCTCCGGCCGCCGCGACCAGGCCGACAGCCTGTTCCTGCTGGGCCTGTTCTCGCTCTTGCACACCATGTTCGACATGCCCATGCCGTCCATTCTGGAAAAGCTTTCCCTGGACGACGACCTGCACGCCGGGCTGTGCGGCACGCCCGGCCCTTACGCTTCCTGGCTCGGCATGGCCCAGGCCATCGAGGACACCCACTGGGACGACATGGCCCAGTACGCCGTGGACCTCGATCTGCCCACGGGCTCCGTGGCCGAGGCCTACAACGCCTCGTTCCAGTGGGCCGACAAGCTGCTGCAGGCCCTGCCGCGCAACCGCAACGCCGATGGCGGGCCGGTGCCGCACGGCGGATCGTAAGCCCTGCGGGCCGCGGCGCCGCAAAAGATTCTTCCCCCGTGCCCCTGGACCACGAGGTGCCCCATGACAGAGCCTCCCGCGCACGAAAGCATGACCCTTGCCGGGCTGGCCGCCGCCAACGGCCCCTGGCTGGCCGCGCGCCTGCACAGGCTCTCGGAGCGTGCGGGCGCGGCCCTGGACCGCCAACTGGTGGAGGATTCGGTGCTGGCCGCCTCCCGCGTGCTGGGCCAGGCCATGAATGCCCAGGGGCGGCTTGCGCCTTTCTCCGCCGGCGCAGCCGGGGAGGATGAAGCAGCGGACCCCGTGGCCGCCCTGGGCCGCGAGCAGGCCCAGGCCCACCGCGGGTCCGGGCTGAACATGTCCGCCTCCTTCAAGGCGCAGCGCCTGCTGCGCCGGGCCTACGACGACCTGGTGCGCGAGTCGTGGGTGGAGCCGGACTCGCGCAGCCGTGCCCACGAGGACGTGGAGCGATTTTTCGAGCGCGCCCTGCTGGGGCTGGTGAGCGTCTGGGCCGGGCAGGCCCAGGCCCGGCCCGTCGACGAGACGTCCGTTGACGAAACGCCCGTTGACGACGGCCAGGCGGCACTGCTGGCCCAGCGCGAGGCCGAGCTGCGCCGCACCCTGGATGCTGCCCAAAAGCTCACCGTGGCCCTGCGCCAGACCAGGGAGCATGCCCAGGCCCTGAGCGCCGAACTGGGCCGCACGCAGGCCCAGGCGCAAGCGCAGGCCCAGGCCCAGGCCAGAATGCACGAGCAGGAGCAGGCCGGACTCCAGGCCCGGCTGGCGGAGCTCAAGGAGCAGGCCACAGCGGGTTTGGCCGGGCTGCGGGCCGAGTACGCCGCCGCCCACGCCCAGGCGCAGGCGCAGGCCCAGGCCGAAAAGCAGGCTCTGGCCGTGCGCATCCGCGACATGGAAGAGGAGCGCGCGGCCCTGGGCGGCCATCTTGCCGACCTGGAGCGGACCGTGGCAGCCTACGGCGATGCCGAGGAGGTGCGCCTGGAGGCCCGGGAGGAGCTCCAGCGCGCCAGGGACGAGGCCGACCGCGCCAGGGAAAAGGCCGAGCAGGCGAGAAACGAATTGCGGGCATTGCGGGAGGAGGCTCAGGACCTGCGCCGCCAGGCCGAGCAGAAATCCCGGGGCGACCTGGCCGAGGCCGAGGCTCTGCGCGCCGAATTGCGCCAGCAGCGCGAGGCCCAGGCCACCCTGGCGGCGGAGGCTGAATCCATGCGCCTGCGCCTGGCCGAAACGGGTTCACGCCTGGCCGAGGCGCGCAGAGCCGGGGAAGAGGAAACCCTGATCCGCCTGAACCAGGCCACATCGGACCTGGCCCTGGCCCAGGCGCGCTGCGCCGAGCTGGAGGCCGGGCGCCTGGATTTGGACGGACGCCTGAAGGACGCCGAGGGCCAAATCATCCGGCTGGCGGAGGACCTGGGCCGCGCACAGGCCGCCCTGGCCGAGGTCGAGAGCCGGCCGCTCCCGGCCGCTCCGCCCGCCGAACGCGACGAAAGCCTGGAGCAGGACCTGGAGCACCTGCTGCGAGAGATCGAGGGCGTGACCCGCGACGAGTTGGGCCAGTCCCTCACGGCCTTCATCCATCTGCCCCAGGAACTGCTCGACGACCCGGGCACCTCCCCGGAGCAGGCCCGCAAGCTCACCGTCATCCGCGACTCCGGCTATCGCATGGTCAACGCCGTCAACACGGCGGTGGACGTTTTCCGCATGGCGCGCGGCCTGTTCCAAGCGCCGGTTGGCCGCACCCTGGACCTCGCCGCCGTGCTCCGCCGGGCCAGCAAGGACGTGGAGCCGCTGGCCGCCGAAAAAGGCGCGGGCCTGGAGCTGCTGCTGGACCAGTCGCCCCTGCCCCAGGACTGCGTCCTGCCCGGCCCTGGCGATCCGCTGCTCGCCCACGCCCTGGTGGTGGCCCTGCTGCGCGATGCGTTGGAGGCCGCGCCGAACGTGTCCGGAGGCTCGGGCGTGCGCGCCGTGCTGCATCAGGACGAGGCCGGGCTGCGCCTGGATATCCAGCGGCCCGGCGTTCTTTCTGCTGAAGACAGGGCACGCTACTTCGACAAGCCTCAGGACCGGGAACCCGGCTTTGGCCCGCGCCGTGCCCGGCACGACGCGCAACGCATCGCCGGAAGCCTCGGCATAGGCCTGGAGGTTTCCTCAAGCGAAGACGCGGGCACGGCGTTGACGCTGCGCCTGCCCAAAGAATCCAAGAAATAAGCGGGAGAAGAAGGGAGCAGCGCCCCGCGGGCCGGAAGGTCGTTCCCCCGGCCCGCGGAGCGTGGTTTCGGCGTGTTAGGCTTCGGTGCCCAGCAGGCGTTTGGCTATTTCCTTGGCCGCCTTGCGTCCCGCGCCCATGGCGCTGATGACCGTGGCCGCCCCGGTGACGATGTCGCCCCCGGCGAAGACGTTGTGGATGCTGGTTTCGCCCGTTTCCGGGTTGGCGTCGATGTAGCCGCGCTTGTTCAGCGCCAGGCCCTTGGTGGCCTCCAGCAGGATGGGGTTGGGCTTGGTGCCCACGGCGATGACCACGAGCTGGCACGGAATGTCGCGGGTGTCGCCCTCAATGGGCACGGGGCGGCAGCGGCCGGAGGCGTCGGGCTCGCCCAGCTTCATGTTCTGCACCGTCATGCTGACGAGGCGCTTGTTCTCATCGGCGTTCAGGGCCAGGGGCGAGCACAGCAGCTCCAACTGCACGCCTTCTTCGATGGCGTGCTCCAGTTCTTCCAGGCGCGCGGGCATTTCGGCCTTGGTGCGGCGGTAGACGATGGAGACTTTCTTCGCGCCCAGGCGCAGGGCGGTGCGCGCGGCGTCCATGGCCACATTGCCGCCGCCCACCACGCAGACCTCCTCGGCCTTGAAGATGGGCGTGTCGTAGTTGGGGAAGTCGTACGCGCGGCCCAGGTTCACGCGGGTCAGGTACTCGTTGGCCGAGAACACGCCGATGCTGTTTTCTCCCGGCACCTTCATGAACTGGGGCAGGCCAGCGCCCACGCCGATGAACACGGCCTTGTAGCCCTGGTCGAAAAGCTCCTGCACGGTGACGGCTTTGCCGCCCACCCAGTTGGTCTTGAACTCCGCGCCCAGTTCCTTCATGGCGTCGATTTCGCGGCGCACGATGGACTTGGGCAGGCGGAACTCCGGGATGCCGTACACGAGCACGCCGCCGGCCTCGTGCAGGGCCTCGAACACCGTGACCTTGATGCCCAGCGCGGCCAGGTATCCGGCCACGGTGAGGCTCGCCGGGCCGGCGCCGATGCAGGCGACCTTCACGTCGTCGCGGGTCATGCGGCAGGCCGCCTCGCCGGTGATTTGCAGGCATGCCGCGTCGCCCTCGGCCAGGCGCGCCGCAAAGGTATCGGCCACGTAGCGCTCCAGGCGGCCAATGGCCACGGCCCCGCCGGTTTTCTGCGGATTCTTGCCCAGGATGCACATGCCCTCGCACTGGGTTTCCTGGGGGCACACGCGGCCGCACACGGAGGGCAGGGAATTGTACTCGCGCAGCACCTTGTACGCGCCGGGCAGGTCGCCCTTCTGCAACTGGCCGATGAAGCCCTTGATGTCGATCTCCACCGGGCAGCCCTGGCGGCACAGGGGCTTTTTGCACTGCAGGCAGCGCTTGGCCTCGGCCTGGGCCTCGGCCTCGCCATAGCCCAGGGCCACTTCCAAATAATTTTGAATGCGCACAAAGGGCGGCTGCACGGGCATCTCCGTGCGGGGATGCTTGGCGGTCGTCATGGGTTTCTCGCTCATGCTACTTGCCCTCCGCGCACTTGCACTTTTCCTGGAAGAGCTTCATGGATTCCTGCTCCTGCGGGCGGAACTGCGAAAGGCGCAGGCGCAGTTCGCCGAAGTCCACTTCGTGCCCGTCGAACTCCGGCCCGTCCACGCAGGCGAACTTCGTTTCTCCGCCGACCGTGCAGCGGCAGGCGCCGCACATGCCGATGCCATCGACCATGATGGAGTTCAAGCTCACCGTCGTTTTGACCCCGAACGGTTTCGTCACTTTGGCCACGGCTTCCATCATGGGCACGGGGCCGATGGCCACGACCTCGCTGATGTCCTTGTCCTCTTCCAGGCGCTGTTTCAGCACCTCGGTGACGAAGCCCTTGTGGCCCTGGCTGCCGTCGTCGGTGGCCACAAGCACCTCGGGGCAGAAGTTGCCCAACTCGGAGCAGAACAGCAGCAGGTCTTTGTTGCGCGCGCCGATGACCGCGACAACGCGGTTGCCCGCGGCCGCGTGGCCCTTGGCGATGTGGTGCATGGCCGCAACGCCGGTGCCGCCGCCCACGCAGATGACCGTGCCCTGCTTCTCGATGTGCGTGGCCTTGCCCAGCGGGCCGCAGAAGTCGAGGATGCTCTGGCCTTCCTCGAAGGTGTTCAGCTCCGCCGTGCTTTTGCCCACCACCAGGAACACGATGGTGACGGTTCCGGCCTTCGCGTCGCAGTCGGCGATGGTGAGCGGGATGCGCTCGCCCTTTTCGCTGGTGCGCAGGATGATGAAATTGCCGGGCTTGGCCTTTTGGGCCACGTGGGGCGCGTCGATGACAAGCAGGGTGGTCTGACCTGGGATCAGCACCTTTTTCTCGAGGATGCGATAGCTCATAGGGACACCTTCCGAAGTAGAATGGGATTGCGGTGGTGTAGCCTGCCCGCAAGGCGATTGCAACACATGGGGGATTTTGGGCCCCAGGGCCTTGCAAACAAGACGCGCAGTGGTTACACGTGATTCATGGCGCGCTGCCACCTGTGCCGAAAGGCATGGCGGCCCGCGCCCGGCTTCCACGGACGGAAGACGCTTCTGCCCTGGTCCTCCACTGGAGCGAGGGTGGCACGCGCCGGCACTGCCGGAGCACGCTGCTGGACCATCGGGCGGTTTTCGCGGCTTCCGGTCTTTTTTTCCAAAGGATCGGTCGCCCGGGCAACCCCGGAGACGGCATGTCCGCCCCCATCGGCCCCAGCAATTCCTCCGCAGTCGGCCTCAACCAGGCCGAGGACGCCTCGCGCCCGCAGGTGCAGTCGCGCCGCGTGTCGCTGAAGCTTGGGCCGTTCGGCATCACCTACGCCACGGACCAGGTGCTCTGGACCGCCGCGGCCGCACAGATTGCCGCAACGCCAAATTCCGGCGCGGGCGCCTTTCCCACCGCCACCACCGTCAGCCCCTTCGACGCGGCGGACGCCACGACCGCCGAGACAATCGCCGCCAGCCAGGCCGAGGCCCAGCAGGAAGCGCAGCAGTCGGGCCGCACCTTCAATCAGGAATTTCTGGATGCCTGGCGTCGGCAGATTGCGGAGCAGGAGCGCACCACCGGGACCTATGGCCCGGACGGCGTGCTGGCGCGCGGCGAAAATGGCGCGGCTGGCGCGAAGGTCGAAGCCATTGCAGAAGAGGCCGGCGCGGACGCGAAACAGGCGGAGGGCAGGTCGGCACAGGAGCCCGGCGTTCCGGCCACCCGCGTGCGCAAGGCCATCGCGGCCTATCTGTCCTGCGCGCGTGATTTTGGCGCGGCACGGCCCATGCTCACCGCCGTGGCGTAGGCGCCCCGCCTCAGCAGGAGTGGAAATCCTTGCTGATGTAGAGCATCAGGTCAAAGAGGTTGTGCGCCATCTCATCGGCCAGGGCGGGCGGCTTGGCGGCGGCGACCCCTGCGGTGCGGGTGATGATCTTGGAGAAGAGCAGGCCCACCAGCTGGTCGTCGCCCGTGGTCCAGGGCGTGCTGCTGGAAGGGAATTTTTTCTGGAATCCGTGGTAGTACATGTGCTCTCCCAATGGTCGGTCGGCTGTGGGGGCTGGCCGCCAGGACGCATCCCCGCGTGCGCGGCGCCTGGAGCGGGCCTTGCGCGCCCGGTCCGGCGGGGATATGTTCCGGCAACACTGGCGCTATCGGCCCCCTTGGCCCGCAACTTTACACTCCATCCGCCCGGAGGCTGTCTTGTCGCAAAAGAACATCCTTGTGGTGGAAGACCACCCCGAGACCCGCGAGCTGCTGGCCTACAACCTCAAGAGCGCGGGCTACGCCGTGCGCACGGCCGCTAGCGGCCAGGCCGGGTTGGACCTGGCCGGGCGCAGCAAGCCCGATCTGGTGCTGCTGGACGTGATGCTGGCCGGCGGCATGGACGGCCTGGAGGTGTGCCGCAAGCTCAAGCAGGACGCCCGTACGCGCGGCATCCCGGTGATCATGCTCACCGCCCTGGGCGACGAGGTGGACCGCATCGTGGGGCTGGAGCTGGGGGCCGAGGACTACGTGGCCAAGCCCTTCAGCCCGCGCGAGCTGCTGCTGCGCGTAAAGGCGCTGCTGCGCCGCGCCACCCCGCAGGACGAGCAGGCCGAAGGTTTCCGGGAGGCCGGGCTGGCCATAGATTTCGCCGCGCACAGCGTGCTGGTGGATGGCGAGGACGCCGGGCTCACCGCCACGGAGCACAAGATCCTCAAGGAGCTTGTGGCCTCCAGGGGCCGGGTGCTCCCGCGCGAGCGGCTGCTGGACACCGTGTGGGACACGGACTTTGACGGCACCTCGCGCACGGTGGACACGCACATGCGCCGCCTGCGCGGCAAGCTTGGCCCCTATGCGGATTGGATCGAGACCGTGCGCGGGGTGGGCTACCGTTTCAAGCCCCAGGGAAAGAGCCAGACGGCCTGACGCGCCGCCAGGGCGGAGCCTTTCGCTCAAGCTTCTACAGAAAAATTCTGCGGCTATGGCCGCCCCTCGGCCAGGGATTCGAAGTGCCCGGCCCAGCGCCGCACCGCCGCAGCCTCGCCGTAGTGTTCCAGCACGTGCGCGCGCCCTGCCGCTCCCATCGCTTCCCGTTGCGCCGCCGTCTGGGCCAGCACCCGGCACAAAGCCTCGGCCAGGGCGTCGGCCCGCGCCCATGTTTCCGCGCCCGCCTCCACCACCAGCCCGCCCGGCCCGGCCAGCCGCCGCGCATCGCCCACGTCCAGGGCCGCAACGGGCGTGCCGCAGGCCAGGGCCTCGGCCACGGCGTTGGGAAAGCCCTCGCCCAGCGACGGCAGGGCCAGCACGTCCAGCGCGGCGTCCACTGCCGCAACGTCCTCGCGCTGACCCAGGCGAACCGCCGCCTCGCCCAGGCCGTGCTGCGCCAGCAGCCTGTCCAGATTCACATCCTGCGCTCCCGGCTGCGTGCCCTGACCGCAGAACACGAAGCGCGCCCCAGGGTGCTCCCGCAGCACGCGCCCGGCGGCCTGGCAGAACACGTCGTGCCCCTTCATGGGGTCCACCCGCGCCACCAGCCCCACCAGCGGCGCATCGTCCGCCACGCCCCATTGGGCGCGCAGCCGCGCCCTGGCCCCGGCATCGGGCCGGAACACCGCGCCGTCCACCCCGTTCTCCAGCACCACCAGCCGCCGGGGCCGGTAGCCCAGGCCCAGGTGGTGCGCCGCGCCGGCCAGGGAATTGGCGGTGACGGCCTGGGGCAGCGGCGAAAGCCGCGCGCAGGCGCGCACCGTGAGCCGTGTGCCCAGCGAGTAGCGTGAAAAATCCATGTAGGCCGAGCGCAGGCCCCAACTTACCGCCGCGCCGCAACCGCTGGCCCGCGCGGCCAGCAGGCCCAGCAGATCCGCGTGGTACAGCCAGGTCTGCAGCACCTGGGGCCGCCATTGGCGCAAGAGCCCCATGAGGCGCAGCAGCGCGCCGGGGCTGGGCAGGCCGCGCCGCATGCCCAGGCTGTCTACGGCGATGCCGAGTGTGCGCAACGGAGCCGCCAGCGCGCCCGCCTCGCCGTCCAGTCCCAGCAGGCTCACCACGCGGCAGTCGAAGCGCTCCTTGGGCAGGCGCGTCAGCAGGCGCAGCAGCCAGGTTTCGGCGCCGCCCCGGCCCAGGCCGGTGGTGCAGTGGAGGATGCGTATGGGCGTCATGGCCCACCCCTAGCGCATCGGCCGGGCCTTGTCATTGGGATGGGGAAGCCGGTGATGGGAAGCCTGCGGGGCGCGCGCGCCTGGAAAAGAAGGGGGACTAGACCAGCGCCAAGGGCTGGCGCGTGGGCAGCGTCTCCATGGCGCGGCCAATGACCACGCCAAGGTCGCCCGCCTCGGCCAGGATATCCTGGGTGCGGGCCAGCTTGTCCTCGGGCACGCCGAGAATCAGCCCGCCGGAGGTCTGGGCGTCGAAGGCCAGGGTGACCAGCAATTCGTCCAGCTCGGGCCGCACCAGGGTGCGCGGCAGGTAGTGGTTGCGGTTCTGGATGCTGCCTGCGGGGACGAGGCCCAGGCTGGCCAGGCTCAAGGCTTCCGGCAGGAAGGGAACGTCGGCCAGGGTCACCTCGGCGGTGACGCCGCTGGAGGCCGCCATTTCCAGCAAGTGCCCGCCCAGGCCGAAGCCTGTGACGTCCGTGCTGGCCTTCAGGCCGAGCTCGCGGATGGCCGTTGCCCCGGCGCGGTTCAGCCGCGCGCACCAGAAATGCACCAGCTCTTCCAGGCGCTCGGCTCCCGGCCTGCCCGCCTTGATGGCCGTGGCCACCACGCCGGTGCCGATGGGCTTGGTGAGCACCAGCAGGTCGCCGGGCCGAAGGCCACGGTTGGTGGCGATTTTGTCCGGGTGCACCGAGCCGGAGACCGACAGGCCGTACTTGATCTCCGGGTCCTCCACGCTGTGGCCGCCGCAGAGCACCGCCCCGGCCTCCTCGATCTTGGACAGCCCGCCCTTGAGGATGGCCGCCAGCACCTCCGGGGGCATGGTGCGCGCGGGAAAGCAGCATACGTTCATGGCCGCGTACGGCTCGCCGCCCACGGCGTAGACGTCGGAAAGGGCGTTGGCCGCGGCGATTTGCCCGAACCGGAAGGGGTCGTCCACCACCGGCGTCAGGAAGTCCACGGTTTGCACCAGGGCCTGGCCGGGAGGAAAACGCACCACCACCGCGTCCTCGCCACCGCCGCGCGGTCCCGAGAGAATGCGATCGTCCTGGCCCGTCAACAGGCCAGAGAGTATCCGCTCCAGGTCCCCTGGAGCCACCTTGGCGGCTCAGCCCGCGGCGCGAACGCCTTGGGTGAGCCTGACCTTTTGCGGTGTAGGGCCGGCGGGTGCTTGTGTGTGCATGGCGAAAACATAGCAGAGGCGCTGCACAGCGCCAAGAGGAATCTTGAGTGGCAGCGATAAGGAAAATCTATGGGGAGCAGAGGGGAAAAGGCGCAGGCACGCATGATGCATCACACGCGCAGCACCGCGCCCAATATGGGAGGGAAGCATGATCCGCCACAATTGCGCCGCCTGCGGGCGGGCCATCAACCGCATGGACCGCTTCTTCGAGCCTTCTGACGGCACGCTCTGCCAGGACTGCTTGGCGCGCCAAACGCCCGGCAAACCCTGCCGCATGGCGCCGCCGCCTTGGGCCACTTTGCCGGCCCTGCTGCCGCGCGGAACGCGGCGCTAAAACACCTGCTTCTGCGGGGTGGGGGTGCCGGAAAGCCGCTTGGGCTGCGCGGCGGCCTTGTCGGCCAATTTGTCGGCAGGCTTCTCGGCGGGCTTGTCGCCAGCTTTTTCAGAGGACTTGGGCGCGGGTTTCGCCGCCGCCTTGGGCACCAGGGTCATGGCCCCCAGCCCGGCGAAGGTTGTGGCCTGGCGCAGGGAAAACAGCACGGGCCGGTCGGCCTCCACGCGGAACTTGTCGCCCGATCTGAGGGGCCGGTTGCCCGCCAGAGGCAGAATACGGCTGGACAGCCCGTTGCTTGCGGTCTCCACAATGGCATACTCGCCCGGGGCGAGGGTGATCTCGCCGCCGCTGTTCCAGGCCACGGTGATGTGCTGGCCTTTGGCGTCCGCAAGCTTGAGGGACTGGACCTTGCGGGGTTCGATGTCCAGGTGGAAGCTGGCGGCGCGGGCGCCGGGAGTCTCGCGCACGATCTGGTAGCGCGCCGCGCCCGCAATGGGCGAGGGCAGGCGGTACTTGTCGATGAAGCTTTCGGGGTCAAGGATGATCTCCCAGCCCATGTCCTGTCCGTCGTTGGAGTGCGGGCGCGCCGTATAGCCCTTGAAATTCAGTATTTCCTTCCAGGTGCTGCCCAGCACGCCCTCTATGATGAGCTGGTCGCCCACCACGGCGCGCAGGCTTTCTCCGCTTTTCACGCGCACGCTCTTGCCGTTGATCCAGCAGATGAACATGGGTTCGCCAGGGGGCAGGGGCGGCGGCATTGCGCCGGAAAAACGCACAGTGGTGCTGCTCACCTTGCGGCCGTCCACGCGGGTTTCCAGCTCACGGAAGCTCTCCAGGGCCATGCGCGGCGAATCCACGAGGTTGAGGCCCTGGCGGTCGGAGGCGAACACCGCCACCACCTGGCCGTGGGCGTCGCCCTTGCCCGCGGAGGCCGGGTCGATCTTGATGGTGCCGCCGGGCGGAACGGCCAGGGGCGTGTCGTCCAGGGCCTTGCCGTTGACCTTCACGCGGCAGTCGCGCTCGTACAGGCGCTGGACCTCGCGCTCGTCGATGCGCGGCGGCGTGATGTCCACCCCGCAGTGCTTGAGCAGAACGCTGGTGGCGTAAACCTGGTGCTTCACCTTCCAGCCGATGGCCCCGATGTTCTTGCTCACCTCCACGGCCATGGCCGGGATGTTCAGGTTGGCCAGGGCGTAGTAGGTCAGCGACTTGCGCATCTCGGTGGCGTAGCGGCTGTCGGGCTCGAAGGTGCGGGTGTTGAACAGCTTGAACTGGTAGTCCTGCTCCTTCACCGAGGCGTTGATTTCGGCCAGGGCCGAGTTCACCAGCTTGGCTAGGTCCAGGCGCTCGTGCATGCCTGCATCGATGATGATGGACTGGCCCCAGCGGGAGGGGTTCCGAAGCGGGTTCACGTAGACCGGGTCGTAGAAGCCGGAGCCCTCGTGCAGGTGGATCAGCGCGCTGGACTGCGAGAGCAGAAAGCGCACGGCCCGGGCCAGGCGGTCCTCGTAGAACTGGTTGTAGTCGCGGTCGAAGCGGCGGTTCATGTCCACGTTGACAGCGCGCTGGTGCACGTGGATGGAGGGCACGTTGGCGCGGGGCACCACGATGAGGTTGCCCTTGAGCACGCGGCTTTCGGCCAGGTATTGCGCGGCCAGAAAGCCCGTGGGCTCGTCGCCCTGGATGCCGCCCTGGATCATGACCGTGGGGCCGGGAGCCTCCCCGTGGACGAAGATCACGGGCAAGGGGTACTGCGTGCCCTCAAAGAACACGAAGCCGCTGCGGCCGGAGGCCGCCGCCGGAGTGGCCAGGGCCGCGAGCAGCAGGAAAAGAAGGCTAATTGCCCAGAGCGTATGTCTCGCCAAGAATCACTTCCCCGTCGGAATTCTTTATCTCCACCCGCAGGCCGAGAGCCTCTCTGCGGGTCAGTCCTTCCGGCACGCGGGCGCTGGCGGAGATGCGTTTGAAGCGTTGGATGAGGTAGGTCAGATCAGAGCTGTTGGCGGACTCGATCTCGATGAGGGCGCCGTCGTTGCGCAAAAGCAGCAGGTGGATGTCGCCGGAGGCGGAGCCCTGGGCGCGGTTGTTCAGGTCGAAGCTGACGCTGAGCGCGTTTCCCGTCAGAACGCCCCGGAAATTCTCCACCAGAATGGCGCCGGAGTTGACCTTGGCAAAGGCCCGGTTGGCGGCCTGGGGCGGCGCTTTTTCCGGAGCATTTCCCGGCGCGCCCTTGGCGGGGGCGGCCCCGCCCCGCTGGATCTTGTCGAGGTTGCCCAGGCGCTCCAGGTTCACCTGCGCCTCGGCCAGGCGGACTTCCAGGTCGCGGCGCTCGTTGGAAAGGGCGCGGTAGCCCACAAAGGAGCGCAGGCCGACGATGAGTCCGACCAGGACGATGACGCCCAACCAGGCGGAGAGCCACAGCAACAGTTTAAGCCGCCGGGGGCTGACGCGCAGCGTTTTCACGTCCGCGTCGTCGCGCATGAACAGCACACTGTAGCTGGCGTTTTTCATCAGCTCTTGCCCCAGTTTTCGCTAAGAATGATCCAGCCATCGCCCTTGGGCGCCAGTATCAAGGTCTTGGGTCCCTTGTCGGAACGCCCGGCGCTGTCCTCATAGGTCTGCGTGAAGCTGACCTTGAGGCCCTTCTGATGCATTGCCACTTCCACCTTGTCGGCAGCGATACGCACGGGCGTCTTGCTGCTCCACAGGCTCTTTTTGTAGTCGCGGATGGCCTTGGCGCTCTGCTGCTTGCCGTTGCTGGCGTCCTCCGCGTAGTAGGCCATGTATTTGTCGACGTCCGCGGCGAGCCAGGACTCCATCCAGCCCTTGAGCATCTTGTCCACCTCGGCCCGTTTGGAGGTCAGGTAGCGCGTTTCCAGATTGCGCGAGGCGTCGGTGTACTCGCCGCCGACGATACGCCAGGAGCCGTCCCGTTCCTTTTGCCAGTAGAAGCGCTTGCCCACCGCGGAAATAAGGTCCTGGGTGCGGTAATACTGCTCAAAGGTGGTGACCCAGTAGTCCGGCCCTTGGATGACGCGGATGTTGTCCACCATGACATGGATCCAGGGCTGGCGGGCGAAGATGCCCTGCTTGTGGCTTTTGAACTGGCCAAAGGCCACGCCTTCGGTCTGCCCGAACTTTTCGGGCTGGAAGTAGTCGAAGAACCGCTCGCGCTTGTTCTGCCAGTCGCTGGCCCACTGGCGCACGCGCTCGGCCAGGTGCTGGGCGGTGGCGTCGGCCGGGCCTTCCCTGCTCCAGGAAAGCTTTTTGGCGATGATGACCGGAGTGCCGGAGGGAATCTGGCCGTCCAGGCTCTTGATGTCCTGGGCGGTGAGGGCCACGCAGCCCAGCGTGTCTTGCGCCAGCAGCTGTTTGCCCCGGCCGTGAATCCAGATGCCGTGGCCGGTCTTGCCCTTCAGGCGATCCACGGGGTTGGGAAAGTTCAGGCTGAAGGCGTAGTTGCCGTAGAGGTCGAAGTCCAGCTTGCCTGGCACTTTCTCCTCCACGAAGTACACACCTTCCGGGGTGCGCTTGTCGCCTTCGCGGACTTTGTCGCCCTGCGCCTGGCCCGTGGCGCAGGTAAGCTTGCGCACCACTTCCAGGGGGCTTTTCTTCCCGAACATGAAGAATGTCTGGGTGTCCTTGTCGATGCCCAGAAACAGCTCAGGGCCGGTGGGCTGGGAGGAGATGTGGGTCTCCCAGCCAGGGCCAGCGGCCAGACCCAGGACCGGAATCAGGACCAGGCTTGCCAGAAAAAAGAGGGTACGTACGGTTTTCAAGGCTCTTCCGCGATAGGTTGCGGCGCTCCCATTTGGTCCCTGCGCGACAGCGACCGGGACGCCCGTTGTCCCTTAGCCTTCGGCGGCGGCCAAAAGCTCGTTGCGCGTGAAAATGGACGAAAGAGTCAGACCGGCCTCGGCCAGACGCTCGCGTCCGCCCTCCTCGCGGTCCAGTACGCAGAGCACCGCACCCACGGTGAACCCGGCTGCGCGAACGCGCTCCGCCGAGGTGACCAGAGTTCCGCCGGTGGTGACCACGTCTTCCAGCAGGGCGATCTCATCGCCCGGGGCGACATTTTTGAGCCCCTCCAGGTACTGGTTGGTGCCGTGGCCCTTGGACTGCTTGCGAATGATCAAGGCCGGCAGCGGGCAGCCTTCCAGGTGCGAGAGCACGGACACCGCGGCCACCAGGGGGTCGGCGCCAAGGGTCATGCCGGCCACGGCGCGCGCGCCGGTTCCTTTGAGCATTGAGAGGAACAGCTTTCCGATGAGATACCCGCCCTCGGGGTGCAGGGCGGTTTGCTTGCAATCAAAGTAGTAGTCGCTCTTCCGGCCGGAGGTGAGCGTCACCTCCCCCTTGACATAGGACAGCGCCATGAGCAGACGCGCCAGTTTCGCCTTTGAATCCTTCACGATTACTCCTGTCCGGGACCGAAGACGCGTTCAAGAATCGTCTTTACGTAGCGCAGGTAATAGCAGGGGTCGAACAATCTTTCAAGAGTTTCTAGACTTAACTGCCCGCGAATTTGCGTATCGTTCAGCACTTCGTCCTTGAACGGTTTGCGGGTGTCCCAGGAGCGCATTGCCGCGGCCTGGACCATCTCGTAGGCCTTCTGCCGGGGCAGGCCCAGGTCGAGCAGGCCCACCAGCACGCGCTGAGAATAGAAGAGCCCGTACGAACTTTCCAGATTGCGGGCCATGTTCTCCGGAATCACGCGCAGGTTCTTCAAGAGCCCGGCCAGGCGGTTCAAGATGTAGTCCGCCAGGATGGTGGAGTCGGGCATGATGACGCGCTCCACGGACGAGTGCGAGATGTCGCGTTCGTGCCAGAGCGGCATGTTTTCCATGCTGGCCAGGGCGTTGGTGCGCAACAGGCGCGAGAGCCCGCAGAGGTTCTCGGCGCTGATGGGGTTCTTTTTGTGGGGCATGGCGCTGGAGCCCTTCTGTCCCTTGGCGAAGCCTTCCTCCACCTCCAGCACCTCGGTGCGCTGCAGGTGGCGCAGTTCGGTGCACAGGCGCTCCACACCGCCGCCCAGCAGGGCCAGAGCGGTGAAGTAGTGCGCGTGGCGGTCGCGTTGGATGATCTGGGTGGAGACGGGGTCGACGCCCAGGCCCAGAATCTCGCAGGCGTGGGCCTCCAGCTCGGGCGAGAGGTGGGCGTAAGTGCCCACGGCGCCGGAGATTTTACCCACGCGGATGTTCTCCACCGCGGCCACGAAGCGCTCGCGGTGGCGGGCGAACTCGGCGTAGAACCCGGCCATCTTGAGGCCGAAGGTGGTGGGCTCGGCGTGGATGCCGTGGGTGCGGCCCATGCACAGCAGGTCCTTGTGCGCCAGGGCCATGTCCTTCAGCACGCCGAGCACCTTGTCGATGTCGGCCAGGATGAGCGTGCCCGCTCGCACCAGGAGCAGGGCGTTGGCCGTGTCCACGATGTCGGAGCTGGTGCAGCCCAGGTGGATGAAGCGGGCGGCCGGGCCGACCTTTTCCTCCACGGCGGTGAGAAAGGCGATGACGTCGTGGCGGGTCTTTTCCTCGATCTCGAGGATGCGGTCCACGTCGAAGGCGGCCTTGGCGCGGATGGTGTCCATGTCGGCGGCGGGGATGACGCCCAGGCGGGTCCAGGCCTCGCACACGGCCAGCTCCACCTCGAGCCAGGCCCCGAAGCGGGCTTCCATGGTCCACAGTGCGGCCATTTCCGGGCGGGAGTAGCGTTCAATCATGGTGGTGTCCGTCGGATGCTGGGGGTCCAGGCGGGCCGTTCTCCGGGTGGAGAGGCGCACGCCCCGCGCCTCCGGTGGAAGCGCATGAAAAAGGCAGCCTGCGGCTGCCTTTGATTCCTGTCTAGCTGGTGGCCGCCGTTGTTGGGGCGGCAGGGGCCGCAGCGGGTGTCTCGGCCGGTTTCGCCGAGGCCGTGTCCGCCGGGGCCGCGCAGGTGTTTGCCCCCGCGCCTCCGCTGGGCGGCGAGTCGCCGGAGTAGCCGCTGGCGTACCAGCCTCCCCCCTTGAGCACAAAGGAGGTGCTGGAGATGATCCGGCTGGCGTTGCCGCCGCACACGGGACAAGGGATGTCCCGTTCCTCGTAGTCCTTCTGCCATTCCTCGAAGATCTGCTTGCAGTCCTGGCAGTTGTACTCGTAGATGGGCATGGATTTTCCTCCAAACCAAGGGGCCGTTTCCCGGCCTGAAATGGACGGGGGCGGCCCGAAGACCGCCCGCCAACCTGTGTGCGCCTATTTGCCCTTGGCCGCAGCCTTGGCTTCGCGGATGCGCTCTTTGAGGCGCTCCTCGCGACGCTTGCGACGACGACCGATTTCTTTCATGCGCTCAACTTTCTTGTGCTTGCCCATGTGTCCTCCTGAAAAAAAATACGCGGATTCGCTGCGTGAATGCGCGCTTCTAGCGCAGATTGCCCTCCATGTAAAGCGCCGCCCGGCGCCGTTGCGCCATTGCCCTTGACGCGGCCAGTTTGAGACCTCATTATCACCTTGCGGGCATGCCCGCCATAATCCGGACTCGAGGAGTATTCCAATGGCCAATGACGCTTACGCCAACGCGATGGCCGACATCGCCGAGGTGTTCATGTTTGAGCAGTGGCTCAGACACTATTTTGTGGTGGAGAAAGACGGTAAGCTCTTGCTTGAAATTCCCCAGGACGACCTGAAGGAGATTTACGCCAAGCACGAACACCTGGGCTCCCTGGCCGACATGTTCAACGGCGCCGAGATCAGCTATGAGAAGTGCCAGACCACGGTCTGCGCCTTTGTGGGCGCACGCTACGACGGTTCGAAGTACGGGCCGGACGTTGTCTCGCGCACCCTGGACAGCAAGGCGTTCAAGGTCGAGATGTACGTTTTCGGCGTGTGGATGAAGGGACACGAGACGTTTTTGGACGCAGCGAAACTGCCTTTTGCCGAGTGGCGCGAGATGTACGCCGGGTGGAACACCCTGGGCGAGGTGAAGGAATACCGCAAGAAGCTCATGGCCGGTGGGGGCACTCCCAACGAGCCGACGAGCAAGTCCATACACTAACGCTTGAACGGGGGGGCGCGCCGTGCCCGGTCCCCCCCTTTTTTTCAGGCAAACGAGGTTCAGCGACGTGTGCGCCCTCTGGTCCAAGGCTGACGACACCGCCAAGCGCAAGCAGCAGATCATCCTTGAACTGCTGGAGGACATCCGCGACCAGCGCGCCAAGCTCAAGCTGGAGTTCGACGAAGGCGTCACCAGCATCAAGGAGCTCTCCGGCACGTTGCTCGAGTACGACGCGGGCGGCATGACGGTGGAGGTGTCGAGCCTCAAGAGCGCCACCGCCGCCTTTGACGGCAAGCTGCTGTCCTGCTCCTTCCGCGTGCGGGCGCGGGAGGCGCGCGGGCGCGAACAGTACCTGACCTTCGACACCAGCGTGCGTTCCGTCATCCAGCGTCCCAGCGGCGTGGTGCACTTCAGCCTGGCCTTTCCGCAAAACCTCAAGAACGCCCAGCTGCGCAAGAGCGTGCGCGTGAAGGTGGATCTGCGCAAGGTGCCGGAGCTCACCGTGTGGCCGGAGTTCTCCGGCTGGCAGGACATGAGCAAGTTCCCCCCGGTGTTTTCTCCGGAGCACATGGCCAAGCGCCTGTTCAAGGTGGACAATTTTTCCGCCAACGGCCTGCGCATCCTGGTGCAGGCCTCCCTGATGCGCGAGGTTGACCCGCGGCCGGCCAAGGGCATGCACTACGCCATGTTCTTCCGCGCCGTGGCCGAAGCCGGGGCCACGCCCGCGTCCTTTTGGGTCAATGCGGCGCTGCGCAACGCGTTCTACGACCCGCAAGCCAGCGAGATGGCCCTGGGGTTCGAGTTCGTGGCCGAGGGAGTCATGGACGAGAAGCAGGGGCTGGTGTGGAAGCCGCTGCGGTTCGACGAGGTGAGCGGCCTGGGCAAGTTCGTGTTCAAGTGGAACCTCGACCTCTACCGCGAAAAGGGCATGGGCTCCTAGCGCCTTTGCCTGCCCTTGCCCCGGGCTAGCGCCCCATGGGGATAATGGGCCGCACCACGATGGGCTGGTCCGAAAGGGCGTTTTTCTCCTGCTTTTTCTTGGGCGGGTTGTGCCGCACCACCGTGTCGCCCGTGGTCTCGTCGCGGCCCTGCTTGATGAAGTCCGAGCCGGTTTCGGTGCCCATGCCGTAGTCCTGCCGGTTCTTGGCCGTGTCCACGTTGGGGAACTTGCCCGGGCGCGCCTTTTCGCCGCCGCTGGGCTGGGCCTTGGCCGGGGCTTTCTCGATGGTTTTTTCGGCGGTGTTTTCAACCGTCTTTTCTCTGGAAAGGGGCGTGTCCTGGTCGATGATCTGCATGGGCACCGGGGCCTGGCCGCCAGCCTGGCTCGGAACCTGATCCGCCGGCTGGGGCTGGGCCTGCACCGGAACGCGGATGCTGTTCTGCGCCAGGGCCGGAAGTCCTGCCAGGCAAAGGCCCGCCGCCAAGACAACCCCTGCCGCTTTGACGCGCAAACTCGAGGACATGAGAGCCTCCTTGGACGTTCGGCCCCGTGCCGGCCGGTTGTTGCCGGGAATTAGGGTTTGAATCTTGCCCGGCTTCGGTATACACTGGTTGAATACAAACACGCAACGGCACAATCTTTGAACGCCGTGTCACGCAGGAGGAAAATGAGCATGTCCCATCGAGCTGATGCCTACAAGGCCGCCGGGGTCAACATTGACGAGGCCAACGCCTTTGTGGAGCGCATCAAGTCCCTTGCGGCGAGCACCCACCACAAGGGCGTGCTTTCCGGCATCGGCGGCTTCGGGGGACTCTACAAGCCGGACCTCTCCAACATCGCCGCCCCTGTGCTGGTTTCCGGCACGGACGGCGTGGGCACCAAGCTCAAGCTGGCCTTCGCCTTTGGCGGGCACGACACCATCGGCATCGACCTGGTGGGCATGAGCGTCAACGACGTGTTGGTGCAGGGCGCGCGTCCCCTGTTCTTCCTCGACTATTTCGCCACCGGACGGCTGGACTCCAATGTGGCCGTGCGCGTCATCGAGGGCGTGGTGGAAGGCTGCAACCAGGCCAAATGCGCGCTGCTGGGCGGCGAGACGGCGGAAATGCCCGGCTTCTATCCCGACGGCGAATACGACCTTTCCGGCTTCTGCGTGGGCATGGTGGACTACGAGCGCATCGTGGACGGCTCGCAGGTGGCCAACGGCGACGTCATCATCGGCCTGGCCTCCAGCGGTCCGCACGCCAACGGCTATTCCCTCATCCGCAAGATCTTCGATTCCTCGGGTCTTTCCGGCACGGACATCCTGCCCGGCGATACCCAGACCGTGGCCCAGGCGCTCATGGCGCCCACGCGCATCTATGTGCAGCCTGTGCTGAACCTGCTGCGCGACCTGCCCATCAAGGGCATGGCCCACATCACCGGCGGCGGTTTTTACGACAACCTGCCCCGCGTGCTGCCCAAGGCCGTCAGCGCGCACATCCGTTTCGGCTCCTGGCCGGTTACGCCGGTGTTCTTGTGGCTCAAGAACCAGGGCAAGCTCTCCTGGCCGGAAATGCTGCAAATTTTCAACACCGGCATCGGCTACGTGCTCATCGCCAAAAAGAGCGTGGCCGAGGACATCATGGACCGCCTGTCCGGCATGGACGTGGCGGGCTTCATCATCGGCGAGATCAAGACCCGCGTGGATGACCAGGAGCAGGTGCAGGTGCACTTCCCCGGCTAGCGGCGCGGTAAGGTTTTGCCACAAAAAAGCCCCGGTTCGCGCCGGGGCTTTTTTGCGCGCCGTGTGCGGGCCTAGGCCGCCGTTGCGCCGGGCTCAAGAGGCTCCAGGGGAAAGCGCAGCACGAAGCTCGCCCCCCGGCCCGTGCTCTCGGCGCTCAGCTGCCCGCGCAGCTGCTCGGCCAGGCTGGCCGCCAAAATCATGCCGAAGGTGCCGCCGCCGGCAGGGCTGAATCCTGGCGGCAACCCCGGTCCGTTGTCCTTTACCGCCAGCTCGACGCTTTGTCCTTCCACACGCAAGGCCACGGAAAGCCGCGGCGCGGCGCTCTGCCGGAAGGCGTGCTTCATGGCGTTCATCACCAGCTCGTTCAAGAGGAGGCCGCACGGCACGGACTGCGTGATGGACATGCGCACGTTCCCCACCTCAAAATCTGTGCGGATTTCTGGCACCGCCCCGCCCACCAACTGCCCCACCAGGCGCGGCACATACTGCCCCATGTCCACAAAAGAAAGGTCCTCGGACTTGTAGAGCTCCTCGTGCACCAGCGACATGCTCTTGATGCGCCGCTGGCTTTCTTCAAAGAGCAGCCGGTCGTCGGGATCGGCCACGTAATCCGACTGGAGCTGCAGCAGGCTGCTGACGATCTGCATGTTGTTCTTCACGCGGTGGTGCAGTTCCTTCAGCATCACCGTCTTTTCCTTCAGCGCCAGGCGGATGAGCGCCTCGGCCCGGGAGCGCAGGGTCTCGGCCTGCTCCATGGCGCCGCCCACCCTGCGCACCACCAGCGCCACCACCAGCCCGGCCGCCCCTGCGTGGGCCACGGCCATGCCAGCCGCGAACAGGGCATTGCCCTCGCCGAGGTGCGGGCCGCCTGGCCCGAGCAGCAGGGAGTGCGCCAGGGACAGGGCCAGCGCCAGGGGCACGAAGGCCCGCAGCAGAACCGCCCGGGGCGACGGCCCGTGGAACATGCGCAGGGGCTGCACTTCCGGCCCGGCTTCGCAGACGAGGGCTGCGCCCAAGAGCAGGAACGCCAGCGCCGTGGATTTGGCCACCGGCACGACGGCGGAGGAATAGAGCAGCGGCGAGCCGAAGGCGTAGCCCAGCAGGAACACGCCGCCCCCCAGGACGATGCACGCGGCCAGAACTCCCGCGGCCTTCAGGCCGGGCGCGGGCGCTTGGCCCCGGCGTCCGGACAGGGGCCAGGAGGCCGCCACCGCCAGGGTGAACAGTCCCGCCGTGGCCGGAGACATGTCGACATGCGGCACCCCGGCCCAGGCGTTCAGCCTGCGGAAAAAAGAATCCAGAATTCCCACGTTCAGCCCCAGCAGCGACTCGGCCAGGTTCAAGAACACGGCGGCGGCCACCAGCAGCAGCGTTGCGCCGGCCAGGGCAGACAGGCGGCGCGGGCCGGACGTGCGCTGAAGCAGCAGCCCGCCAAGCAGCAGGAACAGCAGGGCGGTGCTGGGGGCCATGGGCACGTAGCGCAGCAGGGGGCTGTCCAAAAACCGCTGCCCGGTCAGCCCGCCCACCAGCCCAGCCAGGGCGAGCGCCAGCACCCCGCAGGCGCAGGCCAATCCGATCATGCGTCTGTACTCCCGGCGGGAGGCGGGCTCCGCCGTCGTAGCCGGTTCGCCGCCAAAGGCTGTGGGCATGCTTTCGCTCCTGATGGGCGCACGGGGCTGGGAATCCCCATTGAAAACACCATACGCGGAGACGCGGTTGGTGGCAAGGGCGACGGTTGCGCGGGGCGATGCCCCAAAAAAAGCCCCGGCGAAACCGGGGCGTTCTTTGCGCGCGGAGGCGAGGCGGTTCTAGTAGCCCAGGTCCTCTCCCACCAGCACCACGTGGATGCGGTCCTTGACGCTCGAGCCTTCGATGGTCGTCCAGATGTTGCAGATTTTTGTCTCGCTGCGGCAGTTGTGGCAGCGGCCGTCCTCCACGCAGGGGTTCTTCAGGCCGTAGGCCTTGGCCAAGCGCATGTTGTTGGCCGGAGCGGCGATGGTGCGCACCCGGGCGTACGCGGCCTCCAGGTCGGCCACCACCTTGTTCATGCCCACCACCAGAACCACCTTCTTGGGGCCGAAGAGCATGGCCGCCACGCGGTTGCCGGTGCCGTCCAGGTTCACCAGCCGCCCGTCCATGGTCAGGGCGTTGGAGCTGGCCACCATGACATCGGCCAGCAGGCCCCGGCGGCGGATCTCCAGCCCCTCGGCCGGGGTCAGGCCGGGCGCATAGGGGTCGAGCAGGGTCACGCCGGGCAGGGCCTGGATGTCGGCCCAGAGGCCGAGGCCGCCCACGGACTCCGAGCCGCAGCGGATGACGCTGGCCGGGCTGGGAATAAGCCCCAGAACTTCGGCTTTGGCGGCCTGGGCAGTGGGGGCGAAGCTTGCGGCCATGCGCCGCAGGCCAAGCTGCTTGATGAGGTGGGGCGCAAGTTTTTCGCGTTGGAGCAGTATCGGTTCGTCCACGGTGTGCCTCCTTTGGAAGGGGGGTGAAAGACGGCAGTATGCTCCTGAACCTCAAAAAACGTCAATCCACGCTGACCATGTGCAAAATCGAGAAACCATATTGACGCGGCGGCCATTGCATAGCATATATACCGCAAGCTTATACCGGAGGCCTCATGCCCGATTCCGCCGAGAAAACCAAGGCTTCCACGGGCCAGGACTGCCCGCAGTCCGGCGTCTGGCAGGCGCTGGGCACCACGCTGCCGCCGTTGCTTGTGGCCAAGGGAGACATCATGCCCGCAGCAAAGGGCCGGGTGGTCACCTGGGTGCTGCTGCAACAGCCGCCCCCCCCGGACAACTCCAGCCTCTGACTGCCCGGCGCAAGCCAGCGCCGCAGCGCGGGCCGGCAGCGAAGCCCCCGGGCGGCCTGCGCGCCGGGGGCTTTGTTTTTGTAACGCCCTGCCCGCGTCTAGCGTGAGCCGATGTCCAGGCTGTCGCTGTAGGCCGATTCGGTGTGCTCGGCCTGGTCCATGCCCAGGGACTCGCCCTCCTGGCTCATGCGCAGGCCCATGGTCTTGTCCACCAGCTTGAGCAGCGCCCAGCTGACCGCCAGCGCATACAGGCCCACAACGCCCACGCCCATGGCCTGGATGCCGAACTGGGCGGCGTTGCCGTAGAACAACCCGTCCACGCCCGCCGCGTTCACGGCCTTGGTGGCCAGCAAACCCGCCATGAGCGTGCCGATGAGCCCGCCCAGGCCGTGGATGCCCACCACGTCCAGGCTGTCGTCGTAGCCCAGGCGCGACTTGGCCAGCACGCCCAGGTAGCAGGCCCCGCCGGCCACGAGCCCGATGAGCATGGCCGAGGGCGCGGTGACGAACCCGGCCGCCGGGGTGATGGTGGCCAGCCCGGCCACTGCGCCGGAGGCCGCGCCAAGGGTGGTGGGCTTGCCCCGGTGCCACCACTCCACGATGATCCACATGGCCATGCCGGCCATGCCGCCCATGTGCGTGGCCACGAAGGCCGTGGCCGCCACGCCGTCGGCCGCGAGGGCGCTGCCGCCGTTGAAGCCGAACCAGCCGAACCACAAGAGCCCGGTGCCGGTGAGGGTCATGGGCAGATTGTGCGGGAAGAACTGCCGCCTGCCGTAGTCGCGCCGGGGGCCCACCACGAACACGGCGGCCAGGGCCGCAGCGCCGCAGGTCAGGTGCACCACGATGCCGCCCGCGAAATCCACCACGCCCAGGGCCTTGAGCCAGCCGCCCGCGCCCCACACCCAGTGGCACACGGGGTTGTACACCACCACAGCCCAAAGCAGGCTGAACACAAGAAACGGCGCGAAGCGCACGCGCTCCGCAAAGGCGCCGGTGATGAGCGCGGGCGTGATGATGGCGAACATGCACTGGTAGATCATGAACACCGAGTGCGGAATGGTGGCCGCGTAGTCCGGGTTGGGGGCGCTGCCCACGCCGCACAGCCAGGCCCAGGCCAGGTTGCCGGTCAGGCCGCCCGCATCCGGGCCGAAGCTCATGGAATAGCCCAGAATCACCCACTCGAAGCTGATGAGGGCGATGAGGAAAAAGCTTTGCATGAACGTGCCGAGCACGTTTTTGCCGCGCACCATGCCGCCGTAGAACAGTGCCAGGCCCGGCGTCATGAGCAGCACCAGGGCCGCGCTGACGAGGACGAAAGCGGTGTCTCCCGCCTGGATCATGTGACTCTCCCTTGCGTGGGGCGCGGATGAACGGCTCCCGGCACTGGTCCGCCGGCCGGAAAGGGGAGGGGGTCGCCGCCTGCCCCGATACGGCGGCGCGATTTTCTTAGACGTTTTTTGGAGGCGTGAAAAGACAAAAATGCAGTTGATTATGACAAATTTGTAGCAGTTCTGCCTTCCAGCCTTGAATTCTGGGGAAAAAATGCAGCGGAAACGAGAGAAATAGCCCCGCGAAGACGGGTGTTCCTGCACAATCTTGTCAATTATGGCAAGGCGTTTTTCCCGGCCAGGGCCGCAGGCGCCTGTTGCCCCGCGGGTCGGGCTCTGGTATCCCTCGCGCCAGCCGTTTGAGAAAGCCCGGAGCGCGCCGCTCCGTGGCCGCCCTCCGCAGAACAGGACCGTTCCCATGCCGCACAGCGCCACCCCGCCCCCGCCAGCAGGCCCGAAGCTCTTGAGTTTCGAGTTTGCGGGCATCTGCGCCATCAGCGTGCTGGCATTCTGCAACATATCAATATTCTACGGTTTTTATAGCTACCTGACGGAGCTGGGCATACCGCCCGCCTGGCGCGGGCCGCTGCTGGCCCTGGAACCGCTCACCGCGCTCGTCGTGCGCCCGTTTCTGGGCCGGTACCTCTCGCTCAAGAACAGCGTGCAGTTCATGCGCGTGGGCATGGGCCTGGCCACCCTGGCGTTGCTGTGCTACCCTTTCGCCACCAACATCGCCACGCTGGCCTGCGTGCGCATTCTGCACGGCATGGGCTTCGTTACCGTTGTGTCCGGGCTCATGGGCACGCTCATGGCCTTTTTGCCGCGCCAGAAAAGCGCCCAGGGCTTCGGCCTGTTTTCCGTCACCATCCTGCTGCCCTACGCCATCATGCCGCCCTTTGTGGAAATGCTGCTGCCGCACCTTTCCAGCCACGGCGAGGCCTACGCCCTGGCCGCGCCGCTCATGCTCCCGGCCTTTTGGCTCCTGGTGCCCCTGGGCAAGCGCATCCGCGCCCTGGCCGCCACCCTGCCGCAGTCGCACCTGGAGCGGCCAGGCTGGGACGAGGTGCGCCAGGCCCTTTCCTCCCTGGGGGTGGTGCTGCTGGTGGCCGCGAACTTCTTTCTGGTGGCGGCGCACTCCATCGTGTTCTTCTTCATGCGCGACTTCGCCACAGGCATCGGCACGGCAAACCCCGGCGCGTTCTTCACCTGCGCCAACGCGGCCACCATCACCGTGCGGGTGCTGGGCGGCAACCTGCTGGACAGGGTGAACAAGGGCCGCACGCTCTTCATCACCGCGCTGTGCCTGGGGCTTCTGGTGCCGCTTTTCGCCCACGCGGGGCGGCCCGCCGTGCTTCTCATCATGGCCGCGCTGTACGGCACGGGCATGGCCATGACCATGCCTTTGGTGAACGCCAGCATGTTCAGCATTTCGCCGCCGCGCCTGCGCGCGTATAACGCCAATCTGCTCATGATCGCCGTGGACGCGGGCTTCTTTGTGGGGCCTTTCCTCGGCGGGGCCATCATGGCGGGGGAGCTCGGCCATGCCACGCTTTTCGGCGTGGGCGGGGCGCTCATGCTGGCCAGCGGGCTGTGCGTGCGGCCTGTGGCGCGCATTATGCGCACCAGCGAGGACCAGTCGCAGCGTTAGCCCCCCAAGCCCCGCGCCCGCGCATCTTCTACGCATAAAACCACTGAGATTTTCGTGATATGCGCGTGAACAAGAAAAGCTTCCCTTGACTTGTTCCATTCTTCACAATATTTTGAAGCTGGAATATACCTCAAGTTGCGCCCTGCCGTCCGGGGCCACGGCAGCTCTTTCCTCTTCGCCCCGTTGGTGCTCTTGCGTCACAGTTGTTCTGGATGCTCGCGTGCATTACCAAACAAGGGGGCTCACATGAAGATTCTCGCCGCTGTCGATCCTTCCGATACCGTTCATCTGGCCGTCTCCAAGGCCGCCCAAATGGCCAAGCAGCAAGGCGCCGAACTGACGTTGCTTTCCGTGGCCGAGGCTGTGGAGGACATGGAGAGCCTCTTTGGCGGCCATGCCAGCAGCACATTGCGTGAACGCGCCGCCAAGGCCCTGGCCGGGGCTCAGGCCATCGTCAAGGCCGCGGGCATTACGGCCAAGGAGATGCTGGAAACCGGCGTCTCGCCCGAGAACTTCATTGTGGACGCCGCCAAGCAGGGCGGGTTCGACCTTATCATCATGGGCTCGCGCGGGAAGAAGGGCCTAAGCCGGCTGCTGCTGGGCAGCGTGGCCAGCAAGGTGGTCACCCTGGCCCACTGCTCCGTGCTCGTGGTGCGCTAAAACGACAAACGCCCGGCCTTGATCCATGTGGACCAGGGCCGGGCGCCTTGTTTGTACACAGGGGCCTACACGTACCCGGCCAGCTTCTTCTCAATCATGATGGCCAGAATGGTGCGGTCCGTCTCCACCATGCCCTCGGTGCTCAGCTGGCCCACGTTGCGCATGGTCTGCTCCGGAGATTCGGCAATGATGCCGTCGGTGGCGCGTACGCGCATGCCGTGCAGGGAGAACAGCGCCGCCTGCACCGCCGTGCCCGCCGCCGTGGCCAGCTTGAGCGCGCAGCCCGCCTTGGCCCCGTCGCAAATGACCCCGGCCAGATCCTCAATGAGCAGCTTGATGGCCCCGGCGATGTGGTGCAGATCGCCTCCCATGAGCGCGGCGATGCCCGCCGTGGCTCCGGCTCCGGCGGCGATGGAGCAGCCGCACACGGCGGAGAGCCTGCCCGTGTGCGCCTTCACCGAGGCCGTGACGATGTGCGAAAGTCCGATGGCCTTGAGCACATCCGCCTGGGAGCAGCTGAGGAAATCCTTCACCGCCCAGATGGGCAGCACCGCCGTGAGGCCGTGGTTACCGCTGCCCGCCGAACTCATGGCCGGGAGCTTGACCCCGTCCATGCGGGCGTCGGCGGCCGCGCTGGTCAGCATGCGCGCGGCCAGCGAAAGATCCTTGGCGATGAGCTTTTGCCGGGCGAGGCGTTCGAAGGTTTTGCCCACGCCCAGCCCGCAGCCGAACTTGAGCCCGTGCTCGGCCAGGCGCATGTTGTAGGCCACTCCCTGCTCCAGAAAGGCCAGGTCCTCGGCATCCAGGTCGTCCACCAGCACCAGCAGCTCCGCCAGTGAGAGGCCGCGCAGCCAGTCCTCCAGCTCGGTCATTTGGCCGCCGCCGCCAGGGCCGTTCTCGGCCAGCAGCGGGTTTGCGGCCAGGGCCTGGCCGTCCAGGCTCAAGGACACGATGCGGTCGTGCTGGCCTTCGATGACGGCCTGGGCCTCGCGCCCGGCGCCCTTCACCACGGCCCGGATGAGCAGCCCGCGCCTTTCGGTCAGCAGGTGCACCGTGGCGTTGCCCTGGCGCAGCAGCGCGCGCGCGCGCTCCACCACCTCCGGCGTCACCGGGTCCAGCACCTCCAGGCGCAGTGCCGGGTCGCCCCCGGCCAGGCCCAGGGCCGCCGCCGTGTCCAGGCCGCACAGGCCCGCCGTGCCGGGAATGGAGACCGCCAGCCCGTTCTTGTACACGTTGGGGTCCACCCAGACCTCCACGCTCTGCGCCGTGCCCGCGGGCAGCAGCGAGGCCGCCGCCGCCGCGGCCAGGGCCACGGCCACGGGTTCGGTGCAGCCCAGGGCCGGGGCCACCTGTAATCTCAGAACATCCTTTACGCTGAACGCCATGCGGGCCTCCCTTGTGCCCGCCTGAGCGGGTGGCAAGGCTGTATTCACGGGGCGCGGCGGCGTCAAGGCCGCCCCCCGGGGCGGCGCCTGCCGGGGCACTTGCCCTGGCGCGCGGCGTCACGTAAGAGCGCGCCCATGAACATCCCCGCGCATATTTCCGGCACCACCTGGGACGCCCTGGCGCTCTTCTCCGGTGGACTGGACAGCATTCTGGCCATCAAGGTGTTGCAGGAGCAGGGCCTGCGCGTCCTGGGCCTGCATTACATGAGTCCGTTCTTCGGCAAGCCGCATTTGGTGGAGCATTGGAAGGCCACCTATGGCATCGACGCGCTGCCCGTTGACGTGCGCCGCGAATACCTCGGCATGCTGGCGGCTCCGCAGCACGGCTATGGCAAGCACATGAACCCCTGCGTGGACTGCAAGATCCTGATGCTGCGCCACGCGCGCGGCCTGCTGGAAACGTTTGGCGCCACGTTCCTCGTCTCCGGCGAGGTGCTGGGCCAGCGGCCTATGAGCCAGCGCGCCGACGCCCTGAACCTCATCCGCAAAGACGCGGGCGTGGCCGATGTGCTGCTGCGTCCGCTTTCGGCCCAAAAGCTCGGCCCCACGAAGATGGAAACCTCCGGCCTGGTGGACCGCGCGCGCCTGCCGGGCATCTGGGGCCGGGGCAGACGCGAACAGCTGGAGCTGGCCGCGCACTTCGGCATCACCGATATTCCCACCCCGGCGGGGGGGTGCCGCCTGGCCGAGGCCGAGCCCGCCGCGCGCTACCTGCCCATCCTGACGCACCTGGCCGACCCCGCCCCGCAGGACTTCCACCTTTCGCACCTGGGGCGTCAGTACTGGGCCGGGCCGTACTGGCTCTCCATAGGCCGCAACGAGCGCGCCAACGAGGCCCTGGAGACCGCCGTGGGCCCGGCAGACCTGCGCTTCCGGCTCAAGGATCTCATCGGGCCGCTGGCCGTGGGCCGGCAGTACGCGGCCAAGATTCCCGCCGAGGCCGAGGCCGCCGCCTGGCCCCAGGCCGTGCTGGCCGACGCCGCGAGTTTCGCCGCGTCGTACGCGCCGCGTGCCCGGGCCGAGGCCGAGGCGGGCCGCGCGGTCACCATGCTGGTCATCCGCGCCGGCTCGGTATCGGAGATCGACGTTGTTCCGGCGCGGCAAACGCCCCTGGCCTGGGCCGAGCCCAAGCCCAGCGCGCTCAATGCCTGGAAGAAGCGCAAGCCCTAGCCCCTGCGCCAAAGAATGCGGCCCCGGCGGAACACAGGTTCCGCCGGGGCCGCCTGGCGTTTTTGGGAAGAACGGCTAGCCGCCGCGCTTCATGTTCTCAATGAGCGTGCGCAGAGTGCCGGTCTGGGTGGAAAGCTCCGCCACGGCCTCCGAGGCCTGACGCATGGCCCCGGCGTTCTCGGCCGAGAGGCGGTTGATGTCCTCGATGCTGCGGTTGATCTCCTCGCTGGCGGCGGACTGTTCCTCGCTGGCGGTGGCGATGGCCCGCACCTGGTCCGACGACGACTCCACCAGCTCCACAATCTCGCGCAGGGCCTGGCCGGAGCTGTTGGCCAGCACTGTGGCCTGTTCCACCATGCTCACGGCGCGCTCCACGCCCTCCAGATTCTTCCGGGTGCCCGCCTGGATGCCACCGATGGCCTCGCCCACCTCGCGGGTGGCGGTCATGGTTTTTTCGGCCAGCTTGCGCACTTCGTCGGCCACCACCGCGAAACCCCGGCCCGCATCGCCCGCCCGGGCCGCCTCGATGGCGGCGTTCAAGGCCAGCAGGTTGGTCTGGTCGGCGATGTCTGAAATGACGCCCAGCACCTGGCCGATGCCTTCGGCCTGCTTGCCCAGGGCGTGCATGTCCTCTCGCAGCGCGGCGGAAACGGTCTGCATGGCGCCGATGCCCTCCACAACCTGAACCACCATGCGCGCGCCTTCCTCCGCCTTGTGCCGCGCCTCTTCCGACGATTCCGCCGCGCGGGAGGCGCTCTTGGCCACCTCAAGCACGGTGGCGTTCATTTCCTCCATGGCCGTGGCGGTTTCGGCCACGCGGGCCGACTGGGCGTCCGTGCCCCGGCTGGACATCTCCACCTGGGACGACAGCTCCTCCGAGGCGCTGCCCACCACGCCCACCACCTGCTCCAGCGTGTTGGCGGCCTGGAGCATGCCCTCCGCCTTGGCGGCCTCGGCCTTGGCCTTGGCCTCGGTGGCCTCGGCGGTGGCCAGCTTGGCGCGCTCGGCGTCTTGGGCCGCCTGGGCGGACTTCTCGTCGGCTTCGGCTATTTTGCCCTTGAGGGCGGCCAGCATGGCCTCAATGCTCTCCTTGAGCCGGGCCATCTCGGCCGTGAAGGTGCCGCTGATCCTGGCGTTCAGGTCGCCGTGGGCCACGGCCACGGCCAGGTCCACAATGCGCCCCAGGGGCCGGGTGATGGACACGAGCACCAGCACGGCGATGGCCCCGCCGGCCAGCAGTCCGACGAGGACGGAGGCGATGAGCAGGGTCTCGGTGGTCTTGGCCAGCCTGGCCAGGGTCTGCTGGTTCTCGTGCGACATGGCGGCGGCGTCTTTCTTGAGCGTCTCCAGCGCCACCTCGGCCTTGTGCACGCTGTCCTTTTCCTTGGTCAGCAGCGCGTTGGCCTCCATGTAGCCCATGCCCTGGCCAGGGGAGGCGGCCACCAGCCTGGCCGCCAGGTCCAGCACCACCTTGTCGTATTGGGCAAAGGCCTCCTGGGCCACGGCGGGCAGCTTGCGCGCCTCCGTGGTCAGGTCCTCGTTTGCGGCGGTGGCCTTGGCCAGCTCGGCCAAACGTTTGTGCGCCTCTGTGCTCAAGTTTTGCAATTTCGCAAAATACTCCTGCTGCTTCCGGGGTTCGCCGATGTTCAGGAGCACGTCCTTCTCGGCCTTGCGGTAGAACTGCAGCAGGTCCGCGCCCTGGTTCAGCACCTCCACCATGGGCATGTCGTTGGCTACTATCTCGTGCACAACGGCCTGCTGCTCCCGCAGGTTCACAATGGCCCCGCCGCCGGATACGGCGAAAAGCAGCAACAACACACCGAAACCACCAGCTATTTTCTTTTTCAGATCAAGAACCATGCAAATCTCCTTGGCGTCCAGCAAAGTACGCAATACTAAATGGTGTCTTCTTTTCCCCGTCTCGTGTCAACGATTTTGATAAATCTTCACAAAAAACGCAATACGCAATACATTTTGCCACTCTAGATGATGCCCCGGCGCCTGCGTTGTCATCGGACCGCAAACCGGGCATAAAGCGCGCATGGCGAAACAGCGCGAAGAATACCAATGCTCGGCCTGCGGGGCCAAAAGCCCACGCTGGACCGGTCAGTGCGTGACCTGCGGCGAGTGGAACACCGTGGCCGCCGTGGCCGCCGCGGGCGGCTGGAGCGCGCGCGGCACGGGCGCCAAGAACCGCGCGGCCAGCCTGAGCGCGCCCGAGGCCCTGGAAGACCTGGGCGGCGAGGCCCAGCGCGCGCGCCCCACGGGCATTCCGGCCCTGGACGGCCTGCTGGGCGCGGGCCTGGTGCCCGGCGCTGCGCTGCTGGTGGGCGGCGAGCCCGGCGTGGGCAAAAGCACCCTGCTGCTGCAACTGGCCGCGTGCCAGGCCCAGATGGCCGAGAAAGCGGGCGGCAAGAACGCCGGGCGCACGGTCTATATTTCGGGCGAGGAATCCCTGGCCCAGATCCGCGGCCGCGCCGAACGCCTGGGGCTGCTGGGCCCCGGCCTCATGGCGCTGGCCACCAACAACGCCGACGAGGCCCTGAACGTGGTGGCCGACATGGGCAGCCAGCCCGGCCTGATCATTGTGGACAGCGTGCAGACTCTGGCCAGCCCCCGGGCCGAGGGCATTCCCGGCAGCGTGAGCCAGGTGCGCGCCGTTTCCGGCGAGCTGGTGGAGGCGGTGAAGCGCTCCCAGGCCACCCTGGTGCTGGTGGGCCACGTCACCAAGGACGGCCAGATCGCCGGGCCGAAGCTCTTGGAGCATATGGTGGACACCGTGCTCTACCTTGAGGGCGACCGCCGCGACTACTCCCGCGTGCTGCGCGTGCTTAAAAACCGCTTCGGCCCGTCGGACGAGCTTCTCGTGTTCACCATGGAGGAGAAGGGTCTTTCCGTGGTGGACGACCCCTCGACGTTCTTTCTGGGCGCGCGCGACGCCAGCCTTTCCGGCGCGGCGGTCAGCGTGGCCATGGATGGCCGGCGGCCCTTCGCCGTGGAGATTCAGGCCCTGGCCACCAAGAGCTTTCTGTCCATCCCGCGCCGCGCGGCGCTCGGCTTCGACGCCAACCGCCTGCACCTGCTTCTGGCCGTGCTCGAAAAGCGCCTCAAGCTCCCGCTGGGCCAGTTCGACATCTACGTGAAGCAGGGCGGCGGGCTGGCCCTGCGCGACCCCGGCCTGGACCTGGGGCTTGCGGCGGCCGTGCTTTCCTCGTACTACGACGCGCCCCTGGCCGAAGGCGCGGTGTTCTGGGGCGAGCTGGACCTGAACGGCCATGTGCGCCCCGTGGCCGGGCACGAGACGCGGCTCAAGCAGGCCTCGCGCCTGGGATATGGTCCGCTTCTGCACTCCGGCACGTGCAAAACCCTGGACGACCTGCGCCGGATGCTTTTCGGCAAGGCGCAATGCTGACCAAACACCCACTCCCCAAGGAGATGATGATGCTTCCCACCGCCTTCCTGTTCCCCGGCCAGGGCTCGCAAGAGCTCAACATGGGCCGCGACGTCGCCGAGGCCCAGAGCGCCGCCATGGATCTTTGGGTGCTGGCCGAGAAACACTCCGGCCTTGCCCTGCGTGAAATTTACTGGGGCGCGGACGGCGCCGCCCCGGCGCCGGAAATGAGCGACACCAAGGCCCTGCAGCCCGCCCTCACCGTGGTCAACGTGAGCCTGTGGCTGGCCCTGAAGAACAAGGCCGCCGCCGCCACGGTCATCGGGGCGGCGGGCCACAGCCTGGGCGAGTTCGCGGCCCTGTGCGCCGCGGGCGTGCTCGGCGTGGAGGACGTGGTCAAGGCCGTGTGCGAACGCGGCAAGCTCATGTCCGGGGCCGGCAAAGAGGGCCACGGCATGGCCGCCATCGTCAAGCTGCCCCTTTCCAGCGTGGAGCAGATCGTGGACAAGGCCGCCAAGGTGAGCGGGGCATTCTTGCGCATCGCCAACCACAACTCGCCCGCCCAGTTTGTGATAAGCGGCGAGAAGCCCGCCCTGGACGCCGCGGGCGCGCTGGTGAAGGAGGCCAAGGGCCGCGCCCTGCCTCTGGCCGTGTCCGGCGCGTTCCACAGCCCGCTCATGAGCGAGCCCGCCAACGCCTTCGCCACGGTGCTGGACGGCTTGCGCTGGCAGAGCGCGCAGTTCCCGGTGTGCATGAACGTCACCGGCCAGTGCGAGCGCGACCCCGGCGTGCTCAAGGCTCTGCTTACCGCGCAGATGACCTCCTCCGTGCTGTGGACCACCACCATGCAAACCCTCTACGCCGCCGGGGCGCGCCGCTTCATCGAGGTTGGCCCCAGGAACGTGCTGGCCAAGCTGGTGGGCCAGAATCTGGAGGAAGCAGACGACGCCATCGCCCAGAGCGCCGGAAACCTGGACGCCATCAACGCGCTGTAGGCTCAAAGGAAACCACGCCACACGGCCCGGCTGCCCTCTTGCGGGGTGGCCGGGCTTTTTGCGTTCGCGGGCCGCGCCCGGTTGGACGGTGCTCCGCGCACATTGTCCGGCGCAGGCTCTTTTGCTAGCGTGGGACCGCGCGCCCCGCTTCCGCAGCCCGCAGACTTCTTACCTCCACGGAGCCACCCCATGAAGATGACCACCCGCTTCCGCGCCTTGCTGAACGCCCCGGAGCTGCTGATGCTCCCCGTGGCGCATGACGGGCTCTCGGCCCTGGCCGTGGAGCAGGCCGGGTTCTCCGCCATGGCGGTGGCGGGGTACGGCACCTCGGGCAGCGTGCTGGGCCTGCCGGACATCGGGCTCATCAGCTCCACCGAGATGCTGACCCACTACGCCAACATCATCGACCGCGTGGACATTCCGGTCATGGTGGACATCGACACCGGGTTCGGCGACGTGAACAACGTCATGCGCACGGTGCGGCTGGTGGAGCGCATGGGCGCGGCGGCCCTGTTCATAGAGGACCAGACCTATCCCAAGCGCTGCGGCCACATGGCGGGCAAGGCCGTGGTGGGCGTGGAGGAGTACCTGCCAAAGCTGCGCGCCGCCCTGGCCGCCAGAACCGATCCGGACTTCGTCATCATGGCCCGCACCGACGCCGCCGCCGTGTACGGCATCGACGAGGCCATCCGGCGCGGCACGCTCTACGCCGAGGCCGGGGCGGACATGCTCTTCGTGGAGGCCGTCACCACGCGCGAGGACATGCGCAAGGTCAACGCCGCGCTGCAAAAGCCGGTGATGGCCAACATGATAGAGGGCGGCAAGACGCCGTTTTTGCCCGCAGCGGAGCTGCAGGAGCTGGGCTACGCGGCGGCGGCCTATCCGTGCGCCTCGGTGTTCACCGCTGCCCGCGCCCTGCAGCGCTGGGCCAATTACCTGAAGGCCAACGGCACCACCGAGGGCCACGCCACGCCGGAGTCCATGATGCTTTTTGAGGAGTATTACCGCTTCATCGGGGCCGAGGCCATCCGCGAGCGGGAGAAAGACTTTTTCTAGCTGCTGCCCGACCCTGAAACGCCTACCGGCCCGGCCGCCCTTTTTGGGGGTGGCCGGGCCGGTTTTTTACGCAGACAGAGAAGACATAAGAAATCGGTCTACGCATTGACAAGGTGCTGTTTATATTATATTTTTGATCAGTTTTAGCAATTCTTTTTGGGAGAAACCTGATGCAAATATTCGCCGTTTTTGACACCGAAGGGCTTCCAAAAGGCTTTTACACACCAGTTATCCACTCAGAAATTCCCGAAGGCTCCGTAAGGATCACCGCAAAGCAATGGCATGAATTCCTTGCCAACAAAGGCAAGCGGAAATGGGATGGGGAAAAAGTTGTGGAATATTTTCCGCCACAAAATTCCGGCCCGGCCTTCTCGGCGCGGCTTGACCAGCTTTTGAGTGTCTTTGGCGTTTTTATCAATAGGTCTCAGAGGTTAATGCGATAATGCAGGAAAAGCCCCGGCGCCACGCAGAAGTGGTCCCACGAGGCCGTGTGCCCGGTTCAGAACGCAGCGTTTTTTGATCTTGCTGAAATCCTTCGCGAAAAGATATTCTCCACCACCTTGATCGGCCACACCTGCCCTGAGATTGAGTCTCAACAGCATCAAGAATCGTTTTTCTCGATGGCATATTTGTATTTGCTACGCGAGAAAGCACCCCCAAAGGAAGCGCCGCTCCAGGCACCTTTGCGCTCACTGCGTAAGATGCTTGGGGAAATTGCGTAGTCGTGCCCTGGCGCCACTACGCAAAATGAGCGCTGCGTTCCTGCTTCGCCAAAGTGCGGCGCACAAACGGGCGCAACGCTCTCGGACGCTCTCGGCAACGCCCGTCCGCATTTGGCGCGCGGCCCACCTGCCAGCTTAGAACTTGCGGTCCGGCCGTTGGAAGATCTTGGCCTCGGCCCGCACCGTGTGCTTGTCCAGGTGGTTGATGCGGTTCACGGAGTCCACGGCCTGGCGGCGCAGAATGTCCAGCAGGTCGGAGTGCTCCAGGAACTTGGCGTAGTCTGCGTTTTGGGTAATGCCCGGACCGAGGACGAAGCCGTCGGCGGCCTTGGGATCCACCCGCACATCCCCCTCGTCCAGCACCACCTCCGCGCCGGTGACGCGGCCCAGCATCTCTCGCAAGAACGCGGCAAAGGCGTTCTGCACATCAAGGATGCCCTCGGCGGTGTTCACCCGCTGGCGCAGGCTGCGCGACAGCTCGTTCTCAAACTTGGTCAGCGATGCCTTGGAACTCATGGTGCCCTCCTTGCGCGGGAACGAAGACCCTGCTCATGGTCCATATTCCCCCATTGGCGGCGGATGTAAAGACCGGAGGTGGCTCCTCGTCCGGGGCGCCTGCCCATGTCGCCCGCCCATGGCGTTTTGACTCTACAAGCACAGCGCGCGCACGACAGTCCCACGCACAGAGAGCCATTTTACTGTTGTACTCCACAATCAAGCCATGCCAGGACTCTTTTCGTGTTGACATATGAAAACTTTTACGTGATTGGCTCAAGGAATACCCGTCCTTAACCTTTTACTGCTGCATCAACCAGGAGGGATCATGAAACCATTCCAGTGGTTCTACAGCATTGCAGTGGCTCTCGCCGTCGTTGCCGGGGCCGCCGGTTGCGCAAAGAAAGTGGCGTCGGCGCCCGCCCCAGCTCCAGTTGCTGAGTTGCGCGCGGAAGCTCCTGCGCCCATTCCCCCACCGATGGTCGGGAGGCCAGAGTATCAGGCCCCTCCCCCAGAAATTGCCGACCAGCGGCAGGGCCTTGTGCGGGTGTATTTCGCGGCGGACAGGACCCTGACGGGCAACACCGCACCGGCAAAGGTTTTTGGCAATGGCCGTTCCAAGCAAATATACTATGGCACCTGTGTGGTGAGCATTCCGAAGAACCACCTCCCCGGCGAGCTCGAGACACCGCTCTTTGGCTTCACATTCCTGGAAAACTCCAAAAGGCATGTGGTGCTGCGGCGCACAACAATCCAGGACAAGGGCGAATATTTCAGGGAGCTTGCAGAACGCGTCAAAGCGTCCAAGGACTCAAGCGCGTTCCTGTTCGTGCATGGCTACAACGTGACGTTCAGCGATGCCGCCAGAAGAACCGCGCAGATCGCCTATGACCTGAACTTTGATGGCGCTCCCGTGTTCTATAGCTGGCCGTCCCAGGGCAGAACCGACAAGTACTTCGCCGACGAGCAGAACGTGGAGTGGACCCAGACCCACGTCAAAGACTTTCTCCGCGACTTCATCAACACCTCCCAGGCCAAAAACATCTATCTCATCGCTCACAGCATGGGCAACAGAGCCCTTACCAGAGCCCTGTCCGAGCTCTACGCCACCGAGCTGGGAGTGCGGGACAAGATCAAGGAGATCATTCTCGCGGCCCCGGACATCGACGCCCAGGTCTTTGAAGAGGTCATTGCGCCGGGGCTGCGCCAAGGAAAGGCCGGCATCACGCTTTACGTTTCATCGAAAGACCGCGCGCTCATGGCTTCCAAGGGGATACACGACAAGCCGCGCGCGGGCGACTCCGGCAAGGGGCCCGTCGTGATGAGCGGCATTGAGACCATCGACGCGACAACGCAGGACACGGGCTTCCTGGGCCATTCGTACATCGTCGAGGAACGCCCCCTGCTCGGTGATCTCCACGAACTCATCAAGGGGCTGCGAGCCGACCAGAGATTCGGCCTGGAGGCCGTGGATTGCCCGGCGGGCCGCTACTGGCAGTTCCGTCCGGGAAGGTAGGCGCGCACCGGAGAACGGGAACGCGAGAAAGGCCCCACCCTGCGGCGGAGCCTTTCTGGATGCGGGCGGGAGTTGCGGCTCCCGCCCCTGGTTTGCCTCGTTTCCCCGGCGCTAGTGCGTGCCGGGGAAGAAGGTGACGTTGATCCAGATGAAGAGGAACAGCAGCACGATGCCCAGCCCGATGCTGTAGCTGATGAGCTTTTTCTCCACGGGCAGCAGCGGTTCGTATTCCATGCGCTTCATCTCGGCGAACATTTCCTTCTCTTCGTCTTCCGTCAGCTTGTGTTTGTCAGGCATGATTGTCTCCTTTGCCTATCAGCCGGGCATCAACGGGGGCTTGATGCCGTGGAAGAAGATCCACGAGATGCCGAGGCCGACCCAGATGATGAACCCGAACAGGCACAGCACATACACCGCCGCCAGCTTGCCGATGCCCTCGGCCCAGAGCTTGCGGAAGTTCGAGATGACCCCGATGGTGAAGAAGGTCATGACGAAGAACAGCACCCGGAAGGAATCCATCTGGCTCGTGGCCGCCTTGGCCAGCTTGAGCCCGTCGGCGGAGGACAGGCTGACCACCAGCATGAGGATGAAGGTGAGGATGTACCCCAGAACGAACTTGGGGAAGCGGTCCCATATCTCGGCCGCCTTGACCTCGCCCTTGCACTCGATCTTGGAGCACCAAATGATGGCCAGCACAAAGGCCCAGATGCCGATGAAGAAGTCGATGAAGATCTTGCTGGTGGTGGCCGGCATCATGATCCAGCCTTCCTGGTAGCGTATGCCCTCCATGGTCAGGGCCTTGGCCCGCACCAGGGCGTCGACGATGGCGCCGCTGGCCACCGCCGCGCCGTCGGTCTTTACCGCCAGGCCCATCCAGTCGCCCGCGACCATGGGCTCCTGCCACAGCATGGCCTGGGCCATGAAAGGCAGCAGGATCAGCTCGACCACGGCGAAGATGACCACCAGCGACGAGACCATGATGGGCACCACGGGCCGCGCGCGGATGGCCGCGCCGGTGGCGATGGCGGCGGAAACCCCGCAGATGGAGATGCCCGATGCCAGGGGGGCGGCCCACTCGCGGTTGAACTTGAACAGCGTGCGCGCCACCAGGTACACCACGGCCCAGTCGATGAGGTAGACCTCGATGCTGGCGCACAGGCCCCGGAACAGCACGGCCGAGGCCAGGCTCAGCGATTCCGCCGCCTTTGCGCCCAGGCCGGCGCCCAGAATGACGATGGCCGTCTTGATGTACAGCTCCGGGCGGGCCGCCTCGGAGAGCGTTTGCGCCACCTTGGGGAAGAAGTTGCCCACGGCCAGCCCGGCCAGAAGGGCGACGATGAACCCGGCCTCGCCGGTGAGCTTGAGGGACCAGTCTATGCCGTACTTGCCCTGCACGTCGGGCGTGGCGGCAATGTGCGCATAGTGCCCGATGAGCCAGCAACAGTAGCTGATCCAGAACACCAGGCTGAAGCCCACGAAGAACTTCTTGAGGTCCGAGCCCATGGCCCGGGCGGTGATGAGCATGAAGCAGAGGATGAACAGGTAGGTGAAGAAGAGGGCCACAATTCCAGGCAGGCCCTTGAAGGCATCCGAAACCGGGGAGATGGCCTTGCCCACGTCCATCCAGACGTTGGTTTTGACCCCCCAGCCCAGAACATTGACGCCCAAAAACGCGCCCAGCCCGAGGACGAAGATGGCCAGCCCCACCCAGAGCGCCAGCCAGTCCTCACTCAGAACCTTGTGTTTCACATCTTCCATGTCCTTTGCCTCCTTGATTGGGAACACAGCATTGCCGCCAGCCGAGTTCTCTCTCCAGGCAAATCCTCCTCTCCGGACATGTGGAAGCTGGCCAAACGCCCTCTTTCGGGCGCGCCACAGACTCTCCTCCCTTGCGCAACGCGGTTGCCAACAGCACCCGGCCGACCTGTCCGGCGGGCCTCCGGGTGAATAAAATTCGGTTTCATCTACAGCACTCCGGCACGGAAATGTCCAGGGGGGACGCTGCGTATTTTGCAGAGGCCGGGAAACAAAAAAAGGCCCCACCGTGCGGCGGGGCCTTTCGCTTCCCTCATGCAGACCCGCGTGGGCTACTCGTCGTCGGGCTCGTCATCGTCATCGCCGTCCTCATCCTTGGCGCGGGTCTCGTCCTCCAGCAGCAGGTCGTCGATCTCGCCCGCCAGGTCCTCCAGGCGCGTGCCGTAGGCGTCAAAGTCGTCCGAGCCCTCGGTCTCCAGGTCGTCGTAGACCTCGCGCAGGTAGTTGCACGCTTTTTCAAGCTTCTTGCGGTAGCTGTTCTTCATGGTGTCCTCATGGTGCGTTTTGGCCGCGCGCGGCGGCGGTCTGGGGAATCAACCCGGCCCCGGGCGCACCCGGAGCGGGGCGAAAAAAGCCCCACCTTGCGGCGGGGCCCTTTCAATCCATGGTGCGCCGGCCGTGCGGGCTACTCTTCTTCGTGGTCGTGGGCGAACCAGCTTTCGGCCAGGATGGGGCCGAAGTAGATGGCCTCGTCCTCCAGGTCCTCCTCGATGCGCAGGAGCTGGTTGTACTTGGCCAGCCGGTCGCTGCGGCACAGCGAGCCCGTCTTGATCTGCCCGGCGTTGACGGCCACGGACAGGTCGGAGATGAAGGCGTCCTCGGTCTCGCCGGAGCGGTGGCTCACAACCGTGGTGTACGCGGCCTGCTTGGCCATCTCGATGGTGTCCAGGGTCTCGGTGACGGTGCCGATCTGGTTGAGTTTGATGAGGATGGAGTTGGCCACCCCGCGCTCAATGCCTTCGGCCAGGATGTCCGGGTTGGTGACGAAGATGTCGTCGCCCACCAGCTGGATGTCGTTGCCCATGCGGTCGGTCAGGCTGGTCCAGCCCTCCCAGTCGCCCTCGGCCATGCCGTCCTCGATGGAGACGATGGGGAAGCGCGACACGAGATCGGCGTAGTAGTCCACGATTTCGGCGCTGCTCATGCTCTTGCCCTCGCCCTTGAGGGTGTACTTGCCTTTGTCGAAGAACTCGCTGGCGGCGCAGTCCATGCCGAGCGCGATCTCGTAGCCGGGGTTGTAGCCAGCGGCCTCAATGGCGCGGATGATGTATTCCAGGGCCTCGGCGTGGCTCTTCAGGTTGGGGGCGAAGCCGCCCTCGTCGCCCACGCTGGTCACGTGGCCGTCCTTTTCCAGAATGTCCTTGAGCATGTGGAAGGTTTCCACACCCATGCGCAGGGCATCGGCAAAGGTTTCCGCGCCCAGGGGCATGATCATGAATTCCTGGATGTCCAGGTTGTTGGGGGCGTGGGCTCCGCCGTTGATGATGTTCATCATGGGCACGGGCAGCAACTTGGCGTTCACGCCGCCCAGGTACTGGTACAGGGGAAGGCCCAAAAAGTTCGCGGCGGCGCGCGCGTTGGCCATGGAGACGCCCAAAATGGCGTTGGCGCCCAGGCGGCCCTTGTTCTCCGTGCCGTCCAGGTCGATGAGCGAGTTGTCCAGCGCCACCTGGCGCAGGCCGTCCATGCCCACGATGGCGTTGGCGATTTCTTCGCGGATGTTGTTCACTGCGGTGGTGACGCCCTTGCCGCCGAAGCGTTTCTTGTCGCCGTCGCGCAGCTCCAGGGCCTCGCGGCTGCCGGTGGAGGCGCCGGAGGGCACGGCCGCGCGGCCGGAAGCTCCGGATTCGTAGGTGACCTCGACCTCGACAGTGGGATTGCCGCGCGAATCCAGGATTTCGCGGGCCCAGACAGCGATAATGGTGCTCATATGTGCTCCTTGGTTGGGTGAACCGGGGAATGTGCGCGTTGTTCCATGCGAGGCCCTACACCATTTCCGTCACGGATTCAAATACTCTCCGGTGACGTTTTGCGGACGGACCGCCGGGGAGCGGGTGGGCTGGGACGGGCGGTTGTCAGTGCGCGGCCAGGTACGCGCGCCACAGCCCTTCCATGAGCAGGTCCTCGCGCACCTCGTGGATGGCCGGGCAGACCTGGGCGATGCGCGCTGCAAAGCCCCCGGTGGCGATGAGCCGCACCTCGGCCTCGCGTCCGGGCAGCAGCGTGGCCGCAAGTTTGCGGCTCAGGCCCTCCACCATGGCCGCGAAGCCGTAAATCAGCCCCACGTTGAGACTCTGGGAGGTGCTCTGGCCGATGTCCAGGCCGCCGTCGGCGCGCGTCGGGCCTATCTCCAGGGTGATGTGCGGCAGCTTGGCCGTGCCTGTGGCCAGCGCACGCGCGCTGGACAACACGCCCGGACAGATGAGCCCGCCCACGAAGGTTCCGCCGCTCACGCAGTCGAAGGTCGTGGCGGTGCCGAAGTCCACCACCACCAGGGCGGGCGCGTTGGAGAGCTGGCGCGCGGCATAGGACGTCACCAGGCGATCGGCGCCCACTTCCGCGGGCCGGGCGTAGCGGTTTTCGATGGGAATGGGGATATCGCCGGGGGCGAAGAGCACTTGCTGGCCGAAGAACCGTTGCGCCGCACGGGTCAGCACGGGGTTCATGGGCGGCACCACCGAGGACGCCACAAAACCCGTGACCTGGCCGGGGGAGATGTTCTCCACGCGGCAGATGTCCAGCAGCTTCAAGCCCCAGGCGTCCGGGGTGTCCATGTTGCCGGCGGGCGCGGTGGGCAGCGCGTAGCAGGCAACCACCCCCTGGCCAGGCCGGGCCAAGCCCACCTTGACATTCGTATTGCCCACATCAAGCAGAACAACTGTATCCATATGCCGTTCCTGGGTAATGTTCCGTAGTGTCCCGTGTTCGGCAAGAACCGGAACAAAGACCAGTACGCAATGCGTTGCCAGTGCGCCCAGGTCGGTGTATTGCCGCATCATAGACATCCGTCAAGGAGAATACGCATGGATCTGGCACGGCTCATTCCGGCGGCCGAGGCCATCCCCTCCCCCTGGGGCTGGTTCGAGGCTCTGCTGCTGCTGACATTCGTTCTGCACATCGTGTTCATGAACCTCGCCGTAGGCTCGGCCATCATCGCCCTGGCGGGAAGGGTGACAGGGCGGCAGCACGACCTGGCCCACGAATTGGGGCACCGTGCGCCCACATTTTTGGCGCTGACCATCAACTTCGGCGTGGCGCCGCTGCTCTTCGTGCAGGTGCTCTACGGGCAGTTCCTGTACACCAGCTCCGTGCTCATGGCCGGGTGGTGGCTCTCGGCCATTCTGGCCGTGATTCTGGGCTACTACGGCCTCTATGTGCACGATGCGAAATCCTCGTCCGCTCCGGGGCTTTCGCGCCTGGCCCTGGCGCTCTCCGTGGCGTTTCTGCTGTACACGGGCTTTCTGCTTTCCAACAACATGACGCTGATGCTGCGGCCCGAGGCCTGGACGGCCTACTTCAGCAATCCGCGCGGCAGCCTGCTGAACCTTTCCGATCCCACCCTCTGGTCGCGCTCGACCCACATGCTGCTGGCCGCCCCGGCCGTGGCCGGGCTGTTCGCCGCGCTCCTGGGCCAGAGAAAAGGCCGCCCGGAGTGGGTGGAACACGGCCTGGCCTGGTTTACCTACATCACCATGCTGCAAATTCTGGTGGGCGGCTGGCTGCTCGTCAGCCTGCCCAAGCCGGTGATGCTGGCCTTCATGGGCCAGGACACGCTGGCCACGGCGCTGCTGGCTCTGGGCATCACCGCTGGCCTGGCCTCGCTTTTCGCGGCCCTGCGCAAGAAGCCGGAGCTCACGGCGGGCCTGGCCCTGGCCGCCATCGTCCTCATGAGCCTGACGCGCGGCCAGGTGCGGCTGCTCACGCTGGCCCCCTACTTCACCCCCGCAAGCCTGCCCGTAACGGGCGAGGTTTCGCCACTTCTGGTGTTCGTCGTCTCCCTGGCCCTGGGCCTGGCGGCCATCGCCTACATGCTCAAGGTCTATGCCAAGTCGGCGGGGAGGGGGTAGGTTATGGAATATCCCATCTGGCATCTCGGCGCCTTGGCGGGCGGCTTCTGGATCGCGCTCATCGGCACCTTCCACGTGTTCCTGGCCCACTTCGCCGTGGGCGGCGGGCTCTATCTGGTCCTGTCGGAAATCCTGGCCCGCAAAACGGCCAGCCCGGTGCTGCTGGCCCACGTCAAGAAGCACACGCGCTTCTTTCTGCTCATCACCATGGTGGCGGGCGGCGTTACTGGCGTGGGTATCTGGTTCATCATCGGGCTGCTTTCGCCCCAGGCCACCAGCACCTTGCTCAAGGTCTTCGTGTACGGCTTCGCCACGGAGTGGGTGTTCTTCCTGTGCGAAATCGTGGCGCTCTTGATCTATTATTACGGCTTCGACCGCATGGAGGCCCGCGACCACCAGCGCATGGGCTGGCTGTATTTCCTGTTCGCCTTCCTCTCGCTGTTCACCATCAACGGCATCGTCGGGTTCATGCTCACCCCGGGCGACTGGCTGGCCACGCGCAACTTCTGGCACGGGTTCTTCAACCCCAGCTTCTGGCCGCAGCTGGTGCTGCGCACGGCCATCGCGCTCTCCCTGGCCGGGCTCTTCGGCTTTGTCACGGCCACGCGCATTCCCAGTGAGAACGGCAACGATTCCGCCCGCGAGCGCATGGTGCGCCTGGCCGCCGCCTGGACCATCCTGCCGCTCATCGCCTGCGTGGCCGCGGGCTGGTGGCACATCCAGGCCCTGCCCCAGGCCCAGCAGGAAATGGTCCTGCTGCGCTCCGCGCGCATCAGCGGGTTCCTCAAGTATTTCTTTGGCTTCGCCGGGGCCGCGTCCCTGGGCGCGCTGATCCTGGCCATCAAGACGCCTGGGCGCATCCGCTTCTCCCTGGCGCTTGTCGTGCTGCTCACCGGTTGGGGCGTCATCGGCAGCTTCGAGTTCGTGCGCGAGGCCGCGCGCAAGCCCTTCCTGCTGTATGGCCACACCTATTCCAACGGCATCCGCCTGGGCACAGAGGAAGCCGCCAGCGCCCAGGGCTACCTGGCCACGGCCAAGTGGGCGCGCATCCGCGAGGTGACGCCGGAAAACAAGCTGGAGGCCGGTGCCGAGCTGTATCAGCACCAGTGCTCAAGCTGCCACTCCATCGACGGCCCCATGAACAACATCCGGCCCTGGGCGGTCAACCTGACCAAGCCCGGCATGACGGCCCTTTTGGGTTCGCTGGACAAGGTCAACCCGGCCATGCCGCCCTTTGTGGGCAACCAGGCGGAGAAGGAAGCCCTGGCCGCCTACCTGTCCGAGGTTCTGGGCGGCCGCAAGGACGCGCCCCTGGCCGCCACCGCCATCATACAAACGGACACCGACATTCCGGCTTTCGACCCCGCCAAGGACGAAAACGTGCTGCTGGCCTGGCCCAGCCTGGGCATGCACATGCTCGTGGAGTCCCAGGGGGCCTTCAGCCTGCGCCCCGGCATCGTTGAACTCAACGCTCAGCTCATCCGGCGTGGTGATTCCCCGGCCAAGATCACCGATGGCGTGGAGCTGACCTACAGCGTGGAGAACAACGCCGGCATGGGCAAGATGAAGATCCTGGAGGGCCGCGACTGGTTCCAGGCCCAGATTGTGCTCTCCGCCCGCAAGGCCGACGGTTCCCTCGCCCCTTATCCGCTGGCCACCATCGAGGCGCACGACACGGCCACCAAGGCCCTGCTCGGCATCACCCGCGCCGTGCTGCCCGTGTCCGACGAGGTGGACTGCGCCAGCTGCCACGGCGGCCCGGAAAACGGCAAGGACGCCAAGGGCAACATCAGCGGCGAAACGGGCATGAACATTCTGCGCATCCACGACCGCCTGAACCGCACCGCCCTGGTGCGCCAGGCCAAGTCCGGCAAGCCGGTGCAGTGCGCCGACTGCCATTCCGATCCCCTCACCGGCAAGGAAGGCCGGGGCGACCTGCTGTCCATCTCCGCCGCGCTGCACGGGTTCCACGCCAACACCTTGAAGGGCCAAGGGGCCGAGGCGTGCGCCCGCTGCCATCCCAGCCGCCCGGATGGCGGCACCCGCTTCCAGCGCGGCCTGCACGCCCAAATGGGCCTGGACTGCGTTTCCTGCCACGGCGCGCTGGAAGACCACGCCCTTTCGCTGCTCAAGCGGGAGAAGGAGACCAACAAGCGCGGAGCCAAGCGGCTCATCAGCCAAATAACCCCGCAGGCCATGTCCAAGGACGCCATTCCTCCGCGCACGGCCTGGGTGCAAACCCCAGACTGCCTGGCCTGTCACAAGGACTTCGGCGCGCCCGACCCCAGCCAGGCCTTCGGCAACTGGACCAAGGGCGCCAATGAACGCTTCCGCACCCGCCTGGACGAGATGGGCGCGCTGTCGTGCCCGGCCTGCCACGGCCCACAGCACGCGCTCTACGCGTCCGTGAACCCCTACGGCAAAAACCGCGACATCATCCAGCCGCTGCAATACCAGAAGCTGGCCAAGGCCCTGGGCGCGCAGGGCAACTGCGCCATCTGCCACAAGGTCAAGATGGACACCGACGCGCACCACCCGAACACCATCAGGAAGCCGTGAGCCCCATGATTGCGCGTGAATGGAAATGCTTGTGCCCCTTGCGGCACCTGGAGGGCTTTTTGACCCACCTGGAGCGCACCGGCATCCGCGAAGCCCAGGCCACGCCCGGCTACCTGGGCCACCAGGTGTTGGAACGGTTGGGCGAAACCTGCTCCGCCCGGCGCGCCGGCAATGTGGAGATAGGGCTGGTGACGTACTGGAAAACCTGGGAGGCCATCCGCGCCTTTGCCGGAGACGAACCGGAACGCGCCGTGCTCTACCCCGGCGACGAGCGCTACGAGATCATACCGGACAAGCACGTGCTGCACTACGAGGTGCTGGAGCATGCGTTGAAGAAGTGAAATGGTTCCAGGGGCGGCGGCCATGGACCCGCTGGGGGGGCGGCTGCACCGGAGCAGAAAAGGCATCCCCCCATTTCCTCCTCATGCAAGAAAAAGGGCTTGGGCCGCGCAGACGCACGGCCCAAGCCCTTTTTTTGAAGATGGTCGAGAGGAGCGGCGCCGCTGGGCGTGGTGTTTTCCGCCGTCTGCCGCTCGTGGCGGCTAGGTCCGGGCCGCGGAATAGAACGAGGCGACGGAGTCCACGGTGTAGTCCTGCTCCTCGTCGGTCATTTCGTAGAACACGGGCAGCCGCACCAGGCGCGAGCTGACATCGTCGGTGACGGTCATGGGGCCGGCCACCCTACCGTATTTGCGCCCGGCCTCGGAGCTGTGCAGCGGAATGTAGTGGAACACCGCGCCCACGCCGCGCTCCTTCAGGTGGCGCAGCAAACGGCCCTGTTCCTCGTGGCTGCCGGCCAGTATGGAGAAAATGTGTCCATTGCCAGCGCCGGCCTCCCCGATTTTGATGCGGCCCGCCCGGGCCAGCGGGGCAAGCAGCTGCGCATAGCGCTGGCACAAGGCCCGCCGCCGGTCGATGATCTGTCCGGCGTGCTGCATCTGGGCGAACAGGAAGGCGGCGATGAGTTCTGAGGGCAGGAACGAGGAGCCGATGTCCACCCAGGTGTACTTGTCCACGAAGCCGCGGTCGAACTTCTTTCTGTTGGTTCCCTTTTGCCAAATGATTTCGGCGCGTTCCGCAAGGCCCTCGTCGTTGATAAGCAGCGCGCCGCCCTCACCGCTGATGATGTTCTTGGTCTCGTGGAAGCTCAGGCAGCCCATGTCGCCGATGGCGCCCAGGAAACGGTCCTCGTGCTTGGAGAGCAGCGCTTGCGCGGCGTCCTCCACCACACGCAGGCCGTGGGCCCGGGCGATGCCGGTGATGGCGTTCATGTCGCAGGCGACACCGGCGTAGTGCACGGGCACAATGGCCTTGGTGCGTGGGGTGATGGCCTGCTCGATGCGCGTGGTGTCGATGTTGTAGGTGTCGGGGGTGATGTCGACGAAGACCGGCACTCCGCCGCGCAGCACAAAGGCGTTGGCCGTGGAGACGAAGGTGAACGAAGGCAGGATGACTTCGTCACCGGGGCCGATGTCGCACAGGATGGCGGCCATTTCCAGCGCCGCCGTGCACGAGTGGGCCAGCAAGGCCTTGTGGGTGCCCAGCGTGCGCTCAAGCCAGAGCTGGCAGTCGCGCGTGAACTCTCCATCGCCGGAGGTTGAGGCGTTGACCAGCACCGTTTTGGCGATGTTGGACAACTCGTTTCCAACCGTAAAGGGCTTATTGAATGGGATCTTCATGCCGTAACTTTAGGATACCCGATCGTTGAATGTCAAGGAATCGCGCCGGTGTCTGGTATGCCCGCTTCTCAGCGCATCATCCGCACCTCTGGCACAAAAGACGGGAAAAAGGCTCTTTCTCCATGCAGGTCCATGCGCTCAACGTCCTTGAGCCCCAAAGCCTTCATGTCCTGGTAGTCTTTCAGCCGTGCACGGCCGCCCGGGAGGGGGGGCGGCATGCAGTCAAGAACTCCCGAAAGTTCCCCCTGAAAAAGCAGGCCGGTCATGACGAGGTTCGCCCTGTACAGCCGGACCGGCTGCTGGGACGGCATGTCCGGAACCCAGCGCATGGCATTCATGAACTCAAAGGGAAGCAGCAGAAGAGATGTTCCCGCCGACTTGGCGCGAATGTGCAGGCCACCGCGCTTGACGGTTATGGAGACCGCATCGGCTCGCGTAAGCTGCGTGCCCTCGGGCAGGGGGGTTGTCAGCAGAACCCGCTGCGTGAAGTCGAAGTCGGGCCGGCCCATGATGTCCAGCATGGCGTTGATGGACTGCACGACAGTGGGCTCCACGGGGCTGTAGTTGCCCACGTTGGGGTTCGCCAGCTCATACAGAAAAAGTCCCTTTGAATCCGCCGGGGGCGGGGTTGGCCGCGCTCCCGGCGCATCACCCGCGCCAACAGGCTCGGTGGCTTCTTTGATTTGATAGGCCGCCAAGCTTGTGCCCGGAACGGCGAATTGGCTGGAAGCCATGACGAAGCGAACCCCCATGGCGGAAAGCAGCGGAACATTCAGTTTGGAGAAATAGGTGAAATTCGGCCCCCATGGCGATTGCGAGGCCAAGCGTGATCCCACCAGATAGAAGGGAACGCTGACGGATTGGTTGTAGCACTCGATGGTCGGGATGTCATACTCCAGGAACATCTCGAGCGCGGTATGGCTTTCGTCGAGCTGCCTGAGGGTGAGCAGCGGAGCATCGGAAAGCTTCTGGCCGTCCGGAGAATGTGTCACGCTGAGGGCCGGTTCGTCAGGGGGTTGCCAGGTTGTCAGCCAAGCGGACCGGCCCCGGAAAAGGCTTCCAGGGTGGAGTTGCGTTTCTGCGACAAGACGCCGTGTGATGCTTGTCTCTTGCCAAAGAGGCGGTACAGGTCTGTATTTTTTGAAAACAAAGGCCGACAAGGCGATCAGGACGACATACATGCTTGCGGCGGCGAAGATTTGTGTTGCGGTAAACCTTGGAATATCTCGTTTAACGACACGTTTGAAAAGAAATTTGACGGAGTTTCCAAAAGCATAGACTGCCGAAAATGCATAAAATGGCATGAAAGCAAATTCGTAGTATATTGGCCGCAACTGGCTTCTCATGTCGTAGAGGCTGAGGTAAAAATAGGATGTAACGGCGATAAGAGCCATGTAGAGCAACATGAACATTCCAGTGATGCGCAGCTTCAGATCCTTTCTTGTAAGCATGTGCAATGCACCGAAGAAAGCGAAGGCAATGATGAACTTTGAAGCCAACATCGGATATATCAGAACAGATGCGAAGTTCCACTTCGGGTGAATATCTGGGAACTCTGCATTCAAAGTATAGCGGGCGCTTTGCATCACCTGGCCGAAGAGCCATGGGAGAAGGCCTGTAACGGCGAGCATGAAGAGGGCGACAAAGGGTGCCGCAATCTTTTGCAGAACCTCTTTACGGCTCTCGCTAAGGAAGAGAAGGAGCAGGCCTCCGAGCAAAAGGACCGGGGCGATGGCCGGCGAGCTAGAAAAACTGGAATAACTCTGGATAAAAAGAGTGGCGAGGAAGGCCGCCCAAACGCAGATGTTGGTTATTCCTGCGCGTCTTCCGATCAAGCGGTACAGCGCAAGCAGTATGAGTTGGGTGGAATAAAGAAAACCCATTTGAACAAACATGACATAGCTTTGGCTAAGGGGCACGGGCTGAAACTGCAACGGGAAAACACACATGACGCACGCCCATGACCCGTAAAGGGCGTGTTCCTTTTTTATGTCCATGGACCAAAGCAGCAAATAGGAGGCCAAGAACATTTGAACTGTGCACAGCGTAAAATATATGATTTTTTGTGCGGCGAAAGAAATCGGCAAGATGAAGGTGAGGAATGGATAGACGGTGTATCCTTCAAACATGCAGGTAAGTCCCATGCCCTGCATGGGGTCCCAAGACCATGCTAAACCAACAGGAGTCCATTCGAAGTAATGACGTAAAAGCAGCGCGTAGTTTCTGGCATCATATCCTTCAAAAAGATATATGGAATGGCGATAGTACAAAGTGAAGCAAATGGCGATCAGGAAAAAAACATGTATTGTGATGCCTGAAAAAGAAAATATGGGCGTGCGACGCATCACTGCTCCTGCTTTCCGTGAACGATGTTCATTGTTCTTTTCCTGAGGCATGACATAAACGGCTGCGCCCGTGAAGAGGTGCCGCCTTTGCCTGCCGGCTTCGCGCAAGGCGATCAGTTCTGGTGAAGGTGATCCAGATGTTGAAGCATTGCGCCGTCACACCGGGGAAAACGGGTATCATGTGACTGTTGCTTTGACAAGTTGAGGAATCCCCCCGGCTTGCCTGCCGGAGGAAACCTTGGCCGTGCAGGCTTACGGCCCCAGCCCTTTTGCGCTGCGGGGAGTCGAGAGAGCCTCAGGCCCGTTGGCGTGGGGCCGGGGCGGCGCCGGGGGTGCCGTCTTCTCTCTTCGCCTTAGCGTTCCCTGGGAATCCAGATCCTGAAGGTGGAGCCTTGGCCAAGCTCGCTCACCGCGCCAATGCGGCCGCCATGCTGGTCCACGGCCTTTTTGGCGATGAACAGCCCCAGGCCGGTGCCGCGCGAGCCCTTGGTGGAGAAGAAGACGCTGAAAAGGCGCGCCAGGGTTTCCGCGCGCATGCCGATGCCGTTGTCCTCGATCTCGAAGAACACGCCGCGGGCGTCTGGCCGGGCGCGGAAGCAGACCGTGTGCTCGGACTTGCTTTTGTCCTCACGGCAGGCGTCTACGGCGTTTTCCAGAATATTGACCATGGCGGCGCAGAGCACGACCTCGTCCACGGCGAAGAGGCCGAGGTCCGGCGCGATTTCGACGGTGAAGGTGACGCCGAGCTGCTCCGCTTTGGGGGCTACTGCCTCGGCCACCTGCGCGGCAAGCTCGGCGGCCGGCATCTCGTGTGTCTGGAGCTCACGCTTTTTGGCGTAGAACAGGATGTCGAGCACCATGCCCTTGATGCGCCCCACCAGCTCGGTGACTTTGCACCAGCCGGACTGGACCATGGCCTGGTCGCAGTTCTTGAAGCCCGTGTTGACCTTGTAGATGCCGCCGTCCAGTGCGGTGAGCAGGCCCTTGATGCCGTGCGACAGCGAGGCGATGAGCATGCCCAGCGAGGCGAGGTGGTCCTGCATGCGCGAAAGTTCGGTGATGTCGGTGGCCATCTCCATGACGCCTTCGATCTCGCCCGCGGCGTTGCGGATGGGCGCGGTCCAAACCACGACGTTGACGGGCTCGCCGTTCTTGCCGCGCACGGTGAGCTCGGTCTGGTGCGAGAGGCCGTCCTCAAAGGTCTTCAGGGTGGGGCAGCCGAAGCAGGGCCGCTCCGCGCCGCAGTAAGCCTGATAGCACAGCCCCCCGGCTGTTTGCCCGAACTCTTGGCGGAAGCGGCGGTTGGCTGCCTGGATGCGCAGGTGGCGGTCCTGCACGGTGATGAAGCAGGGCGCTTCGTCGAAGAGCTGCTGGTAGCGCTGGCGGGTGGTGTGCAGTTCGTCCTGCAGGCGCTGGATTTCGCCCGCCTCCACCAGAATCTCGAGCACCAGGTCCACCTGTCCGCCCGCGCTGTGAATGGGCGCGGTGTGCACGGTGACGGCGCACAGCGATTCGTCGGGGCCGAAGAGGCCCTCGCGGCTTTTTTGGCCTTGGCCGGTGCGCAGGGTGCGGGCCACGGGGCTGTCGAGCCCCAGCCCGGCAGCCCCGGCGTAGATGGCGAAGCCCGGTTCGCCCACGCGGTCGCCCAGGCGTTCGCGGTACAGGCGGTTGGCCGAGATGACGCGCTGGTCGCGGTCCTGGATGGAAACGAGGCAGGGCAGGGCGTTGAACATGGCGAATTCGCCGGAAATTTCTCCCGCCAGGCCGCCCATGGCCTCGGTCAGGCCTTCCACGGCCTCTTTGGCCGCGTTCTGGCGCTCCAGCTCCACAAGCTTCAGGGCCTGGTCGCGCACCAGTTCTTCAAGGTTCTCCGTGTACCGGCGCATGCGCTGGCGCAGGGCGATCTTGTCCTCGGCCCGCTTGAGCGAAATCTCCAGGGCGTCCGGCCCGGCGGGCTTGGAAATGAAGTCGCAGGCGTCGAGTTTGAGGCCCTGCACGGCCACATCCATGTCGCCATGCCCCGTGACGAGGATGACTTCGGTCTCCGGGCTTTCGGCCTTGATGCGGCGCAGGAGCTCCAGCCCGTCCATGCCGGGCATGCGGATGTCCGTAAGCACCACGGGCGGATGTTCGCGCCGGAAGACCTCCAAGGCTTCGTCGCCGTTGGAGGCTTCCAGAACGGTGTGGCCCATGTCGGCCAGGGTGATGCCGACAACCTTGCGGATGCCGTTTTCGTCGTCGACAAGCAGTATGTTCATGCGCGCCTGGCCCATTTTTGGAGCAAGCTGCCGCACCCAGGGCACTTGCGCGGGCGCTTCGCAGGGGCAAGCGCACTGCAAACAGCCCTGGAAGGGCAGGGGGATCGGGCCTGTGCCGATCGCTACGGCTTGCCGATGGTCTTTTCCACGATTTCCAGCACCTGCGCGGGCTCAAACGGCTTGTTCACCGTGGCCACGGCCTTGCGGATGGCCAAATGGATGCCGGCGAGGCCGCTGATGACCACCACGGGCAGGTCTTTGAATTCCGGCAACTGGCTGAATTTGCGGTAGAAGCGCGGACCCCACTCCTCGGGCATTTCCAGGTCCAGAGTCAAGAGGTCGGGACGCTCACGCTCCAGCACCGCCATGGCACCCTCGCCGCCCTCGGCGGAGCAGGTCTCGTAGCCCTTCTCCTTGAAGATGGAAACGAGGTACTCCACGATGCCCGGGTCGTCGTCCACCACCATGATTTTCTTGGCCATGTTTCGCCTCCTTGGGTTCTATTGTGCCTGGCGGGCCGGGCCGTCGCCCGTGCCGCCGCCCAGAATCCGCTGTGCCTCGCGCAGGAGAATTTCCGCCGTGGGCGGCTTCTCCACGTAGCCGTCGGGGCCGGGCATGGCCTCGGCGGTGCTGGCCCCCGCCTGCAGCAGGGCCAGGGAGTGCCGGAAGGTCTCGCTCTCGATGGCCGAGACCACCAGCACCTTGGTGTCCTTGAACTCCGGGTCGGCCCGCAGCGCAGTCAAGAGCCGCAGGCCGCCCTGGTTCGGCATCATCAAATCCAGGCTCACGAGGTGGGGCCGGAACTCCTTGAGTCTGCGGAGTCCCTCCTCCCCGTCCTTGGCCGTGGCCGTTTCATACCCGGCGGATTCAAATACCGCCTTGAGGAACAGGCGCAGGTGCATTTCATCGTCCACCACAAGCACCCGGCCCGGGGCTCCCGCGCCCTTGCCCATGGCCGCTACTCGCCCGCGCGGGGCGTTCCGTAGGGGCTCACGTCCACCTTGTCCGGATGGTTCACGCTTAAAACCGGGCAGGCCGAGCGCAGCACAACCTGTTCGATGGTGCTGCCGAGCATGGCCTGCTCGGGGTCGATGTCCTTGGTGTGGTGGGCCATGACGATGAGGTCGGCCTTGTTCTCACGGGCGTACTTGAGCACCTCGACGTGCGGGGTGCCTTCGCGCAGGGCGATGACGTAGTTGTCGAAGTCGCCCATGTTGGCCACGTACTTGTCCTGAACCTTCTTCTCGGCCGCGGCGAGCTGCTGCTCGATGTAGGCTTGGCCCGTCTCGGCCGCGCCGCCAAGGTCCACGCAGTGGAACACGTGCAGCCGGCAGCCTATCTCTTTGGCCACGTTGCGCGCGAACTGGAACGCGTAGTCCGAGGGCTTGCTGAAGTCGGTGGCGACCACGATATTGGCGAAGTAGGACCAGCAGGTGACGCAGGGGCGGCTGACGATGAGCACCGGGCAGCGGGCGCTCTTGGCCACCTTCTGCATGGTGGAGCCGGCAATGATGCGGTGGCGCATGGCGCCCACGTCCTCGGGCCGGGTGTGCGCGCCCATGACGATGAGGCTCGCGTCTTCCTTGCGCGCCTTGCGCAAAATCTCCGTGTGGGGTTCGCCCGTGGCGGTCTCGAACACGCAGGAGGGATGGTCCTTGGCCAGCTTTTCATAGTACTGGGCCATTTCCTCCTTCACCAGGCTCACGAGATTCTCGTCCACCTCTTCGGATTCGCCGGTGCGCACGTCGCGGTAGGTGAGGCCGAAGCCGCGGCTGGGCAGTCCGAACACGTGGTAAACGTTCAGCCGCGACCGGTTCTTGCGCGAGAGCTCAAAGGCCACGCGCGCGGCGTCGTCGCAGGTGGAAGAGGCCGAGGTGGCGAACAGTATCTTCTCAAACATGGGCTACCTCCTTAGTGCACACTCGACCGGTGTGCCGTGAAAAGCGAGTTGCCAGCAGACGCCTTCAAAAAACTCAAACAGATTGCAGACCGTTTCGAAACGGAACTCCTGCACCTGGTCTCCAAAGACCACATGCCGGAGCAGCCCAAGGCGAAGGGGCACATCAAGCAACGTCTCCACCTGGTAGCCCTTTATCTCCATGTCCTCGCCCGCAGTGCTGCGGCCGCGCAACGTATGGTAGATTTCAAGCCTCGGCGGGGCGGGGTGCCCGATGATTTCCACCACACGGGAGAACTCCATGCATTCAAGCCCTGCGGGCCAGCAGCCGTCCTTCGGCCAGGCGTCGCTCTGCGCGGCAAAACCGGGGGCGAAGCTGGAAAGGCGCTGGAGCAGGGGGTAGCGCCCAAGCATGTGCACGAAGCTCCGCAGGCAGTAGCCCGGCTCCGGCGCAATCCGGGCGCCGAGGACCGGCAGAACGTCGGACACGTTTCCGCCTGCATGGTCCAGCAACGCGCCGTTTTTGCTTAGTATGACTTCGTCCACCTTAACCTACCGCACTGGAGTGTTTTCGCTCAGAAACGTCTCTGGTACGGCTATCATCTTATTTCATGTAGAGATTTGCGTCAACGGTATAGGGACTGGCGTCGAGAAGATTCAATGCATATTTTGAAACTTTATATTCCTACTTGCCAGGAATGATAATAATGAATTCGCTGCCTTCGTTCTCTTGTGCTGCAAGATGGATCGTTCCGCCATGCGCTTCAACGGTCTTTTTGGTGGTCATAAGGCCCAAGCCGCTGCCGCCTTCGCCCTTGGTGCTGAAGAAGGCGGTGAAAAGCCTTTCCCGCGCGGAGGCGGGGATGCCGCAGCCGTTGTCCGCAACGCGATAGCGTGTGCCGCCGCCGGGCAGGCCGTCCACTGCAACCGTCACCCGGCCTCCCGGGGCGCCGGGGCCGAAGCCCGCGGCCGCGCAGGCCTCGATGGCGTTGCCCACCAGGTTCATGAGGCAGCGGTGCAGGGCCTCGGCGTCCAGCATGGCCGGCGGCCCTTCGGCCGCCTCCAGCCGCAGCGCCACTCCGGCGGCCTGGGCTTGGGGGGCCAGCAGCTCCACCACCTGCCGCGCCGGGGCGGCAGGGTCCGTGGGCGCGGGGTGCAGGTCCTCCGGCTTGGCGAAGCGCAGCATGTCGAGGGAAAGGTTCTTGAGCTTCTGCACGTTGGCCGCCAGCATGTCCCAGCCTTGCTCCAGGTAGGTCTTGCGGTCGCCCTCCAGCCCTTGGCGCAGCAGGAACAGGCTGCCTTCCAGGCCGCTGGCCATGTTTTTGATGGCGTGGGAAAGCCCGGCCACGGTTTGGCCCACGGCGGCCAGGCGCTCGGCCTCAAGCAGCTCGCGGGTCTTCTGCTCCACAAGATGCTCCAGGTGCTCCGTGTGTTCGCGGATGGCCTGGCGCATGGCGCGGCGTTCGCAGGCGCGGGAAAGGGCGATGTCCAGCGTGTCGTCGCGGATGGGCTTGGTCACGAAGTCCGCGGCGTCGAGCTTGATGCCCTGGATGGCCAGGTCTATGTCGCCGTGGCCGGTGATGAGGATGACCTCGGTGTCTGGGGCCTGGGCCTTGATGGCGCGCAGCAGCCCCAGTCCGTCCATGCCGGGCATCTTGATGTCGGTGAGCACGATGGGCGCGGGCTCCTGGTGGAACTGCGCCAGGGCGTCCTCCGCGTTTTTCGCGGTGCGCACGCGGTAGCCCGCGTCGGCCAGGGCCAGGCCGAGCACCTTGCGGATGCCCTCCTCGTCGTCCACCAGAAGCAGCGAGGGTTTTTCGCTCATGGCCGCTGCCCGTCCTCCTGCCCGAAGAGCGGCAGGTCGATGATGAACCGCGTGCCTTCGCCGGGCGTCGAATCGGCGCGGATGGAGCCGCCGCAGTCCTGAATGATGCCGTAGCTGATGGACAGGCCCAGGCCCGTGCCCTTGCCCACGCGCTTGGTGGTGAAGAAGGGCTCGAAGATCTTGCCCAGCACGCCGGAGGGAATGCCGCAGCCGGTATCGGCTATTTCGACCTGCACGCTGTTGCCGCTCATGCGGGCGGCCAGGGTGATGCGCTTGGGCCCCTTGGGGAGGGGCGCAGCCTCGGCCTGCGGGGCGTTCTTCTCGGCCCACTTCTCCGCCCATTTTTCTTCAATGGCGTCGCGGGCATTGATCAGCATGTTGATGAACACCTGCTCCAGCCTGCCCGCGTCGGCCATCACCGGCGGCAGGTCGTCCGCAAGCTCCTGCACCACCTCGATCTCGCGCAGCTTGAGCTGCTGGCTGAAGATGTCCAGGGCGCGGCGCAAAATCTCGGCCACGTTCACGGGCTCAAGTTTCATCTCCGGCTTGCGGCCGAACTCCCGCAGATGGTTGATGATCCGGCTGGCGCGGTCCACATGGGCGTCGATTTCCTGGGTCAGGGTGGCCAGAATGTCCTTGGCCAGCTCCTCGCCGCGCTCCACCTTGCGGCGGATGAAGCTGGCCGCGGTCTTGATGACGGACAGGGGCTGGTTGAGCTCGTGGGCCATGCCTGTGGCCATTTCGCCCAAGGTGGCCATCTTGGAGGCCTGGATGAGCTGCTGCTCGGTTTCCAGGCGCTTGGTCATGTCGCTGGTGGTGACGAGCAGCACCTTGAGCCCGCTGAACTCCGAGGGCGACAGGCGCACGGTGACGAAGAGCCTGCGGCCGTCCTTGGCCACATTGATGACCCGGTCGTGCAGGCTTTTTTGGCGCAGCTTGAGCCGGTAGGTCTCGCGGTCTTCCTCGGGAAAGAGTGTCAGGAAGCTTTGGCCAACCAGCTCGGCGCGCTCGAACCCGTACACCGGCGTCAGCGATTCATTGGTGTCCAGAATGGTCAGGGTGGAGGCGTCGAGCACGAACACGGGGTTCGGAATGTTGCGGAAAATTTCCAGGTATTTGCGCTCGCTCTTTTCGAGCTTGTCCTCCAACTGCTTGCGGCTGGTGATGTCCAGGCACATCTCCATGGCCGCCACGACCTCGCCCTCCGCATTTTTTATGGGCGAACTGGTGACCAGCCAGTGCCGCATGGCGCCCCCGGCGTCCAGGCCCGATTCTTCGCTGGTGAAGGAGCGGCCCGTCTCGAAGGTTTTCTCCACCGGGCAGTTGGGGCACTTCTCGTTGCGGCCCTTGTAGGCGTGGTAGCAGGTGTCGCCCGGTTTGGGGCGGAACTTTTCGCGGAACTCCTGGTTGTAGCGCAACAGGCGGAAGTTGCGGTCCTGCACGGTGATGATGCAGGGCACCTGCGAGAACAGCGCCTGGTATTCGTCACGTTGGCGGTTCAGCTCAATCTGCTTCTCGCTGATGCTTTTGCCCATGCGTTCGATGGTGTGCACCAGCGTGCCCATTTCGTCGGGCTGGTCGATGTCGATGCGGGTGCACTGGCCGCCCTCCGCAATGAGCTGCGCGCCGCTGATGAGCTTGCGGATGGGCCGGATGACGAAGCGGCCCATGAAGACGAAGATGGCCAGCCCCATTCCCGTGAGCACGATGAGGGTGAAGGCGATGCTGCGGGCCTGGAAGGCGGCGATTTCGCGGTCCGTGGCTTCCAGGGAGAGCACCACGTCGATGGAGCCCAGAACCTTCTTGTCCGGCGGATGGAAGTGGCAGCCCTCGGAGCAGCCCGGCTCGTTGTGGATGGGGCTGATGATGCCCAGCCGGCGCTGGCCGTCGGCATCGGTGAAGATGCGGGTGCGGTTGGCCAGGGGCACGTCGGCGGGCTGCGGCGTGGACTGGTGGCACACGTAGCAGGCCTGGCTCTTGATGTCCGTGACGGAGTCCACCTCCGACGGGATGTTGGAGAACTTGACCTGGCCTTCCTTGTTGTAGATGCGGATGGCCTGGAGGTCTTTTTGGGTGCCGATGTTGTTGATGATGTGGTTCAGGTCGTCGCGCGAGTTGATCATCATGGCATAGCGCGTGCCGAGCTTGATGGTGGTGCCCAGGCGGTCGGCCTCGGCCACCACGTAGCTCATGAGGATGTCTTCCTGGTGGCTGATGGCGAAGTAGGACAGGGCGGCCACGCTGAGCACCAGGGAAAGTCCGGCCGTGGCGATGAGCTTCAGGACCAGGCTCTTGCGGATGATGCTCCACGGGTTGCGCATGCCCTGTGCCCTCAGGGGAGAAATGGACCCGGCCACAGGGCAGCCGAGGAAAAACCGGGCCAAAGACCGCGCGGGTCTTTGGCCCGGAGTGGTTTCGCTAGCGCTTGTGGCACTCGCCGCAAGCCAGGGGGCCCTTGCCCTTGGTCTTGTGGCAGTCGATGCACTGCTTGTGGTAGGCGCGCACCAGGCTGGTCGCCTTGCCCGCGGGCTTCACCTTGTGGCAATCGGAGCAGGGCGTGCCTTCGGTGGAGGCGCTTTTGTCCTGCTTGCCGTCCGCGCCGCCGTGGTGGCACACCACGCAGTCGGTAAGCCCGGCCTTCTCGTTGTGCTGGTCGTGGTTGAACTGGGCGGCGGGCCTGGTCAGTTTGCCAAAGGCCGCCGGAGCCAGAGTCTTCATGTCCTGCTGGGACCACGCAGCCTGGGCGCAGGCCAGGATGAGCGCGAGGGCCAGCAGAATCGGGAGTTTGCGGTTCATGGCGTCTCCTCCTAGGCCTCGGGTTTTTCCATGCATTCGTAGATGATGTCGCCGAGGAACTTGATCTCCATGCCCAGCTTGTAGCTGTGCACGGTGTCCTCAAGACCGCCATGGCAGTTGTGGCACGGCGCGATGATGGTCTTAACGCCGGTGGCCCGCAATTCATCGGCCTTGGACTTGCTGCCCGCCACGCGCACGTTCTTGAACGGAGGCCCGCAGTTGATGACGCCGCCGCCCGCCGTGCAGCACAGGTTGTGCTCCCCGTGGGAGGCGGTTTCAATGATGTCCCCGTCGATGAGGAAGCGGACCAGTTCGCGCAGCTTGTTGTGCAAACCCTGGCCGCGCACCACGTTGCAGGGGTCGTGGATGGTGACAGGACCGGGATACTTCTTGGCCAGCTTGATTTTGCCCTCGGTCATGAGCTCCCAGAAGTAGGCTATGGAGTGGATGACCGGCACCGGGGGCATTTTCCAGCCCACGGCACGGTTGCCCATGTCGTAGATGGAGCGGAAGGCGTGGCCGCATTCGCCCATGACGATGCGCTTGACCTTGAGCTTCTGGGCGCTCTCGAAGTGCTTGCGCTTCAGCCGGCCCATCATTTCGAAGTCGCCGGTGAACATGCACATGTCGGAGTTGTCCCAGCCGGGCTCGGAGGGCATGGTCCAGTCCGCCCCGGCCATGTGCATGATGGCCGCGGCCTGGTAGATGAGCTGGGTGCGGAACTTGGGCTCCGGCGCGATGACCGAGTAGTAGATGTCCGCGCCCTCTTTATCCAAGGGAATGCGCAGGTCGGGGAACTCGTCGCGGGCTTCCTCTTCCTGCCACATGAGCGTGTCGGTCCATTCGTCGTCCTTCACCCACATTTGGTTGAAGGTGGCGCTGTGGCTATGGGCCGTGTCCTGAATGTACTGCGGGGTGACGCCCAGCATGTGGCAGATGCGGCGCACCGTGCTCATGATGTAGCCGGTGTCTATGCCGATGGGGCAGTAGTGCACGCAGCGGCGGCACAGATTGCATTCGGTGTAGGCCAGCTGGGCGATGCCGTAGATCTCGTCCGGGGTCACGCGGCCCTTGGTTTTCAGCAGCACGCCCATGGTCTGGTGCACCTTGCCCGCCGGGGTGTAGCTCGGATCTCCCGGGTGCGACTGGGAGAAGTGGCAGGCCTCGGCGCAGAGGCCGCAACGCATGCACGTTTCGGCGTAGGCTTTGAGCCGCGCGCCGGTTTCGCCGTTGATGACGGCGTTGACGGTTTTTTCGATGCTTTCCGGGGTGAGCCGGGAAACCCCGCGCCGGAGCCCCACGTCCTCGATGAGTCTGTCTTGGATGCCCATGTTGTGGTTCCTCCTTGGGGCGTTACCAGTCGCGCGCATGGCGAACGCCGCCGAACTCCGAGCCCATGTAGGCGCGGGTGAAGACGACGAAGACCATGTGGGAGAGACGGGTGAAGGGAATGGCCGCCAGCATGATTTCACCGGCCACAACGTGCAGGATGATCATCAACTGGTAATCCAGCAGGGCCTGATGGTAGGCCAGAAATCCGGTAAGAAAGGGCGCCAGCACGATGACGAGCGCCACCCAGTCCTGGCAGGTGGTGATGTAGCGCACCTCGGGCTGCACGATTCTGCGCCCGGCGAAGTACAGGCAGGCGGCGATGACCACAAGGGTCATGATGTCGGCCACTTGGTCCGGGATGGTGACGTAGCTGACCCCGAAGGACTGGTCCCACAGCATGACGTGGGCCACCAGGAAGATGGGCGCCCCAAGCAGGCAGATGTGGAAAGCGAAGGTGCCCAGGGTCATGAGCGGGTTTTTGCGCCAGCCCAGGGCGTTGAAGGGAATGAGCCAGTTGATGATGGAGCGCAGGGAATAGCCCCAGCTCATGAAGGCGATGGCCGAGGTGTCTTTCGCTTTGGCGAGCTGGTACATGCTCACGAGCCGATAGGCCGAGCCCAGAAGGAATATGCCCCAGGCCAGCCAGGCCAGTGGCCCGGTGACGAATTCATACGCGGCGTTCATGTTTGGTCCTCCTTGAGGGGCTTAGGCCTGAGCCACCGGGGCCACGATACGGACGAAAGCGCCCTTGTCGATGGCCCGGATGAGCAGCTTGCCGCCGTCCGGGCTGAAGGTGGGCTCAAAGACCTGGTCGAAGTCCCTGGCGAAGGTCCGGCCATTGACCACGAGTGTCTGCCGCTTGCCCTTGGACACCTTGACGGCCACATGTCCGCCAACGGGGCTGATGACCGGCTTCCAGGCCATGTCCCAGGTGCCTGCCCAGGTGCGGCCGTCCACGATGACCTGCCAGTCGGTGTTGTTGTTGCAGCCAAGGGCGGCAACGCACTCGCCTTCGCGGCCGATGGCCAAGTCCGTGACCACCGGGAAGGTGACCGACCAGGGCTTGGCGTTCACCGCCACGGTGAAGGAGCCGAAATCCGTGGCCACGATGGCCGCGATGTTCTTGCCGTCGGGGCTGATGGTTTGGTTCCAGCACTGGAAGAACTTGGGCTCCCAGATGATCTGGCTGTCTTGGGCCATGCCCCAGCGTCCCTTGATGCGCACCGGAGCCACAACCTTCCCGGTGGCCGGGTTGAAGCGCGGCTCCCACACGCAGGCGTAGTTCTCGCCCCAGGTGACGCCGTCCACGGCGATGGAGTAGTCGTAGAGGGTCAGGCGCACCTGCGCGGCCACGCGGAGTCCCTGCGCGTCAAAGGCCGGGGTCCAGACGTTGACGTATTGTTTGTCCCAGCGCTGGCCGTTGACCGCCACGCTGAACACGCCGCCCTGAAAGGCGTCCAGGTCGGCGGGCTTGAGGGAGTCCGTCTGCACCGCCGCGGCCGACGATTTGCCGTCTGCGGAGAGCACGCACTGGCTGGCGTTCTCGTAAAGCGTGTCCCAGGTGGTGCCGTCGATGCACAGACCATACTCGCCGCCGGACTGGATGCAGGCGGCGATGACGCTTCCGTCCTGGGAGAACTGCGTGCCCCAAAGAAAATCGAAGCTCTCTTCCCAGGTCTCGCCGTCAACGGCCACGGTCCAGACCCCGTCCTGCTGAACCACTGCGGTGAAGCGGCCATCCGGGCTGTACAGGGGGCGCCAGGCCTTGTCGAAGCTGGCCTCCCAGGGAACGCCGTTCACAAGGGCAGTGAAGGCGCCCTCTTCCAATCTGGCCAGCGTCGCGACGCTTTCTCCGTCCGGCGAGGCGTGTGGCTCCTCCACCCAGGCGACGTTCTCTGGACGCGCCATGGAGGTGAGGATCACGCGTTGTCCCGATTCCCAATCCCACAAGGCTGGTGGATGCATGCCGTTCCTCCCCCGCACGAGATGCGTGCGTCTTGAAAGTGGTCACAGTACAAAGCTCAAATTATCCCAAGCTGCGCATCCATTAGGAGAGCTATGAATAATGAAAAATGCCGCCCGAGCGACGAGTGGATGCAGATTCACGTGCAATACTGCCACAGTATTTTTTTTGTGGGAAGAACTTTTTTGACTTTTTGCGTTCGCCTACAGTGAAAGTAGAGTATTATGTCTAACCATACGTGGTTGGTATGAGTTGAAGTTGCTCGGATATTGTGTATTGTTTCCTTGCGCCCGGCGAAGGGCAGCGGGAAAACGGGCCAGCTCTTGCGCAACTGGCCGCAAGGAAAGACAATCTGTCACGCAAGGAGGATGCGCATGCGGTTGACCACCAAAGGTCGTTACGGGATGCGGCTTGTGCTGGATATTGCTCAGCATGAACGATATGGGCCGGTTTCCATGGCCGAAACCGCCTTGAGGCAGGATGTTTCCGCGAAATATCTTGAACGCCTGGTGGGAGAACTGCAACGCGCCGGAATTGTGCGCAGCCTGCGCGGACGCGAGGGCGGACACCTGCTCGCCTTGCCGCCCGAAAAAATCACCGTGGGCGATATCGTCCGCATCCTTGAGGGCGAATCGGCCCAGCTGGCGTGCAGCCAGAACCGCCTGTCCTGCCCCCGCTCCGTCCACTGCCTCACCCGCACCATTTGGGTCGCCGCAGACCAGGCCATGTTCGAAAAGCTCGACTCCGTCACCGTGCGCGACATTATGGAAGACGGGCAGAACTGCCTTTCCAAAAAAGAGGCCGAGCAGGCCAAGTCCGCGCGCACCTCGCATATCGCCACAGCCATCCCCGATGCCAGCGGACGCAGAAAGGCCGTGCGGCGCATACTGCGCCAGCGCCTCCAGCGGGGCGAAACCGGCCTGCCGCCCAAGGTCGAGGGCGCCGTGAAAAAGATAATGGTCGTGGACGATGACCCCAATATCGTCGACTACCTCGTCACCGTGTTCCGCGACCGCGGCTACGACACCTGTAGCGCAAGCGGCGGCGTGGAGGCGACGGAAGTGCTCCTGCGCGAAAATCCGGACCTCATCACCCTGGACCTGGAGATGCCCGAAGAATGGGGCCCGCGCTTCTACCAGCGCTACGCCCGCATGCCCGAATACCGGAACATCCCCGTCGTCGTCATCAGCGGCCTGCCCGGCATCCACCGGGCCATACCCAAGGCCGTGGCCACCGTGCGCAAGCCCTTCGACCCTGAAGAAGTCCTGCGCATCGTCGAAGGCGCCATCGGGGCTCCGTAAAGGAGCGGTCTATTTCAGGGGGATGATTCCCTCAAAACCCCTTCAGGCAAGCGAAAGGCGCCGCTCTTGCGCCCAGCCCGTTTCTCCCAAAGCCAAAAGCTCCTTCCGGCAGTTTCGTCGGAAGGAGCTTTTGGCGCTATGGGGAAGTCCAGCGGGCCGCCACCCTGTGTGCGGGTCCTTTGGCGAGGGTGCGGGGGCGGCGCGGTGCCCCTGCGCTTCTTCCTTCTCTCAGCTCAGTTCGGCGACCCAGCGCGCCAGCGGCACTTCCACGAGGGCGCGGATCTCGGCCAGGCGGGCCTGGCTTTCGGCCTCGAACCGCAGCACCAGGGCGGGCTGGGTGTTGGAGGCGCGCACCAGGGCCCAGCCGTCGGGAAACACCAGCCGCGCCCCGTCATCTCCTTCCAGCGTGTAGGATTTCGCGAACTCCGTGCGGGCTTTGGCCGCCACGGCGAACTTGGCGTGCTCCGGGCAATCGACGCGCAACTCCGGGGTGACAAAGGTCTCCGGCCAGTCCTCCAAGAGCCTGGACAAAGTCCTACCGTTATGGGAGAGTATCTCTACGAGGCGCAGGGCCGCATAAAGCGCGTCGTCGAAGCCGTAGTAGCGGTCGGCAAAGAACATGTGCCCGCTCATTTCTCCAGCCAGGGCGGCGTGTTCGCGCAACAGACGATCTTTGATGAGCGAGTGGCCGGTGGCGGACATGATGGCCCGCCCGCCGTGGCGCGCGATGTCTTGAAAGAGCAGGTGCGAGCATTTTACGTCGCCGATGATGGCCGCGCCGGGTTTTTCCGCCAGCACCTGCCGGGCGAAAATGGCCAGCAGGCGGTCGCCGTGGACCACGCGGGCGTTTTCGTCCACCGCGCCGATGCGGTCGCCGTCGCCGTCGAGCCCGATGCCGAGCTCCGCGCCGGTTTCCAGCACCTTGGCCTTCAAGGCTTCGAGGTTTTTTTCCTCAATGGGGTCCGGGTGGTGGTTGGGAAAGCGCCCGTCCGGTTCGCAGAACAGCTCAATGACCTCGGCCCCCGCACGGGAGAGCAGGTCGCGGGCGATGAGCCCCGCCGCGCCGTTGCCGCCGTCCAGCACCACCTTGACGGGCCGGGCCAGCCGCACCAGGCCGGACACGGCCTCCAGGTAGGCGGGAACGATGTCGTGGAAGGTGGCCAGGCCGTTGCCGGCGGGGTGGCCACCGCGTTGGAGCAGGGCCAGTATGTTTTGGATCTCCTCGGAATGGATGGTGCTCTTGCCAGCCCAGATCTTGAAGCCGTTATATTCGGCTGGGTTGTGGCTGGCGGTGATCATCACTCCGGCCTGGTAGCCCAGGTGGCGGATGGCGAAATAGCAGACCGGGGTGGGCACCATGGACAGGAAGAGCACGTCCACGCCGGTGGAGGCAAGCCCGCGCACCAGCCTTTCCTGGAAGTCGCCGGAGGTGAGGCGGCAATCGTGCCCCACGACGGCGCGCGTGTGGCCGTGGGAAAGGAAATAGGCGCCGCAGGCCCGGCCAAGCTCCTCTACCCAGGGGGCGTCGAAGTCTTGGCCGACAATGCCGCGGATGTCATACGCCCGGAATATGCGTGAAACGTTTTGGTTCATCAGCAGGTCTCTCAGGTCGGGGGTGCCGCTGGTTGGGTTCTTTGATTGCACGGAATTCGCCCGCGCAGTGCAGATGTTCCCGCGTGCTAGCACATGCTGGTCCGGCTGGGAAGACGCCTGCGGGAGACCGTGCCTGCTCTGTGCAGTGTGGGCGGGACCAAAACATACAGAGAAGAACGACAGGGTGTTCACCGCGCCGGCCCTTGCTGGGAATGCGCCTTGTGTTCGGATTCTACTTAATTTTTGAGAGCGCATATTGACAGGCGGGATACCTGATATAAGGTCTTTGCGCCTATGTTGCAGCGTCAGTGTGAAAAGCTGCCTTCGTACAACGCAGTGTGGGTACACATCTGGATGCAGTGCGACTGATGTATTTCCACTTGACGGCGGCAAATCGGAGCAACTATAGTCTCGTTACAAAATGCCCACCCCGGACAGCCCTCATAAAGAAGGGCAATTATGCATATTCACGATACAGGAAGAACCATACGGAGGAATACAGTGGCAAAATTGAAGAAAAAATGCGACGAGCGCCTGGAACGCTGGTTCGAGGAAGCGATGGAGCGCATAAAAAAGGCCACTGGAGCGAGAACTCAGGTTCAGCTTGCGGAGGTGTTGGAGGTGCGTCAGTCGAGCATTTCTGATGCAAAACGGCGTTGTTCCGTGCCTTCGGACTGGTTTCTCAAGCTCTATCGCAGCCACGGGCTGAATCCCAACTGGCTTTCCGATGGCCAGGAGCCGGTGTACCTGAACGCCAGCCGCGGCGGCGTTTCCGCCGAGAATCTTCTGCGCGAGACCCCGGCCAGCTATGGCCGCACCAATGCCCGCGGCCGCATCGTCCAGGTTTCGTCCATGGCCGGCGGCGGCGTGGAAGCCAGCGTTTGGCAGCCGCAGCCCGCGGAAGACCTGTCCATTCCCGAGACCTTTTTCCGCCCCGAGCTGCAGGTGCTGCGCGTTGACTCCGCCGGCATGGAGCCGCTGATCATGCGCGGCGCTTTCGTCGGCGTGGACATGGCCCAGCGCCAGCACCCGGACGGCGACATCTGCGCCGTGCACTTCCCCCACCAGGGCCTGCTCATCCGCCGCGTGTACTATCAGGACGGCCAATTCGTCCTGCGCGCCGAGGACAAGGCCCACGCCGATCTGCACGTGCCCGCCGCTGAAATGGCCGCGCGCACCCTGGGCCGCGTCATCTGGGTCATCCAGAGCCTCATGCCCCAGTCCTAGCTCCCCGGCGCCCCGCGACGACAAGGCCTTTCGCCCCGGCGAAGGGCCTTTTTGGCGTCCTGCGGCGGCACGCGGGCCAAGGCCCCGGAGCAACAAAAAAAACGTCATCGCCTCTTGATTTCCCGGCCCACTCGGGGGAGAATCACATAAGCGCACATTCGCGCTCCGGAGGCCCCATGCGTTTTCCCTTGGCCGCCCTTGCCCTGGCGGCGTTTGTCTGCCTCTCGGCCCAGCTTTGCCCCGCCGCCCAGGCGGAGGCCGCCACCGCGCCCACCGCCGAACCTGTCGCCGCGCCCACCGCGTCCGCCGTGCCCACCGTGACGGACACGGAGACCCCGCCGCCCTTCATCGCCCGGCCTAAGCGCCCGCCGCAGCCCGTCCGGCCAGACACCACCTTCGCCTCCCGTCCCGCGCCGGAGTCTTTCCGCGGACTCGCCTGGGGCGCGCCGCTGGAGCAGGCCAAGGCTTCCGCCGGGCTGCAGCCCGTCGCCAACCCCCGGCCCCTGCCCGGCACCTTCTTCCGCCCGGACGAACCCCTCAAGCTCGGCATGGCCGACATCCGCACCGTGGCCTACTATTTCCCCAAGGGCACTCTGCGCGGCGTGGGCATCATGTTCGAGGGCGAAGCCAACTTCTTCCTCGTCAAGGATTACCTCATTGAACTGTACGGGCCGGGCCGCCAAGTGGGCGACCGCTACGGCTGGACCTGGAAGAGCGTCCACATCGACCTGCGCCTGAGGGACGGCGCCGGGGAACTGCGCTACACCTACGAACCTTAGGGCGCCGCAAGGCGAAGCCCACGGGGAGCCGCCGATGCCGCAGGATGCCGACCGCCGGAGGTCCAGCGCCGCGCCCGCACAGGGCGTGTGCCTGCTGTTCCTTGCCACCATCGTCGCCCTGGGGGGCGCGCTCCTGGCCGGATTCGTGGTCTCCTACACCCTCTTGAAAGATTCCCCGGCCCAGACGCCGGGTCTGCTCCGGGAGATATACGGCATTCTGGCCGCCGGGCTGCTGGTGCTGGCCGGCCAGGCCGCGCTGGTGTTCGTTCTGCTGGTGCGGCCCCTGCGGCAAACCGCGTTGCGCGCGGAGCAGCTGACCCAGGCGCTGGAACAGTACAGCCACCGCGATCTGCTTACCGTGGCGCTGAACCGCACGGCTTTTGACGAAATGGTCGTGCGCGAGCTGGAGGCCCTGCGGCGCTACAGTGTCGTCTTCTGCGGCATCATGCTCGACGCGGAGGGGTTCCGCCAGGTGAACGAGCGCCTGGGCTATGAGACGGGCGACCACGTGCTGGCGGACCTGGCCCAGCTGCTGAAAAGCCATATGCGCAAGGCGGACTATCTGTTCCGCTGGCGTAGCGGCAAGTTCATGATTCTGGCCACGGGCATCGAGGCCGGCCAGGCCCGGATCTTCGCCGCCAAGCTGCGAGATCTGGTGGCCCAGCACACCTTCCGGCAAGGCGTGAGCCTTACCGCGGGGCTGGGCGTGGCCCAGGCGCAGCCGGACGACTCGCCGGAGACCTTTGTGGCGCGCGTCAAGGCCGCGCTGGCCCTGGCCCGGGAGCAGCGGTCGGGCGGCGTTGACGGGGCCGACGCGCCCGCGTGAACCCGCCTGAACCCGTCCGTCGAGTCCCGCCGGACACCCCGTTCTTGTCCTTGACTTGACCGTACCGCTTATGTAACACACAATCTCTTTTTGCGCCGGGCCAACCCGAACCGTGCAAGCGGGGCGGGCGGCACGGAATGTTTTTGTCTGGAGTAGTGCCCGTGTTCGACAGCCTCACCGATCGCTTGTCTGAAGCCTTCCGCACCCTGCGCGGTCAGGCCCGCCTGGATGAAAAAAACATCCAGGACGGCCTGCGCGAAGTGCGTTTGGCCCTGCTCGAAGCAGACGTCCACTTCAAGGTGGTCAAGGACTTCGTGGACCGGGTGCGCGAAAAGGCCCTGGGCGCGGACGTGCTCAAGAGCCTCACCCCCGGCCAGCAGGTGGTCAAGATCGTCCACGACGAGTTGGTGGAGCTCCTTGGCGGCGAGCAGACGGGCCTGAACCTGAAGCAGAAGCCGGTCATCATCATGCTGGCTGGCCTGCAGGGCTCGGGCAAGACCACCACGGCCAGCAAGCTGGCCAATCTGCTGCGCAGCAAACACAAGATGAAGCCCTACCTGGTTCCGGCGGACGTGTACCGCCCGGCGGCCATCGAGCAGCTGCACGTGCTGGCCAAGCAGCTGGGCGTGCCCGCCTATCCCAGCACCCCGGACATGAACCCGGTGGACATCTGCGTCGATGCGTTGAAGCAGGCCCAGGCCGCCGGGTGCGACGCCATTCTTCTCGACACCGCGGGCCGCCTGCACCTGGACGAGCCCCTGATGGAGGAGCTCTCGGCCATCAAGGAGCGCTGCCGCCCCACCGAGATCCTCTTCGTGGCCGACGCCATGACCGGCCAGGACGCGGTGACCGTGGCCGAGGCCTTTGACAAACGTCTGGCCATTACCGGCGTGGTGCTGACCAAGATGGACGGCGATGCGCGCGGCGGCGCCGCCCTCTCCATCAAGAGCGTCACCGGCAAGCCGCTCAAGTTCGTGGGTCTGGGCGAAAAGCTTTCCGACCTGGAGCCCTTCCACCCGGACCGCGCGGCCCAGCGCATTCTGGGCATGGGCGACGTGATGACGCTCATCGAGAAGGCCCAGGACACCATGGAGGTGGCCGAGGCCGAGAAGCTGGCCGTCAAGATGCAACAGGCCAAGTTCGATCTGGAGGACTTCATCACCCAGATGCGCCGCATGCGCAAGATCGGCTCGCTGGAAAGCATCCTGAAGCTCATTCCCGGCATGGGCGGCATGGTGAAGAAGATGGGCGACATGCAGGTGCCGGAGAAGGAAATCGACAAGGCCGAGGCCATCATCGGCTCCATGACCGTGAAAGAGCGCCGCGATCCCTCGCTCATCAATCCCAGCCGCCGCGCCCGCATCGCCAAAGGCTGCGGCATGGCCGTGGGTGAGGTGAACGCGCTTTTGAAAAATTTCGAGCAGATGAACAAGATGATGCAGCAGATGTTGGGCGGCGGGGGCAAAACACCCCAAATGCCCAAGATGCCGAGGATTCCCGGAATGCCTGCGGGCTACACCCCGCCCGGCACCCGGCCCATGGCGAATCAGGGCATGATGCAGAATTCCATGGCCCAGGGCCTGCCCGGCTTGGGAGCCATTCCCGGCATGCCGGAAATGCCTGGCGGCATGGGCGGCATGGGCGGGGAGGGCAAGAAGCAGCTCTCCAAGAAGACCCTGGCCGAGCGCAAGAAGAAGAAGCTGAACAAGAAGCAGCGCAGCAAGCGCTGACGGCTTCGGCGCGGCGACGCGCCCACCCGGCTGGCGGCGCAGCCGCTTGCCATTTGGACTGAAACCGAATAACAACTCAATTCAGGGGGAAAGACAACATGGCTCTTACTATCCGACTGACCCGCATGGGCTCCAAGAAGCGTCCGTTCTATCGCCTGGTGGTGCTTGAGCGCGCCAGCCGCCGCGATGGCCGTCCGCTTGAGTTCCTGGGACACTACAATCCCATGACCGATCCCGCCGAGGTCGTCATCGACAAGGAAAATTACGACAAGTGGATCAAGCTGGGCGCCACGCCGAGCGACACCGTCCGTTCGCTCGTCGGCAAAAAGAGCGCTTAAGCCGGGCCTGAACCGGGTTTTCACGGCAGGGGTTCACAGCACGATCTCCCTCGCACATCCTTTTATGGGGGTTTCGCCATGCTCAGAGACATGATCGAGTACATCGCCAAGTCGCTTGTGGACAGCCCGGACGAGGTGAAGGTCACGGAGATCGAAGGCGAGCAGACTGCCGTGCTGGAACTCAAGGTTGCCAAGGAAGACCTGGGCAAGGTCATCGGCAAGCAGGGCCGCACCGCGCGCGCCATGCGCACGCTGCTGGGCGCGGCTTCGGCCAAGGCCAAGCGGCGCGCAGTGCTTGAGATCATCGAATAGCGCCATGCCGGGCATTGCGGGTACCGACCGGCGCGGACTGGTCGCCGTGGCCCGTGTGGCCAAGGCGCAAGGCCTCCGTGGGGAGTTGTGCATGGACATCCATGCCGACTCCCCGCTGCTTTTTGCGCCCGGCAGCACGCTGTTTCTGGTTGTGCCCCTGGCCCCGGCCAAAACGCCGGGGAAGCCCCAGGGCAAGAGCTTTTCCCGTCCCCGGCCCTACACGGTCACGTCCGCGCGGGAGCACTCCGGGCGCATGGTTCTGAGCCTGGAGGGCGTGGCCGACCGCAACGCGGCCGAGGCCCTGCGCGGGGCCGAGGTGCTTATTTCCGAAGCGGATCTGCCGCCCCCGGACGAGGGCGAGGAGTACCTGCACAAGCTGCTGGGCGCCCGCGTGCTGTTGGGCGACGAGACCCCGGTCGGCGTGTTCGAGGCCATCCTCGAGACTCCCGGCCAGCTCACCTGGGTCATTCGGGCCAAGGGCGGCGAGGAGATCCTGTTTCCTGCCGTGCCGGAGTTCATCCTGGGCCTCGACGCCGAGGCGGGCCTCATCCACATTGATCCGCCGCCGGGACTTTTGGAACTGTATCTGGACCCGCCGCAGACCACGGAAGTCTAGTCATGCGCTTCACCATCCTGACACTGTTTCCGGAGTTCTTCTCCGGCCCGCTCACCTGTGCGCAGGTGGCCCGCGCGCGTGAGGCCGGGCTCATCGACGTGGACCTGGTGAACCCGCGCGACTTTTCGACGAACCGCCACCAGCATGTGGACGACCGTCCCTACGGCGGCGGGCCGGGCATGGTCATGATGCCCGCGCCCCTGGCCGATGCCCTGGACAGCGTGGCCAACCCCGGCCGCAAGCTCGTGCTGGCGCCCTCGGGCAGGCCGCTTACCCAGGCCCTGGCGCGGGAGCTGGCCCAAGAGCCCGCCCTGACGCTGGTCTGCGGCCGGTACGAGGGCATCGACGAGCGCCTGCTGGAAAGCGAGGGCCTGGAGCCCGTGTGTGTGGGCGAGGCCGTGCTGAACGGCGGCGAGGCTGCGGCCCTGTGCTTGCTGGAGGCCGTGGCGCGCCTGGTTCCGGGGTTCATGGGCAAGGAAGAGTCGGGCGAGGACGAGAGCTTTTCCGCCGGGCTGCTGGAGTATCCGCACTACACCCGGCCCGAGGTCTACAAGGGGCGCGAGGTGCCCGAAACGCTGCGCGGCGGCTCCCATGTCAAGATAGCCCGCTGGCGTCGCGAGGCGTCGCTCAAGCGCACCTTGGAGCGCAGGCCGGAGCTCCTGCGGGAGGCTCCGTTGAGCGGAGAGGACCTGGATTTTTTGCGCAGCATCGAAAGCCCGGCAGCCCTTGGGCGCAGCCTGTTTCTCTGTCTGCTGCATCACCCGGTGCTCGACAAAGCGGGAAAAACGTCCACAGTCTCTTTGACAAACCTCGATATACACGATATGTGCCGCGTTTCCCGCACCTATGAATTGGCAGGGGTCCTTTTGGCCACCCCTCTCGATGACCAGCGGGAATTGGGGCAGCGCCTTTTGACGCACTGGACGAACGGTGCGGGAAGCAGGGCCAACCCCGACCGGGCCCAGGCCCTGCGCCTGGGGCGCATGGTGACCGGGCTGGACGAGGCCGTGGACTGGGTGACCAGCCAGGCGGGCCAGGCCCCGCGCATTGTGGCCACCTGCGCGCGGACGAGCTACCGCCCGCCGCGGGCGCGCAAGGACCGGGCCATTGCCTTCACGCCCCCGCGCACGGTGCGCGGCTGGTTGAAGGACTCGCCGGTGCTTCTTGTGCTCGGCACGGGGCACGGGCTGGCGCCAGAGGTGCTGACGCGGGCCGACGCCATCGTCTCGCCCGTGCGTGGATTTTCGGCGTACAACCACCTGCCGGTGCGCGCCGCCGCAGCCATCCTGGTGGACAGGCTGCTTGGCGATGCCGGTTGATGCAAACAAGACAGTTTTCCCAGAAAAGGAGTCGACATATGGACATCATGAAGAGAATCGAGCGCGAACATATGCGCATGGACCTGCCTGAGTTCCGCGCGGGCGATACCGTCAAGGTGCACACCCGCATCATCGAGGGCGACAAAGAGCGCATCCAGGTCTTCCAGGGCGTGGTTCTGCGCGTGAGCCGCGGCACCACCGACGCCACCTTCACCGTGCGCAAGGTTTCCGACGGCGTGGGCGTGGAGCGCATCTTCCCCCTGCACACCCCGTCCATCGACCGCGTGGAGATTGTCGCCAGCGGCAAGGTTCGCCGCGCGCGCATCTACTACCTGCGCAATCTGGCCGGCAAGGCCGCCCGCGTTAAGTCCCGCCAGGCCTGGGATTAATCACCCCGGTCCGACACCCGGACGCATTCGTCCCCGGCGGAACCCACACGGGTCCGCCGGGGACTTTGGCGTTTTCTGCGCACGGCGCAGGCCCGGCAAGGGCGTTCTTGCATACAGGCGCGCCCGCGTGTAGTTTCCGTAAAAGCACACAGGGGGGCGCATGCAGCAGCTCACCGGCTACATCCGCGCCGCCGACAAGATTCTCAACTATTAACCAGGGCAGAGGCCGCAAACGTGGAGCGCCCCATGACCAGATCCCCAGGCCCCGCCGCCCACGGCCTTCTCGCCGGCGCCGTCACCGGGCCCGTCGCCGGTGTGGACGAGGCCGGGCGCGGCTGCCTGGCCGGGCCGGTGGTCTCTGCCGCCTGCATCCTGCCGGAAACCTTCGATCTGCCGGGGCTGACCGACTCCAAGGCCCTTTCCGCCTCCCGGCGCGAGGCTCTGGCCCTGGCCATCCGCTCCCAGGCCGTGGCCTGGGCCGTGGGCTTGGCCTGGCCCAAGGAAATCGACCGCATCAACATCCTGCAGGCCTCCCTGCGCAGCATGGAGCGCGCCGTGGGCCGCCTGCGCCTTACGCCCGCGCTCCTGCTTCTCGACGGCAACCAGAACTGCCGCTCGGACATCCCCCAGCGCACGGTCGTCGGCGGCGATGCGTTGGTGCCCGCCATCTCCGCCGCCAGCATTCTGGCCAAGACCTGGCGCGACCATCTTCTGAACGTGCTCGATCGCCTGCACCCCGGCTATCAGCTCGGCGTGCACAAGGGCTACGGCACCGCCGCCCACCTGGAGGCGCTCCGGCGTCTCGGCCCCTCGCCCATCCACCGCCTGACCTTCCGGGGCGTGCGCCAGGACGCCCCCGCACCCGTACAGGAACGCCAGTCGTGTCTGCCCGGAATTCCGACGCCCGCCACCTCGAAGTAGGCCGCCTGGGCGAAGACGCCGCCGGCGCGCACCTGGAGGCCAAAGGCCTGCGCGTGCTGGAGCGCAACGTCGCCTTGGGCCGGCTGGAGCTCGACCTCGTGTGCGAGGACGCCGGAACGCTGGTCTTTGTGGAGGTGAAAACCCGCGCCGAGGGCTCCCTGGCCACGCCCGCGGACGGCCTGACCGCGCAGAAACGCTCGCGCCTGCTGCGCGCGGCCCAAAGCTACCTTTCGCTCCACGACCTTTGGCAGCGCCCTTGCCGCTTCGATCTTGTGTCCGTGCTGCTGCGCGCGGGCGTGGTCCAGTCCATCGAGCATGTGGAGAACGCCATCACCGCCGACGAGCGGCCCAAGGGCCGGACCAGCGGCTGGCAGCCCTGGTAATGCGGCGGCGCGCCACGGCGCGCGGCGGCCACGAATCCGCCCGGCACGGTTGCCAATGCCCCCGGCTTTTTGCTAATATCTTAAAGTTCCCCCGCACGCACAGGACAGCGTCCTTTCCGGCCGCTGTGGAGGGCCGTGTGACCTCGCACGCCGTTGGCGAAGACATTGATCCGCACTCGTTGGCAGCCCTGGCCCAAGAGAACGCCTTGCTCCGCAAGGAGTTGGCCTGCGCCAAGGAGCAACTGGTCCGAAGCGAGGAACGCACGCGCCGCATCCTTGAGCAGGCGCCGCTGGCCTATCATTCCCTGCACCAGGACGGCACCCTGCGCACGGTCAGCCAAGGCTGGCTCGATCTCTTCGGGTATGAGCGCGGCGAGGTCATCGGCGTCTCCTTCGCCACCTGCGTGGCGCCGGAATCGCGGGAAGCCCTGCGCCGGAATTTTCAAACCATGATGGAGACGGGCCGGACCACCGGCTTTGAATGCACCGGCCAGCGCAAAAACGGCCAGCGCTTCATCTTCGCCATCGACGGCATGACCGTGCGCGCGCCCGGCGGCCACCTCCACTTCACCCACTGCCTGCTGCGCGACATCACGGCTCAAAGGGCCGCGCAGGCAGTGCTGGAGCAAAGCGAGGGCTTCTACCGCACGGTGTTCGACTCCGCCGCCCTGCCCATCGCCATCGCCCGCAACCTCGTCATCATCTATGCCAATCAGGCCATGGCCGACATCGTCGGCTGCGCCGGCCCGGGGGAGCTTCTTGGCCAGGCCGTGCAGAGCCACCTGCCACCCCACGAAGCCGAGCGGTTCGTGGACCGCGCGCGCCGCCGCCTGCATGGCGAGCCTGTTCCCGCGCAGTACGAAACCGAGGTGCTGCGCCTGGACGGCACGACCTTTTGGGCGCTGGCCACGGCCTCTGTCGTTCAACTGCCGGACGGACCCGCCACCATCGGCTTTTTCCAGGACATCTCCGCCCAGAAGCGCATCGCCGATTCCCTGCGCCAGAGCGAGGCGCGCTTCCGCAAGCTGTTCGACGAGGTCCCGGCCATCGCCGTGCAGGGCTATGCCGAGGACAGAACGGTCATCTACTGGAACACCGCCAGCCAGGCCCTGTACGGCTACCGGGCCGAAGAAGCCCTTGGCCGGAAGCTGGAGGACCTCATCATTCCGCCCGCCATGCGCGCCCAGGTGGTGGAGCATGTTCGGGCCTGGAGCGAGGAGGGCATAGCCATCCCCTCCGGCGAGCTGCTGCTCATGCGCAAGGACGGCTCCCTGGTGCCGGTGTTCTCCTGCCACGTCATGCAGAAGATCGACGAGACGCGCAGCGAGCTCTACTGCCTGGACGTGGACTTGAGCGAACTGCACGCCGTCCAGCGTGAGCTGACCCGCGCGCGCGATGCCGCTGAGGCCGCGAACAAGGCCAAAAGCGAGTTTCTGGCCAACATGAGCCACGAGATACGAACCCCCATGAACGGTGTGCTGGGCATGCTCCAGCTGCTCATGGACGGCCGCCTGGTGGGGGAACAGCAGGAGTTCGTGGAGCTGGCCTTCAAGTCTTCGCGCCGGCTTTTGGGCCTGTTGAACGACATCCTGGACTTCTCGCGCATCGAGTCGGGCAAGATGGACCTGGCGGATGCACCCTTGAAGCTCGGTGAGGTCCTGGAGTCTGTGCTGCGCGTGTTCCTGTTGAACGCGGAGCGCAGCGGCCTTGCCCTCACCATGTCCGTGGACAAATCCGCCGAAGTCCCGCTGCTGGGCGACGAAGCCCGCCTGCGCCAGATCTTGTTCAACCTCGTGGGCAATGCCGTGAAGTTCACCCGCCAGGGCGGCGTGCACCTGGAGGTTTGGGCCAGGCCGGAGATTGCGGCGGGCGCGGACGCCCTGCGCGTGTATGTGAGCGTCAGCGACACCGGCATGGGTATTCCGGAAGACAAGATACCCTTTGTTTTTGAGCGTTTCACCCAAACAGACAGCTCGTACACCCGCGGGTTTGAGGGCGCGGGCCTGGGGCTGGCCATCGTCAAGCGCATTGTGGATCTCATGGGCGGCCACGTGGTGGTCGACAGCGAGGTGGGCCACGGCACCACGGTGTGCGTCCAGCTGTCCCTCAAGCTCGATCCCTCGGCCCGCAGCCCGGGTGGGCAGGACGACGGCGCGCTCACCAGCGTCGCGGAATCGGCCTTGTCCATCCTGGTGGCCGAGGACGACCGCATCAGTCAGATGTTCATGCGCCAGCAGCTGGCCCGGTACGGGCACCATGTCCGCCTCGTGTCCAACGGGCGCGAGGCCGTGGAGGCCGTTGGAGAGCAGCACTTCGACTGCGTGCTCATGGACGTGCAGATGCCCGAGCTCGACGGGCTGGAGGCCACCAGGATCATCCGCGGCCAAGACACCGAGACCGGCCGTGCGCCTCTCCGCATCATCGCCATGACCGCCTACGCCCTGGCGGGCGACCGCGAAAAATTCCTCAGCGCGGGCATGGACGATTACATCAGCAAGCCGGTGCAGAACGAGGAGCTGGTGCGCGTTTTGGAGCGGGTGCGCAAGGCCTGAAGCCGAAGGCCGATTCCTCCGGACGGAAATGGGCGCAAGAAAAAGGCCGCTGCGAACGATCTTCGCAGCGGCCTTGGTGGTCTGTTGGGCGGGAAGCTTAGGGCTTCTTGGTCTCGGCGGGCTTGGCGGCCGGAGCGGCCGGGGCGGCCGGGGCGGCGGGAGCGGCGGCGGGCTTCAGCGCGTCGGCCTTGGGGGCGGCGGCGTCGGCGGCGGCCTCGGGCTTGGCCTCGGGCTTGGCGTTCAGGTCGATGGTGGTCTTGTTGATCTCTTCGATGACCTTGTTGGTGATGTCGGAGGCCTCGTCATAGGAGAGCACGACGTCCTTGGCCAGGATCACGTCGACCTTGTGGTCCTTGCGGTACTTTTCCAGAATCTTGTTGAACTGGTCCTGCAGCAGGCCCACAATGCGCTGCTGTTCGGCGCCCATGGTGGTCTGGTACTTGGTCACGGCCTCTTGGAAGGCTGCGGCGTTCTCCTGGGTCTGCTTGGCCTGGACCTTTTCCTGGGCGGTCTTGGCCTCGGCCTGGAGCTCGGTGCTCTTGGTGCGCAGGTAGGTCATGGCCTCCTGGCCGGGTTTGGACTCGCGGAAGACCTTGGCGCCGTCAACAACGGCGATCTTGTTGTTGCTGTCGTTGCAGGCGGCGAGCACGCTGACCAGGGCGGCCAGAAGCAGGAGGGAGCAGAGCTTCTTCATGGGTACGATACCTCTTTAGTGTGTTGTGTCGAAGGTGTCCTGTCGGGGCCGCTGGCGACCATATGCAACAGGCGAGGGACAGTAACGCTCTTCTTTTGCGTTTGCAAGTGGCGCGGGTTGTGGAAAGCCGTTCAGGCAGCGGGATTGCGCTGTTTGCGCACGGAATTTGTGGCCAGGTGGGGGCAAAATTCCGCGGCCTGCCGCGTCAGCGCGCCCTGCTGGTCGTAAAGCACCAGGGGCGGGGCAAGGGCGAGGCCCGCGCCGCCGCCGCGCACGGCCTGCAACAACGCCAGACGGGCGGGCGTTTCGGCCTGGCCCTGAACGGGGACCAGGCGGCGGGTGTGCAGCTCAACGGAGCTGAGGATTTGGAGGAGTTCCGGCAGGCGCTCCGAAAGGTGCACCAGGAAGAACTGCCCGCCCCGGCGCAGGTTTTTTGCGGCGCAGGCGGCAAAGGCGGCAAAGCCTCCCGGCCCTTCGAAGCGCGCACGGTGCCGCTGGCCGTCCGGGCAGGGGCGGCCCGTGCCCGGCACCCGGAAGGGCGGGTTGGCCAGCACGAAGTCGAGCCCCGGGCCATTGCGCCCGGGCGCGGTGCAGGCGGCGCGGTAGTCCTGCGCATCGGCCAAAAGCGGGGTGTAGCGGTGGGCAAGGTCCAGGTCCAGGGCGTTCTGGCTGGCGCTGGCGATCATCTCCGGTCCGGTGTCGATGCCGGTGATGTGCAGGGGATCCTCTGGCCGCAGCAGCAAGAGCCCGATGCTGGCGGCACCGCATCCGGTGCCGATATCCAGGCCGGACAGCGGTTTGCCCGGCTTCAAGTGGGCGGCGGCAAAGGCGGAAAGAAGCAGGGTGTCGGCCCCGAAGCGGAAGCCTCCCTCCGGCTGGGCGAGGCCTCTGGGAAACAGGGCGCGGCGGCGGGCGCCCTCGGCGGACATGATGCGTTCCGCCGGATCAGGCCACGCGGGCCATGATCGGGCCGCCCATGCTTACGGCGGCGGGAGAGACGGAAGGCCCGTCGATGAAAAACAGGTTCACCACCCGGGCGGCGTCCTCCACGTTGACCTGCGTGGTGCGCTGCTCGCTGGTGGAGAGGTCCGTGTTGGTGATCTGCGTATTGTCCACCGTGGTGTTCGACTGGTGAACCTCCGGTTGGTTCAGGGTGACGTTGCGCGTCTCGGAGCTGTCCAGGGTGACATTGTGCGTGTTCTGTATGCTCGAGGTGTACTCCACGGTGCGCGGCTGCATGAAGTCCAGGTTTATGGTCTGGTTGGTGATCTGGCTGACCTGCATGCGCGCGCCCACGCTGGTGTCCACGGTGTACACGGTGGAGGGCTTTTCATCGGGGAACATGACGCGCGGCGGGCCTTCCCACACGTACGAGGGCTTGTAGGGCTGGTAGGCCTCGGTGGTGAAGTTGTTGTTGTCCACACGCGTGGGGTGGTGGGCCACATGGGTGCTGGGGTGGCCGTGGAAATGCGAGGCCTGGGGCGGGTGCACAAAGCCCGTGGGCGTGGCCACGGTGCGGCCGCCGGGGCTGACGGTGAAGCCCTCCGTGGCGTTGGTCGCGGGCGGGGTGGCCGTGGCCTGCGACATGGCCTGGCCGACGCGCAGCTCCACGGGCGGCATGCCCGGACCGGAAAAGGATGAATAGCTGACGCCGTTGCCGGTTGCGCTGCCCACGCCGCCGCCGCCGCCGCCCGCCAAGGAATAACTGCTGCCGCCGCCGCCGCCGCCGCCGCCGCTTCCACCGCCGCTGC